>Ga0209427_10008720_pt1 | contig 11389 bp, 13 predicted proteins | sample DeeMarSWOR136_30_FD_187465 | JGI IMG/M metagenome (GOLD analysis project Ga0209427, IMG submission 187465) | Marine sediment microbial communities from White Oak River estuary, North Carolina - WOR-1-36_30 (SPAdes) (version 2) | ecosystem: Environmental > Aquatic > Marine > Intertidal zone >... | reverse complement strand
GCGCGCGTTAAATGGTTCATTCTTCAGTGCAGAAAGGAATGTTCGACATTACGGATCACTCCAAAAGGGGAGAAGGCAGAGCCGAAGATCATTGAAAGATTTGGCAGTGGAGAGAATGAGATCAGGAAATATCTCGAATATAAAAGCACCATACCCAGTCTAGTAGAAAAATACCGAAAGCTGTACACACATTCATATGGGCACACGGCTCGCACGCTAATGTGATATTACATTAATTCTGTTTTTGAAGTTCACGTTTTAACTTCGTAATATCCTTTATGAGTTCTTTCTTTCCTTTATGCTCGAGCGTTCCTGAGGTTTAGTGTTTCATGTTTCGATTAATTCTAGTCTTTCCAGTGTTTTCTCTATAACCTTTTTTTCTTTTTTAAAGTGTTTTTTTATTCTTTCGATGAAGCCTTCTGTCTCTTCTTTTGTTTTGTAGTGTTTCATGAGGTCTTTTGTCCATTGGATGTTTGCCTCCACCTCTTGGGGTATTTTCTCGCTGTCGTGTCTGACGGCGTCTTGAAGGCATACGTCGTGGCATGTGCCACAGCGGATGCATAGTAACATGTCTATCTCCGCTTTCTCATCCTGTATGGTGATGGCGTCTGCGGGGCACTCGTTGACGCAGATGCCGCATCCCACGCAGTCCTCTTTTTTTACCCAGGGCATATTTTAACCCACTTTTTACATTAAATTATTTAATAGGCATTAAAATCCTTTGGAGCGCGCGCGACTCTATATGGGGGAGTTCTTCCTTAGGAGGAAGATTTGCGCGCGCGCTTATTCTTCTCTGATATTTGTGTGGGTGTATAAAGAAAGAGTGTAGGGAAGGGAAAGGGAAGAAGGGAATTAGAAGATGGAGGACTGAATGAAAGTAAAAAAGTACGTGTGTGTGGGGGGAATAAAATTTAACCCCCAAAACCCAAAACGTTAAAATTTAACCCCAAACCCAAACGTAAAATTTTACCTCCGAAACCAATACAGGATCCGTAGTGGCTACTGGCAACAGTAGTTTTATCATAGGCCGTTTCTGTATGTGGTCAGTTTCATCTTGACGTTTTTTGGCATCTTTAATTTCGATAAGTGAGATATTCGGAGGAGTATCGGTGGGGGGTTGAAGCCCTTCCTCGTAGCTGTGACTTTCACTGCTTCAGGGCTACTGTTCAAGTTCATAGGTTGCTACTTATCTCTGAAAATACGACCCTTCTTACCAATTATATGAAGAACGCATTATCAGGGCTCGCGTAAGGTTTAAACTCGGTCGCTCGTTGGTTAATTTGATTTAGTTATGGTCTCGTGTAGGTACTGCGGTGAGGAGCTTTCCGAGGACGCGAATTTCTGCTTGAAGTGTGGCAAGAGGACCTTGAGGGGCGAGGAGGAGGACGTCGCCGTCCCGGGCGATGCGTTGACAAAGGTGGGCCAGGACGTGGATGAGGCCCTCCAGGTAGCGGCAAAGGCGATATCGGAGGCATTCACCATCGCAGCGGACAGCCTTAAGGAGGCTTTCGAGGGCGTCAAGGAGGGTTTCGAGTCCTCACGGAAGCGTAGGCCCGATACTGTGTTTTGCTCGAAATGCGGTCAAGAGAGTCCCATAGACGCTAAGTTCTGTCGCAACTGTGGGAATAGCCTGGAATGAAATGCATTGATACGTGTGCAATAATCACTTTCCGATAATTGATATACATGCGTTATCTGGGCCAATCGAGATCTCACGGGTAAACCCTTCGCTAATAATGATAAACTACGATGAAAGGTCTCAGCTCCGCGCGCGTCAATAAATTAAAAATAATAACATGAGTAGGAGAGAAGAAATACTATATACGCAAGCGTCTAGCCATCTCGAAAAAAAAGATACAAAAATGACATAACTGGTGAGGGAAGACTTTATGACGATAACTAGAGGTCGGGACGTCATGATGGAGATACGCGAGGGCGACGACGTCCTCCTCTTCCTGGACCAGAGGAGGACCTACCAGGTCCGGGTGGAGGGGGGGAGGCAGTTTCACACACACAAGGGCTACATAGACATGGGAGGGCTGATCGGTAAACCATATGGCTCCTCCGTCGACAGCAGCCTCGGGGCCAGATTCTACGCCCTCCGACCCCTCGTTAGGGATAGGATACTGAAGACAGACAGGCGCACCCAGGTCCTCTACCCAAAGGACATAGGCCACCTCCTATTCCAGATGGGGATCGGCGCAGGCAGCAGGGTCGCCGAGGCCGGAACCGGCAGCGGGGCCCTCACATGCGCCCTCGCGGACGCTGTCAGGCCGGACGGAAGGGTCTACAGCTACGAGATCAACCTCCGGTTTCAGGAGACAGCTGCCGATAACATAGAGCGCGCTGGGCTCATGGAGTACGTGGAACTCAAGCAGGGAGATGTCACTGAAGGACTATACGAGGAGGGCTTGGACGCAGTCGTCCTCGACATGGCGACCCCTTGGCTCGTGGTCGGCCACGCTCATAACGCCCTGTCGGGCAGCGGCGTCTTCGCCTCCTTCAGCCCGACAATAGAGCAGGTCATGAAGACCGTCTCGGCACTCAGGGAGCACCCCTTCGTGGACATCGAGACAGTCGAGCTAATCATGAGAAGGATAAACGTCGCCGAAAACAGGACGAGACCCGAAACCCTGATGATCGGCCACTCCGGCTACATAACCACAGCCCGAAAGGTGGTAGAAACGTGAGTTGTTAAGACACCTACGGTACAGCTCAACAGAGGAACTTGCAGAAAGCGTATGGGGGTCAGAGCGCGCACATGAATTATATAAAAAATTACTTCCGGCCGATGTCGAGTTCCATGGGTCCCCAAGCCGTGTTCAAGATCTGTGAATGGACGGACCTGAATCCTACGCGAAGCATGGAGTCGGCGATATAGCCTTGTTCAATCCCCGCTTCCTGACCCATCAAGACCATGGAGAGCATTCCGAGCACGAGGTTCTCGGGCTTCGTTCCTTCGTGAGTCTGCCCAAACCCGAAGATTGAAACGAACACGCCACCTTGATTGAGTGCGTCATATATTTTCTTCACGACCGGGTCAATTACGTGGGCAAACTGGAGGGAATTAGAGGTGAAAACAAGGTCGTATCCTTCGCCAATGGGATCCCGGTTGAAGTCTCCGCCGAGGACCTCCACTCTGTCCTCCATCTGATACTCTCTGATGAATGTCTCGGCTACTCTAACGACCGGTGGCAGGTCAAAGATCACGCCCTTCATGTCAGGATGTGCCGCGACTATGGCCATGCCGATGAGTCCGGGACCGCCTCCTAGGTCCAACATCTTTTTAGATGACGAGAACTCCGGCAGTTTTGACACGATTTTCACCGCCAGTTGCGCGTCGCCAGCTCGCTCGGTGTTGACCATCATGGTTGCGCCCTGAGCTAGCATTTCCTCGGAGAAGGGCGATTTTTCTGGTTTAGGCGGTGGGCCCTCCTTCACCAACTTCGTCAGGTTATCCAGCGGAGAATCAGCGCTTGCCATGAAGGCGAGCATCTGTCCCACATATGTTTGGCTACCCTCCACCAAGAAAGCCTGTGCAACAGGTGCATTTTGGTACAAACCAACCTTTTTCTGCACCAAATCTATAGCTGCCAAGCCATCGAGGAACAGCATCATATTTCTCGGGTGGGCGTCAATGGTCTGCGCCACTTCTTCAGCAGACACGGGATCGGACATATAATTAAAAACCTTCAGTTCGATGCCCGTTAACAACAACTTGGATCGAATGGGAGAAAATATCATCCTGTAAAGCTCTCCATAATCCATATCCAATTTAGGTAACTCCATCGCATTACCCCAACAACTTTATTCTTCAAAAAAATACTTCTAGCTTATATAATAACATAGGCAATTGTTTCCAGTCTTGCGAATAAGCGCTTGAATTCACACGCAAAATGATAGAGCAGGTTCTAAATTAATCACTCGCGCACGCGGTTTTTCAAAGCGCGCGCACGCTGTGCGGGCGGGCGATATGTTGTAAATAGGTTTATGCACTAAAATGAGCGCGCTTTTTATAAAATTTTGAAATGTCTAAAATAATGGTGATGTTCAAGTAGTAGAGAGAATATCGCGTAGAGGTGTTAATATTGGATATGAATCTCTTCTTTCGGCTTTCTTTCATCGCTCTATGGGCACTATTTGCAGTTGTACGAGGGTACTATGGACGAAAGACAAAAACTCATAGCACCATTGCTGGTGCGATGGAGAAGTTAAAGACAGCTATAGCTGAAGAAGATATGGGAACAGGATTCAAAATAATCACTGCAATCACCACAGCCATAGGAGCTGCAGGATTAGTCCTCTATCTTTTATCGCCACCGTGGTGGACATGGACGTCTATTCCACTCGGCGAGTGGATTCAATGGTCAGGTATAGTCATAGCACTGGTACCAATTTTCTTTATAATCTGGGTTCATCGGCACTTAGACAAACAATGGTCTATAGCGTTGGAACTTAGAGAAGATCATAAGTTAATCACAACAGGCCCATACAGGTATGTAAGACATCCCATGTATCTTGGGATATTCATCTATAATATCGGACTGATGATGATATCCTTGGATGTGTTGGTAATTCTGTTCTTTGCATTTACAATTTGGGTGAACTATAGAAGAATCCCAAGAGAGGAGCAGATGCTCATCCAAAAGTTTGGTGATGAGTACCTTGAGTACATAAAACGATCAGGAAGACTACTACCGCAGTTTCGTCGCGACAAGGTTTGACAACGTTTTAGCGAGGGACTTTGGTTCTCGTGCGCGCATGGGTGGGGTTAAATTTTCTCCTCAACCCTGAGGGGCCTCCCCTTCGTCGAGTTGGATACCTTCGAGATAATCCTCAGGCGGATGACCGTGGCGGAGAACAGGACCAGGCCCCAGACCCTGATGATTGGCCACTCAGGCTATCTGACTTTGGCCCGAAAGGTCCTGGAGTGACCACCCCTCATAACCTACCGTTAGTTTAACATCGGTAGGATTCCAGGCATGGTCTCTATGCTCATGGATAACTCTAAATTCCATTGGATCCAATTCTTCCCCGATCCGTTATGCTTGACAGCAAGGCCATGGACATCATGAAGAGGATGATGGAGGCCTTCGGGCCCTCTGGCTTCGAGAGGGAGGTGAATGCCCTCTGCAAGGAGTACATGGAGCCCTACGTCGACGAGGTGGTCACCGACAAGCTCGGCACGGTGGCGTTCGTCGTGAAGGGCTCCCAGGAGAGGCCGAGGGTCCTCCTTGCGGGGCACACCGACGAGGTGGGCTTCATCGTCTCCTCTGTCTCCAAGGAGGGGTACCTGACATTCAACCAGCTCGGGGGCTGGTGGGACCAGGTGCTCCTGGGGCAGAGGGTCGTCGTCCGGGGCAGTAAGGGGGACGTCCATGGGGTCATAGGCGCCAAGCCGCCCCACATCCTCTCCCAAGAGGAAAGGAACAAAGTCGTGGAGAAGAAGGACATGTTCATCGACATAGGCGCCACGAGCCAGGAGGAGGTGGAGGAAGCTGGCATCAAGGTCGGCGATCCCGTCGTACCCTGGAGCCCCTTCAGCATCATCCGGGACGGGAAGATCGCTATGGGGAAGGCCTTCGATGACAGGATCGGGGCCTTTGTCCTCATGGAGGCGATCCGCAGGATGAAAGAGCAGGGGATCGCCCACCCGAACACCATCTACGGCGCCGCCACCGTCCAGGAGGAGGTCGGCCTTAGGGGGGCCACCACGGTCGCCCACGTCGTAGACCCCGACGTCGCCGTAGTCCTCGAGGTGGACATAGCGGGGGACGTACCCGGCATTAAGCCCCACGAGGCCCTCACCAAGCTGGGGCAGGGGCCCGGGCTCCTCACCTTTGACGGGAGCATGATACCCAACCAGCCATTCAAGGAGTTCGTCATCAGCGTCGCAAAGCAGGCCCAGATACCCCTCCAGCTGAGCCAGATCAGGGGAGGTGGCACGGACGCTGGGAGGATCCACATAAGCCGGGCTGGCTGTCCCTCAGTGGTCGTGAGCGTACCTACGAGGCATATCCACAGCCACGTCGGCCTCCTTAGCCTTAAGGACACGGAGAACGCCGTCCGCCTTGTCATCGAGCTCTTGAAGAGGCTCGACTCGAAGACCGTTGAGGGCTTCACCAACCTCTAGACTTTTACATCCCCGTCTTATTCCATACGCGATGCGCCTTGAGACCCCCCCTCAAATGGGCGGGCGGGAAGAGGAGCCTAGTCGAGAGGATCGTGGGGCTCTTCCCCGAGGACTATAGGGACAGGAGGTACCACGAGCCGTTCCTCGGGGGCGGCGCAGTCTTCTTCCACGTGAAGCCCAGAGGGGGATCCGTCAACGACATCAACCCGAGGCTTATGAACTTCTACAGGGTGGTCAGGGACAGCCCCGAGGAGCTCATCGAGGAGGCCTCCGGGTATAGGTACGACGAGGCGGAGTACTACAGGCTCAGGGGCAGGTTTAATTCCCCCGTCCTCTCCCCAGTTGAGGACGCCGCCCTCTTCCTGTACCTGAACAAGACAGCGTACAACGGGCTCTACAGGGTGAACTCGAGAGGGGAGTTCAACGTGCCCTTCGGGAGGTACGTGAACCCAACGATTGTCCCCAGGAAGGGCATCATGAGGGCGAGTAGGCTCCTGAAGGGGATCGACATCCACTGCGGCGACTTCGGCTACGTTCTCGATGTCGCTGGGAGCGGGGACCTCTGCTACCTTGACCCCCCTTACCATCCCGCCAGCGAGACGGCTAACTTCACGGACTACGCCGCGGACGGCTTCGAAACCCCGGAACAGGAGCGCCTGCGGGACCTCTGCCTGGAGCTTGACGGGAGGAACGTCATATTCGTCCTGAGTAACTCCGACACGGAACTCGTAAGGAGCCTCTACGAGCCGCTGACCGACTTCAATATGGTTTCCTTCCCGACGAGGCGGATGATCAGCAGCAAGGTCTCGAGCAGGGGCTCCGGATGCGACATCCTCATCACGAACAACCACTGATCAGACGGTCGCCTCCCCGTCTTTTGGGGCTTTCACGAACCTTGTCCAATCGATCCTGATCATCAGCACTAATATGACGGCGAGCAGGGCGACCGAGATCACGCCCCCCAGCGCTCCGCTTGACTCGAAGAGCCGCCTGACGAAGTCGAAGCTGAGCCGTCCCGCGTAGGCGACGATCAGGCACATACCCAGCTTGCCGAGGAGGGCGGCGAATAGGGCCTTCCTCAGATCGTACCTCAGCATGCCCATGGGGACGAGGATGAGGTCGTCGGGAAGCGGGAGGAGGGCGAAGAGGAATATGGCGAGCATCCCGTACCTCTCCACCAGCAGCCTGGCGCTCTCGAGCCTCTTACCGTACTTCTCGTTGAGTATCCTCCTGCCGCCCATTCCGACGAGGTAGGCGGAGAACTCGCCGATTGTAGAGCCGAGGCCGCAGACGACGCCAAGTATGAGGGGGTCCAGCGTGGCGCCGAAGACGTATATCGTGATGGTGAAGGGGACTGGGAAGAATATGGTGAAGTTCCCGAAAAGAGAGATGAGGAACGCGCCCGCGTACCCGTACTGCTGTACGAGGTTCCCCATCCAGCCCCAGATATCCATGCTCCCCACACCGCAATAGCCGAAGGCCGCTTGAACGAATTAACGCCGATGAGCGTTAAAACAATACCGCGAAACCGCAGGATAGAAGTACACCTACCAAGGAAATCTACGCGGGAGTCGGTGTGATCATCGTAAAGGACATCGGCGAGGGGAACATAGAGGACATCTTCAAGGTCTGCTCGCACAGCCGGCTGGACGACCCTCTCCAGCGGACGGGAATGGAGATGAAGAGGGCGTGGCTCCTCAGGATGCTCGAGGAGCACGGACCCTGCACGAAGATCGCCTACCTGGACGGGAGGCCGGTGGCCCAGATCCTCTTCTACCCCGAGGAGGCCGTGCCTTTCATACCGGATCCGAGGGAGGGCGCCGTCGTCCTGAACTGTGCCTACAACCCGTTCCCGGAGGCCCGGGGCAAGGGGGCAGGCTCGTCCCTGGTCAGGAACCTGGCAGAGGAGGCGGGGGCCGGCCTGAAGTGCCTGAGAGGGGAGCCCTGCAGCATCATATCGGCCAAACCCTTCGAGACCGGCGAGGGGCTCTCCATGACGGAGTTCTACTCGAGGTGTGGCTTCTCCAGGGCCGACTCGGAGATGTACTTGGAGATCTTGGGGGAGTACCGTCCGAAGGGCGAGATGGCTTATGAGTCTCTGGAGGAGGATGGTGGGAAGGTGATCATGTTCTACGACCCGATATGCGAGTGGGGATACGGGTTCGCCGTCAGGGTGAGGGACCTGATCCACGAAATAGAACCAGGGTACCCCTTCGAGATGATCGATCCCTGGGAGAGGCCCGGGGAGTCGGCGAGGCGGGGGAACCGGCAGCTAATCGTCAACGGACACGTGATCCAGAGCTTCTGGATGAACAGGAAGGCCTTCCGAAGGGAGGTCGAAGAGGCCATCAGGGGCTGAGTGCGAGGCCATCACGGCATAAAACAATGAGAGATGAACTCAAGTTGAGGGGCCAGTAGATCTGAAACACGGCTCCAAAGGCTGGAGTCCCGACGTAGCGGCGCAATTTCAATCCCAAACCTTGTATATTTTAGCACGGGATCTAGCTGGCGAGGAGCCATGAAGACCAATCCGGTGATCGAGTGCCTGTTCGATCACAAGTCGATAAGGAAGTTCACGGACGAGGACCCATCCGACGAGGATGTTGAGACCGTCGTCAGAGCAGGCCAGAGGGCCCCCTTCTCATCGCAGACATACAGCCTCCTGCTTTCTAGGGACAGGGATAGGAACCCGTGGAGGGCCCCCCTCCACTTCACCGTCTGCGTCGACTCCCACAAGTTCGAGCTCATAATGGAGGAGAGTGGCTGGACTTTCGTCATGAATGACCTCTCTTTCCTGTTCCTGAGCATCCAGGACGCCTCCCTGGCGGCCGAGAACATGATAGTCGCCGGGAGGAGCCTCGGCCTGGGCAGCTGCCTCCTGGGGGGAACAATGTTCAGAGCCGCCGAGATCGCTGAGAAGTACAACCTCCCGCAGAGAGTTTTCCCCTTGGTGGGGCTAGTCATGGGATACCCCGCGGAGGACCCACTCCCGAGACCCCGCTACCCCCTAGAGTACACCCTCTTCGAGGATGAGTATCCGGGGCTCGACGAGGAGGCCATCCGGGAGGCCATGAGGGTGATGGACGAGGGATACCTGGCCCAGGACTACTACAGGTCGAGGAGCGCCAAGATACCCCTCACGAGTGGCCGTGAGGAGACCTTCACCTATGAGGACTACAGCTGGACGGAGCATATCTGCAGGAAGCTCGGGCAGTGGGACCCGGACCCGTGTAATCTACTTGAGCAGCTTGAGAAAAGGGGCTTCCACATAATAAAAAGGAGAGAGTAGGAGCAATATCTCAAAGTCTGTTCAGAGGCATCCTGAGACCTTTTTCAGGTCTGCGAGGGAGAGCCTGGAGACCCTCTTTTCCAGAATGGTATGACCGATCCCCATGGATCCGATGACTGCGTTGGCCTCCCGCTTCGTTTCAGGGGCGTCGAAAGTCTGGGATGAGCCTATCAAAGCCTCCCTCAACGCGTTTTTCAGCTTCTTGTCTGCCTGCAGGATGACCCTTCGGAGAATGTCTTCGCTTCTTCCCTCAGCCCCCCTCGGCTCCAGAGTCAGGATGCTGGTAGTGATTCTAGGGGGCGGGAGGTAGACCTCGGGTTCTATGTCCTCGATGTGCCTGATCCTGAAGAAGGCATTGGCCACGAGGGTGAGTTTTGTGTAGCCTTGGTCATCGGGATATGCAGTCAGGGTCCTCGCGTAGGATTCTGGGACGATCAGGGAGGCCCTCTCGAACTGGAGTGGAAGTAGCCTCTGGTTTAAGGGTTCGCAGATGGCGTAAGGGAGGTTTGAGGCGATCTTGGTAAACGGTGGGAACCCGATGTAGAGGGCGTCGCCGTGGACGATGACCACGTTGCCGAGGCCGGCAGTCCTCTCCCTGAGGGCGGGGAGGAACTTGGGGTTCTTCTCCACGGCGTAGACCCTCCGGGCGGACCCGGCGAGGGATACCGTTATGTTGCCGAGGCCGGCGCCTATGTCCAGGGCGGTGTCGCCTGGGTTCACCTCGGCGCTCTCTATCAGGCGTTCGATCACCCCGAGATCCACGAGCTGCTGCTCGTCGAGCTGGGTTTCTAGTGTGATACTGTGTTTTTCTAGAAGTCTGACGGTCTCTTCCCGGAGCATCTTCGTCCCTTCAAGTTCGGTGGTAGACCGAGAGATAACTGTTTCAGGGGGTTGTATTTAGCGTTAAGGAAGGAAAACGGCTTAATCCAAGAGACCAAGTCTTCTTGGATCGGTCGTTAACTTCTTAACAGATACAATCATATAGAAAGGAAACTATCTGTGGGCTGGACTTGATTTTTCATGTCAAAGCAGTCACTTTCGACGATTTCTATACTTTGCGTTATCCATTCGGGCAGAGGGAGGACATTATTTATCCAATATTGAGGGCTTTGAAGGAGAGAGGATTTTTTTTCGATGATCAGATTTTCATGAAACAGTACTTCATAGCCGATATGGATTATAGAAGAAGCCTGAAGGAAACCTTGCGCGAATCGCTGCTCGATGATATGGTATCAAGTGCTCTGATTGCATGCGGCTGCGATCCAGAGGCCATCACAGGGGCCGTCAATGAGGCCGTGGACTTCGGAATAAAGACCAGAGAATGCCGATGGTTCCCGCACGCGAAGGCAACTCTCAAATCGTTGAGGGAGAAGGGCTACATGCTCGGGCTAATCTCGAACACCCACTGGCGGATACTAGAAAGCTTGAGAGGGGAATTCGAGAACCTGTTCGATGTCGTCACCCTCTCCTATGAGCACGGTCATGCGAAGCCACATCCTTCGATATTTGAAGTCACCTTGAACGGGCTCGGTGTGGACGCGGATGAATGCCTGCACGTCGGGGACGACCCGATCTCGGACGTTCGGGGAGCCAGAGACATGGGCATGAAGACCGCGTTCATCCAAAGAGATATGATGGAAGCGGATGCTGATATAACAATCAAAAGTCTAGATGAATTAACGAAACATTTATCGAAAAAATAACGAACTCGCCAAGTCGTACGTTTTAATCCTTCATATAATCATTTTGCGAGAAGATTGAATGAAATTTGATTAAAAGGACTCTTAGAAGTATAGGATAAAGGCTCCAGAAAAGGGATATAAGGCCAGCGGAACCTTCCTGTGAACCATGGGGGCATCTGAGGGGAAAGAGGAGCAGTCGCTGGCGTTCGGCGGGCAGGCCCTGATAGAGGGCATCATGATCCGCTCCCGCACGCACATGGTGATGTGCGTGAGGCAGACAGAGGA
>Ga0209427_10008719_pt1 | contig 11390 bp, 10 predicted proteins | sample DeeMarSWOR136_30_FD_187465 | JGI IMG/M metagenome (GOLD analysis project Ga0209427, IMG submission 187465) | Marine sediment microbial communities from White Oak River estuary, North Carolina - WOR-1-36_30 (SPAdes) (version 2) | ecosystem: Environmental > Aquatic > Marine > Intertidal zone >... | reverse complement strand
TTTTATCAAGACAGTCATCTTTCCCTCTTGCCCCACCTCGTTGTTCTGGTTCAATGCGGAGATGTCGAAAATGATCATCCCGCCCCCAAGCTTCTTGATCTCTCTCTTTCGCGCCACACTGGCTCGTACATGAATCGTATCCCCGATGAAGATGGGGCGCTTGAACTTCCAGTCTAGCCCCATGAGGGCCTCGGCAGTTCCTACCAGGAATCCCAGCCTGCTTGCCAGGCCTACCGCCATACTCAGCCCGAGTGGGCCATGGGCAATGCGCTTGCCAAAGGGGGTCTGCTTTGCATATTCTGCATTGGTATGCAGTTGACTGTAATCGCCGGATAGCCCGGAGAACGCAACCAGGTCGGTCTCCGTGACAGTGCGGCCGGGACTGATCATGCTGTCTCCGATCTCAAACTCCTCAAAATAGAGGCCGTGTTGTCGATACTCCTTGGGGCTCATTGCATCTCCTCACTTTCCATGTAGTAGTTGTATGATCGTGGTCAGGTTCTGGTGCAACGCCGAACTGTCCGCATGACCTTTCGCACCGCATCGTCCATGTCGTGGCTGGTGTCGATGCACAAGTGGGTGCGGCGAATCTCCTGCTCACGCTTCGACATGCGGCGATAGATTCGCCAATCAGCATCTGAAGCGCCTTCAGCGTTTTCCCCACGCCGCTCGAGGCGGTCCCGGATGACCTGTTCTGGTGCTACGGTTCGTACGATGAGCAGCCGAGCACCGCTGCGTTCCGCCAGGTTGTAGAGCACCTCGCGTTGGAACTCGACAAGATTTGTCGCGTCAAAGATAACGCGCACGCCCTTACCCAGGAGCCGTCGCATTGCTTCCTGGCACGTGCGATGGACGATGGCGCTCTCCTGCGCACTGTAGGTTGGTTGTGAGAACAGCACTTTCCGCACGCAATCGGACTCGATAACAACCGCCGAGAGCTGCTGAGCAAGTCGTTGGCTAAGATAGGACTTGCCTGAGCCTGGTAGCCCAGACATCATTATCAGTACCGGATAGGCGGTTGTTTCCATATCCGGCGGCAATAATGCCGTTTCGACCTTGGTTACAAACTGCGACAGGTCAGAGGGCACGCAAAGCTCCCATCATGCTGTCGAAATGAACCCCTTCTGTTCGAGCGCGATGGTCATCGGAAGCTCCGAACACTGTTTCCCATCTGCCGTGGCGAGCGGGTGGCGATGGAGAACACCTAGAATGCTAGAGCTTCCATCTCGCCAAAGCAGACTCCATCGCCTCCGCAACGAGATTCGGCTTCTCGATCATCACCATATGCCCCGCACCTTCTATCCACTTCAGTTCTGCGTCGGCGATTCTTTCAGCAAGAAATGTCGAATACTTGGGAGGTGTCAAGGCGTCATCTGTCCCACAGATGACCAGCGTCGGACAGTGAATTTCTCCCAAACGCTCCATGATATCAAACGCGTCGCATGCCGCATAGTCATCGTGAACCGTCTGCGGAGCGACCTTCAGCATCTGACGCTGGCCCTGGCGCACCAGTTGAGGCGAAGCATGGGGTGAGTACGCGTACTCACAAATCAGCTTGATCGTGTCCTCAAAGTCGGACAGCGTACCGTCCAGGATAGCAGGAAGCACCCGCAGGCGGGCGCCCGTCCCTACCAGCACCAGACCCGAGACCCGCTGCGGATGCCCAAGCGCCATTTGCATGGCTGTCGCGCCTCCCATAGAGTGTCCGGCGATAATGGCTTGTTCGAATCGCAGGGCATCCATAAAGCGAACGACAAAAGAGGCATAATCCGCTATGGACCAGCGGCCCGCTCCGCTGGAGCGGCCGTGGCCGGGAAGATCCAGAGCGTAGACATTGGCAGCCCCAAGATTCCGGATTGCATATCCCCAGAACTGATGATTTTCACCCGCCCCGTGCACCAGGATCAAATGGGGCGCTTTGAGATCCGCGCTGGCATGGTAGGCATAGAAGATGCTCTCGTCAGCGACGGTGGCGTATGGCATGAACGGATATCTCCCTGATACCACGCGAAGAGAGGACGATGGTGTGCTGTACACGTCCCGCTCTCTTCCGTCCTTGGAAGATCCTGAACGGATCCCCTAGGAATCAGCAGGCTCGGATACGACCTCGTTCAGGGCTTTTATCAGCGCGTCTATGTCTATGCCATGTGCTACAGCGCCCTGCTGTATGTTCTCAAAACGCGCCAGGGCACATCCCAAACAACCCAGACCGTGCTGCAGAAACACGGGCACGGTCTCTGGATACTTCTCCACTACTTCCCCAATAGGCATATCTTTCGTAATCGTCACAGTTTTCTCCTCTTCAGTCTTGGTACTGCACGCCACTCGGCGGCCCACACTACCCCTGTCGCTCAGGGTAGGCGCGGCCCTCCATTTCGGCAACGAATTTCTCAGCCTCCATGGCAGCAATGGCGCCACTGCCGACAGCTGTTGCAATCTGCTTCAAGGCACGTTCTTGCACATCTCCCGCCGCAAAGACGCCTGGCACGCTGGTATGCATCCGACGGTCTGTAACAATATACCCCCGATCATCCAACTCGAGTTGTCCCTCGAACAGTTTCGTGTTTGGTATGTTGCCAATATACGTGAACATGCCATCTGCAGCAAGAACCGATTCTCCACCAGTCTTGACATTCTTGATGCGGACGCCAGTCACCTGCTCTTCTCCTAACACTTCGGTGACAACCGAGTCCCAGACGACTTCGATCTTGCTGTCTTTTAAGGCCCGCTCTTGGGCCAGCTTTTGCGCCCGCAGCCGGTTGCGGCGGTGGACGATGTATACTTTGCTGGCGAAGCGTGTCAGATAGATGGCTTCTTCCACAGCCGCGTCGCCGCCACCAACAACGACGACGGTCCTACCTTTGTAGAAAAAACCATCACAAGTCGCGCAGTAGGAGACGCCTCGACCCTTGAGTCTGTCTTCGCCAGGCACGCCCAGCAGCCGGGGAGAGACGCCAGTGGCAATAACCAGGCTCTTTGCTCGGTATGTACCACTGTAGGTCTTGATGACAAAGGGATGCTGGCGCAGGTTTACTTCCACTACCTCGTCCATCTCCACACGCGTCCCAAAGTGTTCTGCCTGCTGCTGCATCAACTGCGTCAGTTCAGCGCCGTTTATGCCCTCCGGAAAGCCGGGATAGTTTTCCACCTCACTCGTGGTGGCTGCCTGTCCCCCAAGCGCATTCCCAGTGATTAGGAGGGGCGAGAGTTGAGATCGGCTGGCATAGATTGCCGCTGCAAGTCCTGCTGGACCTGAACCGATGATCACAACCTCTTCCATCATGCAACTCCTCCCTCTGAGCCTTTGCTGAAGAAATATTCTACTAGGGTTTGCGATAACTGACAAAACCCGGTGTACTGTGTCACACTATGAGAAGTATGACGGCTCAGACAAAGCAGCACAGTTCGCGCACTTGGGCTTTTGCTCAATTCCTGCTAAGATATTGAATCAGTCAGACATCCGCTGGCCTGAGAATGGATGACCAATGTGAGTAACGAAGGGGATTCGAAAGCCATTGCCCTGGGGCATCCCAGCTACGTGTGGAGATTCGGTCAAGATCGTCGCCTTGACCTGATCAGGCATTACACCCATCTCGATGGCATGCGCATCCTGGATGTAGGGTGTGGCCTCGGTACGTACGTGAAGAAGCTGCGTGCCTTCAGTGAAGAGGTATACGGCGTGGACATAGACCCGGACAAAGTCGCGCAGGCGCAGGAGGAACTGGAGCATATTCACCCGGCTCCAGCGGAGGCGCTGCCGTTTCCCGATGTTTACTTCGATGTCGTCCTCTTGCACGAAGTTCTCGAACATGTGGCGGATGACCGTCAGGCAGTGTGTGAAGCCTATCGGGTAACAAAAGTAGGCGGACGCGTGGTGGTCTTTGTACCCAATCGTCTATATCCCTTCGAGACGCATGGAGTATATTGGCGAGGAGAGTATCGCTTCGGGAACATCCCGCTCGTGAACTATTTGCCCGACCTAGTGCGCGATCGGCTGTGCCCACACGTACGGGCCTATACCAGACGCAGCTTACTGCGTCTATTTGATGGATTCCCTTACCATATCGTGGTACACATGCAGATTTATCCTGGCTACGACAATATTGCCTATCGCCACCCAAGCGCGGCCAAGCTGCTGCGGAATCTCACCTATGCTTTGGAGAACACCCCCTTGCGCGTGTTCGGCCTATCGCATTTGCTGGTCTTGGAAAAGACGCGTCTTGGATAAAAGTGACGTATCAGTTATCATGCTTGCGTGTTATGAAACATAAATCGAGTGTCAGGAGTTGAGCGATGAAGAATAACAGAGTAGTGGTCACCGGGCTGGGTGCTGTCACACCTGTGGGCGTCGGGGTGGAGAATACCTGGAAGGCACTGCTGGCAGGCCGATCCGGAGTGAAGCGCATCACACGATTTGATGTGAGCGACCTTCCAACTCAGTTTGCGGCTGAGGTGACTGATTTCGATCCAACGGATTATATGGAGTATCGCGAGGCAAGGCGCGCCGCTCGCTTCACGCAGTTTGCCGTGGCCGCAACACAGCAGGCCATCCAGGAGTCTGGTCTAGATTTGTCCGAGGAAGACATGACCCGCGTTGGGATCGAGATGGGCACTGCTATCGGCGGTATAGACATCGTCCAAGAACAGACCATCATATACCACGAAAAGGGATACCGGCGTGTCAATCCCACTTTGCTCCCTGCTCTCCTCGCGAACTCAGGAGCTTGCCACATTGCCATCTCGCTGGGCATCAAAGGCCCAACCGAGTCCCCCGTTGCCGCTTGTACTACCGGCGTCGTGGCCATCGGACAGGCGCTGCGCCAGTTACAATCAGGGAAAGTGGATGTGATGCTTGCTGGAGGGGCAGAGGCGCTAACCAGCCCATTGGGACTGGCAATCTTTGCCCGTATAGGTGCCGCGTCGACTCGCAACACGGAACCGGAAAAGGCATGTCGGCCCTTTGATGCGGAGCGAGACGGAACCGTTATGGCCGAAGGTGCAGCCGCAGTGGTGATGGAGACGTTAGAACACGCACAACGGCGCAACGCACCCATACTGGCTGAACTCCTCGGGTATGCCATCACTGAGGATGCATACCACATCGCCGCCCCCGATCCGACGGGAGATGGTGCAGCCAGAGCCATGTCCCTCGCGCTGGCCGATGCGGGTGTCCAGCCTGACGAGGTGGATTACATTGTCCCTCACGGCACGGGCACACCGCTAAACGATGTGTCAGAAACAAGGGCTTGCAAGACCGTCTTCGGAGAGCGTGCGTATCGTATCCCGATAAGCTCCAACAAGTCGATGATCGGTCACTTGTTCGGTGCAGCGGGAGCCATCTCCACAGTGATAGCCATCCTGGCCATCCGGGATGGCATCGTGCCACCAACCATCAATCTGGAGCATCCCGACCCCGAATGTGACCTGGACTATGTGCCCAACAAGGCCCGGAAAGTTGACGTAGACACGGCAATCGTCAACGCTTTTGGCTTTGGCGGGCAGAACGCCACAGTGGTGGTGCGACGTGTAGAGGGTGTGTAAGACGTAAGCATTTGCCTAAGGTTCACAGGCCGTGCATGAAATCGCTGCGCGGCCTTTTTGTTGTCCAAGAAAATGACAAAACTGCATCTACCATTACTGCGCTTGTCACAGCAGACGTTTTGTGTTACACTTACGCAGGTTTTGGCAAGTGGCCATTGGGAAAGTACAGTGACTGCTTGAACTGAGGCAACGACCTGTGAGGCGTAGATGAGGAAAGCACTCGTTTGTGGCTTGGTCTTATACATCACCTTGGGTTGGGTCTCGGCAACATGGGCGGCTGAGCCTTTTCTGCAGGCAACGCCTGCGCAGATTACCTCGCCTGCTGACAATGCAGTAGTAAGAGGCACTGTTCCGATAGTGGGCATGGCCGTGGATCCCGCGTTCTGGAAGTACGAAGTGTACTACGGCCCGGAGCCCAACCCCATGGATCAATGGACGCTCATAGGTGCAATACATGAAGAGCAGGTAGTTGACGGGCTTCTTGAGACTTGGGACACCACGATCATCCCGGATGGCACGTACAGTCTACGGTTGCGAGTGGTCAATCGCACAGGCAACTATCGGGAGGTCTTTGCACGCGGCATAATGGTTGCCAACGCTGAACCTACCGAAACCCCGACGCCGACGCAGACACCGCTGCCCACCGCGACGATAACGCCCGCCGCGACGCCTACATTCATGATTCCGACGTCACCGCTCGCTCAGCCGACAGCTACGCCTACTCTGGCCCGCCCGACGCGGTCGGTGTTTCCCGTGGCGCTGGACGTCAACGCCTGGCGCCAGTCGTTCTGCCTGGGCGCGCAGTTGATGGCTGTTATCCTTGTGGTAATTGCCGTGGTCTTTGTGCTGAGGCGTCTCTTCTAGGTCTTGGCGAATTAGAGACAAAGTGATTGTTTGTTCCTCAGGGGCTGGTCACGTTGGCTAGCCCCTAATGGTGTTTATCGCGTATGGAGGAAAGGGTGAAACTCATCGTCGGCCTGGGTAATCCAGGCCCTCGTTATGCCAGGAATCGCCACAATGTCGGCTATCAATGCGTGGAACGCGTGGCACAGCAACATGGCCTGACCTTTGGTAAGATTATGTTCAAGGCGTATGTTGTGTCCAGGAAAATCGCTGGCACAAGGATGCTGTTGGCCAGGCCCCTCACGTTCATGAATCTGAGCGGACAAGCGGTGCGTCCGTTATTGCGCTGGCATCACGTTGCGCTGGCCGACCTACTGGTTATCTATGATGACCTGGACCTGCCACTGGGCAAGATTCGTTTGCGCCGAACGGGGGGAGCCGGGGGGCACAAAGGCATGCGTTCCATCATCGAGGCCCTGGAAACAGAAGATTTCCCGCGATTACGCGTCGGTATCGGTCGCCCAGTGCAAGGTGAGCCACAGGATTATGTGTTGAACGATTTTGCGCCCGACGAGCTCATCGTCATGGAAGACACGTACGAACATGTTATGGCAGCTATTGAGTGCTTCATCGCCGAAGGGGTTACCGCTGCCATGAACAAGTTCAACTCGCCGGGCCTGGACTTGGTTCAGTAAGCTCTTTGCAGAAGGACATTGTGTTGAACCTGAGCGGATTGCTTCCGGCTATCCGTAAAACCTCCAGCTACAGCCACATACTGACAACGCTACAGGCCCCACGTAGAAGCATGTCAGCTTTCACCCTGACCTGGGGACTCTTGGAAGCTGCCCGGCCTGCGGTGCTGGCAGCTTTGCAGCGTGACTGGGAGGGTCCGATCCTGGTACTTACGACCCAACCAGAGCGAGCTCGCTCCATCCAAGAACAGGTCAACGTCTGGTCCGCCATGTCCCGCCCTCGCCTCCCAGCTGGCGAGACTCCGCGTCCCTCAGGCGGGGCTATCTCCTCCTATCCTCGAGGCGAGGTCAATCCCACGACCTCATGGTACTTTCCGGCCCCAGATGCCCTTTTCTATGACCGAACACCATGGGACGGCGAAACAATCCGGCGCCGCGTGGCAGTGCTGTCCGCCTTGGTCAGCCAGAGCTACGACCGACCGCCGACGATTTTCACCTCTGTTTGGGCATTGATGACACTAACTGTGCCACCATCCATGCTGCACCCAGGGATCCGGTCCTTGAAAGTCGGACAAACCATCAGGCTGAGCAAGCTGCTCGATGAGCTGGTGGCCTACGCTTATGAACCGGTCAGTGTGGTTGAGGAGCCAGGTACATTCAGCCAGCGTGGTGGTATCCTTGACGTCTACCCACCCAATGCCTCCCAGCCAGTGCGTATCGAGTGGTTCGCGGATGAGATCGAGAGCATGCGTACTTTCGATCCGATTACCCAGCGTTCCACACAAAAGCTGGAGGCGATAACACTTTATCCGGCCAGTGAAGCTCTCCCCCGCTACAGTCAGGCGGCCGGTCTATGCCTATCGGATCTGCCTAGCGACCAGGATAGCCTGACCGCATCCCGTTTGCAGCGCGATCGAGAACGTCTGGCCAGAGGAGAGCACTTTAGGGGAATAGAGTTCTACATCCCGTGCCTCTATCCACAGCCGGTCACGCTGCTGGACTATTTGCCGGCGAATGTTCTGGTGGTGATAGATGACCTCTCAGCAGTTGAGGCAGCAGCCCAAACACTTGAGGCGCAAGCTGCTGACCTGAGGGCCGAGTTACTGGCAGAGAGACAGATCCCTCCCGACTTTCCAGTGGCCTATAGGCCCTGGAGTGAAATCCGCCCAGCGCTTGCGTCTAAGGCGGGGCTTCACCTGGGCTACAACGTGCAAGGCGACGCTGACTATGTGCAGTATGAAGAAGACACAGCCTTCCACATTGCCCCCGGCTATGGCGGACGGATTCAGCAACTCGTGGAGGACTGTGTCCGTTTCAAGTCGCAAGGGCAGCGCGTTGTCATCGTATCCCGGCAGGCACAGCGGTTGTCCAACTTGTTCGAAGAGGCAGGCGAACAGGCCGTGCCGACGGACCAACTGCTTGACCTGCCGCCCGCAGGAGGCCTGACTCTGGTACAGGGTTCAGCGGCCGCGGGGTGGGTGCTAGAAGAACGCACCATGAGCGAAGCGCGCCCGATGGCCGCTGCTCCGCCTTCTCTCATCCTGCTTACAGATGCGGAGGTATTCGGCTGGGCCAAACCAAGGCGTCGTCCTTTCACCCGCAAGAAAGCCGCCTCACCCGAGTCTTTCTTTGCCAAATTAAATGAGGGCGACTATGTGGTGCACATTGATCACGGTATCGCCGTCTATCGCGGCCTGGTGCACAAAACCATAGACAATGTGGAACGCGAATACCTGGAACTCGAATACGCCGCAGGTGATCGCGTGTATGTGCCAGTCAGCCACATGGATCGCGTTACGCGTTACGTGGGCAGCAGTGATCGACCCCCTACCGTGCATCGTTTGGGCTCTGCTGACTGGACGCACGTGCGCTCGCGGGCGAAGAAAGCTGTGCAGGATATCGCCAGGCAACTCCTCGAACTGTACGCTGCGCGGGAAGTTGTAGTGGGACACGCATTCTCTCCCGATTTTGCTTGGCAGGAGGAGTTGGAAGCTTCTTTCCCCTATGAGGAAACGGAAGATCAACTACGTGCCTTGGCTGAAGTGAAAGCGGATATGCAACGCTCCAGGCCTATGGACCGCCTCATCTGTGGCGACGTTGGCTACGGGAAAACAGAGCTCGCAGTGCGCGCTGCTTTCAAGGCGGCCATGGATGGCAAGCAAGTTGCCATGCTTGTGCCTACCACTGTCCTGGCACAGCAACACCTGCTGACTTTCCAACAACGCCTTGCTGCTTTCCCCATAGAGGTCGACATGCTATCACGTTTCTGTTCACCCAGTGAGCAAAGGGATGTATTGCGCCGCTTACGAGGGGGACAGGCCGACATTGTCATTGGCACGCACCGGCTTCTCCAAAAGGATGTAGCTTTCAAAGACCTGGGACTGTTGATTGTTGATGAGGAGCAGCGCTTTGGCGTCCGTCACAAAGAATGGCTGAAACAGATGCGTCAACAGATTGATGTGATGACCATGACTGCCACCCCAATCCCTCGCACCCTCCATATGTCCCTAAGTGGGGCGCGGGACATGAGCACGATAGATACACCGCCAGAGGAACGGCTGCCCATTCGCACCCAGGTAGCTGGATACGACGAAGGGCTGATCCGCCGGGCGATACTCCGTGAGTTGAACAGAAACGGACAGGTCTACTTTGTGCATAACCGCGTGCGAGGCATCCGGCAGATTGCGCAACGCCTACAAAAGATCGTACCAGAGGCGAGCATCGTGATTGGACACGGTCAGATGCCGGAGGAGAAACTCTCCAAAGTGATGTTGGATTTTGCTGCCGGCAAGTACGACGTACTGGTCTGTACCTCAATCATCGAAAGCGGACTGGATATCCCCAACGTTAACACCATCATTATCAACCGGGCGGACCGCTTTGGCCTTGCCCAACTCTACCAATTGCGGGGACGCGTAGGACGCAGCAGTGCGCAGGCGTATGCGTATTTGTTGTACGACAAGCGACGGGTATTGTCGGACGTTGCCCAGCGCCGTCTGCAAGCCATACTTGAAGCCAGCGAACTGGGTGCCGGTTTTCACATTGCCATGCACGATCTGGAAATCCGTGGTGCGGGAGAGATCCTCGGTGCTCGGCAGCACGGTCACATTGCAGCCATCGGTTTCGGGCTCTATTGTCGCCTCTTGGCCCAGGTGGTAAAGGAACTGAAGGAGAGTGGCCTCCAAGCAGAGGCAGTAACAGTCGAGATCGAACAGCTTCCGGTCATAGAACTGCCATTGGAAGCCCACCTGCCAGAGGATTACGTGCCCCAGGAGGACTTGCGACTCAGGGTGTATCAACGCCTGGTTGGCCTTGGTAGCGAAGATGAGCTGGACGATGTGAGGAAGGAGCTAGAGGACCGATTTGGCATCCTGCCGCCGCCAGCAGAGGATCTCTTATACGTCCTTCGTGTTCGGCTGCTGGCCGCACGGGCTGGCGTACAAGCCATCGGGCGAGAGAATAACAACCTGATCCTGCGACTGAGCGCCCGTGCTCAGGAAAGAGCAGGTGAAATCGCGCCCCATTTTGGCCGCCGGGCCTGGGTGGGACGAGGACAAATGTGGCTAGCTCTGAAGGAAGAACAAGGGGACTGGCGGACCGTGCTGGTGACACTGCTGCTGCGCCTTGCCGATCAGGGTAGCAGCGATATGGAGAGGGTTCAGAAGTGACGAATGCTGTTTTGACCGGCAAAGTGCACATTGGGAAAACCACGGTGTGTCGTGCAGTTGCAGACTTGGTCCGAGAGCGTGGCTACTGTGTGCGGGGCATTTTGACGCCACCTATCCTCGACAAGAACAGCGTGCGCCTGGGCATCGAAGTGGTGGACTTGGCTAGCGGCGAACGGCAAGTGCTAGCACGGCGCTCCGGCCCCGATGTTGGTCAGGCACGGCTAGAGGGGGACTTTACCGGACCGCGTGTGGGGCCTTATCACTTCAATCCCATGGCCCTGCAGTGGGGCCAGGACGTTGTCGCACGCGCTATCGCCGTGGGGTGTGATCTTTTGGTCGTGGACGAAATTGGTCGCCTGGAACTGGAACGGAACGAAGGGTTTGATCACGTATTGGATCTCCTAGAAACGAGCATCGTCCTTCGTAGTTTGTTAGTAGTGCGCGCAACGCTGCTAGACACATTTCGCCAGCGCTTGCCGGAGTTGGAATTCATCACCTTTGAAGTCACCGAAGACAACCGCTATACCCTCCCCTTCGAGATCACACAGCGGTTCTTCCTTGCCTAGTACCTGATATGAGAACATCCGTCTGGCCGCAAAACTCTTGAAGGCGCGGCCGGTTTCGATCCAGCGAGGGGGATTGTCTT
>Ga0209427_10008714_pt1 | contig 11392 bp, 8 predicted proteins | sample DeeMarSWOR136_30_FD_187465 | JGI IMG/M metagenome (GOLD analysis project Ga0209427, IMG submission 187465) | Marine sediment microbial communities from White Oak River estuary, North Carolina - WOR-1-36_30 (SPAdes) (version 2) | ecosystem: Environmental > Aquatic > Marine > Intertidal zone >... | reverse complement strand
ATTGTTTCTTGATTCATTTAATACATTTAAGAAGATCCATGTGAAACCAGCATCAAGAGGTAATACTGTTGTTGTTTCGTTTGAATGAGCGAATTCTCTTTCCCCACTCATTAAAATCCACTGTTCTTTATTAGTTTCCTCATCAAAAATATCCAATTCGATGTCACCTTTATATAGTGCCAATGCTGCTAACTCAAGATTGTCAGGCGCACTCACATTAGAAGTAAGCCTTATATCCATTTTAGGTACTATTGGGTTAGGATAGGAAGCAATCCAATCGTAGTAATCAACATTCCACAGTTCACTATCAATATCATTTAAGACATTATATTTGAAGAAAAAAGATAAATTACTTGTTAGAGCCTGCGCTTCGTAATAATCTTCATCATTATATTGAAGTGATTCCACAGATTGGATCCCAAAGGGAACGGTTGTTCCATTAAGCACGTTTACATCATTAGTAAAATATAGTTCTTGAAATAAAGGATCATGAGGTTGAATTGTATCGAGATTTTCCAGTTCCCCTACTTCAACTTTAAATTGGTTAATGGATACATTAAACTCATTTCCATAACCATTATATTCAAGTTTTAATCTAAGAGTATTATTTTTCAGAGGACCACAATCCATATAATGAAGAATATAAAATTTTTCTAATGGATTTCTTATAGAAATATTTAGAAGGTATTCATTTTCAGCTATGAAGTTATATTGTAAAGGTACCCATGTGGCATTATTAAAATCAAATATAGAGAGGTTAACAGATTGGATTCTTGATACATCAGATACATTCACCATAAGATAGAAATCGAAACTGAAAAGATATTTATAGTGATCAAACCACCAATTAAAATCAGCTTTCCCTAAACCTATAGATAATTGTTTCAAGATTCTCAAATATAAACTCCAGAAAGTATATTGTGAATTGTTTAATTCTTGGAGATCAAATGTAACTTCTATAGCTACTTTATCCGTGTCTCCAGCAAGATATCTATCGTTATCAATATTCTTAAATGAATCAAGATCCCCAGCGTAATGAGTTCCATTTGTGACCTGTGAGGTGGTAACGTTATTTATTGTATAATCATCAAAAACAAAATCTGGTGATATAGCAAATGTAGTTCCTTCTCCAATATCATTAGCACCCTCTCCATCTGGATTAAAATAGAGAAATTTTGGTCCACCACCTGTACGTGAATCATCCTGAGGGATTTTTATCCTAAATGCAAACCAATATTTCTCAGTTCCGCTTTCTATTGTCATATTGGTTTTAGAAGTATCAAGATAAAGAGGACCTAAACCAGAATTTTTAAAATCAAAAACCTCCCAATGAGCTGCGTAGATAAGTGGATGTGGTTTTTTTAAAAGACCAAGAACTTCCTCTGTATTAGGTATACCATCATTAGTGCAGTTTACAACAGCCACCTCCCATGAATTTTCATCTGTGAAGGAAATAGGATTATTAATATCTTGAATTAGAATACTAATATTATTGATGTATTGATTTATCTCCACTGAAAATTTCTGATAAATATAAGTAGAACCATTTATAGAGCTTGTAATAAATTGAGAGAATTCTTCCTCAATATATCGTGTATAATTAATAGCAGTTATATTTTCAAATGACATTTTAGCATGAGAGATATTATAATTTGGAATAAAGATTTCTGGTTGATTATTTAATTCGGGTTGTTCTCTATTTATATAACGATTATCGCTAATCTCTGTTATGTTACTAAAAATCTTTCCCGTTCGATTAATAGCTTGAGCTTGGGGGATGTAAGAGGTACCCTGTGAATATGATCCCTCATAAGTGGTTAAAGTGGAGTGATAAAAGGGTATTATAAAGAATGCTGTGAGAAAAATTATTAATAATATTTTATTTTTAAAGGTTTTCATCCCTAATATCCTCATTTGATAATATTTTTAGTTTAAATGAAAAATAACTTGAGTAACAAATGAGAGATCAGACTTTTAAAACTAGTTTTTCTATTCTGATAGAAAAATCGTAAATTTTACTAGAAAATTATGTTAAATTCTCTGTTCTAAAGAGTTTAAATTTTATTTAATTATTTTCTTTATCAGATTTTCTAAATCTTCTTCTGTGATGAAATTATTCTCAGTGATAATAGTGTGAACCTCCTTAACGAGTTCATCTAGATATTCTTCGTAATTAACCAAACCCATTTGTTCACATTTAATTTTAATTGCATCTCCATGAAGTGTAGTAGGACCAAAAATGACTTTTTCTTTTTGCCCAACAACTTCGGGTCTGTATGGTGTAAAACACATCCAAAATTTATCTTTTTCTAATGCACTCATTACATGAAGCTCACTTTCATGTATAAATGTATTCTGTCCAACGATAGGTTTATTATATGGTAGAGGAACCCCAGAAATTTCTTCAATGTATTTACTCAAATCGTACAATTTTGAAAGATCAATCCCTGTATCTATACCGTATAACATTTCTAAAGTAACAATAACTTCTTCGAGAGAAGTATTACCAGCCCTGTCTCCGAGTTTATTGACAACCAGATCCATATATGACGCACCTTGTTCAACTGCAGCAACAGTTGAGGCAGTACCTAACCCAAAATCATCATGAACATGAATACCAATTGGAATATTATGAACGATGGTCTTTAACTGCTTTATTAGATAAGAAATTGCAGAAATATTACAAGCTCCAACAGTATCATATAACATTATCATCTTAGCTCCATTATTAATACCTTTCTCAATTGCTTTTGTTAAGATTGATGGTTTAGAACGAGTTGCATCAACACAGTCCAAAATAGCGTTTGCTCCTAACCTTCTAATTCTACTTAATACAGATGGGATTATTGACACCATTACTTCTGGTGTTATTTTAGTATCACCTGTAAATAATTGGAGTTGCCATTCTGTCAACACAATTCCAAATCCAACATAATCTATTTTTGCTTCTATTGATTTTTCAATTTCTGACGTCCATCTCGAAGCATTTGAGCTAAGATGTGAATATGTCTTTAATTTGATACCTAATTCTTTAATTTGGTTGGCCAAATCCCATTGATCCTGAACCTGTCCAATATAACCACAATCTATTTGTTCAATGCCGATATCTTCTAATTTCTCAACAATATTTATTTTTTGGTCTAAGGTATAGTATACCCCAGGAGTTTCTTCTCCTTCTCTTATAGTAGAATCTCTTACATACACTCTTTCAGGAAGATTAAAGGATTTAACTACATCTTCATTATAATTGAGAGGTGAAACCCACCATTTTTTATTAAACCATTTTGTCTCTTCTTTCATGATAAACTTACTCCTTCTTATGGTAGACAAATTTATAGATATTATTCAATTCTACAATTTTCCTACCTTTTTTTTTCAAAAAATTTTATTATTTTTACATTACTCCCAATGATGTAATAATTTTTTCTAATTTTTCATTATTAAAGAGTATTAACAAGTAAAATAGGAGAAAGGTTTAAAAAATCATGGAGAGTATTGTATGGTTAATTCTTTTAGTCTGGCTTATAGTAATTTTTGTTTCAACAATTTTCATTAGCCATTATATAAAAATTCAAAAGAGAGAGGATGTTGCAATAGCATTCTTTGTGTTGTTTTTGGCAATGTCTCAAATCTTAGCTGCTAAAATTGGAGATTTTAGCATTGGAGATTTTAAAATAAGAGCACCTGTTGCTGTACTCATATTTCCATTTACATTTCAAATCACAGACATGGTAAATGAAAACTTTGGGCAAAAAGCAACGCATAGGATGATTTTCATCGCTTTTATAACTCAAATATTTATGACAATTTTCATCTGGTTTAGTATTGAAATGTCAAGTGCACCTTATTGGGGTTTTGATTGGGGTAGCGATCCAGCTGAAGCTCAGAAGTGGTGGAGTAATTTTTTGGGGTCAACAGTACGTATAACCGCAGCATCTTGGATTGCATTTATTATTACTGAAAATCTGGATGCTATCTTATTTGCTAGATTTAAAAAATATACTAAAGATAAAAATCTATGGTTAAGAAATGTGCTGAGTGATGTCCCTACGCTCGCAATAGATAGTCTCATTTTTGTAAGCATTGCTTTTGGTGGTGTTATGCCCTTTCAAGTTATTAGCTCAATTATTTGGGGACAGATTTTAACGAAATGGTTTTTTGGAGTCATTGATACCCCTTTTATGTATCTTTCACGTGGAATTATTAGGGGGAAAATTGACTTTTTTAGCTTTCTGAGAAAGAATTCAATAAATCAAATTGAATAAAAATATAAAAAAAAAGATATTAATTTTAAATTATCGTCGTTTTTTCATAAACACATAAATTAAACTCACTGCAATGCACATTGAAACACTTAATATGATAGGGATCTCAAATCCTGGAATTTCTGCTGAGGTTTTGACTTCAACAGAAAATTCATAAATCGTATTTGTTTCATTATCTTCTATTTTATAACCAATCCATGCCCCATAAGTCTCATCATAAGTCCAAGTCTCTGTACAATCCTCTAAATAAGTAAAAGCCGTTAAAAATATTCCATCTCCATTTTCTGCGCTATGAACTATTTTATTACCTATATTTTGCCATTTAGGTTCCCAAACTATTGCTCCTAGATATTGGGCAACGGAAGTTGGTAATTGGGCGAAAAGTGCACCCGCATTATGAAGACTAACGTTCATTGCAAACATTGTATTGATTAGATACGTTACGTTAGTTGGATCATATAAAGATACAACAATATCTCCTATGGAATCTGGAGTGTCACTAAAGGCCTCAGTTGTCCAATCCCAATTACTGGTATTATATTGCGCTGCTTCGTATACTCCGAAAAAGACTGTATCATAAAGATAACTGGTGTTTACTGCCGTTACAAGAGACTTTTTTCTTGCACCCTCATTAGCGGCTCCGGTCCCAAAGAGTTCAACAACATCAACCCAATTTACTCCAAACAAATCTTCTAGACTCTGATTATTAACTGTTCTCACTTTTAGGATTTTTATATTTCCTGGAGCACCGTGAAAGGTATAAGTACCAACTTGAGGGATGGCTGGAGGGGTGATTGCTAGAGTTATACTGAATACTATTAAAATAGAGAGTAAAACTTTTGTTTTTTTCATATTTAACCCTTATTTAGTTTTTGAATAAGATTTCTGATTGATCTATTATTCACTATTTTTCTATTTAAATATTACTAGAATATAAGAATCAATTAGTAATATAGTGTTAAAAGCGGGGAAAGATAATTTTACTCACACTCTTCTACATTAATAGTATGGCAAAATCATAAACTTTAATTAACAAAAGACTAATATATAAAAATATGCCATATCATTCGCCAGAGAAAAACATAGAAATTTATTATGAAATTAGTGGAAACAATAATGGACCGAAAATGATTTTGATTCACGGTCTTTTTCTCAATAGTGATTGTTGGAGGTTTCAATTATCCGAATTTGAATCAAATTTCCATATCCTTAGGTTTGACCTTAGAGGCCATGGAAGATCTACAAAACCAAAAAAACGCTTTACAATCCGGAATTACGTTGATGATATGTTTTCATTATTACAATATTTAGATTGGAGCAAAGACTTATACCTAATTGGCCATTCTCTTGGTGGTATGATTGCATTAGTATATGGTATTGAAAATTTATCTAACGTGAAAAAAATGGTTATTGCAGATAGTTTTTGTTTTATAAGCCAAGAAGCGATAACAGATGTTTTAGGAAGGATTAATAATAGCAAATTAGAAGATTTTGCTAAAGGCATCAGTATTAGAGGTTTATCACCATATAATGAAGATACAGCTGAGTTTGTAGCAAAAATAGTAACTGATCATATGACTAAGAAAGATTGTCTTCAAGCTACAGCTGCTTCAGCTGGATTTAATATTTGTGAGAACCTTGAAACCTTGAAGATCCCGGTACTAGTTTTAGTTGGGAAAAAAGATATAACCACTCCGGTTTGGGCGAGTGAGATGATACATGAATGGCTACCACAATCGGAGTTAGTAATTATTCCAGATGCCGGACATTTAACCATATTTGATCATTCTAAAGAATTTAATGATTTAGTCCTAAATTTTTGGGGAAATCAATGAAGAACTAAAGGAATAAAAAATACAGATTATTTTTGAAAACCCCATCTAATAACTCCCGCATTCCATGCCCAACCTATTCCTGCTGACACAATAACAACTATATCACCATCTCTAATTTTACCATTTTTTATGCCATATTCAATTGAAATTATCCCATCATTTTGCCCATTATGACCAATATCCTCAAAATATGTAGATTGGGTATATGGGTCAATACCGATTGTTTTTGCTACGTATTCAAATGCACTTCTTTTCATATGAAGAAGCGCTAAATAAGCAATATCCTTACGTGAATAACCTGATTGTTTTAAGGCATTATCAATAACTTTCACAAAAGAATCCATAGAGTATTTATCTAGTCGTTCTTTTAAACCTTCAGGATCAGGTACATCCAAATAATTTAATCCTTCCTTAATAGCTCTTTCAGTCATAGGTTGAATTGTACCTCCTGCGGGAATATAAACATCATCAACAAAACGACCATCTGTAATTGCGGTTATACTTAATATTTCATTTATCTGATAATCAGCTCGAATAATTGCAGCAACTCCGCTGGCTGCTAAGCTAATCATAAATCTGGATCTCTGATTTTTATAATTTATCAAATCAGAATTTCTATATCCACTCGCAACTAAAATTCTATTGATATTTGGATTTGTTTGGATTAAACTTTTTGCCATTAACATCCCTATTAAGAAAGTTCCACATCGTTGATTTAAATCAAATGCCCAAGGTTTTTTGGGACTTCCTAATAATTGCTGTAATTTAATTCCATTCACTACAAGAGGACGTTCAGCATGAACTTCTCCTGCCCAAATAATAATGTCCAGATCATCAGGAGTAATATTAGCTCTTTTTAAAGCTTCGAAGCTCGCAAAAGCACCCATTTGTACTGTATGATCCTTAGGACCTGGTACTGTCTTTGCAATTAATCCAAATTTTTCTTCTATTACTTTTTTTGGAATTCCAGTTTCTTTAGAAATGTAATCACTTGTATGTCTTTCTTTAGGGAGATATACACCCCATGCTTCTAATCCTACAGGACGATATTTCACTATTAACACCTACTTAAGTTCACGTTTTAAAATCTTTCCAGATGCACTGATAGGTAAACTGTCTTTTATCTCAAAATACTTTGGAATTTTATAACGGGCTAAATTCTCTTTAAGATAATTTTGAATATCCTCTATCCTGATTTTTTTTCCTACCTTTAAGGTAATATAAGCTTTTCCAACTTCCCCCCATTTTTCATCTGGAACTCCAATAACAGCAGCTAAATCAATAGCAGGATGTTTAAACAATAATTCTTCTATTTCTACAGGATATACATTCTCTCCTCCACTAATGTACATTTCTTTTCGACGTCCTACAATATAATAATAGCCCTCCTCGTCTTGTTTAGCTAAATCACCTGTGTGTACCCAACCATCAAGTTCAATCGTTTTTCTAGTTTCTTCGGGTTCATCCCAATATCCTGAAAATATATGGGGGCCTTTTAATAATAATTCTCCAACTTCTCCAGAGGTGACAGTAATATTCGTTTTTGTATTTATAATTTTCATATCACAATGGAATACTGGTAAACCAACTGAGGTGGGTTTTTCCTTTATTTTATCTTCGGGCAAATAAAAGTTATTAGGTCCAACTTCTGTTAAACCGTACCCCATCTTGAAAAGTTTACCTCTATTCCAATATCTCTCCATAATTGCTACAGGACATGGAGCACCACCAGAGATAAAAATTTTTATAGATTCAAAATTAGCATTAGAAAAATTTGGGCTGTTAGCCATCATATGAAACATTGTTGGAACTCCAATTACGATAGTGCAATTTCTTTCTTCAATAATTTTCAAAGTTTCTTCAGGATTGAAATCTCCCATTAAAATAGTCATTGCTCCTATATGGTAAAAAGGAACTAATAAGACATTCCAACCTCCTGTGTGAAATAATGGAAACAAAAGTGGTTGAACATCCTCTGAATTTAGATGCCATGAGAGAATGGTATTAAAGGAGTTCCAAAAAATAAGTCTATGAGAAAGAACCGCGCCTTTAGGCAGTCCAGTTGTTCCTCCCGTAAATAAAATAAGATGAGGATCTTCAAAATTGATAATTGGTTTATCAATTTCGGACTTAGAAGCTTTAGTCATTAAGTGTTGAAGTGCTGGATCATTCTGTATTGATTTTCCTCCCACAACAATATTTTTTGATATTAAATCTTTACTTTTTATCTCTTTTGCTTGAGATTCTAACTTCGAATCATAAAATAAGATTGAAGGTTTTGTTTTTATAATAAGATATTGTAATTCTTGGATAGTCAACCTCACATTAAAAGGAACTAAGATTGCTCCGATTTTACCAGTTGCTAAAAAAAGATCTAAACACTCAATACGATTTGTTGAGAACAAAGCTACACGGTCTCCCTTAGATACCCCATGATCTAATAATATCCGAGCTAGTTTATTAGCTCTAAAATTAAGTTCCTTATATGTATATTCTTTTTTTTCTATATTATCAAAAATAGCTATACGATTAGGGGTTATCATTGCACGGCGATAAGACCAATCTCCGACCCAAGAATAATCATCTGGTAAGATTATATCATCTGCCTTAACCATTAAATTCAATCACCTATAATGCTCTATATATTGGCCATTTTCTCCACACATAAGCAAACAGGATTTCAATCCAGAGAAACCATAATAAAAATGGAGTGGGGTTCATTTTCCAATAATCTGTGGTATCCCCAAACAATAGGGGTGACAAGAGATAATATCCGAAAAAAGTCGCAGTTCCAATCCCTATGACTAATAAGAATCTGAAAGTAAAATTCTTCCATTGTGTATATTTTTTTGGCCAATTTTCAAAAAATAGAGATACTAGAACAACAGCACATATAAGAAATATGGCGTATGTTATACTCATCATATGCCAACCTTTTAATCTTGTAATAGCATCGGGAGGTGTACCTCCAATCATTTCGAACAAAGGATCAAAAATGTATTTGGCAATATAGGGGCCAATCAGAGAGGTGATAAACCCTAATAAGATGCAGGACCCAAATGCTATTATCCCTATAAATGGTTGTTTTCTTCCTAATTTACTCCATGGCCAATATTCGAACACCATTAATGTGAGTAATGAAAAAAGAATTAACCACTGGGTCCACCCGAGTGAAAATGCATAACTTGGAAAACTTGTTATAGGTTTAACCGCGCTTGCTTCAGATGTAGCTTTACGTTCTCCAGCAGGAAAAAATAATAAAAACCAAACAATTAAAGTAATCGCATTTCCAATTATCCAAACAATTATTCCGCGTTTGGGTTGTTTTAATTTAAAAAAAGGCCAATACATTGTACCAGCAACCCATAGAACGCCAAAAGAAAAACAGGAGCCACTTAAAGCACCAAAAATAGAGGCACCAACAAACCAAGCTATATAAGGATCTGAAATTTCGCTACTATAGAATGAAGTAAACAAAGGTAACAACACCAGTGAGAAAATAATAATGATTATTGCATTGATTGCTGTCCCCACCAGTCCTACTTTCCATGGAGTACGAAACCAATTATAATAAGGCCAATTTTCAAACCAAATAGCCCAAACAACTCCAACTAATCCAAATCCCCCGATAACTGTTGCCCAAGCAGTAATTTCCATATCCCATAATGGCATAGGATTATGCCAACGTGGATCAAAAAAGATCAACCATGTTACAAAGCTTATAATAAAAACAATCAAAATTGATAAGATCCCAGCAATTGGTTGTTTATAACGTGCCATAACAATCATCGGTGCCTCATCCGCAGAGGGAATTCCAACTTTTTCGCCTGCAAGTGCCATAATATTCACTAAAAATTATTTATTGGTTTTTTTAATATATGCTATAATACTTATTTTATATATAAATGCTATAATTAATTTAGATCATAATTTATTTATTGCATAAAAGAGTAGGTGATTCTATCAATCCCTAGATTAGATGTATTTTAGAAAACTATAGAAAATATACGTTAACTTTATAACATTATCAGATTCTCACTAAATCATACTCAACTGATCCTATTTTATTTTTAACAGCAGCATCAAATTGATAAGAGGTATTTACGGTTGGATTCAAAGCATTAAATTTTTCTACACCTCTTTCTAAAGGTATGGTCCATTCCCCATTATTATCCAGAAATGGAAGCCCTGGAGCATCAGTTTCCATGTCAACGCAAGCTTTATCAATAGAAACAGGATCAATAGAACCAAATATACCAAGATCAGGTATAACTGGCACACTCGCATTAGAAACACAATCACACTTAGCAGGAATATCAAAAGCAAAATTGATATATCGAATTTTTTCAGGACCGAAACTTAACACAGCCTTAACATTATCAATAAAGCGCTCAACAAATTTTTTTACATTATTCCAAGGAGGTCTTCTTATTGCTTTCTCAATTGGGCATTTTAGGAGACATCTACCACAACCATAACAAGTCTTTTCATCGATGACAGCAAATTTACCATTCATACTCACTGCTTCCACCGTGCATGCTTTTATACATTCTTGGTTACACTTTGAGGGATTGCAAACCTCAGGATTAACACTAAACATGCTCTCAAAATGAGCTAATTGCTTATTATGTTTTGTAACACATCCTAATCCAAGTTGTTTTAAAGCGCCTCCATGTCCTGCAAAAGGATGACCTTTAAAATGCGAAATCACGACGAGTTTATCATATTCAAAAAGCTTTTTGGCGACAGATACTTGTTTTAATTCAATCCCATTTATTTTTACAATCTTTCTATCTATTCCTTCTTCACCATCAATGAATTTCAATGGTGCTCCAATTACAGATTCACAATATCCATGAAGTTGAGCGACTTTCATATGTGCATCGGCTGACTTTCTATGACCAACGCATATAGTATAACTATCACTAATTTCTATTTTTTCAACATTACTCCCCCTTCCTTGAGTTTCTATAAGGGTTGGAATTCCTCCCTTAGATTTAATGGCTTTTACAACTTCACGCACATAATCAGGACGAAGATAATGTGTATTATGTGCCTCCCCAACGTGGACTTTAACTCCTACTTTATCACCCTCTCTAATATTATCTAGTATTTTGTCCGCTATAAAGCGAGTTTTAACAAGATTATTAGTAACCATGTTTTGAGCGGTGTTCGGAAGAGCTGCAATTTCAATAGGGGGAGCCCAATATACTATAGGTTTATTACTCATTTTCAATATCTACCTAATTTCAATTTTATTATTCAGATTAATATTAAATTCATTAAAAATAA
>Ga0209427_10008713_pt1 | contig 11393 bp, 15 predicted proteins | sample DeeMarSWOR136_30_FD_187465 | JGI IMG/M metagenome (GOLD analysis project Ga0209427, IMG submission 187465) | Marine sediment microbial communities from White Oak River estuary, North Carolina - WOR-1-36_30 (SPAdes) (version 2) | ecosystem: Environmental > Aquatic > Marine > Intertidal zone >... | reverse complement strand
CTTACCCGTGATGTGCCGCCAGAAAGCAGCATCATTCATAATAATCTATGAGGGAATGAGGGATAAATAATAGGCTAGAGGCAAAAGGCGATAGGTAATAGGTGATAGGTTATGGGTCATAGGCTATAGGTCATAGGTCGATGGGGGAATGGGTGGATGAGGCATAGGCAAAAGGCGAAAGGTTATAACTCATTACTCAGTCCTCAGTCCTCATTACTTTTAGCTCATCCCTCGGTCCTGATCTAACATTCCTCATTCCTCTTATTGTAATCGTGCAAACAAATGCACCTTTATTGACTCTGTTTCGTCGGGCGAGAGAAAAACGGGAACCATGCGGTGAGACGGGCGGTTCATCCTGAATGCCAGGGTCCAGCGGTCTTCTCTCCCCTGCACCGCAAAGCAACCATTGCGCATTGTCCAGGTAAAGACCTTATCTTTTGACCTCTCTTCCAATCCTTCAATGGCAGTCCAGGGAATGATCGTGGTAAAACAGTCACCTAAATCAGGAACAAGGGACGTCAAATAGACAATGAGCTTTCCCTGGGGGGAGTCGAGGACTTCTAAACTATTTCTCTCTACACCATTTGCGACACGCTTTTTCATCCTCGTTACCTCCTTTTATGGAAGATTTTGTTGGTGGGGATTGTATGAAAACGTGGCATCACCTCCTTTCAGTCAAGAAAATAGGTTTTTTGTCCTCGATGATCTGTCACAGTGCGGCAAAATGTGAAAAACCTGGGATATTCCTCCTGTGCAATTCATGAGATCACAGACCGCATACCATCCATGCATGGTTTATTTCTTCTCCCGAAACAGTACATACTCTTCACAACTCTTTCCCATCTCCTGGCAAAACTGCTGGTAACGGGAGTACTCCTCTGGTGTGATCCGAACAGCCCTCTTAATATACTCCCCTTGATAGACAACCTTTTCTCCGTCCCTCTGATACCGTGAGCGAAATTCAAAGTAAGGATTAGAGACCTCCTCGGACTCGGGAAGATAGTAGACCTCGTACCCCTCTGGAATGGTGAATACTACCTCATCCTTGCTGGAAGCATTCGTCCAGAATACGAGGGGGTACCTTCGCTCCTTTTTCCCAGTGCCAGAACATCCTCTCTTGACACCAGGTACCTGGAATATCAAGATATCTCCTGCCTTCTTACAATAATCTGGTGCAGCGTACTTTATTTGCGTCACAAACCTCTTTTTAAAGGACAGAGGGTCTGAGTGGGTATAGTCCAAGAGTTTCGCCCCCGGAGATATCCCATCTACAACCTTTTCCAAAACCTCTTTGACCTCTGTTGGGCTATTATAAATAAAAAACGAGCGCAAATGTGCCTCTCTAGCTCCTGAACAGAAACTCTTATCAACAACCTCTATCGACTCATCCACCTTTATTTCGATATGTTGCTGACCAATACAGACGTTCTCCTCTGGCTTGGCAAGGGGAGTCGTTGCGAAGATGGTCTCATTATCTTTAAAGATGAGCACATCCCGGTCTTGATCACTGTCGAGAAGGTAATCAAATCGATAGTCTTCAGCCGTCGGATCGAGAAAGTGATACCCATGTTCCATTTCAGTTGCTACGATGCAGTGGTTGAACTGAAAGGGATAGGGAAAATCTTTAATCAAATTCCTCTCGCCGTGATTGGGAATCAATACATAGTGGGCAGGGATTCCGGCTTCCCTGAGCATACTGATCAACAGGGTGCTCTTGTCTTTGCAGTCACCATACTTATTTTCAAAAACCTCTGAAGCCGATTCCGGCTCATACCCGGTCTTGCCCAGACCAATAGAAACGTACCGTATCTCCCTCTTCACGTAATCAAAGAGGGCCTCTATCTTTTCTCTTTTTGTCACGTGGCCCTTGGTCAGCTCAGCCACCTTGTTTTTTATCGCCTCATTGGGCTCAATCTTACCCTCAATTTTGCCCCTCCACCATTGAAAAAACCGCTGCCATGAATGGATCGAAGTTACTAAGATATTGGATGCGATCTCCTCCATAGGGGGCATGTATGATTCATCCAGGATCTGCGGAATATTCCTGTATTCCCAGAAATAAATCTTCTTCCCCTGTTGATGCTCTATCGATGGATATGGTTGAGTAACGTTGAGAGGGTTTAACATAAGGTATCTTAGCTCCATATCGTCAGGGGTGATGATCGTATAACGTGAAACGACAACGGGGTTATACCATTGAAAAAAGTTAGCACTCGAAAATTCCCCTTCGATAGTGGGTTCCTTCTCCTTTATCACGTATTTGTAATCGATAACGCAGCCAATTCTTACCCCGGCCATGGAGAAGGTCAGCCTTTTATAATCGCTATACGCTGGATACCTGCTGTACGGGGTTACGGTCTTGATGGCGTTTTTCTTCAGAGGGATGACTCTTCCCCTGGGGGTGATAGTCTGAGCGTAGAGGAGGGATATGTTCTGTGTGCGAGCGTTAAAGCCGATGGTGCAATCCGCATACCCTTTCCCCCTCTCAGTTATAATCTTAAAAACCTTATGAACACTCAACTCATATCTTCCATCCTCAGAGACCGTTTTTACGACTTCATCCAAAAGGACGATGATATCGGCATCGGGGTATGATTGGGCTGGCGGAGCACGCTTGATGAGCTGGGCAATCTCATCATCAATAGGCTCCTCATGTTTGAAAAGATGCGGGGTACACGATGAGAGGAAAAAGAGCAGGATTGAAAGGAGGGTAATAATCAGGAAGTGCTGTTTTCGGTTGTTAGCTCGTAGCTCGTAGCTCATGACTGATAGTGCGCCTTTAGCTCGCAGCCATTCTGGCTCATAGCTCATGGCTCATAGCACCTTTTAGCCCATAGCTCTTAGCTGATAGCTATGATACTTTGTCAAATATCAGCGTCTGAGAGTCGGTTTCGGCTTACTACCTGCTTACTTGACCTGCTTACCGAATACACGGTCTAGGGCTGCAATCCTCTGGTCAAAAAGGAACACATAGGCTCCCATAGCCAGAAAGAGTGTATCCCTCACAAGAAAAAACCATGTGATGGAATCCTCGCAGTTAGTTGCGCCGAAACACCCGCAGTCAATTTCTAAACCTCGGGCAAGGCTGATCCCTATGACAAAGGCAAATACGGTAAGCATGCTCGATGCCACCAGCGCCCCACCCCGTATCCAGATACCGACAAAGAGGCTCACCCCAACGACAATCTCAACCCATGGAAGGAGGATTGCCACCGGATTGATCATCCATTCAGGGAGAAGGCGATAGGAACAGAGAATATTGGCAAACCCCTGTGGATCAGAGGCCTTCATAACGCCGGCGTAGACGAAAACGAACCCCAAAAACAATCGGAATACAAGGGAGACCAACGGTGAGGTTATCCAGGAGCTCAGTTTCGTACTCATCACATCTCACCTTTCTCCACGTAGTAGCCGGCTCCAATCCAACCAAACCACCCATCGACAAGGATCTTCACCGATCTGACTCCATACCGCTCCAGGGAACGCGCCAGCTCAGCGGCAACGGAACATTCATTGCCGTCACAGTAGGCGATAAGGTTAAGGCCTCTTTTATCGAGGGATTGCACCTTTTTGAGACCAGCTTTCACATCTCCAACGGGGACATTCAAAGCGCCAGGAAGGTGCCCCTCTTGAAACCACGAATGTTCCCGGGCATCGAGAAAGACAACCTTACCATCCAGGTAGAGAGACCAGGCCTCGTCCAAAGAGATCTTACGAAGGTCCTGAAACGTGTCAACGGCCACAGGCGAAGAGGATTGGGATCCAATCCATGAAAGGCCACCCGGCCGTATCGCATTAACCCCCGTACCGAGGAGCAGTCCCAAGATAATCAAAAGAACAGCGTGCCCGATGCCTTCGCGGATGCGCGAAATGATCATTTCTTTACGCAACAGCATATAGCTCATGGCTTATCAGCCCGTAGCTAAGAGCTCATAGTACCTTGATAAAGGTTCTGGGTGAATCGATCACAACTCATAACTCAGTCAACATTACTCACAGTTCTGATCAGTCGCTCTCAATTCTTTGATCGCACCTTATATTGAGTAAACAGATTCTGCTTTATCGTCTTTGTCTCAGCTGCGGAGAGAAAATCGTTAATGAGGCAATAAGGAGGTTCATTCATCCTGAACTCCAGGTTCCAACATCCTTGTTTCCCCTTAACAGAGATTAAACCATCATCCGTAGTCCATTCAAATGACTTCCTCTTTGACATCTCCTGCAGTGTCTCTAACGATGCCCACGGTAAAACAGCCCCCACCTGAAATGTCGAATCGACGATAAACTTCCCCTTGGGATGGTCGAAAACCATCCAACGGTCATGATTAAAATCTTGGACAAGAGTTTCTCTCATCCTCAGCACCTTAAGACGTGATATTTCTTCTAATATATTTTTCATTGTAATTTCCTCCCCCCGGTGATTGAAGGGAATGTCGCCTCGTGTAATTCCCTTACGCTTAATTAAGCAAAATTTGTGCCATACATGATAGGTTCTGAAACACCGTACTTGGATGCCTCAAAGCCAAACGTTCATAGCTCCTAAATAGTGGCTATGGGCACCGGCGAGAAGAAAAAGGGTGGTAGTACATGCATGCTTCCTTGAAAATCTTTTTTGTATAATTACGACGTCCTGTCATAAAAAAGTGCGGTTACCCCTACGCACAGACCGATAAAGCACGCAATGAGTACCGTCCCGGCTATTTCAGCTGAATAGCCGTCGTTGATGGAGAGATATGAAAAGAGAGGGAACACACTGCCAAATCCAATTGCTGCCCAGATGCCAACAACAAGGAGGTACAATTGAAGGACCTTCCGAGTATCTGTTGGCAATATACCCATTATTACTCTGAGAATCATCCCGAGGATGACACCAATTAACGATAGCAAAAGCGCTTTCCCTACCCAAAGGGGATCCATGGTCCTCATTCTCCCTAAACCTTGGTTTGCACCGTTGCCCTCTCACCCACAGGAAACTCTGGCTGGGCGCCTCTACTGATATCCAAAATGTACCATAATTTGTGCATTAGTGCAATACCATAAAAGTCTCACAATTTCAATTAGTTAGTACAACAGCCTGATTGTTTCAAGCGGTGGTGTTACCGAGTAAACAAATAATCCTTTACTATCTTTGTTTCGGCGGCGGAAAGAAAAACGGGAACCAAAGGGGAAGACTGGCCATTTGTTTTGAAGGCTAAGGTCCAATAGTCACCTTGTCCCTGTACCAGGAGTGATCGGTCATCTATTGTCCACCCAAAAAACCTCGTCTTTGCCCTCTCTTGCAATGTTTCGATTGATGACCATGAAATGTCCACGGTGAAATGGTAACATGATGTTGCATAAACAATAAGTTTGCCCTGTGACTGATCGAAGACCTTCAAACTATCATGCTCTAACTCCCGAACGACTCCTTCTCCCATTCCCACTACCTCCTTGTTGTGTCAATGTCATCTTACTGTATAAACAGAACATAAAGCCAGTATACCTTTCAAAACTTCACGAACATTGCTGTTTCACCATTTCCAACGCCCCGATGAGCGTTTCAAGGACCTCTGCTGCTCTTGCTCGAACATACACGGATTCATCATGCACGAGGGCTTCGATGAGTGGCTCCACTACCCTGTAGTACTCGAGTCTCCCAAAAGCTTCGATCGCTTCCCGCCGAACAATCTCCGATTTATCTTTGAGGGCCTTAATAAGGGGCTCTGCCGCTCTCGCATCACCATGTTTCCCTAGAGCCTCCGCTGCCTTCGCTCTAACGTACTCAGATCTGTCCTTCAAGTCCCTCACGAGCGCTTCAATAGGTATTCGGCCATTTATAATTACTTGCTTGTTCTTGGAGCCCATGCTAAGCTTCCTTTTAAACCTTTTATAAAACACAACGTTACAACACCATTAAGAAGACCAAAAATCCATAGAAAACAATTAACATTCCGATAACGATACCTCTGAGCACGTCTTTGCGGTTCACGGCCAATGCTTCTTTACCACATTCAATTTCATCGATCTTTGCATCATCTGCGCTCCTTAAAAACATGGAGTTCCTCCTGTTTTTATTTGAGCAAATTGTGTGCCACAAAAATAACCATTGGATATCTTAGTATTTGCTCGTTTGAAGAGAATGTACGTTTTTTTGTTTGCGCCCTAGTGACAATTTTTGTCATTCGCACTGATGTATTTCTTCACTATTTTTTGCACTTCATAAAGAGATGATCATTCAGCGATGATGAAAAGAGCAAAGAAAAACTTGGAGACACTATTAGGGGGCAGAACCCTTTTCATAGATCACGAGGGTCTCACCAGGATAGAGATAGCGTTTTCGGGCCGCCTCATTCCACTGCTTTAAAGAATTAACTGATACGCCGAAACGCTGGGCGATGTGCATGAGCGTGTCACCTTCCTTGACACAGTACTGCACCATAGAATCCGTCTGATCTCGATGCGCCATGCGCATAAGAAGCTTTGGATTATTGGCAAAGAACTGTGTGGCCGCCCCCTTTGGTAGGCGTATCATATAAGAGCCTGTCGGAATATAATCCTTGACGATCGCTGGGTTCAACTCCATGATCTCACGATAGAAGGAACCGCTCGCTTCGGCGATCTCTTTCACGAAGAGCCTTCTCCGCACACGAACTTCGACTAAGTCCGCTTCCTTCTGTTGGTAGAGCTGCCCTTTCTGTACATGGAATCCATACTTTTCTGGATCAGAGAGAATAAGCTTCGCTGCAAGTGCCCGGAAAACATATCGCGATGTCTCCGCAGGCAGGGCGAGTTGATAGTAGCTCTGTTCTCCTTGACGCTCCAGTTCCAATTTAACCCGTTTCTCTCCCACGTTGTACGCGGCTAAGGCAAGAGCCCAACTGCTAAACTGCTCACAGAGATCATTCAGGTATGCCAGGGCAGCTGCGGTGGAGCGCTGAGGATCTCGACGTTCATCCCAAAAACGGGTGATTGTAAGGCCATAGTGTCGTCCTGTAGAGCCGATAATTTGCCAGATTCCCAATGCCCTGGCCCGGGAATAAGCCTTGGGCAGAAGAGAACTTTCAATGACCGCAATATACTTCAGATCATCGGGCAACCCCTTCTTTGCCAGCTCGGCCTCGATGTAGGGGAAGTACCGGGCGCTCCTTTTCAGCCAGAGAATTACCTGACCTCTGTCGCTCAACGACAGGAAAAACTCCCGCTCGAGCCGCTCGCGCAAATCCCATCTATCGAGCGGTACTGCTTCTCCAGCAAAATCCATCTTAGCAGGAAGCTCATACGCGCGGAGATATTTCATCGATGCTGCGAGGTAGCCTTCGAGGTATTCTAGCCGCTCAGTTAGGGCACCGATTTCACCTTTCAACGTTTCGACTTCACTTTGAAGTCCTTCCAAAACCTCCTCTTCATTATGCGCAGCATCTCCATTCCTGGACATCGGAACGGTCGTCCTTTCAGCCCCTTTGGTCAGCGCTTCAAAACCGCTCGTTACCGACCCGGAAAAGTATACGACCATGACCAAGATCATGGCTATCATAGAGGAGAGAAGGAAAAGACGCATACTATGCTAACTCCAGGAGATCATAACGTTATACATTACTATGCAATATTTGTGCTAGGATAGTGGTATATCGAAAAGATCGATACACCCTTTTTTAAAAAAGGGGGGGGGCACCACTTGATTGCATAAGCTTTCTTATGATGCCCCCTGAGAGGAGGGAGGATGATGTGTTCAGAATGCTTTACTCAATGTGTCAAGGTCTCCTGTGGAGATGTGGTGGTTTCAACTCTTTTGATAGATCAAAAAACCTCAGGATTTTCCAGATAGTGTTTTGTAGACGTACCTCATGAGGTAGCATATGCGGATATGCATCTTACCGTATTTTTTATACAGGCAGCACAGGTCACATCCACCCATGAATAGCTATACTTCTCTCATGCGTTCAAACACCGCTTGTCTAAACTCGCACGCCTCTTTAAAAATTTTGCGCCCGCTATTGATTACCTTGATAAGATGCTCTTGATTATCGATCGGCGGGCGAGATACCGTAAACTCATGCATACATCGAGAACAGCGGAGTTTCGTTCCCGTGTCTTTAATCTTTGCGTCATCAATGCGATATGACGTCCTGCATTTATAACATTTAATAATCATATAAGTGACTCATAACTATGCGTTTTTTTGTCCTTCTTTGCCCAGATAAGCCCTCTATCGAATGGTGCTCAAAGCTGATGGCGTGTTCACAATTTTACGCTACTTACACGGTGAGCAAATTCTTACCTTGATTTTCTTTAAAACCTTTCTTGCTACTTTGCGAACATTACCATCTTCATCCCCCGAGGCATTCATGAGAGGCCGTAACGCCGGTTTTACTATCTTTTCAAGAGCATCTACTGCTTCCCACCGAACACACTCAGATTCATCCTTCAGCGCCACTATGAGCGGTTCTATCCCCATGCTAACGATTAATTTTCCCAAGGCAGATGCTGCACTGATACGAACATACACAGACTCGTCTTTCAGAGCTTCAACGAGCGATTCCAGTGCTCTCCCATCCCTTATCTCTCCGAGAACAAAAGCTGCTATCTCTCGAACATACTCAGACTTATCATCCTTGAGAACTTCAGTGAGGGGTTGTACCGCCCGTGCATCTCTCATACCTTCGAGAATTTCCACTGCTCTCTCTCTCACAAATACAGATTCATCCTTCAGGGCCTTAATAAGCAATTGTACCTCCTGTACGTGCTCTATTCTTTCAAGGGCTTCCTCTTCAGCCTCTGGAACATACGAATCTCCATTGTCTATGGCTTCAAAAAGTGCTTCCACTGGGCTCTTGTTCTGAGTTTGCACAGCATCATCGTCTACATCCTCACCCAGGTATATATCATCATCTTCCAGAGGCTCGACAACTAATTTTAATGTCTGTCTGTTTACCATAGCTGCTATCCCCCTTTGTTAATACATTTTTTATCCTGTGGATTTCTTTGTCTTATTTCTCCTTCGATTTTGCAACGTAATCCAATACATTTAAACCGTGCTCTTTTTCTATTTTTACTTGAAGCAAACTTCATGCCATATTACAAATTGTGGGAATTTTTTTATTTCTTGCTCAGAATAGCGGGGATGAATGATTAGGTAGGGAATGGGAACACTATTGGCATCTACTCCCGATAAGTTCCACTCTTTTCTTTACCCATAGTTACAATCTAGTGAACAGCTGTACCATATCCTCCAGAATTTTTTGATGCCGACGCTCTCAGTAGAGAGGCGCTCATGGTGTCTTTTTTTTTAATTCAGCCTCAATCATCTTCTGAAAGCCAAGGAGGTTCCGATCTTTCAAGAACTTTCCATTTATATAAATAGAGGGGATTCCACGAATACCGATTTCCCGTCCCTCCGTTATATCTCTCGTAATCAGTCTCTGTAGAGCGGGATCGCTCATTTTTCTGCGTAACCTTTCCATATCCAGACCCACTGCTTTGGCACTCTCTTGAATCATGGCGCTATTTATCCCGCTGTAGTTATCAGAAAGCTTAGTGTGGAATTCCCAGAATTTCCCCTGATCATGTGCTGCAAGGGCGGCAACGGCAGCCTCTCTGGCGAACACGTGATTCGGAAGAGGGAAGTGCTTGAAAACAAGTTTGACTTCCTTGCGATACTTATCCAGCACCTGCCGGAGTAGCGGTTTGAGCCGCGAACAGCTTGGTCACTGGTAATCAGTGAAGACCGCAATTGTAACTGGAGCATGTTCAGGACCTTGGAAAGGCAGTCCAGAAATATCAATTTTTTCCCTTTCCTCTAACTGAATAATCTTCAGTGTCTTTCCTGAACGGCTTGTTACAATAAGCGCATTGTTTCTTACAGAATACTGCAGTCTATCGTAGGCTTGATCAACGGGAATGTGTTTCAGCACCTTATCTTCAACAAGGGAGTAGATAAGGATTTCTCCTGGGGTCAGAATAAATATCCATTGTTCGTTGGCCGATAGGGCAAAATCTAGTGGAGGGACATTAAGGCTAAGTTTTTTCTTTATCGTCCATTCCACATCAGCATGAATCACCTGAGGTGCGTATAACCAAATCATAAGAAAGATCAATAACATTCCCTTTAAGAGAGGTATCTTCTTCATAGACTGATTCCTTTCCTTGGTATTGTTTGCCGCTATTTTTACTCGAAGCGCCCGGTTTTTTCAACCATAAAGTGCGAAGAATAAAGATATGAAGAAAAGAGGCTCATCCCCTTAAACAACTCCGTTTATATAACCGATCCATGACCCCCTGCCGCTTATTGATGCCCCTTAATTTTCAATCGTGAAATAACACAGAGGGCCACAAAAATTATGAGGATACAAAGTCCGTCGCTCATGAAATGCCTCGCACGCTCCATAGAAGCGTTAAGAAATATAAGTGACTCAAAGCCTTACGACGCAAAGGCAACGCAATGAACATGTTTGCTTCTATAAATTAATATGCATAATTTGTTCCATGATATAGTATCTTTTGTAACCCTTGACAGTGCTTATTCCAGCGGTTTGAGGGGGAATAGTCAATTCAGGGGATGTGACAATTTTTGTCAACTTTAATGGATAAATTGGGCACCTACTGCCCTAAACTCGCTAAAATGGAAATTTTAAAAGGTTGCGAACCTTGGGAGGTCCATCGCCCAACAAGGGTGGATACGGCAAAAAAGTGTCACGAAGACATAAATATCTTGATTAACGGTAATGTCAGGATGACTCCGATCAGGGTAAAAATAAACATTAAAAAGAATCGTGCTTTGCCAATCCTGGTAATATTTAACCATCGAGCACATACAATGATACAAACGATCATACCTGCAATGACACCAAAGAGGGTTAGCAAAAGACCTGCACCAAAAAAATCAATTCCCATTCTCAATGCCCCTTCTCGCCTGTTACGTTCTCTACGTTCCCCCGAACAACAAGCATGGGATTACTAGTGGCATATTTCTCTATACATGAATCAGATGAAGTTCAAGGATATTGCAAATTTTGTTCCTTTTTATTGTCATGTACCATACCGTAGTTCTCGATAGCAGCGGTGGGTAGTGCCACACGTAGGCAAGGGGATGTGTAATCGCTTTTACTCCGCTAAGGGTATGCCATTGGCCACTGATCTGCACTGCTTAAGCAGGTTCAGGATGCCTGGTGAACGGGATTTAGGTCCATTCAAGCTAGCGCACTTTACTGCCAGGAGGCACCTGCTCATCGGGAGTAAGCAGAATGGGTTTCCCCTGTACGTCCACAGCAAGAATCATTCCCTTACTCTCAACCCCACGCACCTTCCTCCCCTCGAGATTGACCAGCACCGGCATCTGTTTCCCAATGAGCTGCGCTGCTGTATAGTACTCAGCAATCCCCGCGACAATCTGCCTCATCTCTCCCCCAATATCAAGTTCC
>Ga0209427_10008711_pt1 | contig 11394 bp, 9 predicted proteins | sample DeeMarSWOR136_30_FD_187465 | JGI IMG/M metagenome (GOLD analysis project Ga0209427, IMG submission 187465) | Marine sediment microbial communities from White Oak River estuary, North Carolina - WOR-1-36_30 (SPAdes) (version 2) | ecosystem: Environmental > Aquatic > Marine > Intertidal zone >... | reverse complement strand
ACACATCCTGGCAGGTGAGCGGCCTCTCTTCTGGTATGGTGAGGAATATGGCGGCAGTTTAGACTCCTTCCTCATCGCCGGTGCGTACAGCCTTTTGGGTGTTTCGGTGACTGCAGCGCGGATAGCACAGAGCTTCGAGTACCTGGGTGCGCTTCTATTCACCTATCTGCTGGCGCGTCGCATCGTCCACCATCGTTTCGCCGCTCTGGCCACCGCTTGGTTGATGGCTCTGCCCTCCCCCCTACTAAGCCTTTTCACTACCACGGCCCTTCTCTACACCATTGTAATGCTGCTGGGCAGTATGCTCCTCTTCGTTGGCCACAAACTTCTCCACGAGAGCGAGAGCTCGCTGGCTTTGTGGCTGCTCTTTGGGGCTCTGGCAGGGCTAGCTTTTTGGACTTTTGGCATCCTCGTCATCTATATCCTTCCCGTTGGCCTGCTCATGTTGTCACGTCTGAAGCAACGATTGTGGTCCCACTACCTGCTGGCCACGCTGGCCTTCTTTCTTTTCAGCAGCCCGTGGTGGATTTACAATTTTATCCATGAGAACGCCGCCTTGCACGTTGTTTTCGAATCCGGCGATTCGCTGCTCGCCATGCCTATGTCCCTTCGTGTGCTTGGCTTTTTCTGCCTCGGTTTGCCGACTCTTTTCGGCTTCCGCTATCCCTGGGCTCCCCAGGTTGTGCTGCCAGCGCTCGCCTGGGTCATTCTCAGCTTCTATCTGGCTGTGTTGGCCTTCGCCGTCTACGCCTGGTACCGGCGCTTCGCCCTGAGCGGTACGAAGGGCCCCACTGGTGTATCAGCCAGCGGTTTAACCTTGCTGTGGCTGCTGGTCATCGTCTGGCTGGGGCTCTTCTTCAGCACCCGTTTCGGCATTGACTCTAGCGGTCGCTACTACCTGCCGCTTTACACTCCCCTCCTCATCTTCGCTGGCGTGGCGCTGACAACCCTACACCAACGCCATCGCCACTTGGCCATCGGCCTGCTGACTCTGGTCCTGGGGTTCAATCTGTTAACTACCTTTCTGGCCCTCTGGCAGAACCAGCCCGGATTCACCGCGCAGATGAGTCCCGCCCGTCAGTTTGACAACCGGCACGATCAGGACCTTATCGCTTTTCTGAAAGAACACGGGCCTCATGGCTATAGTCACCATTGGATCACCTACAAAATCGCCTTCCTATCAGATGAGCAGGTCATACTGGCTGCCCAGTTGCCCTACCACTCCAACCTGCGCTATAATCTCCGAGATGACCGCTATCCACCCTACAGCCGCCAGGTGGCCGCCAGCGACAGGCCGGTGTATGTCACTTTCCAGGAATCCCATCTGGATCGCCTATTGCGATCCAGCTTCGCCGCGCTGAGGGTGTCCTATAGGGAACAGGACATCGGCCCCTACCGGGTGTTCTATGATTTGTCGGCCAAAGTAGATCCCTGGCAGTTGCAGCCTTATTCAGGCCAGCCTGGCTACCCCCAGGAGGTCAGCCATGATTAGGCATGACTCGACCTTACAAAGTTAGATTGACACTCCTGCATCCTTACAAGAGAGGGTCTCGCCACCATAAAACGCGAAGCATGCCCCAGAGCTTTCCACAATCCGTAAACTGAAAGCTGAGAGCTGAGGCCTGACACCTGGATGTTCAGATGAAAATAAGACCTTCTATGTGGCTGCGATGAAAACAATGCGCGTTTGGTCCACCCCATCACTGATAGTGATTTTAACGGCAACGCTTTACTTGGGTATTATTTTGTCGTTGCACTATTGGGATCCGTTAGCCTTTGTATTGCCAGGGACTCGCTTCACTGCGGACAACCCCGTCGGCAGTGAAGGATACGACGGGCAGTTTGTTTATCAAATTGCCCTGCGACCCACAGAAGCGATGGCGTATTTGGATGTGCCAGCCTATCGTTATCAGCGCATCTTTTACCCGCTGCTGGCTCGCTGGCTGGCACTGGCGCAGCCAGCGCTTATTCCATGGACATTGCCGCTCATTAATCTGGCGGCGCTGGGCATAGGCACGGGGTTAGCCGGGCGTCTGTTGGAACGCAACGGAACAAGCCCCTGGTTTGCGCTGCCTGTGGGACTTTTTGCCGGTCAGTTGCTTGCGCTGCGCGTGGATCTGCCGGAGCCGCTGGCCTTGACCTTGGCGTTAGGGGGAGGGCTGATCATTGAACAGACTCAGCGGGTCCCGCCAACGCTGTCAGTCACGGCTCGCGCTCGAACTATCCATTGGTCCGGACTCGTTGCCGGTGCCGCCCTCTTTGCATTGAGTGCCCTGACTAAAGAGACGATGCTGCTGACCGCCGCCGGGTACGGGCTTTACCTAGGGTTAGCGGGTGGCTGGTATCCTGCGCTCCTGTTCGGCGTAGTAGCTGCTGGGCCTTTTCTGCTCTGGCAGGGAGTGTTATGGTTATGGTTGGGACAGTCGGGCATTGGTTCCGGAGGCGCGGGGGCAACACCATTCGAGTTGATTCCCTTTAGCGGGCTGCTGCGCACTGCCGAAGCCGGGTGGAAGGTCTTTGCTCTGTTCGCGCTGATCATGCTGCCGCTGGCCGTGTTGCCGTCGCTGTGGAGCCTATGGGCTTCGGCACGCGACATCTACCGCCACCAGTGGCATCCGCGAACCTTTGCTTTGCTAACCAACGCCCTCGTCATTCCATTTCTGCCCTTTTCGACGTTCCGCGAACCGTTGGCCATGTTGCGTTTTCTGTCGCCTCTGGTGGCAATGGTGGTGCTATTTGGTGGGGCAAAGCGTTCGAGGCGCGTGTTGATGTATAGCCTGCTCTGGCTGGCCAGTGCCGTGTTTTTGTTGAAGGATGTGTCATGATGTGGGACTCGTGGGCCGCCGCTGAAATATCTGATCGGATGGAGAGATGAAAGACTGGCTGGAAAGACGAAGCAGATGGATTCTGGTAGTTGCCTTGTTGACCGGCGCCGGTTTGCGCTGGCTACAAATCGGCGCTCATAGCTTTTGGTATGATGAAGCCCTGAGTGCTCTCATTGCACGTCTCAGTCTGACCCAGATTCTCGCCAATGCTGCTGCATCGGTTCATCCCCCCGGTTACTACCTGCTCTTACATTTCTGGCTCTCGTTGGGGCAGAGTGAGACAGCGATTCGGTCCCTTTCGGCCCTGTTTAGCCTGGGGACTGTCCCGTTGGTTTACGGCCTGGGCCGTTGGCTCTTTGGGCGGCCGGCGGCGGCCCTGGCCGCCCTGGGCATGGCACTTTTCCCATTTCAGATCTACTTTGCCCAGGAGGCGCGCATGTACGGAGTGGCTGTTTTCCTGGCGACTGCCCTGACGTGGCTTTTCCTCTACTCCGTCATTTCTGAAGGGTCGTGGTGGACCTGGGTTGGGTACACGCTCGTGGCAGCATGGGGGCTCTACGTTCACTACTTCATCACCCTTTTGCTGATCGGGCTGCATCTCTGGTTCGCGCTGGACCTGCGCCAGCACCGGGCTGTTGTCCAGCGTCTCTCGGTAGCTGACAGCGCAGTCGCGTTGCTTTTTCTGCCCCAGGCGAGGCAAGCATTGGCCCGCACCGGGGCTTACCTGGGCGGCGGGGCCTGGCAGGTCTCCCCCAGCGTCCTATCGCCGCTGACCACGATCTACTACCTGTTATTCGGCCATCGCGCCCCAATTTGGCTGGTCCCCATCGGATTGTTCCTGACACTGGCGATTCTATCATTGACTCTTTGGGAGAACCGTAGCCGGCCAGAGCCAGAACAGCGTTCCGAATTAGCACTATGGTCCAGTTTAGTGATCCCTATCGCCATTGTCATGCTTATCTCGTGGCTGATTCGTCCCATCTACCTGGAGCGCTCGTTCGCCGTCACCTCGCCGGCCCTGGTCTTATTGCTGGCACGAGGAGCAACTGCTGCCCCCAGACGGTCGCCGACACCCTATCTGGTCGCCTTGCTGGCTGTCCCGATCGTCTTTACGCTAGTGACGAGCGTGGTCACCCCCGACCCGGCCAAGCCTGCTGTTCGGGAAGCAAGCCGGATGGTGGAGGTTGGCTTTGCCTCCGGCGACGTAAGTCTTCACCTTCAGGATGCTTCTTGCATGTCGGCGCTGTGGTACACCCCGGATGTACCGCACCTGCTGGCTGACGTGCCGGGCGCTGCCTGGACCACCGCTTCGACACATCGCCTCTTTGGCGGAGATGTGGTAGACTGGCAATCGGCACTGGTTGGTGCAAATCGGCTCTGGTTAACGATGATGCCAGGTTATAATGGTCCAGAGCAGGCGGCCGTTCACCAGACGATAGCCTCGACCTACCCCAGGTTGGCGATGGAGGATATGGGGGCGGTGCAACTCTATCTATACGACTTGCCAGGCACAAAGTAATAGCGCGATGAGAAAGCATCTACGCGGATTTTACTCGAGATTTACACAATCCTTACGCTATTCCCATAGCTGTTGTGCACTTCCTTTCTGCAATATCCACAGTCGGTGCCCAGCTATCTGCTGCGCGGCGACCCGGATGCGCGCAAGCCGGATCACGTCTACAGGATGTTGGGCGGGCAAACCATCAGGCGGGAGGAAGCGCTGACTTGGGATCGGCGTGGCTGGCTAGTTGTGGCACTGGAATACAGCTTTGACTACCAGCGAGAGACGCTAACCTGGTTTCAAATCCAGCGGCCTGTGGTCGAGGAATATGACGTTGAAGGTATACAGGTTTATCTACTAGATAGCCTTGCTCCTTGAGAGCCGACTCGCCAAGGATCCAACTATGTGCCAATCAGGGTTGGTTTTAAGAGGCATTTTGCCAGTGGTGAAGGAACGTGCTATAATCGAATCGGGCAGGAGCCCATGAGAAGTTGGTGCCATTGGCGACACAGCCAGTATTATGGCATCGAACTGGCGTGGCTGGCAGGATTGATGCGCACGCTGGTGCTCGCGGACGGACGCACTGTGTTTGGCAAAGGTGAGGCCCGACAGGCGGGCTTTATGTACAAGGGGGGGGGAATTATTAGCAGGTGGCGTGATCGCATGAGCGTATCAACTCATCCACTTTCACGACTATGCGGATTCTTGGGCCTACCTGGAGCGGCAGTGCCTTGCCCGGCGGCAGATGCGTTGTCCAAGGTCTGGCAGGTGCTTGACGCCTGGGCGCGCTGGATGGGAGAGGAATGAAGGTCCTAACAGTCGTAGGCGCTCGCCCACAATTCATCAAGGCTGCGCCGGTTAGCCGGGCCTTGCGCCAGCAGCACACTGAGGTGCTGGTGCATACCGGCCAGCACTACGACGACGGGATGTCGACAATCTTTTTCTGCGATTTGTACATCCCCGAACCGAACTACCATCTGGGTGTTGGCTCGGGTCACCACGGTTGGCAGACTGGGCAGATGCTGGCGCGAATCGAGGAAGTGTTGCTGGCTGAGCAACCGGACTGGGTCTTGGTGTATGGCGACACGAACTCAACTCTGGCTGGCGCCCTGGCAGCAGTAAAGCTCCACATCCCAACGGCCCATGTGGAAGCGGGGCTGCGCTCTTTCAACCGAGAGATGCCAGAGGAGCACAACCGAGTTCTGACCGACCACTGCGCTGACCTGCTCTTCTGCCCCACCCAGACGGCGGTGGACAACCTGGCGAAAGAAGGGATCACCCAGGGGGTGCACCTGGTGGGGGACGTGATGTACGACGCTGTTCTCCAGTTTGGCGCGCTGGCCCAGGAACGCTCGACGATCCTGGACGACCTGGGATTGACCCCTAAGAGCTACTTGTTGGCGACGGTCCATCGTCCCTATAATACCGACGCCCCCGAGCGCCTGCAGCGCATCCTGACAGCATTCGCCGAAATCGAGGAGCCCATTATCTTTCCGGTCCATCCCCGCACCCGCCGGAGGATAGTTGAGTTTGGCCTGAACACTCTGCAATCCGAATTCCGCAATCCGAGATTCATTGATCCTGTGGGCTACCTGGATATGCTCATGCTAGAACAGCACGCCCGGCTGATCCTGACCGATTCCGGCGGGGTGCAGAAGGAGGCCTACTTCTTCGCCGTGCCCTGCGTGACGTTGCGGCCGGAGACGGAGTGGGTGGAGACGGTGGAGGCAGGATGGAATCTGGTATTGGATGCTGATCGGGAGCGCATCATCAGGGCGGTGTACGGGCATCACTGGCCACAGGAGCCCCCGTGCGCCATATTTGGCGATGGCTGCGCGGCAGAAAAAATTATAAGTGTGCTGAGTAACAGTCGGGAGAATTGAGAGCTATGTTGGAAGGCAAGCACATCGGGGTAGTGATACCGGCCTACAACGAGGAGAGACTCATCGGGCGCGTCATCGAAACCATGCCTGACTTTGTAGACCGCATGTACGTGGTGGATGATTGCAGCCACGATGGAACCTGTGACCGGGTGCGTTCCTACCTGGATCAACCATCGCTCAACGGACGCCTGGAGTTAATAGAGCACATGGTCAACCGGGGCGTGGGAGGCGCGATCATCACCGGATACCGGAAGGCAGGCGAGGAAGGGATGGACATCTTGGCGGTGATGGCTGGAGACGCTCAGATGGACCCGGCGGATCTGGAACGGGTGATAGCGCCGGTGGTGCGGGGTGAGGCTGACTATGTTAAGGGGAATCGTCTCTTCACCGGTGAAGCCTGGCAATTGATCCCCAAATACCGCTACCTGGGTAACGCCTTTCTCTCGCTGCTGACCAAGATTGCCTCGGGCTACTGGCACGTGGCAGATTCACAAACAGGTTACACGGCGGTCTCGGCAGATACGATTCGATTGTTGCCACTGGACAAGCTCTATCCACGTTATGGGTATCCCAATCATTTTCTGGTAATGTTGAATGTATTTGATCAGCGCGTGCGGGACGTGCCAGTACGACCAGTGTACAGAATAGGCGAACGTTCCGGCATACGGCTGTGGAAGGTCATACCGGTGCTTTCGTGGTTGTTAATGAAGTCCTTTCTTTGGCGGCTGAAAGAGAAATACGTGATTCGGGACTTTCACCCACTGGTGTTTTTCTATCTGTTGGGACTTGTTCTATTCCCAGCCGGGCTCTTATCCGGTCTATATTTGCTTTGCTATCGGCTTTTCGTGGGTTCAGTAGCAGCTACCAGTGCGCTGTTTTCTGTTTTCCTCTTCGTCTCCGGTTTGCAATCTCTGTTCTTCGCCATGTGGTTTGACATGGAATACAACAGGGATCTAAAAGTCCGATAGCCATGCGCATTCTGGTTGATGTGGGGCATCCGGGACACGTCCATTTCTACAAGCATGTCATCTGGCGTCTACAGGACCGGGGTCATGAGGTCTTGATTTCGGCCCGAGATAAGGATGTGACGCTGGCCTTATTGGATTGCTTCGGTTTTCCCTATCGAATTTTGTCAGCCATCGGCAACGGTCGTTGGGGGCTAGTTAGGGAGTTCTTGCAGCGGGAATGGGCTCTGCTGCGGCTGATCCGAGAGTTCGACCCCGACATTGTCACCGAGATCGGGGGACTGTTCATCGCTCCGATTTGCAGGCTGTTGGGGAGGCCCTCCATCGTGTTCACTGACAGCGAACCGGTGCCTTTGGACAAGTACTTCACATATCCTTTCGCTAGCGTGATTTGCACTCCCGATTGCTTTATGCGCGATTTGGGCAAGCGCCACATCCGTTATGCCGGCTACCATGAACTGGCCTATCTGCACCCTGATTATTTTAGACCTGACCCGACGATACTAAACGAACTCGGTGTATCGGAGGGGGAGCCTTTCATCGTCCTCCGTTTTGTGGCCTGGAAAGCCAGCCATGATATGGGGCAATACGGCTTCTCTATTGAAATCGAACGAGAGATTGTGCAAACGCTGAGCCGCTATGGGCGAGTTCTTATCACCTCAGAGACGCCGCTGTCAGAGGAGTTCGAGCTCTACCGAATCAGCGTCCCGCCGCACAGGATCCACCATGTACTCTATTATGCCCGGCTCTTCATGGGGGACGGCGCGACGATGGCCACCGAGGCAGGTATTCTGGGCACGCCTGCGGTGCGTTCATCGTCGCTAGCCCTCAGCATGGGTAACTTTGTGGAGTTAATGGAGCGTTACAAGCTGGTGTATTCGTATTACGATCCAGCCGAGGCGCTAAGGCAAGCGATAGAGTTCTTGGAGCAAGAAGATGCCAAAACGGAATGGGGGCGGCGGCGTGAGAAATTGTTGGCAGAGAAGATTGATGTGACAATGTTTGTTTGCGATATGTTAGAGGGTTACGCCAACTATACACAGCAGCATAGCCAATAATGGGGAGCGTCATTGGTCATATCTGATAGTGGGTGTTTCTTATGAGAGTCGCAGTTGTTTGTGGGCTGAGTGATGACAAGTTACTATCCAAGATCAAGCCGTTGATGGTCTCTCCGCAAATTCGCGAGATTCACATTATCCGGCGTGAGCCCCTGAGTGGGAGCAAGATTACAAGTTGGACGCCGCCTGGATTATGGTCCCGGACGACACTCACTGCTGAGTTATATCGCCTGTTTTTCCTGTTATATTTTTGTTGGCGTAACAAACCGGATTTGCTGATCGGTTATTTCTTTGTGCCGCACGGTGTGTACGTTGGCTTAGCCGGTTGGTTGTTTGGCATTCCCGTCGCTCAAATGATTCTCGGTTCTGATTTAGACCTGTACCTAAACAGTCGCTGGTTGTTTTGGCTGCTCCGTCAGGCTGATTTTGTCGGCGTGCGCGGTAAGAACACGCGCCGGGCGTTAATTGCACGAAGCGTTCTCGCAGAAAAACTCTTCATCCCGCCCAATGTCTTTGATTTTGGCGATTTTTATCCGCAACAGATGCCGTTCGAATATGATTTGATTTACGTCGGCAACTTCAGTCGGGACAAGCGAATTGATGTCTTGATCCAAGTAGTGACCCGACTCAAGTCCCGCTTTCCGAATCTGCGTGTGGCACTCATTGGCTCGGGAGAATTGGCCAAGACGCTGCAAGCCGAGGTGGCGCGTGCCGGACTGAGCGAAAGTGTGGTCTTTCTCGGCTACAAGAGCAAGACTGAGGTCCGCGATCATTTGAACCGCTCGCGCGTGTTCATTATGACTTCTGAGGCCGAAGGCTTGCCTATGGCTCTCATTGAAGCGATGAGCTGTGGTCTGCCAGCGATTGTGCCGGACGTGGGTAATATCACGGATGTGGCGCAAGATGGAGTCAACGCCTTGGCCGTTCCAGCGTTGGACGTGGACGCTTTTGTTCACGCTGTAACGCGGTTGCTTACCGACGATGCACTGTACCGGCGGCTTGCTGGGCAGGCCTTAAAGATTCGCGAGACGTTAGCCGAACAGTATTCCCTGGCTGATGCTGAACGGGTTTGGGCGTCGGTTCTAGAACGAGTAATGTTCAAACCTAACGGATAAACCATGTGTGGCATTTGTGGGCTTGTTAATCTTGAAACAGGAAAGCCGGTTGACCGGGCGCTATTACAGGCGATGTGTGACACGCTCACCCACCGCGGGCCGGACGACGAGGGGTTCTATTTAGAACAGGGTGCTGGCCTGGCAATACGGCGTTTGACCGTTATTGATCTCCAAACTGGACACCAGCCGATCCACAACGAGGACCAGACAATCTGGATGGTATGTAACGGCGAGATATATAACTACCGAGCGCTGAGGGATGTGTTGGAGAAGCGTGGGCATCGTTTTTACACTAACAGCGACACCGAAACTCTGGTGCATCTTTACGAGGAATTTGGCGAGCGTAGCGTGGAAAAGCTTAACGGCATGTTCGCCTTTGCGATCTGGGATGAGAATTCGCAGACGTTGTTTCTAGCGCGTGATAGACTGGGTATCAAGCCGGTCTATTACAGCATTGTGAACGACAAACTGATTTTTGCTTCAGAGCTCAAAGCCATCCTGTGCTACTCGCGCGTTAGCCGGGAGGTGGACCGACGGGCGCTGAACTATTACCTGGGGCTGCGCTACGTGCCCTGTCCGCACACGATTTTTAGGCAGGTCAAAAAATTGCCGCCAGGTCATACGCTGACCTGTACAAAAGGAGGTGTGCGTCTGCGCCAGTATTGGGATGTGCAGTTTGCGACGGAATTTGAGCCGTATTCGGATATCTACTACCTGGAGCGCTTTCGGGAATTGTTCGAGGATGCTGTGTCTATTCGCTTGATGAGCGATGTGCCGCTGGGGGCGTTTCTAAGCGGGGGCATCGACTCAAGTTCGGTGGTGGGCGTAATGAGCCGCATGGTGGATCGCCCGGTGCAGACGTTTTCAATAGGTTTTCAGCAGGGTTACTTTGACGAAACGGTTCACGCTAGAGAGATCGCGCAACTATTCAACACCGAGCACAACGAGTTTACTGTTGAAGCCAATGTTATGGACTTTCTGAGCAAGTTGGTCTGGTATTGTGATGAGCCGTTTGCCGATGCCGCTGCACTGCCGACTTATGCTCTATCACATATGGCCCGTGAACACGTGACCGTGGTGCTAACCGGTGACGGAGGGGATGAAGTTTTTGCCGGTTACCAGCGTTACCGATCGGAGGAAATGGCCGATTATCTGGCCAAAGTACCGGTAGTGTTGCGACAGGGTTTGCTGATGCCTTTGTTGAAACTGTTGGGGTTAGCGGTGCCCGCCAGCAAGCGGTTGAGTCTCTACATAGAAAGTGCCCTCAAACGGTTGAGCCTGGCAGACTTAGCCCCGGACACTCGCTATCTCAGGCGCTTTTGGGTCTTTGATCACAAGGATCGCGAGTTGTTGTACGCTCCGGCGTGGCAGGAAACGTTGATTTTTGAAGACGAGGATGTCTACCGTCCCTATTTCGAGCGCGTGTCTGGCTGTCCACCGCTCAGCCAGCGTCTGTACGTGGACATCAAGACCTACTTGCCTGATCAGATGTTGACCAAAGTGGACCGAATGACAATGTCTGCTTCGCTGGAAGCGCGTGTGCCGTTTCTTGACCATCGCCTGGTGGAGTTTGCCGCTACCGTGCCGCCGCAGATGAAAATGTCCTGGCGTGTACTTAAGAAGTTGGTGCGCGAGGCGATGGCAGATATGATCCCGCCAAACATTATCCAGCGTCCCAAGCACGGCTTTGAGGTACCAATCAATGATTGGTTTAGGAACGAGCTGAAAGGCTATGCGGAGGATGTTTTGCTGAGCGATCATCCGTTTTTCGACCGCGATTATCTCCAGACTCTTCTGAAGGAGCACGCCGAAAATCGCCGCAATCATGGCGAGAAGTTCTACGCGCTGTTGGTCTTCTTGGTCTGGCACGAGCGGTTTTGTAGCTGAGCATGTAGGAGATATGAAACTTTGAAGAACCCTGAACTCGAAGAGGCAATCAGAACATATTATAGATGCGGCTTTGGGGGCCGTATCGCTCCTCACCGTGAAGAGTATTATGTGGATTCGAGCCTGAATCCTGTTTATGCTGAGGCTAAATTGAAGCGTG
>Ga0209427_10008710_pt1 | contig 11394 bp, 2 predicted proteins | sample DeeMarSWOR136_30_FD_187465 | JGI IMG/M metagenome (GOLD analysis project Ga0209427, IMG submission 187465) | Marine sediment microbial communities from White Oak River estuary, North Carolina - WOR-1-36_30 (SPAdes) (version 2) | ecosystem: Environmental > Aquatic > Marine > Intertidal zone >... | reverse complement strand
CAGGGTAGGATTGCCCATGTCAATTGCAGGCGAGTCGACGGCCAGCAGCAGGTTGTTTAAGAAACGGGGCTGCGCCTGAATGTTGTGCAATCCTTCAGGCAGATCGGTATTGGAAAGGGAATAGGATACATTGAGAACTGAAAGGTGATCGACAAAGAGGGATGAAGCTTTACTGTTGGCAATAATGCAGTTCACAGCATCAGCCGCACCACCACCATGTCCGATATTCTTTTCAAAACAGGAAATTCCTACTTGATTGGCGTAAAGCGTATTATGTTCGAAATAGCCATATGAATCGAAATCTTTGATACCGGTGCCCTGGCCGCAGTTGGCGATCACATTTCTTTTTACTGTCGCTGTCGAGCCACCTCCTATAGAAATGCCCTTGTCGCAAATATTGTAAATGATGTTGTTTTCAATTAAAATTCCCTGTGCATCCTCACCAAGATCGATGGCGTCGCTGTTAAATCCGTAAATATTGTAGATGCGGTTACCGCGGATGATTCCGCCTGTGATATGATCAAAGTCAATCGCATCAGAATCAAAGCAATCATTCCCTAAAAAGTCACAATTTTCAACCAGGGCAGATTCAGCGAATTTAATATTGATTAAATCACCGGACACATTCGTGTAAAAGCGGCAATTGCTTATAGATACCTTTCCATACTGGACAAAAACGGGGGCCCGGATACGCTCAAATTGGACATTGTGCAGGGAAAAATTCGACTTATACCCGGATATTGCCGCCCTATCGCGGCTAAAATCGACACCCTGTGTAGCGCCGGTAATTTTGAGATTTGAAATAACAGATGAATCGCTGACATTCACAAAACATAAGGCTCCCCATTGTTGGGTATATTCATTTGGTGCCAGCATAACCGGATTTTCAGGAGAACCTTCGATAATTAATCTGCCGTTAATGATGATACTACCTTTTTCCGGCATGCGAATTTCCACTCCGGCGCCCAGGCGTAAGGTAACCCCGCTATCAACAGTGACATTACCCTGGGCATAATAGGGAGACTGGTCCTGCATGAGCAGGGTATCGCGTGTGATCAGCGCAGGAATCGTGTGGATGGAGACAGGTTCAAATTGGGCTGTTAATGTAAGTGAGTCATCATTGAAAATCAGAGTTATCGGATTTTTTATGGTCTGTTCAAAACCCTGCCAGCTGACGAAGCGGTAACCGACGGCGGGAATTGCTTTCAATTCGACCGGGACATTTTTAAAATACAACCCCGTCCTGTCGCTTTTCACTTGTTCTACATCGTTTATCTCAATTACCCCCATGTCAGCGCTATCAATTTCAAGATTCAGGGTGTAAGTTCCGTCCAGGTGAAAATGATCGACAATGTGCTGGCGCTGATACTGGGGGCGGTAGCGGGCAAAATTTTTCATTACCTGAACATTGGCCAGCCATTCAGAGTAATTGGCAATGGGGTATCCGTACCACCATTCGCCGTCTCTCCATCTTGAAATATGGCGCGGCATTTCAGGGGCCAGGCGGTTCTGCAGGTTATTTATAACCGCCAGAACCGTATCTGAATGGAAAACGGAATTCATAAAGCTGGCGAAGCGCTGGATGAATTTGGCTTTGAATTCCTGATTGGCAAGTAGTTTCCTGAAGATAAGCGTAGACCACAAAGGTGCTATGGGACCTTCGCTATTAGATGAAGTGGCAAATGCAAGGGTATTATTTGTATATCCACTCGAACCTGAGTTGGGCATACCAAAACCGAAGTCCAGATCGAACAATATCCAGCGCCATCTTGCACCTTCTTTGCGTTCCCGCCACATGCGAACATTTTGATCGAGCCAGGTAACGTTATCATAGAAAATCTCGGCGATGTGATAGTTAATATATTCATCAATATCCATCCATTGTTCAACGGTGCGGTAATTTTGCTCTATGGATAGGTCGGCCCCTTCGATGTAATCATAGAAGTCGGAGTAATTATCGGCATTACCGTTCATAACCGTCGGATTGGGACTCCCTTCATATTCCAGCAGATCGATATCGTCGGGATTAATATTGTAGATCGATGCCAGATATTCGCTGTTTATTTTGTCGCGGATATTTAAAATGCCCCAATAATCGCCATTCAGAAACACAACGGCAGGAAGATAGGCCTGGCAGTCGATATCCATTTTATTCAGGACCAACGTGTGCTGCATGGCATCCCGGAATAAGGTGCTGCGCTGATCGGGAACACCGGCGTTACGAAGATACAGGGCATGGAAGCGGTTTAGCTCCCGCTCCGGAAAAACTTGATATTCAATGACATCAGGACCGAATCGTTCCCGGGAAAAGATGGTAAAGGATTTTTGCGGATAATAGAGAGAAACCTGGCCGGTTAACTGTAGACCTGCATCTAAATTGAATCTGGATTGACCGTCAGCTGTAAAGAATTCGAAATGGATGGGAACTTCCCTTTCTTTGTAGCTGTTGTCATAGATCCCAGTTATATTATCCCAAAATGTTTCCGGCAAGAAGGCAAGGGAAATAACCGGCAGCGAGATGTTTTCGTCAATAAAATAGGTGCGAGTTATGATGGGTCCGGGTAGTTTATCAGTCTCAAAAACCCTGGCTCGCAGTACGGTGGTCTGGTGGATTGGAATTGCAGCTTCATACCGTGTGGAAGAACTTACCGGCTGTGACCCGTCCAAGGTAAAGCGAATTTCAGCGTCTACGGGATCGCAGCTTAAGGTTATCATTTGCATCCCATCATAGAAACCGCTTTCTAATGATATGTCAGGAGCGGATGCATATTCGGGAGAGAGGATGCCTGTGCTGGTATTTGATGCCACCGGTGTAGGTTGGCCGAACCAGTACCAATCCGCAGCGCCGTCCGGCTGGCGGCCAAAAGAAACATCAGGATACTGCAGCGGAAAACTCACTGAATCAACTAGCATTCCTTGCGGATCGAACAATCCGATCTGTTCGGCGGAACGGCTTAATTTAAAATTAAGATGGTAGTATTTAGTGGTAAAATAATCAAACGGATAGTAGTCGCGTCGATAGGTATTGCCTGGAATATCGTCGTAACCGTCAGCCCAGAACCTAAGAAATCCTTTGGCTGTTATAACCGCACCCGTAGGAATTTCCCAGCGAAATGGATTGTCCAAATCGTCTGTCAGAAAATATCCGCCTAAATCCACTTCAAAATCTTCGTCATTATAGAGTTCGATCCAGTCGGAATAGTCATCGAAATCAACGATATCGGCGTCGATGGTCACATTGGAAGCCAAAAACTCGTTGATCAAGACGCGATAATTTTGTTGCGCATAGGAGAAAGATAGGAACAGAAACAGCAGCGCAGTAGCAGGGTAATTTCTCATTAATACCTTATACCAATAAAGTCCATGCACTAAGCAGGTTCAGGGATCTAATAGTAAAATACGCATGATTCCGCGCCAGGTCAATAAAAAAGGTATTATATGATACTATTTGAGCAGCACAAGCTTCCTTGTTTGAACAAAATCTTGCCCTGAGCCTGTCGAAGGGCTTTTATCAATAGTAAGCCGGTAATAATATATACCACTGGCAAAGCCCGCTGCATCCCATTCTACCTGGTACCTCCCTGTTTTCTGCTTCTCTGATACCAGGGTACATACTTTTTGTCCGAGGACATTGTAGATTGATAATTCAACCTGCACGAGCGACGTGGCAGTCGTCCCTACCTGGTAGCTGATGATTGTCTTCGGATTGAACGGATTGGGATAATTTTGATAAAGCTTGAATTCTTTTACAATGGACAGAGTTTCATCCTCAAGAGTGCTAACAACATCTATTTGAAATGTATCACTCCAGAAATGATATCCATCGCTACAGATCTCCATGGCGAATTGCGTTTGATACCCATCGCTACATTTATCGGAAAATCGTATATATTGGCTTTTATCACCTAATACAGTTTCACCCGCTGCAATATCACCATAGTTAGCAACAATAGGTAATCCTAAAGAAGAACAGGTATCTAATGGAATTATTTTTGCCGTGATATTTGCGGCTGTGGCTTGTGAGCCTTGATTTTGTAAGTTGAAACGAAATTTTAAATAATCACCGGGATTGGGTTCTTTGTCACTTGAGGTAATAGTATCATTTACAATAACAATGGGACCGACTGTAGTAAATCTTGCTGCATTACATAAAATATTATAATAACCGGAATCTATTGAGAAAGCACTGATGTGGATATTATAATGAAATTCACCGGCTGGAATAGGCCAAATTGCTCCATAAATTCCATCCCCCGCGTTGCCTTCCTGATGCATTCCATCATCAAACATGGGTATGCTGTCTATTACACTTTGATCAAAACTCTCGATGATTGAATTTACCTCAATGTCTTGCTTTTCCGGATTAATTATCTCAGCTACAACATTCAATGTATCTATTCCCGAAACATGGTATTTTCCATTAATAGAGCAATCTTGTGCATAGGCACCAACGTAAGGGTAATAAATACCCACTGCATACCAGGCATCTATAACTGACTGAACTTGGGTAGATTTTTTGCCTAATAAATCAATGGCAGAGTATATGGAACCCAGCCTGGCATCATGATATCCTGAGGTTGGCATTAGATATACAGCTAAATTACGATAAGCTATTTGCTCGGCATCTTCAATGCCAATCCCTGTTACTGAATAAGCATCGCCATTGTCATTGACACCGCTGCCGCCTTCGCTTAACAGATAAAACCAGTGATTCTGGACACCGCCGTTGGTATGTACACCACCGTAATCATTGCTATCATGAGGTGAAGTGGTAGAAGCTACCCAGTATTCTCCAAGATAGGTATCAGGATTTCCCAGTGATTTAGGATCTCTTAAAGATCTTATAGGTTTAATGGAGCTCATCCTTGGGACATCTTCGCACATATTCCAATCTCCCTGACCTCCTTCGGCAAAAAATTCAACCATTGTACCGAAAATATCACTAAAGGACTCATTTAAGGCGCCGGGCTCATTTTGATATATTAGTTCTGCGGAATATTGAGTTACCCCATGTGTTATTTCATGCCCGACAATATCCAGCGAGACCCAGGGTCCATAATAAGTTCCGTCACCCGCACCATAAGTAGATAGATTTCCCCTCCACATTGCATTGTTTGGATAAAAAATATCATCAGGTTCATAATAGAACAATTGATTGGCATAGGCAAGCAATCTGCTATCCATATCATCATAACTTTTTCTTTCGTGTTTTTGCAAGTAATAATCATAAGTATTTTCCAGTGCCCAGTGTAAACTGACACCCGCCTGGTTAATTTGATCTGTGAACAGACTGTCTTCATCGGTGAAATCGATAGAAGTAGAAAAACAGCCAAATACTCCTTGGGAGTTATAGGTAAAAATACCGCAGCGACCCGATTCCCGCAAACGATACCTTCCTTCCACCACTGTGACCTCCCGGTAAAGGTTTTTTGGAGTGATATTGGATGGAATACCGCTATTGGCAAATAATATATTCTCTGAACTGACAACGAGAATATCATCAATCTGCCAGCCAAAGCATTCCGGTAATCCGTAGGCAGTTGAAAGTCCTGGGTCGGAGGCAAAGGCAAAGCGGAGTTGTATGGTCTGATAGCTATATTGAGAGAGATCAAAGGTTACCTGGGTCCAGTTATTAAGCTGACCGGCCCAACCGGGGATACTATCTGCTACACCGTGTTGTTCCGCACTAAAACTATATAGATTGCTGCAGGTATAGGCCGGTGTAGGATTCAGTAAGATCTGCCATGATTTACTGCTGTCAACTGATATCCATACATTCATTCCATCCCATCCGTCATATGGTGGCCATAAATCAACCGTAGGCTCTACTGAATAGCGATGATAAAAGCTAAGAGTTGGATTTTCACCTTTGATCGAAAAGGTATCGCTTTCTAAAGCCTCATACCAAGAATCAGCATAGCCACCCTGATCGCCCAACGATGGATCGGCCAGCCACCAGCTTTGGCCTTCATCACCATAGGCATTCCAGCTATCTAGGTGCCATTGTGAAGGTGGCAAAGGCAAAACCGGATAATCGCTGTCTGAGACGGTAATAGGTTGCATACCATTGTAAAGAGTTAATCCATATCCCTGCACATCACCATAATATATGCGTGAAAAGGTGCCTACAATCTCTCCCGTGTGAGCATCCACATCCACATAGTTACGGCTAAGTGGACGTTGGGCAAAAATATCGAAGCGATAGACCAGTCTAAAATTCTCTGCGGTCATCTTTTGATGACCGGCACTCAGCATCAATTTACCTGTGGGAAAATAGGTGGCTTCAGGATCATTCTGTTCCTTTTTTAATAGAGCTTCATTTTTGGCATTTTCCCACATATAGGTTTGAGCATTAATATGTCTTAGTGCAAACTGCAAAGCCTGAGCTTCGCTTAAAGTGGGTTTAACACTAAGATTTAATCCATGAATCAGTTTACCGTGGGCATGAAACACCAGACCGTCCTTCTCGTGAAGAAGATACTGCACTTCTGCCAGCTCAATACCTCGATAATATTGTTTACAGCGATGATGACTCTGCCCCAGTTTGTCAGTGAATACGCGGAAGGGTCTGGCCTCATTTTCAGGTGACAGATTGAAAGCCTTATGGTAGTGTTCAAAAAAGGTAGCTAAAGGAATTCCGCTTGAATTTTCAAAGCGGATATCAGTCGGAGATTGTCCTTGCCCATCCATTCTGATAAGGGCATTGTTAAAAACATTACTGTTTTGTTTATTCGCTGCCGTAGAAATAAAGCCAACATTGATAAGAAGAAGAATTACGACAGCCAAAGTCGCCAGATGGTGTTTCATATCTACCTCCTCTTCTATTTTAATTGTATCCAAAGCCCTGAGCCTGTCGAAGGGCTTTTATCGCTATCCCACTTTTTTCTTGATAAAAAAGTGGGCAAAAAATCAAGACGATGCCTCGACTCAACTCGGCATAGACAATAGGTGTAACCCTGAGCAGAGTCGAAGGGGGACTCAAACATGATTTCGTCAATTCCTTTCAATAGTATATTTCAGCATATAACATGAATAAACCTAACGGCCAGCCAATTAGCGGCCTTAATGCTCGGGACGGCTGTTTATTTTAGATAAACGAGTTTTTTCCATTGGTCCTACCCGTTGTCAGTCTATAGTCTGTAACAATATCGGCCATCCCGAAAAATCGGGATGGCTCAGTTATTTATAGTTTGTATCATATGATACTATTTAAGCAAAACAAGCTTCTTCGTTTGTGTAAATCCCTTATCGGTGGAAAGTTTGTACAAATACACGCCACTGGCAAAGCCCGATGCATCCCATTCCACCGAGTGAAATCCTGCTGGCTGCTTTTGCGATATCAAATTGATTATTTTCTGTCCAAGGACATTATAGATCGATAAATCGACGTCACTGCTGACTGCCAACTGCCAACTGATCACTGTCCTGGGATTGAAAGGATTGGGATAATTTTGCTCAAGTGTAAAATTTAATGGTATTTCCTTCAGCGGATCATGGCGAATACTATTCTTATTTTCAAGTAAGGATTCCCACGCTCCGATATCAGGGTTCGTACCGGCCGGGTAAGGCCGCGATCTGCCATTGATGTCAGTCGATGGGGCGTTGCAAACCATACCGCCGCCAAAATCATATTCAAGGGTTCCCTTACCGATACAAGGGCTGTTGTTCGAAAGGCTATCTGCGATCAATTCAGGATCGAGATTGATATTTCCTGTTCCTGTCCAGCTGCCCTGCACATTGCAATAGGCCACATGAATAGTACCGGCATGAATATGAATTGCTGCATTTGTCGTGGCCTGGTTGCCCCAGATTATGGTATTCATCAAATAATTAGTTGAACTGGTAAGGCCAATGAAGATTCCACCTCCCGATGTAGCCAGGTTGTTTATAATGGTGTTATTGATAAGTTTTACCTCGCTGTCTTCACCAATAAGAATTCCACCTCCGTTTGTTGCAGAATTTCCATCAATGAGATTATTAACAAGAGTCGGATATGAATTCTGAAAAATATTCATCCCCCCTCCCCAGCCGGTTCCTTGTTTGACAGCATTTTCACGAAGGATATTACCATCAATAATAAATGATTCAGGCACATCTAGAATTTCCATTCCTGCTCCGCTGGCGTTTTTATCTGAATTGACCCACAATTCATTGTAACTGACTTCATTTTTAGTAAACTGGCCAAAACTACCCTGAATCATAATTCCTCCAGCAATGGCGCTCGGAACATCTAGGCTATTACTTGAACTGACAACAGAATTGTAAGTTATTTTATTGGACTCAAATATCACTTTACGACGATCAGATGAAAATGAAAAACAATCCACACCACCCGAACCTGCCTGGTAATTACTTGTATTAAGAATGACGGAGTTATGAGAAATCAGATTATTTACCATTATACCGTTACAATAAAGTGACAAACCACCGCCCCAAGCGACGTCCGAGTTTGCGGTCACCGTGTTGTGTAATATCTGATTATCCTTTAAAATAACATAAGATGTGCCTCCAAGTGGGTATGTAACTACACCGCCCCCATTGCCTTCCTTGTCAGGCGCATTAACTGTATTATCAATGATTTTATTATTTAATATTATGGCGCCGGAATTATAACAAAAAATGCCTCCGCCTGCTCTACATGGCCATTGAGTGTCTTCCCATAAATAGGTAGTTTCCGTGCCGCTGCCTTCAGTAATGGTAAATCCGCAGAGAACAGAAGTGGTATCCTCTCCGGATATGAAGTATACCACCGAACCGCTGTCCACATGACTTGGCTGACTGCCATTGATGATGGTATTGTTAATGTGGTTGGTATCACCGTACACATAAAAATAACTGGCCACAGTGATGGCCTTACCCTTGAAATCAATGTTTTCGTAATAGGTGCTGTCCTGTACTAGGACCACTTCACCGTCAACAGCTGCATCAATGGCGTCCTGAATATTGGCATAGGCTTCAGGCACTAGCCGCACTCCACCGGGACTTTCAAACGGACTTTCATACGCCCCCATATCAGGACTAGATTCGGCAGGGGAGGGGCGGGTGTTACCTTCAAAATCTGTATCGGGAGCGCTGTAGATTTTTCCATCAATATTCATGTTCATGGTTCCTGCGCCGAGACAGAAACTATTTTCGGACAACCTATAATCCATATCGGCAAAATAGGGATCGGTAACAATATTACCCTCCAGCCAGTTGATCGTGGCTACCGAATCAATAACAATCTTATCCGGACCGAAACGGACATCTGAATATGCTATATTAAGGGTTCCGCCCCACATTTCGATTTCCGGACCGTGAGGCGCGCTATTGCCCCAGCAGATAGTGTTCATTAAAACAACTTTTGTATTTTTACAAGCAACTGCACCGGCGGTATCGGCCGCATTGCCGGTAAAAGTATTATTTATTATCTCTGTCAGATGATTTTGAGCCGGTTCGTCAAAACTAAAAATTCCGCCGCCCCAGTGCGCCTCGTTTTTAGTGAAGATGTTATTTGTAAATTTATAATCGCCCAAATAATCAAGCACAGCTCCGCCGTATTTAGCACTGTTTGCTTGGAACAGATTATTTGTAAGAGTTAAGTTAGATCCGTGCAGATAACAGGCACCGCCGGAACTATCGGCACTGTTATTTGCAAATTCATTACGAGTGATGTTGCCTGCTTGATTATTCCTGCTATTAATTGCTCCACCCCAACCGCTTGTTTTGTTTTGCACAAAGGTGTTATTTGTAATCTGATAGTCTCCGGAATAATTAAATATAGCTCCACTATATCTTGCCTGATTTCCCCTGAATAAATTTGCTGTAATAGTTAAAGTTGACTCCTGTAAATAAATGGCGCCTGCAGAACTATCGGAAAGGTTATTCACAAATTCATTTCCCGATATAGTACCTCCGCTGGAGCTTTGCTCAAAGATAGCTCCTCCATAATGACTTTTATTTTCATTAAAGCTATTATCCTGAATGGTTACGCCTGATGTCTCATGATAAAGCAATCCACCACCAACACCGCCCAAAGCTTTGAAACCGCTTGACGAATTAAATGAGATGATATTATTCTTTAAAATACTTATATTTTTTGATCTCCATAATCGCACACCACCACCATTTCCATAACTGCCCCCCGCTTCATTATAAGTGATTTCATTATCCATAATTTGGACATTACAGAAAACCACATCGACACCACCGCCGTATCCACCGTACGTTCCGTCTGTATTTGTTTGATTATGAGAAATGATATTGTCAGAGATGACAACCAATGTCCGTGAGGCGGTGTCTTCACAATTGGCTTCAATTCCGCCGCCCCCGGAAAAAATAGGTTGCCCTAAAACAGAATTATACCGGATTTTATTTCCGGTAACTCTTCCCTTTAGGATAAAAATTCCTCCTCCTGAAATAAAACTTGCTGCGTTTGACGAAGATATCGTATTCGATTCGATAACATTGTTCTCAATAATAACATATCGTGCTGCAGCGTTGCTGAGTGGCCAACATCCAATGCCTCCGCCGTTACATTCATCTGTATGATTAATTGTGTTTGAAATAATTTTATTATGGGTAATCCTGGCGCCGGAAGTCTGGCAATAAATACCTCCTCCGATCCTCTCTGTATTATTATATAAAGTTCCTGTCCCGCCGGTAATCGTAAATCCACAAAGCACCGACATGGTATCCTCCCCAGAAATAAAGCTGATAACAGAACCCTTTTTGGGGTCAGCGGGCTGGCTGCCGTTGATAATGGTATTATTGATATGGTTAGTATCGCCGTCCATCAGAAAATAGCTGGCCACTGTAATCACCTTGCCTTTGAAGTTGATATTCTCATAATAGGTACTGTCGGCCACCAGCACCGTATCGCCGTTCAGCGCGGCGTCAATAGCGGCCTGGATGCTGGCATACTCCTCAGGAACACTGATAATGCCGGCCAGGGGACTGATCGTCTTATAAATGACAGGACTATTTTCAAAATAAAGGCTTTCGACCCGCGGGTCCGTAACATTTTTTCCCATCATATCTCTCATATCAGCATGGGGTTTTTCCGGCATTGCAGGATGTTTATTTAGCAGACCTTTAGAACCGGCCTGGACTATAAACGGCAGAATCAGAATGGCCAAAAAAATAGTAACGATGTGTTTCATTATACACCTCCTTTTTTTGTCAGGGATATTTTTCGGTTTATGCTGGAAATTAAAGGAATGTTACGAGGAGTTTCTAACCGATTTGTAACAAAAATGAGTTGATTTGTAACAATTTTAGCTCAGTGCAGCTGCTTGCAGTACTGGGAAGGGCTCATGCCAAACTGGCGGCGGAAATTTCTGGAAAAATTAGCCGGACTCTCAAAACCAACTTCATAAGCGATTTCGGAAATATTGACCCCTTTATTTTTCAATA
>Ga0209427_10008708_pt1 | contig 11399 bp, 12 predicted proteins | sample DeeMarSWOR136_30_FD_187465 | JGI IMG/M metagenome (GOLD analysis project Ga0209427, IMG submission 187465) | Marine sediment microbial communities from White Oak River estuary, North Carolina - WOR-1-36_30 (SPAdes) (version 2) | ecosystem: Environmental > Aquatic > Marine > Intertidal zone >... | reverse complement strand
ACAATAACAAGGCCTACTACTATCACTTCGATGGCCTGGGTTCCGTGGTGGCCTTGAGTAATTCTAACGGCGATAGCTGCCAGAGCTACGAGTACAGCGTCTATGGCCAGGTGGCGGCCTCAGACCCCAACCATACCAATCCCTACATGTTTACCCCGCCCGTCAAAGATGGGACGGGGTGAACCCGGCCGAAGATTCGATATCGAAACTGGCCTTTACTATTACCGCGCAAGGTATTATAATCCACACATCGGCCGATTTATGCAGACTGACCCGGTAGGATACCAAGCTAGTATGAACTTATATACGTACTGTAATAATAATCCCCTGGGCTTGGTTGATCCATCTGGGTGTGATCCTTGTGACCCTTGCGACCCTTGCGATCCTTGCAATCCTATTGACACGTGGCCTTCACTTTTCTACTCACATCTCTTCGAAGGAGACGGTGTAATACATGTGGTCGAAGTCACGGGGAACATTATGGTACTCCCTGGTTTACTCGACAATCCTGATTCTGTAGCTACTAGGAATGAAATAATAAAGGGTGGTGAAGACATGAGATTGATATTTAGTGGTTTATCACTGCCCTTTGTAGGTGGAGCTTATTCTGATGCTGTGAAGCATTACCTCGAGCAGGTGGAAAATCTCGCAGCGAAATTCTCTCAAATCGGATAGTATGGATACAAAGCCTACATACAAGTACAGGAATACGAGTGGAAGGTAACAGGTTTGATCTGGAAAAAATTTGAAAAGGTACCTATAGGGCAGCCCTACTGGGTAGAAGTCAGGGGTTATAAGGGATGGCATGACCCATTGCTTGAATTTGGTCAAACAGGACAATACGAGGGCTTCACATCCAGATGGACATACGGCTATACCACGGCAGAGGAGGCCTTCAATACGGCAGAAAGTGCTTGCTACTACTATCCCAAGGAGCCTCCTGAAAGTTATTGGTGTAATGAGTGGAGAAGGTTGAAGCGGATGAATTGGTGTCCAAAGCATAGAAAGTTCAATTGTCCTTGCGGAGGTTGAGGAATAAAAAAACTAAATTTGTTTATGCATATTGACTAAGAATCGTTAAGGATGTAAAATTAATTTACCATTTTTTTAGGAGCAGTCCAATGAACCGATTTCAATCAGGAATAAAGGGAGCACTGGCCTTATTTATTTCAGGAGCGGTGACTATAATGATTACGCTTGATGGTTGCAAGAGACAAAAAGGTGATCATCAAAAATTCGTATTTGACCTTGCCGTTACTAGTCTCACTAATATGGCGGATAAAAACATGGCGCCAGATTTAGGAAAACGTGCCAAAGCAGCTTTGTCAAAACTGAAAAATGGGGTCCTTGACACCGAGCCGAACCTCATACTGGCAATAATAGGATTTCCTAAACCGAGTGAGCCAGCGTTGAATATTATTTATTTCGATGAGGACAGGGATATACGTGGCTTACGCGTTAAGGAGCAGTATATCGACCCGAATGGCATGACAACAACCATAGAGGAGGATTATCCACTGTTTGTTAATGCGTTGGACACATTAATTTCGGAACATACCATGTTTCCGATACGGATTCGTGACAAAAACCAGCGCAAAGACAGATGCTTGTGGTTAGAGTATGCGAACCTGAACCTTGATGAACTGATTCGTAAGTATTTAGACAAGAAACAACATGTCGGCGATGACACATTTACGCGAGGAGTGCTGTGGAAGGAGAAGGAAATGCCGCCTGTCTATATTTCTGTCCCTGATCCCAATAAGGTACAGGTCTTTATATCAATTTATGATAGGGCAGGAAATGAATCTGAAAGTATCAAATTGCTTGCTACACCGTCAATAAAGTCTGAGTACTTACCACAGCATAACATCGAGGATCGGTAAAAGTATATAATAGGGACAGTGGTTTTGTTGAAAAAGATATTCACCGAATGTTCCAAGGGACAGCCACTAACTTCTTACGGCTTTCTTTCTCTATCTCCACCCCTTAATTAATGCCCAGCCGGTAGAGAACAGATGACAGTCCTTGGGACTCCTTACGGAGAAATCAGCTCGTCGGGGCAAAGGCCCCCCCCGCAGCACGGAAGCCAGAAAACAGAAGCCAGTCCACAGTCCACAGGATGCCTTACGGCAAAGGCAGATAGCAGCCAATCGAGTAGTAAAAGCACAAAGACACAGAGAACGCAAATAATAGATTGCAAGACCTTTTTTTATTGATAAAACAATTAAGTTTGTGCATGTGAACACATGCACAAAGTCCAACAAACCCTTCGGCTATAAATTGCTAAATATAAAAAATTTAACATTGACATCGAAAGCTTATAGTCATTTGCAGTAGTCATATGACTATTACATTAGCACCTACGAATATGACCCTGAGGACAGGGGCATAAAAAAAATTTCAGGTGACGGACGTTACACGCCACAACGAAATGACAATTCTGAAAATCACCTATTACAGAGCAGTAATTACTGACACTATGTGGCCTCGTGCTTCGTAGCGTACTTCGCAGAGTAGCAATTGACAGTTACCTTGGATTGCCACATAGCAAATTTGGCACCTGGAACGATGTGACCGTTGCGGGTTTGAAAGGGTCGCTTATAATTCCCGCCGTAACCGCCATTGTCCGAAATGTCAAGATCTGGCCAAGACCGAATGGCTCGAAAAGCGTAAGACAGAGCTACTGCCGGTGGAGTACTTCCATAATGTTTTTCACCATTCCGCATGGGCTAAATCAAGTCGCACTGTCTTCTGAACCGGTTCGCCACCTTGAAGGCATAGAGAGCAACAATAGAGGTTGTTGAAGTACCCACGAGGCCATAGTCATTGTAATAATTTATCACATCCACGCACTCATCAACGAGTTCAATATCTATATCATCGGGCATTAGCGCTGCGATCAGCGGAATGTTGTATTTTGCCACATGGAGAAGATATTGGCCCCGTTTAAGGAACGCTCCTCTTTAATCGTTGGTGCAATTAACAGCAGTTTCATTAGCACATCTCCTCAGCATCTGTTATGTGGGATTTTTCACACTCAATTGTTTCCGGGTTGTCATGGGATATAAAAGAAAACACCCTGAAGTTAAACAGGATTTTCATAAGCAGTTTGAACGTGAACTTCAGAAGAATAAAGTTCCTGGCCCTCAGACTTTTTGCGAATATACGGGCAAAAAGCGATGGCCTGAGATAGAAGGCCCTGTACATTTCCTTTGAAAACTCCTCGAGCGTGGCTGTATCGAGACTTCCGAATCGACTGTTCGTTGTGACAATAAGCTGATTGTCTTTGACCAGCCCCTCTTTATGAGCCTGCTTCCAGAGCCTACTTCCGTACTGATAATCGAGGATGTTGAGGGCAATAAAATCGAGAGGATTCTCCAGCACAAATTGTATACTCCTGCGGATATGCTCCTCCCGCTCCATAGGGGCACCCAGTATAAAGAAACCATAAGTGAATATGCCGTACCGCTTCGCTGTTCTAATGGCCCTTTCAGCCTGTTCAACAGTTGTCCGTTTATCGTAGAAATCCAGTATATCCTGATTGGCGCTCTCGATGCCATAGAGTATGAGGAATACACCTCCCCTTCTCAATGCACTGTATAGCTCATCGTCCACCACATCAACCCGTGCCTGAATGAGAATCCTCACCTTTATCCCACGCTCTACTATGCCATCCATTATTTTTATTGCCCGCTCACGGTCCACCAAAAAATTATCCTCATTGAAAACAAGGATCTGCGTTCCGGATTTACTGAGCTGCTCTATTTCATCAACCACGTGTTCCGGGGAACGGACCCTGTAGGAGAAGACGCATTTCCGGATACAGAACGTACATGAATAGGGACATCCACGCGAGGTCACCACAGAGTCTATCCTGTCCGTGACGTTGATATCTATGAGTTCCCCATACTTGCTCCTGTCAATGAGCTGACGTGCCGGGTAAATGTCCGTATCGAGGTTGCTGACCTGCAGAAAGGTTCCGGTATTGACGATCTCCCCATTTTTTCTGAATATAAGTCCGGGGAAGCCCTGAAGCCGTTCATAATCACCATTGAAGAGCGCTGTGACAACCTCCCCGATAACCTCCTCTCCCTCGCCGACAAGGATGAGATCCGTACCTGGGAACAGCTCCCGCATCAGGTTGATGTGAGGCCCTCCTGCTATTATGAGTGCCCCGGGATTCACCTTCCGGATATATGAACAAAGCCCCTGAGCATTCCTGTAGCTGCGCGTATAGACGGAAATACCAACCATATCCGAGCTTCTGACGATCTCATCAAACTCTTCCCTTTCATACTTGTCAACATTGAAGTCGATCACCCTTACACTGTACCCTTGTCTCTCGAGCGCGGCTGCTATATAGAACAGGCCCACCGGATAGACAATGGATGAATTCTTTCTCCATTTGCTGCCAAAAGCATTGCTCAGGAACGATGGGAATACGAGCGTAATGTTTTTGTTCATACCGTCACTCTTCTCAACTTACGCAAATAGAAAGCCCCAAAAGCTTTCAGGACGACTCATGGTCATTAAACATTAACCGAGTCCTTTTCAGGTGTCCGTACCTTGTAATTATAATTGTACTGAATAGTGTTTCCTTTTACCGAACGTTTGAAAAAATGTAATGTCATCTTCAGTATAATCGGGCATGATGATAAAAGAGCCGATAATGTCAACGCCGTTCTTATGAAGCATGTAGCTGGTGATATTTTTTACGAAAAGAACCTTCATACCTACTCTCTAAAAATATTTAATAACTAACTAAACTTGTCGGCCCAGAACAGGTACAGCATCTCGCGCAACGACTTGAATGGGTGCCTGAAAATCATCTGGGGTGACAGATAACAGGACAGATGGCACCTGTTGTCGCAGACAGGAAATTCCCCGAAGAGCTGGCTCCCCTCCTCATAGGCATCCATGCAGCTCATATAATCCCGTATGCTGATATCAACCCTTGTTTCCAGATTTGGACATGGATATAGCAAGTAACCCGCAGGATCGATGTGAGGCGTCATCGTTGGAAAGCAATCAAATTCCTCGAAGCGCAGCAGCGATCGAATGTAATCTATGTGGCCATATATCTTGGCGCGGTTGCGCTTTTTTTGAATAATATAATCGATGAGCTTCAGATAGTTTTCATTATCCAGCAAAGACCAGTCAGGATATACCCCGTTGATGCAGGATACAGGTGTAAAAAAAACATTATTGTCAATGCAGAAGTCAATGACATCAAAGCAATCTTCAACCGTTTCTTTATTAATCACGCAATTGACTAATATGTTAAAATTCCTCTTTTTCTGCTGCCTGCTGTATTTTATTATGTTTTCCTCTACAAGTTTTGTCGCACCTGCCTTTCCAACTATCCTGTCATGTTTTTCCTCGTTCAGGGAGTTCAAACTGATAACGAGCCAGTCCAGATGGTCGATGCATTCGTCCTGTTTCTCCAGCAATGTGCCGTTTGTGTTTACAAATATAGGATAATAGCTCATTTCCCTCGCTGCCCTGAGTATCTTCGAAAGGTCTTTACGAAGAAGAGGCTCTCCACCAGTAATATACAGAACACTGCAATCCCTTCGGATGGTTCGAATGACCTTCAGTGCGTCTTCAGTCGACAGCTCTTCGCTTTTGAGATCAGGATACTTTTGTTTGTGGCCGTTGTCGCAGAACTTGCAGCGCAGGTTGCATTTATAGGTGATAAAATAAATGAAGCATATGGGAAGGAGATTCGAAACAGAACCTCTCTGAATCTTTCTCTTATTGACGAGGTAATTGTAGAATAGCCGTGAGGATGAACGAATGTTGTCCAACTGTATATTCATTATAACTGCTCGGCAAGCTCAATCAATTACAGATAAACTGGGATTTCCCATTTACCGTCAATTTCACTTCACTCCTCCATATTCACTGTCCTATAATCTGACATTCCCCAGATAAACTCTTAAATAACATAATTTTCTCCGTGTTTTCATGCAAATTTTCAGTAAAATTGCTTCGGAAAAGAAATTTTTTGACGTTCAAGGTGATTTTGGCAAGATTATTGATGTCGTACGTGAAAGTTAAGGTACAGACATCCACAACATTCCAGTGAGTTGTGGAGGGCTTTTCCTCATAAATAGTCTCAAACGAACCGTTTATATTCTGTGTAGGCTCAAAGATCAGGTCAGGACCACCGACCTTATAACCCGTACCTCCAGAAGGCCAGGAAAATGTAAGTGTAAAATTGCCTTTCTCGTCTACGGTAGCCGTAGCTAATGCAGTCAGGCTGGTATCGTAGAAGCCACCTGGTACAGGATCAATTTCAAAAACCTTTACCACAGCACCTTAAGGTACCCAACCAGTCACCGAGCACTCAGCGTGTCCATTGACCGTATGCGCCTGAGCTGTGCCGTAACAGGTGGAAAGGGTTACCAAAAGCCCAAGCCAGAATAGGCAATCTGTCTTTTGTGTCTTCATGTTATTAATCCCTTACCGTTCTAATATTTAACTGGTATCTTTCTTTGCATAAGGTCATCCACCAGCCATTAAAGACCTTACCTCTTTACCTACATCCGCAAATCATCTCATGTCTATCACCTCCCTTTGATCCACCAAGCAGAATGTTGCTTCGCATAACACAACTAAAGAACCTTGTTTATGATTCCGAGCTGACATACCCTGTGAACTACTTCGCCGCACACCAACACTGGCCGCCAGTCCGCCTCAGGCACATTTGTAGGTCAATTCTCGTTGTTTTGAGGAATATTCCTGATAATCATCACGGTTCTGGGTGGCGATTGATCAACGCATAAGCTCCCCTTAAGAATTCCGCCTAAAAGGGGATTTGAGCATGTCGTTAGGATTATGCTTCTTGATCATTCTAATCCCCTGTTTTGGCTGGATACACATTTTACCTACCAGCTTGGTTTCCCCAAGTATACCCCTGAAGACTGCGCTATTATAGTGTTTTTTAGACAAGCCAAATCTGTTAGGTACCAAGTCTGTATCTCAGGTGGAAGAATAGCGAAGTCGCAAAGACCATACCTAACACATCTCCTTGGCATCGGCGCATAACTCTTACACCTGACCCACTCGTATAATAGGGCGTCCGACACGGTGAAAATGTTGATTGCGAAACGAAAGATTTTTATTGAAGTTTGGCCGTTTTAACCAGCTCTTTTCCTGATTCCTGACACGATGGAGACCGCCTACAGTCATCTATTAATCTGTACCACACGGTATTATCAAAATACTAACCCCCGAAAGCTGGACAATACGGCGTTCTTCTTCCTTTGCATCCTCGTTGCCAAGGTCGAAACTGTGATTTTGAGCTGAAAAATGGGTCTAGATTTTGTCTCCAGGGATTCATAGCGGGGGAGGGTTTCATACCTGCGGCCTGATAAGTAAGCGCTCCCTTTAAAATCTATTCAGTTCAAAGGTCGAATGTTCATAACGGGTTGGTCCGCCCATACAGAAAAAGAGGTGATCCCTTGGTATTAAAGAAGTTATCGATAGATCTTCATTGCGGGGGCATCATATGGGGATTTAGAGATGAAAACAGCCTTAATGAATGTCGAAGTTGTCGGTTTACAGGAGCCGCGAATTTCTGTAACTCTTTAGACCGCTACCAGGATTCGCTGCTTGAGGTAATTAAGGCCAAGATCAATGGAATCGAACCATCGATTGCCGTGGAGGAAGAACGCGTGCAGGTTTTGAATCTTATGGAGGCACTCATCTGCGACCGCCGACCTTCGAGGGCTTAATTTGAGGGGAGCGCCAAACCAAAGCCACTCCCGAAACTCCTACCAGGGACCCGAGCTTCCCTCTTTGATTCTATTATCAATGGTTCCCGCTGATTTGTCTTGGCATATATGGCCGTTGTGGTATTAGAGAGAAAAAAGCAAAATATTTGATTATAATAGCCTTGTTTGTTAAACTACTCTGAGTACACGTTGGAGTCTTACAGCTGTTATAATAAATCACTCTGGAGATGACCAATGTCAACAGTAACAAAGAAAGAACTCATCGACCGAATTGCTCAAAGCAATCGAACAAAGCAAGTGTTGGTTAAGTCAGTAATTCAGCATTTTCTCGACGAGATCGTTGCTGAGCTTGTCGAGGGAAACCGGTTAGAATTCCGTGATTTTGGTGTTTTTGAGACCAGGATACGAGCAGCCAGAGATGCGCAGAATCCCAAAACTCTGGAACAAGTTCATATTCCAGCCAAACGAGCGGTGAAATTCAAGATGGGTCGGTTGATGAGGCAAAAACTAAACGGCCAGAATGCAGAAGTATAGCAGTTACCAAATGCCTCAGTGATGACAATCGCGTTTTTAACTTCATGTTACCCTTACTTACGCTCAAAGTGATTACGTTAACCATACAAAGGCCTGCTATGAGAAGGATAGGCTCTCGTTACTATCCCCATAGAAAACAGCATTGTCTTTATCCCCACACATCGCAGCACAGCGAAGCGGTTTCGTTCATCGAGCTTAATCCGAAATGCTTCTCAGATAACTATCAATTAAGTAGTGGCTTTGAGTAAATAATACAGATACAATCAGAGCCGTTATGAAGATATCGAAGGCAGAAATAAGAAAGCTCACTGATTCAGGTTCATGGCAAAGAGGCGTCAACTACTATGAGCAAGGAAACGTGCTTTCACTACTTGAAGATGATGGAACAATCATAGCCAAAGTTAGTGGTACCCGCGATTACAAGGTAAAACTGTGGACAGAAAATGGTAAGCTCGACGGCTCATGCACCTGTCCCATGGGTGATACGGGGGTATTCTGCAAACATTGTGTAGCAGTTGGCTTAACATATCTGGAAGGTGGTGCGGGTTGCGCTCCTAAAGATTTAAAAAAGCAAAAAACCAAAGGGTCGAAAGCAGTCATTACATTGGCTGATATTCGTCAGTATTTATCTCAACAGAAGACCGACACATTAATTGAGATGATTATGGATTGCTTGACGGAGGATGATTCCCTTCGAGAACGCCTTCTGATGAAGGCAGCTCGTTTTGGCCAGAAGGAGCTTAACGTTGATGCTTTTAGAACGGCTATAACCCAGGCAACTCAGACACATGGCTTTGTTGATTATCGCAGGGCCTATGATTTTTACAGAAGGATTGACAATGTGGTTGATTCCGTCGAAGACCTTTTGGAGGATGGTTTCGATAAAGAATTTATTGAATTATCAGAACATGCACTTAAGCGTGTTGAAAAAGCCCTCGGTGAAATGGATGACTCTGACGGCTATATGGGGGACGTTCTTGAGCGATTGCAAATCCTGCACCACAAGGCTTGTCTAAGAGCCAAGCCCGACCCCAAGGAATTGGCCAAGCGTCTGTTCAAATGGGAACTTACTACCGACTATGATATTTTCTATAGGGCCGCTGAGACTTACGCCGATGTGTTTGGTAAAGAAGGCATAGCGGTCTACCGCAGGCTTGCAGAAGCCGAGTGGTCGAAACTTCCACAGCTTAAGCCCGGCCAGGGTAGCTTAAGCTATAGAGACAACCGCTTTCGCCTTACTTCCATAATGGAGGCTCTTGCAAAAGGTTCGGGGGATATTGAACAGCTTGTCGCTGTTAAGAGCAAAGACCTTTCCTGCGCATATCATTTTCTGGAGATTGCCCGGATATACAAAGATGCTGGCAATTCAGACAAAGCACTGGAATGGGTCGAAAAGGGGGTAAAAACTTTTCCTGATGAGCCGGACAGTCGACTAAACGAGTTTCTTGCGAACGAATATCACAGCCGGAATCGCCACGCCGAAGCAATGGAATTGATATGGTCAGATTTTCTTAGCTTGCCAAATCTTAATGCTTATAAATCTCTAAAAGAACACGCAGACAAATGTAAACAGTGGACTAAATGGAATGAGCGGGCCCTTAAGCATGTCCGTAAGAGAATTAGTGATGCTAAAAGACAACCCTCTCGAAATTATCGATATTGGGCGATAGACAATGACCATTCTACGCTGGTTGAAATATTTCTGTGGGAAAAGAATGTAGAGGCCGCATGGAAAGAGGCAAAGGAAGGCGGCTGTAAAGCTGACCTCTGGATGCAATTGGCAAAGCTGCGAGAAAAAGACCACCCAGTTGATTCAATTGCAGTTTATCAAATGTTGGTGAAGCCGATTATCGAGCAGACTAATAACAGTGCCTACCGCGAAGCTGTGGGCTTGATAAAGAAAATTCAGGGGCTTATGGCAGAGTTGGGACAGGATAAAGAGTTTCAGGAATATATATCATCTGTCCGAACAGAATATAAACGAAAAAGAAACTTCACTACCATGCTCACCAGGCTCAAAATGAAGTAATTAAACGTGTTTGTACTTACTGAGTTAGACTGTGTATCCTGGCTTTGAAAATTTAGGGTTCGGACGTTAACCAGAGAATTTTTTCTGCTGTTACCATGTTTTTGTTATTGCAGAGTATGCTCTGAGTCATCAAAATACTATTCGGAACAGTCGTTTGACTTTTGTGTCACTAATAATTAAGCCTTAACATGACAAGGAGGTTCTAAAATGGCAGGCAAGGAAGTTTTGGTTGTTGCAAGCAAAGTTAAAGCTTATATCAAAAGCAAGAATATGATGACTTCATCTGATTCAGTCACTGCTCTCAGTGACAAAGTTTGTGCAATATTAGATGAGGCCGCTGCAAGGGCAAAGGCCAACCGCCGTAGTACGGTAAAGCCGCAGGACCTTTAGACATTACTGTCTACATTGAAAAGAAGTCGAGTCCTTACTGTTCCTCCGCTATGTAGGAGGAGTTAGTTGTTTTCAATAATGACGGTTTTTATACACTATGGCTTATCTATTGTCGGCCACGCAGACCCCGACACAAAGATCTGATAGGTCGTATGTTCGAAACGCGCCCCCCCGCTATGAACCTACGACCCAGATAATGGCGAATAAGCCTAAAGAACAATTTGCTCATCTTTGTTTTTAGAGAAAAAACACAGATTTTTCGAATGCCAGATTCCGTGTGCTTCTTATAATCACCTCACCCAAGCCGGGCAGGGGGAATAGTGGGTTTGAAGCTGGCCATGCTCATTTTGGATTGCTTTTCAGATGCCTTTTTGCCTTTTGCAGTCTTGCTGAAAATGCATCTTTTTTGAACTCCGAACTCCATCTCCTCATGGTAATCCAACCACCAAAACGAAGTAGGTAGTTACGCCAGGGTCGATACCACTTTCTCCATCCTAATCTAATATTATGTAGAAAGAGAATTAAAGCAGGGAAAGAAAATATATTTAAGGCTATCAAAAACATATATTTAAACTGATAGAACTTCCCCACAATTTTCTTGATAGCGTCTTGCATCTCTTCAGCACTCATCGGTTCATCGGGCTCAAAGAGAGGAAAGTTACCATCATAATATTCCCAGCCAACATCTTGATTTCGGTAGATTCTAT
>Ga0209427_10008706_pt1 | contig 11400 bp, 7 predicted proteins | sample DeeMarSWOR136_30_FD_187465 | JGI IMG/M metagenome (GOLD analysis project Ga0209427, IMG submission 187465) | Marine sediment microbial communities from White Oak River estuary, North Carolina - WOR-1-36_30 (SPAdes) (version 2) | ecosystem: Environmental > Aquatic > Marine > Intertidal zone >... | reverse complement strand
CTTAGAGATACCGCCCTGCTTTACCCCGCACACCGTGAACGCCACCGACGGGATTAAGGATTTCAACGCCGACTGTGAGATCATCGACTCCCTGATGGCCGACACCAACTATGGAGGCGATGGCTACTTCGATTTCCTGTACTTCACCTGGGACGCCGATCACGTCTACATCGGATACGAGGAGAACAACTTCAGCGGCAGCGGCGACCTGTTCGTCTACTTCGACACCGACACCGGCGGCACCAACTTCTCCGCCGACTGGTGGACGGTGCACGAGTTTCCCCCGGGATTTAAGGCCGATTACTCCATCAACGTGGAGGATGGCGGTTGGCAGGATAAGCGGGTCTGGAACGCCGACAGCCTGAAATGGCTGACCACCTATTTGGGTGATACCGGTTGCGAAAACTACATCGGCTGGAGCGGCAATCCTTACACCGAGATCAGCGTGCCCGATAGCGAGATCGCCTACGACCACAGCGACACCCTGAAGATGATCGTCTACTGCCAGCAGGAGGATGGCGGCGACATGTGGTCCGCCTTCCCGCCTGGCAACCCCCACGGCACCTGCACCTTAAACCGCTACTACCTGTTCGAGAGCCTAGACCTCAGCGTTCAGCCCAACACCGCCTATCAGATCGTCGTGGAGGACGATGTGCCGCCAGCCGATTTTGAAGGTGGTGATGGCGTCATAAACTTGGCCGATCTGGTCTGCTTTATTTCATGGACGCCTATTGAACAAGACACCGCCGGGTGCCTGGAGGTGATCGATTACTACATCGTGCTCCGAGATACGCATCCGGATTCGGTTGGCCCGGGGGATTCCCTGGCAGCAACCGCAGACACTTTCTACTGGGACAGCACGGCTGCTGTGGGCAACACGGGAGTGAATCACTATTACGCCATCCAAGCCGTGGATGAGGGCGGCAACAAGTCGGCCCCGTCCAGCGCGGTGGGCGAGTTTGATCGGAGCTTGTTGAACGCAAAGTAGTTTTGCAGGATAGAGGTGATTCTTTCGCCGGAGCCGCTGAGAAGTGGCTCCGGTTTTTTTATGAGAGGGAAGGATTCGAGGGGTCGAGGGGTCGAGGAGAATCGTAAATCGTGGATCGAGGATCGTGGATCGTGAAAGGAAAAGCAATCTTGTAATTATGAGCACTTCGCTTCGCTCAGCACAGGCTCCGCGAAGAATCTGCTTTTAAGAAGGGGAGGGGAAATTTGCACTTTGATATTTGCAACTTACAATTTGCAATGATGTTTTAAAGGAGATGAGAAGGATCCCCCTCGCTCTGGCCGGCGTGACGCTGAGCGCCACCAGCTGGCTATGGCCTTCGGCCATACCGTCCTCCTTCACGTTGGCCGGCCGCCAGCCTCGCCGGCCTCCGCTACTCCCTCTCTGCTGAGTTCATCGCCGGGCGATTGTGATGGGTATGGCGGAAAATATTTGGTGGCGTCGGGTTACCATACCCGACGCTAGGTCAGTATATTGATGGGCCGTCGGGTGAGGCCACCCGACGGTACGATAAAATTGATAGTTCTTGTCATTCCCACGCAAGTGGGAATCCAGGAATAGGTTTTGATGACACCTCTGGATTCCCGTTTGCACGGGAATGACATAAAAGAGGGATATCGTCGAACTTCGATCAACGGGCTTCGTTACAAGCTTCGGCACCGATAAAAAGAGGTTCAAGAGACGAAAATAGAGGCGGTTCGAAAAACGCCCTTATAGTATTTGTGAGTGATGTTGGGGTGGTGTAGGGTTGGGGCACTGCGTACTGCCTCCTGCTCACTGCCACCGGAGTGGAGCTGGGTGGGGAGGCCTAATCCTCTAGATAATACTGCACCGTCGAGACCACACGAACCGTCTTCTCCAACTGCCCTCCCTCGCTGATGCCCGAGGCCCGGTCGCGAGGCAGGATCTGGAAGAGGCCCTGGTTGGCCCGTCGGATCTTGCCCAGCTTGCTGCCGGAGTCCTTGGCGAACTGCTCGGCTGCACGGCGGGCGTTGGCTGTTGCCTCGGCAATCATCTCCGGCTTCAGTTCGCTGAGCTTGTTGAACAGGTAGGTCGGGCCTCCTTGATGGCCCCGGGAGGAGAGCACCACGTTGGCATCGACAAGCTCTCCCACTGCCTGGCTGGCTTGAGCGATCTTCTCGGGATCCACGGATCGCACCATGACGGTCTGCTCGATGATATAGCGGTACTCCGCCGAGCCGCTGCGGTAGGGATTGGCCATCACATCAGTGACCTCAAGGCGTTGAACCTCCGCCTCGTCGGCAGCGACGTCATGATCCGACAAAAAGGCCATCGTCTGCCGGTAGCCGGTCTTGATCTTCGCCTGTGCCCGGCCCAGATCGTCATCGGTGGCCACGAAACTGATTGGCCACAAGGCCACGTTAGCGGTCACGTCCCGTTCCGAGATGCCTTTGACGGTGACGTAGCGGTCTACCGCCCGACCCTTGAAGAATCCGTGACCGATGAAATACCCCCCGGCTGCGATACAGATCCCCAGAATAATGGCGATGATCATCAAATGGCTGCTTTTCATCAGTAGTCTCCTTGTTCATCACAATCCCAGTCAGATAAACCTTTGCCTTTTGTGTGGCAGGAGACGGGGTACTGCTACCTGCCTCCTACTCACTGCCTCCTGCCGACTGCCACTGGGGCAGGACCGTGTGGAGCCCCTACTCTAGGCTTCCTACTTCTTTCTCAACCTCCTCCAAAATCTCACATGACTTGACCAATTCTTTCATTCTGGTATGATCGGGATACAACGGCCTGTCGATATCGAGAAACTCGACATATCTGCGGATAACCTCTTTGGCCTTAGTGACTCCCCGGCCAAATTTGTAGTCCCGGAAATCCAGGGCTTGAGCAGCGGCCATGAACTCGATGCCCAGCACGCCATAGGCATTGTCCATGATCTGCCAGTTTTTGATGGCCGTGTTCATGCCCATGGAGACGAAGTCCTCCTGATCGGCGGCCGCCGGGATGGACTGAATTGACGCGGGCATGGACAGGATGCGCTGTTCGACGATCTGCATATCGGCGGTGTACTGGCTGAGCATCAAGCCGGACATCATGCCGGCTCCTTTGGTCAGAAAGGCTGGCAGACCCACGTTCAGGGCGGGGTGGTTCAATCGGTTCATGCGGCGCTCGGACATGACGCTGACCATGGTAATGGCCGCCCCGACCATATCCATGGGCAGGCACACGGGTGTGCCCTGGAAGTTGGCCCCCGAGAGCTGCAGCTTTTTCTCTGGGATGAAGACTGGATTGTCACCCACGCCGTTGAGCTCTATCTCCACCTGTGAACGGGCGTATTCGACGGCGTCGTGGGCGGTACCGATCACCTGTGGGGTAGAGCGCATGGAGTAGGCGTCCTGGACCTTGCATTTGAGCTTACCCTCAGCCAGATCGCCGCCAGCGATGAGCTTCTGAATGGCCTTGGCGGTTCGGACGGCTCCTTTGAAGCCGCGGATGTCATGCAGCAATGGCGTGTAGGGCCTCATATTGGCCATCAATGCTTCCAGCGACATGGCCGCGGCGATCTCGGCCTGTTTCAGCCATTTGTTAGTATCGTAGAGCAATAAAGCGCTCATGGCAACCAGCACGTTGGAACCGTTAATAGCGGCCAACCCGTCCCGTGCCTCCAGGCCCGGGATAGGTATTCCAGCCCGATCCATGGCCTCCTTGCCGTCCAGCAGTTTGCCCTTATAATAGGCCTGGCCCTCGCCCAGCAACAGCAGGGCGATCTGGGACATGGGCGCCAGATCGCCGGAAGCGCCCACGGAGCCTTTCTGGCAGACGTAGGGGATAACTCCTTTGTTGAGCATCGCGGCCATGGTCTGGGCGATGACCGGTCTGTTGCCTGAATTTCCGATGGCCAGCACGTTTACCCGGCTGGCCATGGCTCCCCTGATGTATTCGATGGGCGCCGGATCCCCGATGCCAGCAGCGTGGTTGTAGATCAAGTATCTTTGAAAATCCTTCATCTGATCGTCGCTTAAGATAACTTCAGAGAATTCGCCGATGCCGGTGTTGACCCCATACATAATCTCACGCGCCTGGATTTTTTCCTCTAACATGGCTCGGCATTTCTTCATGCGCTCGATGGCCGCGGGGTGTATCTCGACTTTCTCATCGTGCCTGGCGACCCGGACCAGTTTCTCGATGGTCAATCCCTTTCCGTCGATGACAATAGCCATACTCAACTCCTATGGGAAAATTTGTTGGTCTGTTTTTCTTACAGATATCGAGTTTTTAGAATTTCAATGTGATGAAAGTGATGTCCTGCGATGATATAGAGGATGGACCGCACCGTGAACTGGCAATCGGAAGCAGTGCCCGTCCGGTCCAGGATCTCCTCGCCAAGGCTGTCGAAAAGGATCGTGTTGGCCGCCCTCAGATGTCTCAGCTCGACTACCAGGCTCTGCAGGCTGCGCTGATCGAAATTGGCCCCGGCCATCCAACGTGTCTGGTCCATCCCCGGGAGAGGCGCTGGGTCGCCCCTGGCAAATTGCAGCGCCCGGAAGGTGAACAGCCGTTCCACATCGATGATGTGGCCAATCACCTCTCTGGTGGTCCATTTCCCAGGTGCGTATTGATAATTCAGCTTCTCCTCCGGTATGTTGGAGAACAGCTCAAGGCTAGAGGCCAGCTGAGTTGCCAGGATATCGATGATGTCCCCATCGGGCACCAGGCTGATGTACTGGTGATAGAAGTCGTCGTATTCGCTTCTGTCTGGAGGTCGTGTTTTTTTAGAGTTCCTCACAGCCGTTCCTCAGTAACATGGCTTTGAAGTCGTTGATATAAGGTGAGGTTTTTGTTTTTGCATAATAGCATCCATGGGTTGGATAGTCAAGATGAAATTCGAAAGGGTTGATTCGTGGGCAGCTCACAGATGGCGTATCAGGGCGGCGATGAGAAAACCTCATGCAGAATTGGAGCCATTGCAAGGGAAAAGATATAGGGACGATTCGTGAATCGCCCCTATGGATCTTTCCAGAATGTCACTGAAAACCAGATTGTTGCACTGGCAGGAATGGTAGAATCCGAGTCTCGATCACCGTTATGTGTTTCGATGTCTGTGAAAGAGCCTCTATAATCGCCGCGTGTTCTGGCTGTTAGGCGAGATCATTTCTTTCGTTTCCGTCGCAGCCGCGGGATCCACATGGGTACCTCCTGCATATATTGCTGGTATTCTGTGTCGAACCGAGCCAGCAGGAGGCGTTCCTCGTGCCGCGAGATGTAGTGCAGAAAGCCGATGGCCAGGAGCCATACCAAAATGGCCGCCAGAGAGAGGCTCAGCATGAGAAAGCCGAGATATAGTAAGATCTCGCTTAAATAGATGGGATGGCGGACCAGGCCGAACACGCCTTTTCTGATGACTTCGGGCCCATTCCGCACCTCATGGAACACGATAGACAGACCGTTTCTTGCCAGATAGCCAGATAAGAGCAAGAATATAGCGGCCAGCGGGGTTCTGATGGCCAGCGGTACATACAGGTTCAGAAAGGTGGTGTGCTTGAAGATGAACGCGTCAGCGATCCACACGGCTGCGAAGACAAAAGCCAATATGATCTGGCCAGTATCGCCCAGACGATGCTCGCCGGCTAGATGATCTCTTGTCTGGGATGAATGATGGTGAGTATCCTTCATGATTTTTTATAATTAAAACTCGATATTCGGTTGGCGGTATCGAAGCGCGTTACGGCAATCGATCGTCGTTTTTCGGCAATGGCCAAGTCCGAGCACTAATAATGTAACATCCTCACTCCCGTGAGGAGGATTTGTCTCAGAGATCAGCTCGCTACGATATTAGACGGCTCTTAGAAAGTTGTTAATTTCTTTCATGAGACTCTTGGGATGGATGAGACCATAGACATAAGCGTCTGTTGTGTAGTGCTGCGACCAATTGCAGCGAGCTCCGCACCGCTCTTGGAAATCAGTTGGATCGACAAGTCGCTGCGCGTACTTGTACATTGAATCCACATTGTCAAAGTCGAGCGTTGTGATCATCTCTGGCTCAATAGAAACACTCGCTTTACACGGCCAGAAGAGGCGGCCATCGAAATCTATGTTAGGTTTAAGCGTGTTGCGGCATTGTAAAGGTTGAGAGGTCAGCATTCGCATGTTCATGCGTTCGGAGCCAGCTATGCGGTGGCCGCTCCGCTTGCGTTCCAGGATCAAGTCTATGAATCCGGGATATCCTGGATCTTCCAGAAGTGATTGCTCAACAGTTGGCCCTACGTTTACAGGCATGGGACAGAAACATAGATCAAGGTCACAGGACACATCGAGAACCTCGCGGGCATGGTCGAGCGAGCCCGGCTGGATAACGGTGCTGATCATGAGCTTGAAACGCATTTCATCGGCCAGCTCCCGTAAAAGGAGTATGTTGCGTATCACTTCCTGGGGGCGTGGGTAGCTCCACATTTTCGATAGGACTGATATGTCAAGCGCATCGAGACTGACGACGATGTGGTCAACATCCGCCAGCCAAGATCGCCAGCGTCGTTTTTTCAGCAATTGATGGATAATGCTGCCGTTGGTGTTGATGATGATGGGAAAGTAATTCAGATCACGTGCCACACGGGTGATTATTGGCAGATCTTCACGCATTGTCGGCTCACCGCCGGATATGAGCACTGAGGGTGCACGTGTGCGCATGACTCGCAGCATTCGAATCGCCTGGATTGTGTCCAAGGTGCCCGAATTTGGCAAGTCGGGATATTTTTTGCCCCGATGATCATCACAATAGATGCAGCGAAAGTTGCATGTTCGTTGAGAGGTCCAGATGAAATACAGGGGCCATAGATCGTGACCGCCCTGACGGGCGCGCCGCAGGTTATCTATGTGGTTTTGCAACAACGTTGTCCAAGCATGGGATTGTCGGCGGAGGTATTTCCAAATCGAAGCCGGAGCCTCAAGCTGCGGACGTATCTCACTAGCCAGGAGGCACGCATCTGTATAGAGCGCTGACCAATCTGGATGTTCGGGGCGCGGTGTGTAGTTTTGGAAGACATCATATATATTTTTACCATTCCGTGGACGTATTGTCTTTCGGGGAATATTCCTGGCGCCGGTCATGAAATGAGATTCTCCATCAATTCTGTGTTCAGAGGCAGGAACGATAGAACCAGGTTTTCGTCTAAGCCGAACTGGGCCATACTGTAACGATGTGCACCATGGTGGCCTCTGGGATGAGCCGCAAGCCAGGTTTTCATCTGCTGTTCATATAATGGATCCCACTTGAGTCCAAACCGCTGATGAATTTGGCGAACCTGCCTGACGGGATTCTTGACCAGCTCATCGAAATGGATATCTATAATTTGAACATTCGGGTTTTGTTTGCGCGCCTGGTATCCGCGTTCCAGGGTTTTTTTTACGAATTTCAAACATTCCATTCCCACCCTTTCTAGCTGCAGTCTGGCATAAACGAGATTTCTGAAGCACGAGACAAGGCTGCAGATGGATGGCATCATCTGTCGGGGATCTCGATGTGTTTGAACGATGAGGGCGTTGGGTATCTCTTCCAGCAATGCCCCCAGAAAATACAGATGGACTGCGCTCTTGAGCACCCACCGTTTGTGCGGCTGACTCGCCTGGAGAATTTTGAGTTGGGTGGCATATTCCTGGTAGACCCATCGCTCGTGCTCCATATCCAGATCTTCCAGCCAGTGTGCATATTCATCGACACCGAAGTGCATTACAAAAGCGGGGCTGGTGAACGTGTGGTTGATAAAAGGATAACATTCCTCAACGGCATCCGCCTCAATCGGATGCACGAATCGAAGGCCGGGCAGCGCCTGACGCAACAACCACAGCATCGATCTCGCTCTCCTTCTACGCCGGAGTGCTGCCCTGCTGCCGTCGGCACAGGGGGGGGCGGGCTGCATCAATTCCCAGGTACGGGGTGCCCTGACATGAGTGCATAGGGTCAGCAGATTATGGAGCAGGGTCGTGGCGGTGCGGTTCAGTCCTACGATGAAGAGAGGACGGTTTAGCTTTCTTTTCATTATTTCTGGTTCTTGGCGCATGGTCCTTTGTATCAGCAAGCGATTGATCAAACACTTATAGATGGTCCTTTTCATAATCCGCTGTCCCACGGGACTGAATCTGTTCTCTGCCGCGATAGCGTTCAGCAGTGCACCTAATCCTTCTCTGAAACGCGGGTTTCCGAAATCCTCCAAGGACATTTTCCGGCTGGCGAGCTCGATCAATTCTGTTGCCGCTTTCTCATTCAGTCTGTGGCTGTTTTTGGTGGCACGTTTCATCGCCCGATTGATAAACCTCAGCCATGGCGCCGGTTCGAATCTGGTGTCCGGATTTTTAAATGACTTCGTCATCATAGGCCAGTTTCATTCTTGACATGGAATTTTCTCAATAGAACGGGCAGGAACAGTAAATTCGCCAATAATGCCACCATCACAATCAGGGCAGAAAGCAATCCAAAATAGCGGATGGGTAAAAAATCGGATGGCACCAGCACTAAAAAACCTCCGCTGATGACCAGAGAAGTGCTGATGATGGGTGATCCCACAAAGGCGAAGGTTTGTTTTATGGCCTGACTGGTGGTTTCAAACCGTTGGATATTCTCTTTGAAGCGATAGATGAAATGGATGGTATCGTCCACTATGATTCCCAAGGCGATACTGGCGATGAAAATGGTGATCGTGTCCAAAGGAATTTTCAACCATCCCATAAAACCAAGAATGGACAGTATCGGGATAACATTTGCTAGCGTTACCAGAAATCCGATCTTTAGCGATCTCGCTACGAGAATGAAGAGAATAAGGATGACCACAAATGCGATCGTAAAGCTATAGATTTGGCTGTTGACTACATATTGTTGAGTGCGGATCAGGACCGGCACTAGGCCGGTGATTAGGATCTCTTCCTCGGGGAAATGTGTGCCGCACAGTCCCTCGATCTGTCTCAGCAACCTGCTTAAGAGACTTGATTTCGCCACATGCGCTCGCGTGGCGACCCGGAAGGTGCTATGTTGTTCCTGCAAATGAAGAAAAGATTCTCCCAGTTTGGTATTGGCAATTTTTTGCCACAGACCAGACGGAAGCAGTCCTCTTTCCAAATCAATATAGATCCCAGAGCCGTAAGGTTTCCATTTGTCCGCGAATCGTAAAGCATCGTAAATGGACAGGACTTTCCCCATACCCGAAAGCGTAGCTAATTGGTTTTCGAAATCTGGCAGCCTGGTGATGAGTTGATCCATTTGATCGGTCGATGTCTTGATCAGGATTTCGAGGGGCAGGCCGCCGCCAAAGTGCTCATCTACAAATTGGTAACTCCTCCTCAGGGGATTGGATTCTGGAAAGTAGTAGAGATGGTTTGTGGCGACATCTAATTTCAGGAGGCCCAAAAAGGCGAGGGCACTTATAACGATGACGAGTGTAACGATCTTCTTCCCGTGCAAATTCACCAATCTGGTGACAGTAAGACTCCAACGTCCGGTGAATTGTTCAGGCACAACAGCGGTCTTCTGTCGATATCCAAATCGCCATAGACATGCCGGAAGAAGTACGCAGGTTTGGAAAATGCACATGAGCACTCCAATTCCCAAGAACAATCCTAATTCCCTGATGCCTTCCAGGTCGCTCACCAGAAGCGAGAAAAAACCCAGTGTGGTGGTAGCACCCGTGAGGAGACTGGGCGGGAATATCTTGGACATCATTTTCCGAAAGTGTTCCGGAGCTGAATCGGCGCTGTTCCGCTTATGGAGGTAGAACTCAATATAGTGGATGGAATAGGCGATGCTGAGCACCGGGATGAGCGGGATCATCATCGCCAGGCCGATGGACAGAGCTGTATTTGTCAGGCTTAAGATGCCCAAGTTCCAGAGCAATGCGTTCAGTGCCAGGACAAAAGACAATGTAACCGGTTTCCAATGACGAAAGATGACCAGAAGGGAAATGAAAGTGAGGATGAAGCTCAATCCGCCGAAAACGACCACATTTTTCTTCAGCGCATCTTGAAATGTGACCCTTAAAAGGGGATAACCGATCAGGTGGTATTTTGAAATGAGCGATTTTTCAGCACTCAAAATATCATCGATGCGCTTGATGAGCTCTACATATGCCTCCACAGACTCATATTTCCCAGAGGCCGGCTCTTCAAATTGCAGGATGATGGCAGCGGATTTACCATCCGCAGAGATGATATTCTCGCTGAACATCGGCTCAACGGACAAGAAGTTTCTTAAGCGGACAACTGAAACGCTATCTTGTCTGCTTCGTTGATATAGCGGGATCGTTTCCAGGGATTCAGAATTTCTGCCGGGGCGTTCAGCTGTGGCGATGCTGCTGAGTGATGTGACCCTATCCCATTGGGAGATCTGATCGGAAACACGCTCGATCATATCGAGCTGTGATAAATCCAGGGGCTCCTCGAATGTCAGCGCGATTATTATCAGATCTCTTGCGGCGAACGTGTTTTGAAATTTGCGATATTCCTTCAAAACGATATCTTTAGCTGGAAGATCCATTCTGCCGTGAGGATTCCGAATTACTAAACCAGGAAGTGTCGAGATCATAAATATGGAAACGATCACCGAGAATAAGATGATGGCCGCATCCATTTTTTGAATAATTTTGACCAGACTGTTCATATCCAACCTGGAACTCTAGCGGATCGGCAAAGGAAAACACACTATTCGTTAATACATGATAAAAGGACATCTTCGAAACGATTCCACTTGAATCGAAATGACGTGCTGAGCAGTTTGCGCGATGAATAGGTCATGTCAAAGCCCGGCTGCCAGATGTTAAATGCCGACCGATGACCGTCATAACGGGATAGCCTGTGTGACAATCCTGGGAGCTCATGCACCCATTTTGACAGCTGGGCTAGCAACTTCACCCTGGTCAGCGGCCGCCGTGACTGCTTTAAAGCCCTAAGGTAGGATTGAAATGCCTCCTCAAACAGTATGGGTCTGTCCACCGCGATGTTGTAGGCCTGTCCGTCAGATCCTGGGGCAGAAATCAGGTGCATGGCTGCTTCAGCAACATCCTCGACGTGCACAAAACTGAATCTTCTATTTTGGAAGCCTGCGGCGAGAAGCAGCTTCGAAAATACCGCCTGGCGCAGTTGATTGCCAAATGGCGAGTGTTCTCCGGGGCCAAAAACGGCAACTGGGCGGATGATCACGGTATGCAGTCCCCACTTGTCGGCGATCTCAGATGCAACTGTCTCGCCCAGTAATTTTGAACGACCATAAGGCTCTATCGCCTTGGGACGAATTTTCTCGGATACTGGTTGGTGGTCTTTAGCCAGAAGGCCATACACTGCTGTGCTGCTACAGTAAAGGGCAACTTTTACCCCCCGCTCAGCGGCACAATGCCAGACATTTCGGGTTCCTTCCACATTGACACGGAATAAATCATCTTTTG
>Ga0209427_10008705_pt1 | contig 11401 bp, 7 predicted proteins | sample DeeMarSWOR136_30_FD_187465 | JGI IMG/M metagenome (GOLD analysis project Ga0209427, IMG submission 187465) | Marine sediment microbial communities from White Oak River estuary, North Carolina - WOR-1-36_30 (SPAdes) (version 2) | ecosystem: Environmental > Aquatic > Marine > Intertidal zone >... | reverse complement strand
CCCGAAACTGACCCTCCATCATGCCTTCGGGACCTACGTTGATGTCTCCGACTATGCGGGTGTGTCCGGCGATCACCAGCGGATTGCTCTCATCGCCAACTGTAACCGCCGCCTTCTGGAACTCAAGTCGAGAGCTGCCGATCAGGGCATTGGTCGTAACTCGCTGATTGCCCGCTTCGCCGGTCGAACGAACCAGGATGTATGGGCCCCAGGCCCTGATGTCAGTCGTAATCTCTCCGCCGTTGGGCGCTGGCCAGGTCTGGACACCCGGATAAAAGCCGTCCTGCTCCAGAAGGGCTATGGTGTGAGCTATTCCCGCGTCTGACAGGTGTGAAGCAACTAGGCTGTTCTGTCTGGCCATGTGGCGGCTGTAGCGGGACAGGGCATAGGTCATGGCCGAGAGGAAGATGCTGAGCAAAATGATCAGCACCACCAACACTGTAGCCAGGACCGAGCCGGACTGGTCCGTCAGCCGATCAGGGCTCAGTATAAAGCCAGAGGGTGTCTCGGTTCTTGTCATGGCTGAATACAGCGGCCTGTGCGGTGATATCAAGCAGTTCCCAAACTCCCAGCGAGTCACCGAGGGACAGCACAGTCGAGCTGTCACGCAGAGTTACCACTGCCTGCGACTGCCGGTCGCGGCGAAGGATGCCGGTTAGCTGGTATCCGGGGTCGAGTTGAGCCGGGGCCGGAGGTTGCTGTGCCCGCGTGGGTTGAGCTGCCTGAGGTGTAGCTGTCGGCTGCTTGAAGGGGTTGGTTTGGGGAGGCTCATACTCCAGTTGAGGGGCTCCTGGACTGGTCGACGGCGAAGCAGCGGTCGGAGAAGTAACCCGATAGGCATCGGACTCGGGGCTCATCATCTGAAAGGCATCATACCAGACATAGGTCAGCACCAGCACCAGGCCGGCCAACAACCACCATTTCCATTTGGATTTCTTCACTCTTCCCTCACGGACAGAGACAAGGTCAGCGCTACGGTCGAGCTGTCCTCATTGGCCGGCCGGAGTACGACCTGTTCTGACTTCACTATGTGATTTGACTCCAGGTCACGGAGGAATCTGACCAGGCCACCGATCGTTCCGGTGAGCACGGTGTTGTACTCCAGAGTACCTGAGGCATCGGTTCGAGGAGTAGATACCCGTTCCATTTGAATCAGGTCAAGTCGATGAGTCCGCTGCAGATCCTTTACTTCCTGCAGGCTGGGCAACCGGCGCGCTTTCAGTTGGGTGATAGTTGCCGCCATCTGTTCAACCTGTTGTTCGAGTGTGCGAATCTCGACATCGAGCGAGGCCTGATCTCCGTTAGCCTCGGCCGACAGATTGATAGTCCGCAGGTTCTCCATGAGCTTCACGATCAGCTTGTCCGAGATCATCAGACAGAGGACAACTCCAAGAACATAGGCCCCAAGGATGAAGCAGACTGGTCTTGTTGGTTTAGGCTTAGTCATACAATGTCGCCGTCACTCCAAACGTGAAAACCGAATCAAGCGTCCCGCGTCCCTGGCTCCGCCGTGGCCTGAGCGAGTTGACGGTCACCGGATACGGAAGCAGTTGTTCGGCCAGATGATCTCGCCAGGCAAACACGGTCGCTTCTCGCCGGGCTGTTCCCCGGGCATCGACTGCGATGCTGTCGCCAGGCGAATAACGCACGCTCAACTCAGTCAGGAAAAGCCCACTATACACCTGCTGGCAGAAACTGGACACTATAGCGGCGGTTTGCCTGGGATTGCCCTGGACCGACAAGAGCGTTCTTTCCTCGGCCTTGAGTCGATCAAGTTGTTGCAGCAGGCTGAGACGGCTGCTGTAGCGATGCTGGAAATGCTCTAACGGCTCGGCCAGCCCGGTCGACCAGACCCCGGTTACTCCCGTGGCAAGGCCCAGCAGAAGCGTGATCCCAGCGAGTATGGAGACGAGTAGTCGCGAACTGTTCAGGGCAACCTTAAGACCGGTGGCAAAACGGGAACTAGGTAAGCGGTATGACAAGGTCTTAAGAACACTCTGACGTTTTGGTCCGACTTGGAACAGCCTGCCCAGGGGTGACACTGCAATCTTTGATGACTGCGGCGCTGTGAGGTCGCCTGTGAACAACACGTGCTGGGCTGGTCCGGAGTTGTGTAAAGCTGCATCCATTTGTTCGAAGGCATAGGCAGCAGTTTTGCCAGACCAGGCCTCAGGCAGACTTGCGATCAGGATGTCTCCGTTGGCTGAGAAGACACTATACCACTCTCGCTCACCGGCTAAGCAAAAGAGACAGGAGGCTGCTTTGCCCATACCCGGCGTCGGACCTGTCGCGAATAACTGAGCGTTCAGCGTGGCAATATCTATTGTGTTGAGGCCGCAAGAGCGCCCACTCTGGCCAATCGCCTTCAGGTAATCTCGGTCAATGGCCTGCAGAGTAAAGAACCTTTGATCACCCAGTTGAACAGTCTTCTGACGGATTTCAAATCGGTCTCGGGGCAGAGCCTGTAGCTTCTCCAGCAACTGCGCCGGGGAAGTTTTGTCCAGGCGCTTGAAGTAGGTGAAAGCCTGGCGATTGGCGATTAGGATTCGCACCGGCTGTCCGAAATAGACTGACTGTGTCGACAGATTGCGACAGAAGCTCTCCAAAGCCGCTATCTGATCTTCACCCACCGACTCTTCATAAAGGACTTCAAGCCCGACCTTGCGAGTTGCCCGTACGAATTGGATTCTGTCATCGTGAGCAAGGATGTAGTACTCCGGGGGTCGAAGAGCCAAAAGGTCGCTGAACAGCACCCGCCTCAATGTCAACTTGGTGGAGCTCATTTCTTGATGAGCAGGCTGTCGCGGTTGACCGCACCTTCCGAGCCGAAGTAAACGCGCGGTGTGATATAGATCATGAGTTCCGAACGACCCTTTTCAGTGGACCGGTTCTGGAACAGCCGGCCCAGGATCGGGATGGAGCCGAGAATCGGCACCTTGTCGATGTTGGCTGTTTCGGTCTCCTGGATCAATCCACCTAAGACAATGGTCTCGCCATCCTTCAAGCGCACCGTCGACTTGAGTACCCGGCTGTTGATGGTGGGCGGCACGTTCGGGTCAAGTTGCCCGGCCGGAGAACTGAACTCAGGCTCGACTTCCACGATAACATCGCCGTTCCGGCTCACATACGGCGTCACGACCAGACTCATGTCGGCTTTGATGACCTCAAACCGCTGGCTGGTCTGAGTGGTCACACTGGTCTGCTGCGACGGATAGATGGTCTGGCTCTCCAGCAGATAGTACTGAGTCGTGCCGATACTGATTGAGGCTGAGTGGCCGTTCAGGGTGGCGATCTGGGGTCTGGACTGGATATTGGCCTTTCCCTCACGGGCCAGCATCTGCAAGCGGATGAAGAAGTTGTCATCCAGGACCCCCAGGTTGGGCAGATCGAGGCGTCTTTCCAGAGAACGCAGGCCCCGGTTGACTTCATTCCCGTTAGCACTGTAATCGATATTGGGGTAGTAGATCCGGCCCGGCATGCCCGAGTCGCCGCCGAAGTTGTTGGCCGTCAACTGGAATTCAGCCCGCTCCGAGGTCATGTAGTCCACCACCAGAACCTCAAACAAAACCTGAGCCGCGGGCACGTCGATCTCTTTGACAAAGTCCTCCAACCGGGCGATGGCGGTTCTGGGACCGGTCACCAGCAGACCGTTGTGTTCCTTCACGACCTTAATGGTCAACTGCTGGGACAATGACTGTGGTATCAAAGGCTCCACTGACGAGGCTACTAGATTGTCCAGAGCTACCAGCTTGGAGTCATACAGGTCCTGGGAGTCGCGGTTCCCGATAAACAGCACGTCGCCTGTTTCTCTGAAGGTGTACTGGCTGTTCATCAGCAAATAAGTGAGAGCCTCCTCCACGGGCTTCTGGGTAAACTGAGCCGTGGCGTTGCCTTCCAACCGGGTCTGGATCAGGATACTGACACCGCATTCTGACGACAGCATGGTGATCACATCGGCCAGAGGGACATTGGCAGCCTCCAGAGTGACCAGACTATTGTCACAACTTATTCTCAGATTACGAGTACGGGCCCGTTCCCCCTGGTCACCGGCGGCCTGACCTATGTAGATGACCTCGTCAATCTCCCGAATACTAAACCCGTTGGCGGGCAGCAAAACCTGCAGTGCTTTGGTCAATTCCAGGTGCTTCAGCTTGCCTGTCACGCGCCCCCTGACCCGGTCCTCCAAGATGATATTCCGGTCGGTCAACTCAATCAAAGTGTCGACGAGCCGTTCCAGATCAACGTCCTGCAAGTCCACTGACAACAGGCCGTCTTCGTAGATCACGTTCAGGGGTGCCGGAATAGGCGGTGGCGGGGTCGGCCTGAAGATCTTGATGATATTACCAGTCCGCTCCCAGGTAAGCCCATGCTCTTTCATTATGAAGAGCAGGGCATCACTCAGAAAGACGTTCTCAAGCCGGAGCGAGATGTTTCCCGTTACTGTAGAATCGATGTAGAGAGACAAATTGTAAGCCCGAGCCAGAGCAGTGAGAGCATCGAACAGTCGGATATTACTGAAATCGAGCTGGGGAATCAGAACGACGGTATCCACTACCTTGACTGGCACGGTGTCGGCAGGCGCTACCGAATCTGGTGCTAGGTTGGAGTCTACGGGCGGCAGCACTGTATCGGTTGTAGCCTGCTCTTGGGCTGCGGCAAAACTGCACCAGGCCAGGAGCAGTGCGGCGACCACCATCCCTCGCATACAGATGATCATATCCTGTCTCTCAATAATCTCAGGCGCTCAACTCCCGAAGGACTTCCATCGGAGTAGTCACGCCCGTGTTCACAAGGTTAGACGATGTTTCAGCCATAGTGTGGAAAGAACCCTGCCGGGCCAGTCCCAGCATCTCCAGCTCCGAAGCACCGTTGTTTATCGCCTGACTCAACTGGTTGTCAACGCCTAGGAGTTCATAAATGGCGGTCCGGCCCTGATATCCGGTGCGACTGCACCGTTCACAGCCGCTGCTGGCCTGCGCCTTCGCACCCAGGACCATGCCCAGCTTCCTGGCCGCCGCAGCATAAGCTTCATCCAAATCACCGGTCTGACAATGTGTGCACAGCCGCCGCACCAGGCGTTGCGCCACGATCAGCTTGAGGCATGAGGCCAGCAAGTACGGCTCGGCTCCCATGTCCAGCAGCCGGGTGATGGTAGCGACCGCGCTATTCGTGTGGACAGTCGACAGCACCAGGTGGCCGGTCAGCGACGCCTGGATCGCAATATCAAGCGTCTCGCGGTCTCTGATCTCACCGATCATAATGATGTCCGGGTCCTGGCGGAGAATGGCCCGCAGCATCGAGGCAAAGGTTCGCCCGATCTCAGGCTGAACCTGGGTTTGATTGATCCCCTCGAGGTTATACTCAATCGGGTCCTCGACCGTGGAGATATTCATCTCGGGAGACTTCAGGCTTTGAAGAGCAGCATACAGTGTCGTGGTCTTGCCTGAGCCTGTTGGGCCGGTGACCAGGATGATCCCGTTGGATACGGATATGCCTTCCCGGAAAATCGCCAATTGCTCTTGTGTGAAGCCAAGTTCGCCCAGGTCAAGGCGGAGACTCTGTTTGTCGAGCAATCGAAGGACTGCTTTCTCCCCGAAGTCAGTCGGAATTACCGATACCCTGATGTCAACTGTGCGACCGTCGATGGGAAACCGGATGCGGCCGTCCTGAGGGCGTCGCTTCTCAGCTATGTCCAACCCGGCCATAATCTTGATGCGCGAGATCGTTTCGGGCTGGGCCGCTTTTGAGATCTGAGTATGTTCTATCAGCAGTCCGTCAACCCTCTTACGGCAGGCCAAGAGTCTCTCGCGCGGTTCAAAGTGGATATCCGAAGCTCGCGATCTGACACAGTCAGATATGATATTGTTGATCTCGCGAACCACCTGACTGTCTATAGCCCTCTGTTCAAGAGCAGGCTCGGCGTTGTCGCCCGATTGGTTGGAGGTGTGCGTATCGGCATTCAGATTGAATCGTGCGGCAATCCTTGCTCCGAGGTCGGTGTCACTTGTTCTGACCGATACCGGGCTCGTTCCCAAAACTGAACCTACATATCCCAGGATCGACAGATCGGTTTTGTCACTGATCCATACTCTGCCCGCGCCCCCATCAAGTTCCGGGCAGACCCGGAAACGCAGGCAGAATCCCTGATCGAACACCTTGTCGATGGCGGTAGCCATGAATTGCAGTTCCCAAGCAGCCTGAGATGTGGTATATTATAGCTTAACCAGACCAGTTTGTAAAGCACGATGCCACGCTACCGGTATTCAGGCAAGACCATTGAGGGTCAGATCGTCGAGGGCTTCACCACCGCCGCCGACCAGACCGATCTTGAGTCCCGGCTTATCGACCGGGGTGTTTACCTCCAGACCTCCCGGCCGTCACTTAGTGGCTGGCACCAGTGGGTTCTGCGCCGGTTCAGATCGGCTGAGTTGACCCGGGTCAGTCGACAGCTCCAGATCCTGCTGCAGAGCAAAGTCACTGTTGTTGAAGCGCTTGAGTTGGTGTGCGATCAGATCAGGGACCGGTCGCTTCGGACTGTGTTCCAGGGCATTGTTAGTCAGGTCGAAGCTGGCCGGAGCCTGGCCGAGGCTTTCCGGGACTATCCGGTTCTGTTTGATGAGCTCTACACCAGCATGGTTGAGGCAGGCGAATCCTCCGGGCAACTGGACTTTGCTTTTGATAACATCGCCTCCTACCGCGAGAAGTACGAGGCCACCGCCCGTAAGGTCAAATCAGCCATGGCTTACCCGCTCCTGGTCATCCTGGTGGCAGTCCTGGTTGTGTCTGCCCTGGTGTTGTATGTGGTGCCGGTGTTCTCGTCGATGTACGAGAACTTCGGCTCCGAGCTTCCTGCTCTGACCCAACTGGTGGTACAGGTGTCCAACATTTTGCGGGACAATATGGTCTACGTCATTGTCGCTCTGTTGATCATCATTGCAGGGCTTCTAGGGCTAAGCATGACCAGGAGGTTTCAATACGTCATTCACATGGCGCTGGTGCGAGTACCGTTGGTCAGCAGGCTTGTAATCAAGATAATCACTGCCAGATTCTGTCGCACCATGGGTACGCTGCTGACCAGTGGTGTGGATATCCTGGTCGCCATGCAGATCGCATCCAAGACCACCGGCAATCGCTATGTAGCCTCAGCCCTTGAGCCGGCCGCCATTCAACTGGTTGAGGGCAAATCGCTTACTCAGGCCCTGGAATCCACCAGGGTTTTTCCAAAGGCGGTATTGCGCCTGTCAGCATCGGGTGAGAAGACCGGTCAGTTAGGCCAGATGCTAACCCGCGCAGCTGAGTATTACGACAACGAAACCGACTCTGAGATCACCACCCTGACATCACTAATCGAACCATTTATCATCATTATACTCGGTGTTCTTGTCGCCTTCATCCTGATCGCTATGTATCTGCCGCTGTTCGAGCTGGTTGGGACACTGTAGTGTGTCACCTACTTCAAACCTGACATAAATGATCTATCTTATGCGAGAGCACGAATCCTCCACATTGCACCATCAGTTGGGGTGACTCAGAATAGCATGTGTCGCGTGATCGTCCACTGTCAGAAAGTGGCAGTCGGCTCGCAAGAGAATTGAGTGAAATAGCAACACCATTCGCATCGGCCGGTGCGCGATAGTCACACAGGTCCCTCGAAAATGTGACACAAGCACTCCATATCATGCGGAAAATCCTTGACAACTGAGCCTATCGGTCGTCATAATGGCAACGTTCTAACATAGCATGCCCATCGCACAATGGGAGACGCTGATCGCCCGTCCTGAGTGCTCCTGCGAGTCTACTTGATCAGCGATGCATGAGTCTATAATGGCATCCGTCATGTCGTTTGGACAATTACAGCGACAATATATGCAAATCTAAGTTACATACAGGAGGGTAGTCACGTGCACAAATACATCCATGGTATGGCAAACCTGGGCTGCAAGCTCAAGATCTTACGGTTAGTGCCCACCTTTGTAGTCCCCTTCGTTGGGACACTGGCCTGCGCCGGAGAGCTGTCATACACAGGTCAGGTTCCGCGAGACCAGGCGGTAATTCAGATGACTAAGCCACAGTCTGCAGGTGAGACCGTCTCCTCGTACACGGGCCAACATATGGAAACCTTCCCTCTGCTTACACTGCCTGCAGGAAGTCTAGGTTCAGTCAGTCTTGGACTGAGCTATTCGGGCAACGTGAATCAACAGGCTGCAATGCTGAACAATGAGGCCCAGGCGTCTTGGATAGGATTGGGATTCGATCTGGTGGTTAGCCCGATAGCAATCATCTCTGATCACAAGTTCTCAGTTAGCCCACAGGATGACGACTACTATCTCACGGGCGTCGGCTCACAGCCCGTCCGTTTACTAGATTCGGGGAGTTTCTTCTATCCGGCCAATGAAGCTAAGCTACGGGCGGAGAGGCACACCGAGTTGGTATTGGGCAAGGAATACGTCTCGGGCTGGACTGTCTGGAGTCAGGACGGTACAGTTTACCAGCTGGGGGACTCCGTGGCAGGTTGCTGCCCGAGTGTGCGGAGCTCTACTTGGTACGAACTACATTGGGGTGAGCACGTAGGCATCGGCGTGTCCAACGGTGATAGGCTGATTCCGACGCGGTGGTACGTAAGGCGAGCTGAACGCGGGTCGGGTTCATTCATAAACTACACTTATGCGCAGGAGACTGAAAAGCTCCAAGTCTACAATAGCCCTAACCAGCTCAGCACACTGGCTTATACCAGAGATCTTTATCCAGAGGCGATAGAGACTTACACCGGATACAAGGTTGAGTTCTACTCGAGTCCGCGCGATGACTTCATGTCCACGGCAGGTCCGGCGGAGGTTTATCCGTACCGCAAAGTTAAGCTGGACTCATTGGTCGTCAAGTATGGCAACAATTCGCAATCGCGCGTGCAGTTCTCTTACAGTTATCTTTACCCGCAAGCTGACTCTACAAAGAAGAAACTGCTGTTAGATGGTTTCACCGCTGTCGGGGTAGACGTTAACTCGGCATTACCACCTACGCAGTTCTCATACTACACAGACGCCGAGTCAGGCTCGCTCGGGGCAATCAAGACAGTCACGTACCCCAGCGGTGCTACTAAGGAGCTTTTGTATAGAAACCTAGATGCTTCAGAAGTGCTTTCCGATCTTAACCATATCCCAGCTAGATCTTACGCAGTGCAACCGAAGTATGCAGTTTCGAGAGATGTTCTGCTCTCTAAATTTCGGCTGCAGGGGGAGGAATTGTACAAGTACGAGGTTGCTGCCTGGAATGGGTTCTGGGATGCAAGGATCCTGGACGGCGTTACGGACACACACCCGGACACAGCAATTGCCGCCGGCGAAGGCTGGGCTGTACTGTACAACCGCGACATCACTGGTCCACGGGGGGCAGGGGTCGGTGGATTCATACACCTGGAGTTCAGTGGCGGCGCCTGGGTACGTGATACAGTGTTCCCGTCGTGGGGGCCACCATCCTATACCGTGAAGGTACTGGCTGGGAATGACTACTTCATCGCGCTCAATACCAAGCATGAAGTATGCATTGACTGTGATCGCGAACAAGTGAGGTGGGCATACTTCTACAAACAGGTAGATACCGGATGGACAGAGCACTTGATCTTCGATGCTGGCGGATTCAGCGACTATGTTTTGTTTAGCGGTGTCATGCTGGCTCCTGACATTTATGCAATCAGACTGTGGGATCCCCAAGCTCGTGATAACAGCAACGATGATAGATACTGTGTTCACTACGGTAAGTTCACGCATGCTGGAGATGACCTTGTAAAGTCATGGACCGATTGGGCCGTGTTTGGCACTGATGAGTTATATTTCACTGCAGGACCTAACTATGTCGCCTATGGAGGTGAAGACTCTCGATTCCTAAGGATCGTCGACTTTGATGAGTCTACTCTTGCGCTGGAGACCATCGATTTAGGCGTCTCGCACCAATTGAAACGTCTTATTCCCCTTCATGACGGTGTTGCGGTAATGACTAATGGCTTTTGCCAGACGTACATGCGGACGGAATATCCCAGTTATGGGTGGGACGGGCTGTCTTACGTTGTTTGCTGGGATGGAAGCAACGATCTGCTGTGCGTAGGTGGCAACTCCTTTGTAATGAAGAAGACGTGCGGAAGTTGTCAAGAGGTTCAGTATTGGGAGTGGAACGGGGTCGGCTGGACTCAGACCAGTCTATGGTGCGGTAATCCATGGGATCGGATAGTCGCTACGAAGGATGTTGTAGCTTTCTGGAGTTGTCCAGCAAAGCAGCTGTGGGCGGTCAGGCACACAGGATTCGGCGAGTTTTCGCAGCTTCAACTTCTTGATAACGACATCCGGTTTTACCACGGTGACGCGTTCGTCACGGAGTGTGACTTCTGGCCTCCGGCCCTCTCTGTTGCCAGAGATATTGTTGTGGCTTGTGGAGAGGACGCCGCATATAACCCCGAAAGATGGGCTTTTGTCTGGAACGAAGTAAGTTCCAATTGGGCGGCGGTCGACATCGATCCCTTTACTGACCCACTGCCAAATCAGGTGTATCCGATTGCCTTTCGGGGACGCTTCTTCCTGGATGTTACTGAGGGGAATTACTCCACGTTCCAACTCTACAAAAGTGGCATCACGGGCAAACCTTCCATGGCGGTCGTCGACACGGTCTGGGTGTATCCAGACGGGGACCTGCAAGGAGAAGCGATTGGCAAGTCTTTTGACTATGCTGGCGGTATACTCGATGAGGGTGCAAACACCCCGCGGTTCGCTAGGGGCACGGCCTCGTCACCTTTCTTCTTGACTCAAGCGGACACGGCCTTTGTAATATATCAGACTGATTATTTCTTTAACGACCTTGATGACAGCCATATCGATCGCCCCGACTTGTTCCTCCCCGACCTGGAATCGCAGAGTACTTTCGGTCTCACTAACGGGGGATTTGCCCTTGATGGCGCACCATATCTGTCATTTGCGGATACAATACTCCCAGCCGACACTACCTACCTGGATACCCTATGTTACTACTGCAGTAATCCCGAGCCGCCGCCTGGCGATGGCTGCTTCGCTTGGGAGTTAGGAACTTGCCCTAGCCCCGACGATTCGAGCGTAGTGATCGCCGTTCCCGTAGGGCAGGATCTGGATCAGTCCCGCCGCTACTATTCGGTGAGATTGAGAAGAGAGTCGTCTGGATCACTGCCACCCTACACGATATACAATCCATACTCGATGTCGCGGACTTTACCCGACTCCACTTTGTCACAGTCCGACGGGACGCAACAGGTTACGCGATACAGGTATGATGACTTCGACAGAAGGATCCGTGCAGAGATGGAAACCATCAAAGGTGTGGTTTCCGTCGACAGCGTGGTGTATGCAGGGTATACGGAGTATCCGCCCGTCGCAAATGCTGTTAG
>Ga0209427_10008704_pt1 | contig 11401 bp, 8 predicted proteins | sample DeeMarSWOR136_30_FD_187465 | JGI IMG/M metagenome (GOLD analysis project Ga0209427, IMG submission 187465) | Marine sediment microbial communities from White Oak River estuary, North Carolina - WOR-1-36_30 (SPAdes) (version 2) | ecosystem: Environmental > Aquatic > Marine > Intertidal zone >... | reverse complement strand
GAACGTAGTCCTCGTTGAAATAGCCCCTGCTCAAAGTCCGCTCATCCAACAAAATATCCTCGAAAAACGTCCTTAGCCTCGCGTCCTTTCTTATCCATTCATCGTAGTCAGGGTAACCAATCTTGTCTGGTATCGAAATTCTTCCACTTGTGAAGTTTCTCATTGTATGAATAAATTTTTTGTAGCCCGACTTCACATATCTACCGATTTTTTGAAGAAAGAAAGGAGCAAGAGGAGGAATGCCCGTTACTTGTTGGGGAATCTTCGTAAGATTGGGGGCCAATTTTGCGAAGAATTCATAATAGATTTTATGTTGAAATCTCAACTCTGGCGGGATTTCGAGAATCAATTCGATAAAATCGTTATCATATCCCGGCACTCTATCCTGTACGTAACTTCGACGAGCTGGACTGGTACTGTAACTTGTGTAATTCCTCCAAAGAGAATAGTTGGCTTGGTTACCAGGATGTTTCGCATGCATGCATGCTTCTTTCATGGCTTCTTTCAGAGAGTGAATTGGCATATCCTTTATTTTTTGATAGTAGTTGTCCGAAAAGAGGGAATCAATTTCTTTAATTCCATTTAACCGGAATTTTTGATACTGCAAATTCGCCACATCGGCTGCATTCTTGGCTTTCAATATTTTGCGATGAATTTTGACATAGCGAGGAGAAGTTGAACCTCCCACCATTATATCCATTCCAAGACCGTGAAAGACTATGTCAACATCTCCAGCTATTTGTGTGAGCAAACTCATCCAATGAAAATGTATACAGGAGATCATGCCATCAGTCAAACGAACTCCTAGCTCCGCATAATCAGCAAGAAAATCTCGCTTCAATTCGAAAAACCTGTGTGTCGTGCCTAATTTTTTCGCAACATTTTCGGCAATCTTGGCTTCATCCCCTCCTCTAACTCCATAGGTAAAGGTGTGAATGGGATAGTGCTTCTTATTTATTGCAGCAACAATTGATCTGCTGTCGAGTCCACCACTCAGACTTACTCCTATACGATGATTTCCTTTCATTCTCCTCTCTACAGCCTTTCGAAAAACGCGAACAAGGTTTTCAACGTAGTATTTCTTTGGACGATTAAGATCTTCTTTAAATTCAAAGTCCCAATATCTTCTTATGCATGATTTTCCATCTGACCAAGTCAGGATTGATGCGGGTGGCAATGCTTTTATTCCTTCGAAGAAGGTCTTATCTCCCAAGATCCATTGAAAGGCGAAAAAGTCTGCGACCGCTTGATGGCATATTTTCCTCTCAAACTTTTTGTCTTCTAATATTGCCTTTACTTCCGAAGCAAAAAGGTATTTCTCGCCGTTTTTGGCATAGTAGAAGGGTCTTAGACGAAATCTGTCATTTGCAACTATCATTTTTCGATTTTGGGCGTCAAAAATGATTATCACGAATGACCCGTTGAGGTTTTTGACAAAATCTTCTCCATATTCTTCATAAAGGTGAAGACAGAATTCAGCGTCATTGCCAACTTTAAATTTGTGTCCATTTGATTCTAGATTTCGCTTTTGCTTATCATAATCATAGACCTCGCCATCCATGAAAATGCCTAGCGATCCATCCTCATTGAATATTGGTTGGGCTTCAGGATTCAAAACTCCCAAGTGTGTCCTTCCTATAGCGAATACTGGTCCATTGTAAGAGTCAGTTGAATACCAATTTTCGTATTTGATTGAATTAAGCATGGATTCCAAGAGTGCTTTTCTGTTTTTGTCGTTTATCACAACAACTAATCCTGGCATTTGCATCAACACTTCAAGGTATTTGTTATGATGACGTACGATTGCTAATTCCATAAACGTTGAGTAAACCATTGGCGTAAAGACTGAGGAAATCTGGCGAATCAACGAATCTTGTTGCATCTAATCCGTAAAATTCTGTCATGTAAACATACGTAACTACATATGACCATTCCGAACGCTCGTCCCTAGGTAAAGTAAAATCTTGACTAACAAATAATTCAGGGTATCTGACAACTCTGGCATCCCCGTATATTGTGAGAATGAAAAACACTATATGATCTCCTACCGTATAGGGGACACTGGCATTAGACTCACTCATCCAATCGTTGAGAGCCAGAGCTTTGGAAGAAACAACGTCACTCACTTTGCTAAAAGTTTGTGGATGCATAGCACCTGTCATTGGACCAACTATTAGAACTACCGTAATAGCGCAAATTAGAATTCCTTTAATGGGCAACTTCTTCCCCAATCTGAGTGCTTGGACAAAGAAATATGCAGAAAAGGCGCCAATTGCAATATATCCGAACTCAAAGGCTCTATGAGAAATGAGGACATTCAGTTCTTGGGAAGAGAAACGAAATATCGATGCAACTGCAAGAAGGGGCAGAAGAAAAACTGTCATTGTAAAGAAACTTGAAGAAAAACCTTTCCTATATCTCAGGTAACCCAGAAAACCCAAAACTGCCGAAGCTACGGTAATCCCTACCCCGAGCCAAACGATAATCCTTTCGTGCACAGTGTAAAGCGGCAACAACTCCGAAAAGGTAACATGCCCAGGCAACAGAACCTCAAAAAACATGCCGAAAAGAAGCTTTTGATGCATGGCAACAATTGTCCAAGCAACGAACGCTACCCATGTTGTGAATACTGCGAGACACAACAGAAAGAATTGGCCTGATACTCTAGCAACTTTTTGTTGTTTGCGAAAATTGCTCGAAAGAAATAGCGAAGATAAAAGAAACAAAAAAATGTATGCAGTAAAATGGTGGGTCATAATTAAGGTTATTATGGATATGAGACCAACCAGTACATACTGTCTAGTTTTTTCAGCCTTGGTACATGCATACAAACCCAAAGAAAAAAAGACTACAGCAAAACTTTCTTTGTGAGGAAAAAGTATGGCTCCTGGTGATGCCAAGAAAACCGCGGTGGCTAGGTACGCCACTCGTTGAGTGAAGAAACTTCTGAACAATTTTAGAACTATTGGAGTCACAACTAAAGCCTTGATGACAAATAAATATTTCACAACGATTAACAGAGGGATACCAGTTAGCAATGACACAGTCGCGTAGAGAAAATTTGTTACCGGGTAAAACCTATACTCAAATCCAAAGCCCCACTCAACCGATTCAAATGGCGTCCATTGAGAATCCGCCACAATTTTTTCAGTTAATCTAAAATCGGCAACTGCATCTTCCGATGAAAGAAGTGGAGAACTATCAACCACAGCATACTGTAAGTGTATCATTAACGAAAAAGACAACAAGTAGAGAAGACGAAGCTTCGAACTACTCTTCCAAAAAGCTACTTCACACAAAAGAGGAATAGAAACAAACACGAAACTTAACCAATAAGCTTCTATAGGAAAGCCAAGCCCAAAGCGTAGACTTAACGCATAGACGCCATATAATGAATAACCGACCAAAATGCAAAGGAACGAAAGCGCAACTCTACGAGCTACCATAATGATATCAAAGTCTCCAGATTACACATCATATTTTAAATAATGGTTAATTTGTACAATGCAAAGTCTTTTCTAAATACTCATATATTCTCTGACCTATAATTGAAGGAAGATATTCTTTTGTCGTCTTCATATTTCCCGCAGCAGCCCTTCTTTGGAAATCAACATCGTTAAAAACATGTTCTATTGCCTCCGCTAATGCCTTTGCGTCTCGAGGGGGAACAAGAAGACCATTGACACCATCTACAATTACCTCAGGAACTCCCCCTACATTGGTGGCAACCACTGGCAATCCACAGGCCATAGCTTCGATAAGAACACGTGGAAGTCCCTCACTTAGTGAAGGCAAAACAAAAACTGTTGCTTGCCTAAGGTGATTTAAAATCCTTGAACGGTCACCGATCCATCCGGTGAAAAAAACTCGATCACTTAACTCCATACGTCTGGACAACAACTCTAATTTTCTCCTCTCAGGACCATCTCCAATGATTACAAGCGACCCATCCTTTACGTATGTCATAGCCCTTATTAGGTAAGATATCCCCTTTATCGGCAAAAGACGTGCAACGGAGACTATTTCCCTTTGTTTTTTATGAACAGTCATATTATTATGATGACCTGGCAGCATAAGCGGAGACGGGATCACCCTTGTACTTTTAGCACCCAGCCTCTGAGCCCTTTTTTCTAGATCTTTGCTTACGCAGATAACCCCCGAAGAGATTTTCAAGGTTGAGAGAACCGTGATCCTCCCCATAAGTGATTGTGAATGTACCCTTAAATCGCTGCCAACAGCCCTGATGACAAATGCCTTCCTCGTTAACTCAGCGGCTATGGCTCCAATTAGCCCAGAAAAATAGGCATATTGAGCCAGTACAACATCTGCCCGAAATAGATAAATTTCTCTAATGAGCCGGATAACCCAATAAAGGCCTTCTATTGCTCTGTATGGTATTTTCAAACAGGTGTATCTTGCGCTATCGGAAATATGCCTGTACTGCCAGTTGACTCTTTTAACGTTTGCAAATGGCGACAACGCTTCGACAATTGACGAAACATCGGGATCGCTAAACACCAAGACACGCATTTTTGTCATGATACCCATCTTTAGGTCTTGTTTGAGTCGTTTTCCACTAGGTTCATTTTGCTGATTCGCTTTCTAATCACTCTTTCCAGAGACATATTCGGCGAAACCAGATTTTTTAGCCCCAGAAAACCTTTTGCCTTGGTTATGTCAACTTTCATCAACTTTTTGTCTCCAGCCACAAAAAAGCTTGACTGCCCCGTATCCACAACTTTGATTTCCGGCTTTATTTTGCCGTTAGAACATTTTATCACCAAATCTCTTACCATTTCAGCCAATTCAAAAATCGTTACAGGCTCAGGCCAACATAAGTTTACGATATGGTGAAGGCTATTTGTTTCATTACAGGTCTCGCCATTCAGTATTTTCTTTGCATATAATTCGACACCCTTTTGGACGTCACCTATGTCGATATAAAGCATTGGGCGATACATGCTATCTTTGTAAGGAGTTATCGCTTCTCCTCTTAAACCTTTGAAGATGAATAAGTTCGCTGCAGTTTTTTCAGGCATTTTATCGCCCAAAACTGTTCCCAAACGGACCAAGCCAAAGACTTTTTCTGAAAATTCATCATGAACTCTTACAACTGTCTCCTGAGCAATTTTGCACAGTGCATATAATCGAGCCCTTTCTTGGACTCTGTCTGGCCTAAAACCGAATTCCTCATTTATAACCCCTTTTAACCCACTTTCTCCGAAAACGTGCCAAGAACCTATTAGAATTAAACCCTTTATTCTAGGATTCTTGTCAGCAACCTTGCACAAGTTCTGTGTACCTAACACATTGACCTCATAACCAAGCCTTTTTGCTTCATTGATCAAGGGTATTTGTACTATGGCTGCGTGAATAACGAGATCGACATCCGAAAGACTATTTTTCACTTCATTGAATTCCCGAATGTCACACCGCTCAAAAATGATTCTGCCTTGAACTTTTTCTGGTAAAGGATTTTTGTCAACAACTTTGACCTGAAACGATTTGGAAAGATGCTTAGCTAACGCGAAACCTATGTAGCCCGAGCCACCGACAACCCCAATTTTGTGTTTAGTCATCTTTAATCATCTTGTTAAACAATCAGGTTTATACTAAAACTGGCAGTTACGCAACCGCGCACTCGTGATATATCTTTTCGATTTTTTCCAGTAGAAGTTCTATGTTATAGTTACTAAATGCCATTTTTCTCGCATTTTCTCCCAAGCTTTTTCTCAAAGACGCATCCTCAAGCAGTCTAATAATGTATGTTGACAATTGTTTGCTGTTCCCAGGCTGAAAGTGATAACCCGTCTCTCCATGGACTATTGTGTTCTTAATTCCGCCAACATAACTTCCGATCACAGGTTTCCCAGCAGCCATCGCTTCTATCACCACATTTCCAAAAGGTTCATGACTGGATGGCAAAACAAGCACGTCACATCCAGCGTAAATATTGGGCATGAATTTCGTCTCAACTGGTCCTAAAAAGAAGACGTGAATTAATTCAAGGTTTTCTTGAAGTTTTTTCAATGCCTTTTCTTGAGGTCCTTTCCCAACTATTACCAATTTCGCTTCAGGAATCTCCTCAACAACTTCCGAGAAAGCTTGCAATAAATGTTTAACGCCTTTGTCTTTAACCAGCCTTCCAACAAACAGAATTACAGGACGAGAAATCCCCCATTTCGTTTCAAGAAGATTCTTACAGCATGATGAAAACAAACTGATGTCAACTGCGTTGGGAATGATCTCAATCTTGTTTCCATCAGTTCCCATCGCAATAAGATGAGTTTTTATTGCTGTATTCAGAGCAATTATCTTTTGTGCATGGGAAAGGACATACCGTCCAAGAGTGTAACCCTCAAACAGATACAACAGTGCGTTAACGATTTTCGAGGGTAACTGGTCATTGTGTTGGGTAAGTATGAACGGGGTTCCTTTAGCTCGAGAAGCTATAGCTCCATAAAACGAAGAAGCGGCGTAGAAATCATGCGCATGAATAATGTCAAACTTCATTTTGATAAGGATTTGAAAAAGACTTGGTATAAGCGGTACTATACCTACTTCAGGACCAGTCTTGAGCCTATGAACCGTAAAACCTTCACGTTTTTCTGTTTTTTCTTCAATTTTTCTACTTCTCAGCGTTTGCCATTTTGGTGGTCTATCTGCGGTGAAAAGGGTTACCTCATGCCCAAGCTTTGCCAGTCCACGACATAAAAGGTATTCATTAGAACCGTAATATTCTGGAAGAAAAGTGCCTGTAGTGGAAATGTGGGCTATTCTCAAGGGCATCCATACCCGAACCTTTCAAACATTGCGCGTGCAGGCATGTGTACTCGTGTTGCTTTTTCGATTAGAATCGTTTGCAGCAGTCTTGATTTACTGCTTGCTGGCCAGAGCTTCTCTGTCTTCGTTTACTTTCTTTTCTATCCATTTGTAGGTCTTTTCTAGTCCTTCTTCAAGGCTTACTTTGGGCTCCCAGCCTATTTTGTTTCTCACGAGAGTGAGGTCTGCGTTTCTTCCTCTGACGCCCTGTGGTGCCGTGAGATCATATTTCTTTGTTATCTGCTTGCCTGAAATTTCTATTATCATATCAGCAAGTTCATCAATTGTGACGAGTCTATCTGATCCAATGTTGACAGGTTTGACGTAGTCTGATTCCATGAGCTTCACTGTACCCTTCACAGCATCATCTATGTAGCAGTATGATCGTGTTTGTTTGCCGTCTCCCCATATGGTTATGGTTCCCGGGTTGTCGACTTCTGCTACTTTTCTGCATAGAGCAGCTGGAGATTTTTCTCTTCCACCTTTATATGTCCCTTCAGGTCCATAGACATTATGATACCTAACCATTCTAATATCCATGCCGTGATCTCTTTGGTATGCTTCACACATTTTTTCCGTAAAGAGTTTTTCCCACCCGTAGAAGTTGTCCGGGTCTGCTGGGTAGGCGTCTTCTTCTTTTAGGCCTTTCACGTTTGGGTCTGTTTGGCGGTATGTGGGGTAGACGCAGGCTGAGCTGCTGAATAGATACCTTTTTACTTGTTTTTGCCTGGCTGCTTCCAGCATTTGGGTGTTTATCAGTGTGTTATCGTGCATTACTTCGGCACCTACTTCAGTGATGAATCCGATGCCACCCATATTGGCGGCTAAATTGTAGACTTTGTCTATCTCTTTTGTGGCTGCAAAGCAGTTTTCCCAGACTCGCAGATCCATTTTCAATTTTTCGTTACAATATTTTTCTTGAATGTACTCATCATATTTGGTGTCGACTACCCTAACAAAGTCTCCCTGCAAATATAGATATCTAGCTAAGTGACTGCCGATGAAACCGCCTCCGCCAGTCACTAGAACGCGTTCCATCTACCTGACCTCCCATTAAGTCTTGCTCGTGCATTCGTATATTTGATCAGTATCCTCTATCATGCCTTTACTTCCTTGTAGAAGGAATAGTGTCAATTATTACACTGTTTCTTCTGGTCGCAACTCTCAACGTCGCTATCACCAGAGCCAACTGTGACTGTGTAAAAGATAACAATAACACTCGGTTTTTTAAGCTTACGAGAATGGCCATCAATGCCAATGTTGCCCACATAATCACAGTGCTTGCAGGATTCATCACAGTCGCGATTAAAAGACTAATGCAACCAACCACGAACAGCCAAGGCAGTATGATCTGCATCACAAAATGAACAGGTATTATAACTGACCCAAACTTGCCATATTTTTTGTTCATTATCATGTTTCTAAACAACAGCATCGACCCCATTAGTATCGCAGCTCTTCTAATTTGCTGTCTCATTCTATCCATGAAACTGGATGGGGCATACTCGTAATAAACAGCCTTCGGCTCAAACACTGTCCGATAACCTTCTAACTTGGCTTGATAAGGTATGCAACAATCAAATGAAGCGCTTGGCGATAAATGAACTCTTTGAGTCAAGTTCTCGCAGATCTTTCTTCTAGCCGCCAAGATTTCTCCTTTTGAATCAGGAGTTGAGTCCATTCGAGTCTCTGCTGTTCTCATAAAATCATAAAATCCTCTGTATGTAGCTTCTAATCGAGGGCCTACAGCTTTAGGATCACCAAGAACTATCTCCTTCCCAGTAACGGCTCCAACCGCTGGATCAACAAAATGTCCAACCAAAAACTTGAGAGCTTCTGGATCATAATAAGATGCTGAGTCACTCATTACGATTATGTCCCCATGCGATTTTAAGACACCTTCATGTATGGCGGAGTTATAGCCTCCCCTTTTTCTTTCTCTTATTAGCCTAACGAAACCATCATTGTTTTTGGAGTGAGCCTCGATTACATCAGCCGTGTTGTCGGTAGAGCAACCGTCCACAAAAATAGCTTCTATTCTTCCTTTTGGATAATTTAGTTCAGTAATATTCTGAATTTTTTTTGAAACGATTTTCTCTTCGTTGTAGACAGGTACTATCAAAGACACACTTGGATGGAACTCAGAGGAACTTTCAACTTTCTCCTTCTTTTTCTGGTGGTAATAATAAAGAACCAAAAAATAGGCTAAATAGAATAATAGCAAGATAGAAAATGACATCCAAAAGATTGTCTGAATGACATGGAGAAACATTGTTTGTTTCCCTTCTTTTAAACTCTATCTACCTATCGACTTCAACTTTTCATTGGGCAAACATGCAAAAGCCTAATGAATGCAGGCAACCAATTTCTAATTCTTCTCTAGCAACTCTGAGAATGCCCTAATCTTTTTGACCTTTTTTTGGACTATATATTGTCCTTCCATAAATTCGTGCACGGAAAAGTTTCCAAAGGCAGTTCAAACCATGTCTATAAAATCTAAATTTAGATTTTCCATGTTTTCTGCGTGTATATGTTATCGGTACTTCAGCAAATCGCCATCCTCCATAGAAGACTTCAGCTGCAATCTCAGGCTCAATGTTGAAGCCATCTTCTGTAAGATCTATTGACTTGACAACCCGTTTAGCAAAAACCTTATGCCCAGTCATAACGTCTGTGATCGGCTCTCCATACAAAAGCTTAGTAGTTAATGAAATAAGCTTATTCCCAACATAATTCATGAATTTCATGCCGTCTCGTGTGCCTTTGAAGCGTGACCCAAAAATCACGTCTGCCTCGCCACTTAGAATGGGTTTAACAAGTCTAGGAATATCGTAGGGCGAATACTCCAAATCTGCATCCTGAACAACCACAACGTCCCCAGTGGCTTCATCAAAACCCGTAGCCAAAGCAGCCCCCTTACCGCGATTGTTCTCATGCTTCAGCAATTTGACTTGAGACGAAAACTTACTAACTTCATCAAGCGTTCCATCAGTGGAACCATCATCAATCACAATAACCTCCATTGAAGGCAGAACCTGTTCTACGTCCAGTAACATCCGCAAAATTTCCTTTATGTTCTTTTCTTCATTGTAAGCAGGAACAATAATGCTTACCTTAACGCGTTCACCCGCAAAGTTAGGCTTCCTAGCCAACTGATCCCCTTCCTCCCTATATGTTCCTTCACAATATTTTACGCTGATGGATTATATAAGCAAATGGGGACTTTTGCCCTAGAACATTTACACAATTTGTATAGAACAAAAAACCATGCAGGCAAAAATGTCACAACTTGAAATTCTAACGGCTGCTAAACCACGAAATAGCCCTTTTCAAACCGTCTTCCAGGCTTACCTTAGGTTCCCATCCTAGGAGCCTCTTCGCCTTACCTACGTTTGGACACCTTCTCTTCGGATCATCCACCGGCAGAGGGTGAAACTCAATCTCAGACTCAGAACCAGTGAGGCCCAAAACCATCCTTGCCAAATCGACAATTCGAGTCTCCACATGGCTCCCAAGATTGATCACCTCCCCAGAAGCCTCAGCCACCCACGCCGCCATCAACAATCCCTCCACCATGTCCGTTACGTAGGTAAACGATCTAGTCTGCGTTCCATCTCCAAAAACCGTCAACGGATCACCCTGAAGAGCCTGATCAATAAACCGAGGTATCACCCTACCATAAAGGTTACCTGGACGTATCCGAGGACCAAACGTATTAAAAACTCTCAATATCCGAGTGTCCAGTTTGTGCTGAATCCTGTAAGCGTTTGCGAAAGCCTCTCCAGCCCTCTTCGCTTCGTCGTAACACGATCTTGGCCCTACAGGATTAACGTTACCCCAATATGTTTCCGGCGTCGGGATATTCTCAGCGTCAGGATCTCCATAAATCTCCGATGATGATGTGTAAACTAGCCTCGCCTTATGTTCTTTAGCGATTCCTAATGCTACCCACGTGCCCAGCGTGTTTGCCTTCATTATCTGGATTGGAAACTTAGCGAACTCGAAAGGCGAAGCCCTGCTCGCAAGATGCATCACTATATCCACTTGCTTATCAAGGAATAGCGCATCAGAAATGTCGTGTTCAACAAGGTCAAAATTGTCTAATTTCATAAGATGCTGTATGTTCTCCATTCTACCGGAACTCAAATTGTCGATGCAAGTGACTTGTGCCCCAAGCTTCACGAGCACATCGCATATATAGGAACCTAGAAAACCAGCTCCACCCGTCACAAAAACAGACCGATCCTTAAAATCTATCCCTGACCCACTTAGGGATTTGACCAGAGACTCCACATCTTCCAAAATAATCTTGTCAATCATGTTTCCACAACATTTGAAAACCCAACTGCATGGTACCTGAAACCTGGAGGCAACTTTTTCGGATTCAGAATTCGCCTTCCATCAATAATCACTTTTCCTTGCATATTATCATAAATGCTTGGCTCTGCAAATTCAGCCCACTCCGTAACAATTACACAACCATCAGCTTTATTCAAAGCTTCTTCAACTCGTTCTTCATAAAGAACCTTATCACCGAAAATCCTCTTAGCATTGCCTAACGCAATAGGGTCATACACAG
>Ga0209427_10008702_pt1 | contig 11404 bp, 10 predicted proteins | sample DeeMarSWOR136_30_FD_187465 | JGI IMG/M metagenome (GOLD analysis project Ga0209427, IMG submission 187465) | Marine sediment microbial communities from White Oak River estuary, North Carolina - WOR-1-36_30 (SPAdes) (version 2) | ecosystem: Environmental > Aquatic > Marine > Intertidal zone >... | reverse complement strand
TCGTTTTGCTACACCAATTGTTGGGATGTCTTTCAAGATACCGAAATGACTTGCAGCACCTAACTTCCGTGGATGTGCTCGTCCATGTGCATCAACAAAGCATATGTCTGATTGGTTTTGGAGCGAGGCATATGCAAGGGAAAGTGGGGAAAATTCCCGAAAAGAAAGAAAAGTGGGTATGTAGGGTACAGTTACATGGGAATACACGATTTTTTGTTCAAGCACCTCTAGCTGAGGAAAACTCAGAAGCACCGCAGCACCAATCGCTGTTTGATGAAGGTAAGCTACATCTAGACCACAAACCGTTTTTATTGGACCCTTAAGATCGTCTTTCTCGATCATGCGGCTTACCAAACTCTCTTGAACCTGTCGGGCTCTACTAGTGGAGAACTTCTGTGATGGGGACGCCATATCCCATTTAATCTCCGAGCGTTTTTTGGAGCGATGAAATTCCAGTAAGTAACCTACGATTTTCAATCGCGGAACTCAAATCTGCGCGGGTTCTCTCAATTAATCCTCGAGCTACATCTGTTTTTCTTCGTACTCCTTTAGTTAAACCACGTGGAAAATCAAAGTTAAGTAACGTAGCATAAATTAGCTCCATTACTGAAAAAGCACGTTTGGCTTCTTCTAAATTATCATTTGTTAAAGAGTCTAAGGCGTATCTTCGTAGTTCTCCAACTAAATCTCCCAATCCATGAAGATATCCCACTTCAGTGACACCTATCTCTTCCGGTCGTGGTAGAGTTTGTTGTTGGCGAAATGCCAAAAAAAGAGCGGCTTCAGCTACTTCGCCTTCTGCATCATGAACCAAACCTATCACGGGGAGTTGACTTAATTTTTCAAGATGAATTTGAGCGCCTTTCATCTTTGTTTGGGCATTTTCAATGGATTTTTCAGCCTTCTTTAGTTCATTACGATGAATTGCTGAAATTGCTTCTCGTGTTACTTTCAGAACTTCGTGCATTTCATTAATGAGAAGATCACGTGCTTCGTTTTGTTTAGCAAGTTTTGCATAGATATTCTTGCCAATTCCTTCGAGGTTCAAAATTTATCGCTCCTTCTAAGGTGAATTTTTCGCCGGAAGCTGCTGTGAAAAGCAATCATTTAAATGATTGGCTTTGAGTGAAGAACCGGTCGATTTTGTGGTTTCAACTGAACTAGCGAAAGTTTATCGAAAACAACGGTACCGCTTCATAGGCAAGAATAGTGTGCTGAAGAAGTGTTATCATCTTCACAAAGCGTTAACTCAGCAACGTCCATGTTATAAACAAACTTTCTATGGAACGATTACAACTCATCGATGTATGCAACTTTCTCCAACTTTTAATTGTACTCAAGCCTGCCTCTTCTGTTGGCGGACTATGCCCGGTGATGAGGGAATTCCTATCACCCAAGAGCGAGAGATTCCAGATGAACCAGCTGAAATTTTGGATAACGCCGTGATTGCACAAAGAAAAATTCTCGATGGATATAATCCAGTATGCCATCCTAAGGTAACGCCGAAAATGTATGAAGAAGCACGAAATCCGCGTCATGTTGCTATTAGTTTAGTAGGAGAGCCAACATTGTATGAACGCCTCTCTGATTTGATTCAAGAAATTGAACATCGCGGTTGGACGAGTTATCTTGTTAGCAATGGTACAAACCCACAAGTTCTAAAGCAAATTGATGAGCCTACGCAGCTGTATATTTCTCTTGTTGCACCTGATAAGAAAACTCACCAAGAACTCTGTCGGCCTTTAGTGAAAGGAGCTTGGGAGCGTTTGCAAGAATCATTAGATTTGTTCTCTACACTGTCCTGTCCAACGGTTGTGCGAATGACTCTAGTTGCAGGACGTAATATGCAGAAAGTTTCACAATATGGGCAAATGCTAATTGAAGCAGAACCCGATTTCATTGAATGCAAATCATACATGCATGTTGGTGGAAGCATGAAACGATTATCCCGTGAAAATATGCCTTCTATGAAGTCAATTAGAGAATTTGCAGAAGACCTCGCTAAGGAGACTAGCTATTTGGTTACTAATGAAGACACCGTTAGTCGAGTGGTACTACTATCGAAAAGTCCCTAAGGTTTGCTTATCATTAAGCCAATGGGAAGTGCTTTGATTCTATCCCTTCAGGCGTTACAATAAGAAGGTCGATGCCTTCTCCTGACATGGCATCTCGTCGCGTAGCTGAACGGATTGCCTTAACTGCAAGCTGAACTGCTTCTTCTTTGGTAAGGTCTTCGCGATAATTCGCTTCCAACACACCTAGCACTAGAGATGTAGCAGTGCCAACTGCTGCATAAGTTTCTTCGATAAGGGATCCAGCCAAATCAAGGCTGTATAGATGTGATCCATCAGAATCTACACCGCCAATCAAAGTTTGAGTAAGATATGGCATGTACTTGCGACTGAAGAGAATGTTGGAAAGCAATTGTGCTGCCGCATTGACTGTAATCGCCCTTCGATTTTCAAGCTCAAAAAGATTGGATTCAGCCATTAAGAATGACGAAAGCATTTGATAGTCTCCACTTACACCTGCACTTCCGACAACGATGTTATCGGTTATCGGAAAGACTTTCTTTCCTGTTTTACTGACAACGGTATAACCCCATAGAACTCGCTTTTCGGCTCCGATCACAACTCCGTTTTCAAAGGTTATTCCAACGGTTGCGGCACCAAAGAAGGGGGTGATATCTGTTTGTCCACTCATGATTAATTACCTGCCTCAGCTATCGTAGGGAAGCAATTAAAAAACCTTTTTGACTTGCTTCTTATTTGGGCTGGAATATATCTTGAACCCATTCACCAAATTGAAGTACATCCAAAGTAGCAAAGAACTGCTAGACGTAGCCTTTGCTCGTGCTTCAAAACTAACATTGCCCAAGTCAAAGAAACCCGCCCACGTACGGGCAAGAGACAAAGAAATTGCTAAACTAAAAAAAGTTAATGACGTTCTGGCTTTTCGACTTGAGGACATTGTCTCACGATTTCCCAATTTTGATGAAATTCATCCTTTTTATCGTAATCTTGCTGATACTGTTGTTACAATTGATGAGATACGACAGGCTCTCGCCTCGGTATCATCAGCCACTCGAATCATTAGAGGAATAATTCAGGATAACATTCGAAAATTACGAAAAGCAGAATCGCCATCTGCAGCACGTAAGTTGAGATCCGCGGCTTATGGGAGAATCTCTTCCGTAATAAAACGCATAAAACCCCGCCTCGCAGTTATCCGACAAGCTGCCTTAGAATATCGTCGATTTCCCTCAATCAATCTGGAGTTACCGGTTATTGTTGTTGCGGGTTATCCTAATGTTGGCAAAAGCTCGCTTGTTGCCCTACTTTCCTCCGCAACGCCTGAAATTGCTGAATATCCCTTCACTACTAAAAAAATTAGTGTAGGTCATATTCCCTTGGATTCAGAAGAGGGACAAATTCTCGATATTCCGGGACTTTTAGACCGACCGATGGCGAAAAGAAATCCGATTGAACAAAGAGCTATTGCAGCAATTCAATATTTAGCGGATACCATAATTTTCCTCATTGACCCAACTTTGAACTGTGGTTATGAACTTTCCAGTCAAATTGCATTACTTGCCGAAATAACCAGTACGTTCCCTAATTTTGACATATTTCCAATATTAAATAAAGGTGATATTGCTTCAAAAACTGAAATTATGACTGCCCGCGATTCCATTGATAGGCATGATCTTCCAGTTATTAGCACATTGACAAAGGAAGGAGTGAAACAGGCTTTTCAGAAGGTTGTTAATCAATCTGAGAAGGTTCAGGAGAAACTCCGTCTCCTTCAAAGCCGATCCCTTTGACTGAAATGTGTGCAGGAGTGCCTACTTCACCTTTCACATCGAATTTGATATTGAGGAACTTTTCTACAACATGAATGTTTGTTAGAGTATGCATAGCAAGTTCAGAAACAAAAAGTGAGGATTCACCTTCTGCTAGCGCGATATAGGGGATGATCATATCAGCTTGGTGAACATCGACCGGAGCAGATGTTTTTAGCTCTTGAATTAATGATGTAGCCGCTTGTTCACCAACAACTTCAGCCTTCAGCTTCCGCTGGCCGAGAGCATCTGCTCCTATTATGCGATTGTTTTGCTTGCTAGTCCATAGGCTGATGCCACTGCCAGGAGACAGAGTATCTGAGCGGTGTTCGATTTCAATGGTTTCGATCATATAGCCTCCCTGCGAGAGAGTATTTGTGGCCGCGTTGGCTTGTCGTTCGGCCACATGACGAGGTAAAAATCCGCAGTGAGACAGGCCAAATATCTTAGGGGTTTCTTGAGCCTTCTTCAAGCATAAGGAGGTTAATTTTCTTACAGGGAGAAGATTGGTGTTGATGCGACCTCCACCTCGTGGATAGTAACCTCGTTTTTCTATTTCCACCATACCCTGATAGTTCATTTGCTGTAAACGAGGAAGTAATACATGTTGTAGATATTCTATGGGAGGACTCCAGGCGACATTGGTGCCCCCGTAAAGTTGCGCACGGACAGGTTGTTCACAATAGGGCGCAACAATCATGACACCTTGCAACACAAGCGTAATCGCCCCTGCAGTGCCGATATCAACTGTAACTTGTCCTCCCTTGCGATTTTGGGGAATGAATTCGATTCGGTTTGAACCAACGTGCGTTCCTTTTACTTGAGCACGCGTTAGTTCTTTGACAGCTAAAATTCCATGAAGATGTTGAGGGCGGAGTCCAGGTGTTTTCCTCTTAGCGCGGATTTTCTCGACAACCACCGTTTTCCCTAAAACCGCCCCAAATGCAACAGCTGAGCGGAGAATTTGCCCTCCTCCCTCGAGAACCGAGCCATCTATTTCGACAACCATTTTTCCGTCACTGAAATTGCTATATACTGGTTGAATTAAAGTGCATATGCAATGACAGGAATTGGTATTAGTACGGTGCAGGTTCATTCAAAGAAATGGCTTGCATTGGCTCTTGAACAAATAGGTGACAAACTTGTTGCCTGTACCTCATCTCAGAATTCTGCGCAGGAAGCAGAAAATAGCCTTAAAGGAATCCTCCAACGGCTAAAGCGATTAAAAGAGTTGGATGAGTCATTCAAATCTTCCCGAATGGATGAGATAGGAAACAGGCTTGGTCAGCTCTCATATGGGATAGGACACCCATTTAGCCTTGAAGAAATTTCCCAGAAAAACTGGTCCCCTGCACGTCTAGCGATCTCAAAACAATTGTTACAGGTAAAAAAAGGGAACGTCATCTCTTATGGAGGATTAGCAACACTCTGCAGATCTTCACCTCGTGGAGTGGGATCTGTGATGCGAAGTAACCCTGTTCCGTGGGCTATTCCCTGCCATCGTGTCATTCACTCCAATGGAACACTCGGAAAACTTGGAGGAACTACTAGCGGTACTAAAGAGAAAGCAAGGATTTTACAAGCAGAAGGAGTGCCCTTCAATTCTAATGGAACTGTACAAAGAAAGGCAATTCTAAAGTAGGTGAGAGACTTTTGCGGCGGCCAGGCTTGTTCATTGGGAGATTTCAACCACTTCACAATGGACATGTACACGCCTTGAAAGACGTTTTTGCGCAAGAAGAACAAGTTATTATGGTTATCGGAAGTGCGCAGGCATCTTATACGCCGGATAATCCGTTTACAACTGGAGAACGCCTCCTGATGTTAAAAAGTGTCTTAGAAGAATTAGAGGTTCCATGTTCGCATTTTCAGATTATTCCGATTCCTGATATCCATAATTATCGAAAGTGGGTGAACCACGTAAAACAATATGTGCCACCATTTGGTATAGTGTACACAGGCTCAGAAACGACCCACCAATTATTTTCTGCGCAAAATCATCAAGTTAAGGAGATTGTTTTGCGTGAAAAGAAGATACTTTCTGGTACCGAAATAAGGCGACGGATTATTCAGGGAGAAGATTGGGAATCTTTGGTCCCTCGAACGGTGTTTAAATTAATCCAGCAATTCGATGGCGTTCAACGAGTTAGGTCGCTTTCTTTTTAGTATCCGCTCGTCCTACAATTTCGAGAATTCTTTGAAAGATACCTTTTCGCCGATCTTGCGATGAACGATAAAGCCGTTCAACGATTAACTCTGGAGTGGATTTTGCGATTTTACCAAATTCAGGTGAGCGATTGACCATTAGATTGAGTTGAGAATCTAAACCTGTAGCCTCAATACCATCCACACGGATGGGTACGCGGGCCATTTGAATAATATCTTCTGCTAAATGAGAGACGAATATTACACAAGAATTCGGATTTTCTGAAAACAGTTCGAGAATTGCAGCAACCACTTTTGCTGCAGCACCCGGTTCAGTACTCGCCTCCCATTCATCGAAGAGGGCAAGTTTGGACGCGTCACTTAGTACAATATTCGCCAGATTAGTCAATGAGGATTCAAAAGCTCCAGCAGAAAGCATGCCAGTCGCTTTTGCATAATAATACAGTTCGTCAAAGATACCAACCTCTGCTTGAGAAGCAGGCACTAACATGCCCATTTGCGCCAGAATCGCAATCTGTGTCACATTTTGGAGTAAACAGCTTTTTCCTCCACTATTTGCCCCGGATAGTAACACCACACGTTCTCCGTCAGTTAGTTCTGGTGTCCAGTGATTTTGTCCGATTGTATAAGAAACTGGAACGACTTCGAGCTTACCTGATAATGCTTCATGTGTGAGAAAGAGGTTTCGACCATTTTGAAATGCTAACCCAACTCCATTCTCCTTTACTTTCGGAACTGACAGTTTATAGTCCCTCGCAAATTGTCCAATTGCTTGAAAAACGTCGAAGTCTAATAATATCTGCACCGCATCTTTGATTATTTTATCAAAATGCTCAAGTTTGAAAGCTACTTCGGTTTTCAACCGGTGTTCTCGAGCATGCATAGCGCGTCTTAGGTTATTTTGTAGATTACTTGCATGTTGACGGTTGGCTTGAATTGGCAATGCAAGGCTTTGTGAAAATATTCCATCAACCCATTCGAGTTCATTTCGTTCAAGTTGCAATAAGCGAGCCAGATGATCCTCAGAATCTTGCAGGGCTGAAACTAATATTTCAAAGACCTGAGGAGGTAAATATTGGCGAAGCTGTTCTGCACCAATGGATTCAGCAGTGGATGCTTCAAGAATGCTGATTATTTGATCGCCTTCAAGGACCACCTGACTACTTGAAACCTCATTACGAATCCTGTCATTTGCCCAGATTTCTGTTTCACTTAGAATAGTTTCGAATTTTTGAGTAGCCAATCGAAGGCGGTCGTAATCGGAATCAGCTCCTTCAGAAATCTCTCCTGAACTAGTGATCTTAGTAGTCATTGACGCGAGTTCAGTAAGGGCAGGTAGATCGAGTTTTTCAGTAAAGCTTTGAAGAGCAGTGGTTGGAGGAAGTTTAGTGAGCGCCTCTGCAGCAGCACATATTGCTAGAATAGTTTCACGATTTGTTGCATAAAAGGCAATTATCGATTCGGGTGAGACCTCAGCCTGAGTAAATTCAGTTTTTAATAAATCTAGATTACCTGCATGTTCTGCGACTCCACTCATCCCTCCCACTTCTAGAGCTGCAATGATGTAATCGTATGATTTGAGATATTCGTCCAATCTTTCTCCTGGTTTCAATCGGATGAGCCGTGAGGTTTGTCCTGCTTTGTACTGTTTCATAAGATTATGTGCCTCATCATTGTCGGTGAGTATAACCCGCCATGTTGCCAATGAGGACGTTGCTCCTCGACGAAGAGGACGAGCGTTTGAGAGCAAATTACCCATGTGCGTTAGTTGTTCCATTGAGCACTGGTTGACCAGTTCAAGGGCCTGCTGAAACCAATCTAGACGTTGAGTGATCACATCGATTTTTGACGAAGGAAGGGGATGGTAGAGAGACAACTTATCTTTAGCAAAAAGGCTATTCGCGTATGACTGAATGATACTCAGAATACGTTGGTAAATCGTTCGAATATCATCGGTTTTTAGAACTTCAAGTGCGCTGATGCCTTCGCGTATTGTGTATGCATCCTGTACAATGTCGAGGGCTTTTTTCTTTCCTACACCAGGAATGCTTGCAAGTGTTGCCACTTGTGCATTATTAATAATTTCAAGGGCAGCACGTTCGGAGCCAAACACATCAATTAGTTTTTCAACAAGGCGGGGGCCTACACCTGGAATTTGGTCCAATCGTTCTAGCTCTGGCAAATAGTTTCCTCCCGTTCTAACAGTGCATTTTTGAACCGCTATTTAATCTTCACCGTTCCCCGATACCTACGAGAATTGGATTATTCTCTGTTCGGTTCCTGTCTCATCGACGGGCACTGCCAGAAGGCTGTTACCTCCCGTCTCGGACCAGGCGTTTTCTGTCTCCATGGAACTCGTGGTGACAGTTTCTAAATTGTAACTTGCATTCATGCCCCTGTCAATTAATAATCCACACTTTTCACATCTAAAGATTCGAGTTGAAAGTGAAAACTTTTCTTTGATATTTCCACACTTTGAACAACATCTAGAAGATGGATAAAATCGAGGTGCGATGATTAATTGGGATCCATACCATTTGGTTTTATATTCAAGTTGACTTCGAAAAGTGAAGAATGCCACATCCGCTAAGGATCTTGCTAGTCGGTGATTTTTCAACATACCACTCATATTGAGTTCTTCAATAACGATGATTGACTTGGTTTTCGCTAACATCGTAGTAGTTTTATGAAGAACGTCTCGACGAATATTCGTTACTTGAACGTGCAATCTTTGTAATCGGCGTTTAGCTTTCTCCCAGTTACGACTACCCTTCTGTTTTCTAGCAAGATATCTTTGAAAGCGTTTTAATTTTCTTCCATATCGTTTCAATGCCTTTGGGTTTTCTATAACTGAACCGTCGGATATTGTAGCAAGTCGATTAATTCCCAAGTCCACTCCGACTATAGGACCAACATTTTTAGGTACACTAATTTCTTCTCGAACTTGAAGTGATACAAACCAGCGTCCTGCCTTTTCAGAGATTGTTGCAGATAAGATATGTACTCTATTCGATTTGGAAGGCAAGTATCCTTGCTCTTTTAGTTTGATTCGCCCCAATCGTGGAAGTTGAATAAAATGTTCAAACACTCGAATTTTTCCCGTTAATCTAAATGAACCTAAGCCTTGTTTCTTCGATTTGAACTTCGGGAATCCAGGTTTTTGACCGTTTTTTAATCTACGGTAAAAATGTTCGAATGCTTTGTCGAGGTTGCGAAGAGATTCTTGAGGTGCACATTTTGATACCTCATACATCCAAGAAAACTCACCGAGTTTAAGCTGATTCAGTTCACGATGCAATTCCATGGCATTTGGAGCCTTACCCGTTAATTTGTAAGTCTCAATTTTTCGACGGAGCCCCCAGTTATAGGCGAATCGTGCACACCCCGCATGTTTTCGGTATAGTGTACGTTGCCTATTATTGAGTTCAAGTTCTGTTTTAAATCCGCGTTGGATAATCATCGGAGCAGCTCGTCTCGTTTAATAACAAAATGTCTTTTTATCCTTCACCCCCCTGCGTAGAAGTGGATAAATGACTTTATAAGGTACAATGAAATTCCACTGGGTTTGTCATTTAATGAAAACGAGGGCATAGAACAGTGATACCAACTATACTCGTAGCAGTTTTCGGGCTACTGGTGACATTCATTGTTACTTTTATTGTGATGCCTTATGTCATTAAGGCGATGAAGAAGCGCAACATTGTTGGTGTTGATGTTCATAAGGTGGATAAACCAAAAGTCGCTGAAATGGGTGGAGTTGGTATACTCCTTGGTGTAACTGTTGGAAGCCTTGTTCTTTTTGTTTTAGCCGGAATATTTGTTACTGGATTTTTTGATCTGCGGATCTTAGTTTTTCTGTCAGTAGTTCTGATTGCAGGTTTCATTGGTATTGTTGATGATGTGAAAACTCTTGGAGCGAAGTTTAAACCAATTTTAACAGCAGCTGCTTGTTTACCAATTCTTCTTTACACGTGGGCCATAATCGGATTAGGATTATCTCCACCATTACAGCCCGCGTATGTACCGAACCCACATATGCCATTTTTGGGTCGGACTCGTTTAACATACGTTTATCCTTTGTTAGTTCCTTTAGCAATCGCCATTCCTGCAAATTCTATGAACATGATAGATGTCTTCAACGGTGTGATGCCTCTAACATCAATACTCATGTTTGTGGCACTTCTCGTTGTATCCCTATTTCTGATGGCAATTGGAATTCCTGGGGCAGAATTAGGTGTTTTATTATCTGCGGTAATGATTGGCGCCCTTATTGCTTATTATGCATTCAATCGGTACCCTGCAAAAGTCTTTGCTGGTGACACTGGATCATTAGCAGTTGGAGCAGCTTTAGGCGCAGTCGCGATAATGGGACGAGTGGAAATTATGGCCATTGTTGCTCTTTTACCAGCGATAATGAATGCGTTTTACAGTTTGGTTAGCATTGGTGGATTGTTGGAACGTCGACAAATGAAAGCTCGTCCGACAATTTTCCAAGAGGATGGGACTCTTGCAGCCTCTCAGGATGCCAATGCTCCGCTTACGTTAACTCGGCTTGTTTTGGCGCGAGGTCCTATGACTGAACAAAGAATCACTCTCTCGCTTGCTACACTAACTTTTGCGAGTAGTATTCTAGCAGTTTTGACTTTGCTTCTCATCCCGTTTGATACGGAGTATCTCATTACTTGGCCTTTTACTCTTATTCTGGTTATTGTTCCGATTTGCCTAATTCTTGGGGTGTATTTGGTTCTTAGAAAGACCGATCATCTTGGTTTTCGACTTGCAGGACTAATTACGATAATGGTTGGAGTATGGACTTTGGGTATGGCGGGTTTCGCATTACTAGATTTCTTATTGTTTTATATTCAGAGCCCGTACTGGCCAATTGCGGGAATCTTGTATATGGTTGGATGGCTAGCATTATGGCACTTTGCAACCCGATTATACTTCCGCTATGAAATGGGTAAAAACAAAGCTGTCAATCAACTGGTTTCCTAGTTTTGCCCTTTTGCCATCGATACTCAAAGCTTTGCTGAAATATGGCTACTATCCCCTCGTTGGCAGAGTAGCTAGGACGATATACATAACGCGGTTGGCTCTTTTCGACACCAGGAGATGCCCAGATTAGAAAAACCACTTTATCGGAGTCAGCAAGGGTGCCTCGAACTGGAAAACGTAAATCGGAGGGCTGTCGGACACTAATACCTAATGACAGAAGTTTTTGCACTGCAGACCGGGTTGTGGGATGTTGCATATTCATAAGAACTCGAATTCTAACTCCCCGTTTCAAAGCCTTCGCTAAATCTTTTTCAACACCGTCAAACCAACTGAATACATCAGTAAAAATATCGAGAGATTTTTCCGCCTCAACAATTAGTTGTCTTGTTTGTTTTTCTGTTT
>Ga0209427_10008700_pt1 | contig 11406 bp, 8 predicted proteins | sample DeeMarSWOR136_30_FD_187465 | JGI IMG/M metagenome (GOLD analysis project Ga0209427, IMG submission 187465) | Marine sediment microbial communities from White Oak River estuary, North Carolina - WOR-1-36_30 (SPAdes) (version 2) | ecosystem: Environmental > Aquatic > Marine > Intertidal zone >... | reverse complement strand
CACGGGAAAACTGCGAAAGTGTCACGAGTGAGGAGTTCATCGACTGGGCCCTCGATCGTGGTTGCCTCCTGGGATACTACTTCCACTACATGCCGATGGGTCAGGATCCAGACCTCTCCTTGCTCCCGACACCCGAACAACGCGATCAATCCAGGAAAAACGTTTACCGGTGGCGAAACGAGAAACCGATCGTCCTGATCGATGTTCTCAACGACGGACCCATCACCGCCGGATGCTCGAGCGCCGGCCGCTACTACGTGCATGTTCTCCCATCAGGTGACGTGACACCGTGCGTCTATAACCTTTTCTCGACACACAACATAAAGGAAATATCCCTGACAGATGCCCTGAAGAGCCCGTACCTTTCCACGCTCAGACGCGCCATACCCTTCGAGGGGAATGCTCTCCGGTGTTGCCTGGTGCTCGACCGCCCGAAATTCTTCTTCCGGACACTGGATCTCTTTCACCCCAAATCGCTAACGCCCGGAGCAGTGGAAACACTACAGAGCATGAAGGGAGATCTGGAAGCGTACGCGAAACGCATCAAAGAGATCTACGACGAAGCATGGGAACGGGGAGAATGGGAATCCATCATAAAATCCATCCGGTTTGACGTTGGAAAATGATGAGGGTGAGAACGATTACTCTTCGAGAACAGTCACCATTTTGAAAATCTCCATCAGGTCCCGCCTCGTCACTACACCAACCACGTTTCCATCATCGTCTACGACCGGGAGTCGACCGTATCCCCGTTTCATGATCAAGTGGAGCAGTTTTTCAGCAGAGTCGGATGGATGGAGGGCAGCTTTGACGATCTCACCATCCATGATATTCTCAACGGTCATGACCGGCCACTGCTCCCGCTCGACCTGCTTCACATCCTTCAGGGACACGATGCCGACGAGTTTATCCTCCCCGATCACCGGAAACGAGTTGTAATGATGCTTCAAGAAGTAATCATCCACCAACGTTATGAGATTCGTTGATCTATCCACTACTATCACACCGGTACGCATGACGTCGGCAACCCGCAAATGCCCCAGCGTTTCCTTCAAGGCCACCATCAGGTAGCTCGATTGCGCTGCCTGACGGAGGAAAAAGCCGATAAAAATAAACCACATACCGTAGATGAGGGTCCAAAGATTCTGACTGAACGGGAAGCTGAACAGATGGGCGACTCCGAGGATCATCAGCACGAATGCAAAGCTCCTGCCGATCCTGCTCGTGATCCTCGTTGCCCGGTAGAGGTTTCCCGTCCGGTACCATATGGCGGCACGGAGGATCCTCCCGCCATCGAGGGGAAATCCCGGGACCATGTTGAAGATGAGCAAAACAATGTTGAGATAGGTGAGGGAACGAAGCAGCGCTCGTGCAAAGAGGTATTCTTTCAGGAGAAGTGACAGCGAATAGAATATCGCGACGAGAACAACAGTCATCAAAGGCCCCGCGGTTGCAGTCTTGAGCTCGACCACCGGGTTGTCCACCTCCCGATCCATCTGGGCAACACCACCGAATATGAAAAGTGTGATCTTCCTGATCGGTAGGCCGTTCCGGGAGGCGACCAGTGAATGGCTGAACTCGTGCAGGAGGATCGAGAGAAACATTAATATCGCCGTGATGAATCCCAGGATCCAGAGTTCCTGGACAGAAAAAACGTCAGGAAAGTGGAAAGGGTAATACCCTGTCGCGAATGTCCAGGTGACAAGTGTGAGTATAAGGAGCCAGCTCACGTTGATCTCGACAGGGATCCCCCATAGACGGAAAATGCGGATACTGGCCTTTATCATTACTTCTCCCGGTTGGAAGTCTGTGTCAGGGATTATCAGCTATAGGTCATAAACATCGACGTATCGAACGAAACGGTTCTCCCCGTCCACTTCGATGAACATGGAATGGATCTCACGAGCTGACCAGGTAAACGACATGATATCAACTGTATCGCCTTTACTGACGAGATGCGCCGCCGCACCGTTCATTCCGATGACGCCACTCCCCCGTTCACCCTTTATCACGTATGTCTGAAGCCGCTGTCCATTCGTATGATCGACGACGATGACATTCTCGTTTTCGCTCAGATTGGCCTGCTCGATCAGTTCCTCGTCGATGGTGATACTCCCCACATACGTGACATCGGCCTCTGTGACGGTTGCTTTGAGGATCATCGATTTCAGCAACAGGCGTTTCATAACGTTTCTCTCGAGAACTGGTGATGCGCGTATCTCTTGACGGTACGTAAATATAACAGAAAAGGTTACTGGAAGAAAGAGGGTTCTCGTCGCCCCGGATTACAACCTCTCCCCTGCAGTATCAGTGAGGTAGCGGACGAACTTGTTGTCTTCATCGACCAGTATATTGCTGAACCTGCCGGAGCTCTCATCCGACCAGGTGAAGGCCATGATGCTGATTTCGTCACCGGTGTGCACATACTGTGTGGTTGCCCCGCAGGTTATGATATTTCCGCTCCCCCTCTCACATGCAACCACGAATGTTTCAATCCTTGCCCCGTTCGTGTTGTCAACGATTAGGATCTTTTCGCCGGGAGCCAAATTGCTCCGCTCCATGAGTTCTTCGTCGACCACGATGCAATCGACCTTGCCGGGGGCTTCGTTGGTGACGTGCGCCTTATGAATCTTTGATTTGACGATAAGACGCTCTTCGATATTCGATACGATGAATTTGAACTTACCCGTTGGTGTGAGGGGTATCCTATCAACGATTATGAAATTCACACGAAAACTGTCACCGCAGTTTTCCTTGATTTTCTTCTCCAGGTGCTTCGTTGCACCATCCTTCCACGCCGGCCCGGGAACGATCTTGAATATGACCCCGCTCCGTTCCCGCTGCTCGATCTGGAACTGTTTGATCCCCGGAACCTCCCTGCTGAGCCACGTCCAGAAGAAGCCGCCGACAGATTTACCGTTAGGCGTTTGAATCGTATCAAACGCACGCCCTTCAACGCGGTCGAGAAGAGGCAATCCCCTCCCACAGGGACATCTCCTCTCCGTTGGGATCGCCAGGTCCCCAGTCCGATAGCGCAGGGACGGCATGTACAAATTCGAGAGATCTGTTATGACGATCTCCCCCACTTCTCCGCTCCTCGCCGGTCGCCCGCTTTCATGAATGATTTCGACAGAGAAGAGATCGTTGCAGACATGAAGACCCCGGTGCTCCTCACATTCATGGGCGATAGTGGAGAACTCGCGGTTCCCGTACCGGTCGAAAACCGGGCATGCGAACACTTCTTCGATGACCTCGCGCTGGTGGGGAAACAAGCTCTCACCGCTCGTGACAACCGCTCTGGGATGGATACCGGTGGTGAACCGCCGCTTGCAGAAGTTCGCAAAGAGAGCGAGTGCCGAGGGATACCCGATTAACAGGGAGGGCTGATACCGTCTCAGCCGCCGGGCGTACCCGTGCATCACACGTTCCGACATGCCGAAGGTTGAGAGACACATGATGTTGTTGAAGTAGTTCCTGACAGCCTCACCGAGGCGCTCTTTCAACGGCTTCTCCAAACGGAATCCCCAGAGAACCGCCTGTGCATCTCCGATATCAACTCCTGCCCACCGGTAACACCGAAGCGTATTGGCACGCCTGATCGGACCGGCAGCCACGTCCCTATAAAAGTAGAGCGGCTCACCCGTAGAGCCGCCTGTGCTCGTCGGGTATCCTCTCCTCATTGGATCTTTAGTGACGATGCGGCTTTTGGTCTCTTGTATCGTATCCTTCGTGAGAAAGGGTATCTTCTGAAAATCGGTCGGGTTTTGTATATCCTCGACACGAAGTCCGGACTCTTCGAAGAGATCGCGATAGTATGGAGAATGGGTGGTGATCTGGCGCAAAAAGCTCTCCATACTTCTCCACTGGAGCTCGTGCAGCTCCCCAGGAGAGAGCCACTGGTTACGCTCGAGCTCATCGAGCACCGTGAGCAGCCTGTCTCCTCGCAAGCCTCTGTAAATCGGATAGATAACGTTCCTCACGAGAGGAGGAAATAACGATGTCCTCATATTCTCTCAGCTCCGAGCCTTGACCGTATCCCCGACAGGTAAAACCGGAAAAGGCAGTTTAGTTTATCCCGGCGGAGTGTCCAATTCGATCTTGGACTGCAGAATAGTATTTGCAGGTCGGCTCTCTCTTCAAGGGAAATGTCCGTGTACACCCCCGTTTCCATACGAGAGGCCCACATGTCATCCCTCCTTAATTGAAAATTTCGATATACGACGTTACATTACTACCTATGGTAAAACGATCATCGGCGTGCAATAATAATTCTATCGAGAGAGAGAAAGTAAAAAGATGATATCCACATTCGATACCAGTGAAAAATGCGCCCGCGAGCTCGACAGGCAGGATCCCCTGGCATCTTTTCGTAGCAGATTCTACATTCCACAGGGCACAATCTATATGAATGGAAACTCTCTGGGGCTCCTCTCGAAAGATTCCGAACGGACCCTCCTCGGGGTCCTCGACGAATGGAGAACGCAAGGGATCGCAGGATGGCTCGAAGCCAGGCAACCATGGTTCTCCTATGCCGAAAAAATCGGTGAAATGGCAGCCGGTCTGGTCGGCGCGGAACCCGAAGAGGTCGTCGCGACAGGGACGACCACCGTCAATATCCATTCTCTCGTCAGTACCTTCTACAAACCCCAACACGGAAGGACCAAGATTATCGCATGCGCCCTCGACTTTCCGACGGATATATACGCCCTCAAAAGCCAGATAAAGCTCAAGGGCTTACATGACGAAGAACATCTCGTACTCGTTCGTGCGGAGGACAATCGGTTCGTTGATGAAGAGAACATCGTGGCACTAATGGATGATAATGTATCTCTGATCCTGTTGCCCTCGGTATTTTATAGAAGCGGCCAGCTGCTCGATATGCACTTCCTGACCGCCGAAGCCCGTCGGAGAGGGATCACGATAGGGTTTGATTGCAGTCACTCCGTCGGTGCCCTCCCACACCGGTTCGACAAATGGGGCGTTGACTTCGCTGTCTGGTGTAGCTACAAGTACCTGAATGGCGGTCCCGGTAGCCCCGCCTTCCTTTACATCAATAAGAGGCACTTCCAATCAGAACCCGCCATCACAGGTTGGTTCGGTTACGTGAAGGAAAAGCAATTCGATATGCTTCTCGATTTCGAGCATGCGAAACGCGCCGGAGGATGGCAGATATCATCACCTGGTATACTCGGTGCAGCCGCGATCGAAGGCTCACTCCAGCTGACGCTCGAAGCAGGGATTGAGAGGATTCGTGAGAAATCGATCACCATGACATCATACCTGATCCACCTCGTCGAAGCACTACTCCGCGAGGAACCGTACAACTTCTCTATCGGAACACCCAAAGAAGCGAACAGGCGTGGTGGTCACGTCGCAATTATGCATGACCGTGAAGCAATGAGAATAAATGAAGCGTTGATCAGGAGAGGCGTGGTCCCTGATTTCCGGCCACCGAATATCATCAGAATTGCCCCGGTCGCACTGTACAACACGTATAGCGAGATATGGCAGATTGTACAATTTTTAAGAGAAATCATCGATCGGAAAGAGTACGAAGGGCTCTCCCGAGAACGCAAGTTGATACCGTGACGATTCCAGAAAAACGGTTATCACATGGCCGCCGCTCGAGCATCTCCTCCCTCACGCCTCCTGCAAATACCGACCACAAAGTCACTCGGGAGCTCACCACTTGATAACAGCCTATCCTCTACGCGAAAGCACATGCGCAACAAGTGCTGCGTCTCGCCGTCTTTCAACAGGAAGTTTTGCGCGATGTCACTAAACAGTGGGTGAAGCACAGTGCCACCGTAACCTTTTATTTCGACGACATCAAATATCTCACGTATGAAGGGGAGAATCCGGTGCGATTCGATCGCCTCCGAGGGGTCCCACAGGGTCATACTCAACCGGCCGCGTCTGTGTACCTTTCGCTTCACCGTTCCACTCTTCCACCGCCTCCGGTACCGTTCGGGGAATCTGGAGAGGAGATCGTTGATAACTTCGAGCTGCTTATCGGTCCATTGAAAACGGGCCGGACCGACGTACTCGTTGAATATGAAGCAACCGCTGCTGCTTAAACACGCATGGATTCTATTGAGAATCCGATCGAGCGGTGAGAAGTGATGGAGAGATTGCTCCACGATGACAAGGTCGTAGGAAGAAGAGGGCAAGGGAACGGTATAAACATCCCCCACGACGTAACTGATGACATTATCATATCCCTGATCTTCCGATTTTTCCCTCGCATGCTCTATCCTCGCCTTCGAGATATCAACTGCGTCGATTCTCTCGAACATGCCGAGCCGCGCCAACTTCACTTCCCTGTGACCGGTGCCACATCCCAGTGAGAGGGCTGTCAAAGAATCTCGACCCGAAAAGTACTTGTGAAGGAAATATGAAACATAGTCTACGTTTTTATCACCCGAGATCAGTACGTTCCAGCGCTGCATCACCTCGGGTATATCCCACCAGTGCCTCAATGGATATTGAACGTGGTTCCACGATCTCTCCAGCCGCTTCTCCTTTCCAATCAAGAACCTGGAGACAATCTGCCTCAACCTGCCCTGTCTGATCTTCTCCACCAACAAGGATGCGTCGTGAACATTCACCAGGTTGTTAAACACCCGCCGTTCCTTCCCGCTGAGCTACCGTAATATGAGCTGATGGAAAAAGGCCCCCACCAACCAAGCACCGAAACTCATCAAAAGAACCATGGTGATCGGCATGTGCCTGTGAAAACAGACGTAGGCCACTATGAAAAAGAGAATGCTGGGAGCAATTCCCCAGAGGGCTCCCTTTGTGTACCCTTTCATCAATCCAACATCGCCAGGATGATCCGAGTATAGCCACACCAGAACGATCATGCCGGTCAACGGCATGGTGGCGATGAGACCACCCAATGAAGGAAACCTCCGGCCTACCTGCGTCGCGGCGACGATAACACACAGGCTGATAGCGAGCTTGACCATGAACTGCATGATTACTCCTATGAAGACACTGATAGGGATAGTAAAAAAAATTAAATAAATTGGGCGCTAGCCACAATCCCTTAGTAACACCCTCGTGGGATCCCGCATGTCGCATGAAAATTAGCATTTCACAATGACGCAGATCCCGATTCTACTTTGTGGCTAACGCCCTAAGCATAATAAAAACAATACATTACCGTGAGTGTCCTTCTGCCTGACCGGGCAGAAAGCACCCACGAATGACGGTATCGTCCCCAGGCATCTAGAATGCGATTCCAGCCATGAACGTGATGGCCTGGTTCTTTACATCGCTCGCATCACCCTCATCTGGGTCATGAATGGTCGTCAATCCCATGTTGTAGCGAATATCCAAGAGGAGCATGTACCCCTCAGAGATTTCAATATCCAAGCTGGCGCCCAGCACGGCACCGAAGTCAGTAGACTTGATTTCTTCGAGCTCGCCTTCACCTTCAACACCCGGCGGGACCGGATCTACCTCGTAATCTTTCTTTATATTGATGCCGAGGCAGGGACCGACAAACAGACACGGTTGAACCATTCCCTCCATCGGTATCAACAACTTACCGAGGACGACGATATCAACGTAATCCATCTTCGCCGTAAACGTGGTGTCACCGAACTCCTCCTTCCAGCCCTTCATCGCGTAATACACCTCGGGCTGGATTGCGAACATGTCGTGGAACTGATACGACATGAATGCACCGATATTCGCCCCCAGTCTCCACTTCGCATCATCAGGGACGTCGTCACCCCACGGCTTGGACAAGTTTACCCCGCCTTTGATACCAAAGGACATGTTCTCCATCGCACCTTGGGCTGAAGCTGCAGAAGCAAGAAACGCCATGAAAGCTATGGCGACGAGTACTACTGTCAACTTTTTCATTTCTCTCCTCCGTTCCATCACGACCTATCTATCGTGTACTGAAGATAAAGATCATTACGATCACATCCGATAATCAACAATCAAACATACCACCTCCTTCTGCTACTTCTCACCGTATTCATGAAAACAGAGACGTCGCATTACGAGCAGCTGGATATATTTTGCCATAGATTAGCGCAACACCTCGATACCCTGTCAACAAAAAACTAACATACTCTTAAATTCAGTTTTTAATAAAATACATGACATGCATGAATACGATGCAATGAAATGCTCATACTATTCCGGTCTCTTAATAACCGATGTACCTTCAGCTGGCTGACAAACATAGACCTCTGGTGTTGTTCCCGTCTGTTCTCGATAACGCATTTTCACGAGGTGAATCATATGGCTCACGGAAGCCTCTCTCACGAGATTAATGGTACATCCTCCGAACCCGGCTCCCATGAGGCGTGAACCATACACACCTTCGATATCTCGAGCTATATCAACGAGTCTATCCAGCTCCGCACAGCTCACCCCGTACTCATCGCGTAATCCGCTGTGCGAATCGAACATGAGCCCACCCGCCGTATCGAAATCCCCCCTCTTCAACGCATCGCAAAAAGACAGCACCCGCATGTTCTCATCAACGACATACCTGCAGCGCTCGTATATAAGAGGACTGAGAGCATCTCGATGCTGTTCGAGGAATTCGAATGAAACATCCCTCAAGCTGCGGAGCTTGCGATCGTACCGCTGCAGGATCTCAACTCCCTCCTGACACTGTTCCCGTATCCTATTGTAGTTAGAGCTCGTGAGTGGGCGCCTCACTCCCGTATCGCACAGCACAATATTCAACTGCTCACGATCGAACGGAATATACTCGTACGCCAATGATCGGCAATCAAGACGAATCGTGTGATTCTCTTTTCCAAACATATTTGTGAACTGATCCATGATCCCACAATGCACGCCAACGAACTCGTTTTCCGCTCGCTGAGAAATTTGAACGATCTCCATCCTTTCGAGATTCAGCTCAAAGAGGATATCCAGTGCGAACGCAAAACCACATTCTATCGCCGCCGATGAAGACATACCGGCAGCGATCGGTATGTCTCCACCAAAGACACAATCGACACCCCGAAGCGGAAGATCCATGTCCACAAACTGATCCATAACACCGAGGATATAGTTGGACCACACCTTGTCACTTCGATGAATGTCTTGTAGGTGACACTGAAAGTAGTCCTCCAGGTCATGCGCGTAAAAGCGGCAGAGACCGTCCTCCCTCCTCGCAGCTGCGATGACGATTATCCTATCCACCGAAGCGGGTAGCACGAACCCTTCGTTATAGTCGGTGTGCTCTCCGATGAGATTAACACGACCCGGCGAGCGGATGAGCAACGGTTCTCGTTGATACTCCTTGATAAACGTCCGATAAATCTCTTCAACGACCGACATCAAACCTTTCTCCGTTGCTCACCCGGTCTGGATTCTCACGTTCTTTCTCACAAATTCTTGCTCGGATACGTCAAACGTAACTGACAACTCTCTGATATCATCATTCCGCTTGCCAAGCTCAGCCCCTTCCACCCGCCCTATTTCCCTATCGAAATGTCTCACCTCCATAACCGCAGTACTTCCCTGTTTCCCCTCCAGGGTGACCACGTATGAGTCTCCCTCTCTGAATGTCTTTATGATCCGAAAACCGTCGCCCTCGTCTCCCGGTTCAGGTCTTGGCACATGAGGTATCACGCCGATTCCACCGGTGTGGTTGATTTCGACCGCTACCTCGGCTTTCATATCAAAGTGAATGGCATCCTCCAGCACCCCGCGGGATTTGGTCACCGCTGACGTTACGTCCCGACCGTTGACCGTTATTCTCGTGACACGCATTCCATCTGCAATTTCCGGTGCAAGTGCAACGTGGAGATTCTCCCCCTCGAGTGGCTGGAGGGAATACCTGGTGACGTTTCGATCTCTCTCCATCTTCATTCTTAAACGTGAAGAGCCGACACGGAGAGCGTGAACCTCAACATCACTCCAATGGAGTGGAAATCGAGGAGTGAGAATCAGTTTCTTCTCACCCGCATCCGGCTTGAATCCAACCATACCCTCTATCGCTGGAAGGAGAATACTCGTTTCGGACCAGCACTGGTGAGGGCATACACCAGCCCGCTGATACCTCTCACCATGGAGAACCTCTTCCGCGAATCCCAGCGCCCCGTGCCGGTAGAGGAGGAGATTATTCATGAGGTGAGTGAAACCCTGCGTCGATCTGCCGTACACATACTCGGCGAGGGACACCCACCCGGTAAAGAGCGGCCAGACCGTACCGGTGTGGTAGGTCTCAGGATCATAATGAGGCGAGGAGCGGGAAATGATCCGTACACCCCAATCGGTTGAGAACGCGTTACTCGCAAACTCATCGAGCATAGACCCGACCTGGCGCTCGTCGAGTAGTCGAAAGCTCATCAATACCGCCGGCATAACGGTCTTTTCTTCAACGAATGATCCGTCTTTCCTTTTGCTGTGATTGAAAAAATCTGAACGCTCGTTCCAGAATGCTGTATGTATGGTCTCTCTCACTCTCATAGCATCTCTCATCAACCTCCTCCCCAGCTCCGTCGCACCCACCGTTCGTGTCATATAAACGGCCTCCAGCAGTGCCTGGGCCCATAACCCAGCAAGGTAAAGCGTACAGTGCGCGCCGAAGAGTTCGCCACTTTCGACCCACCCATGCCCCACATGGGAATTTTCTATCAATCCATCGCCATCGGTATCGGTGGTGTAGAGAAACTCGATCGCCCTCCGCAGCGAAGGCCAGATACTCTCGATGAATTCCCTGTCGCCGGAAGCACGGAGGTAGTGAGCTGCCAGGATAACGTAAAGGGGAGTCGAATCCGCAGAATCGTAATGGACAACACCGCTCGTCGTCAGCTCGTGGAAAATCTTACCGTCTATGTCCTGGTATTTCTTGAAGAGTTCGAGCTGGCACCTGACCGCATCAAAATCACCATACGCATCAACAGCAAATGAAGCCCACTGCGCGTCTCTTCCGAAGTACCATGCATACCCTGGACGACCGCTCACGTCATGCCCACCGTTCCATCCGGATTCAGACGTTCCATAGCCGGCCAGAAATCCAGTCCCCATCCCGGGTGTGGTCGCCAGAAAGCGATCCGTGCCGATCAGGGCCCATCGGTATCCTTCGTTGAAATCGGTATCTTCCGCTTTCACTGATACCCGCGACTCGAGAAGCTTCCTGCAGTGCCTGGCCACGGCCGAACAACATTCATCAGGGGAGACGAGAACCGACCTGTACACCTCCTCCGCTTCCTTCCGGCCTGCTGATGAACCGGCTACGGCAAAGCTGAGCTGACGCCGGGCACCCGGACCGAGGGAATAGGTAGCGGCGTGATATACGATGTTCCCCTCTGTGGGAATACCCTCGAGGGAACGATCATGCAACCTGATGCCCCGAAACTGGCCGCTGAGGTGACGCGTCGGTTGCATATCAGCGCCGAACAGACAGTAGAAATCCCCACCCCC
>Ga0209427_10008699_pt1 | contig 11406 bp, 9 predicted proteins | sample DeeMarSWOR136_30_FD_187465 | JGI IMG/M metagenome (GOLD analysis project Ga0209427, IMG submission 187465) | Marine sediment microbial communities from White Oak River estuary, North Carolina - WOR-1-36_30 (SPAdes) (version 2) | ecosystem: Environmental > Aquatic > Marine > Intertidal zone >... | reverse complement strand
ACTTGTAAGGCATAATGTCATCCTTCATTGCGCCTCGTTCGTTGCACACACAAGAATATTGTGCTTGCTTCAGTTTAAGCTTATTCACGTCATTACTAGTAACATAATTCAAAAGCTCAGCTGAATTTTCTCCACGTACAAAGAATTCCCCCATATGAGATGCATCGAAAATTCCAACGCCTTCCCTCACAGCCATATGTTCCTTAATAGTACCTGTTGTTTCGAAGAGTACAGGCATGTCCCATCCAGCAAAGTCGACGATTCGAGCCTTCTTTACGTGGTTTTCATAAAGATGGGTTCTATCGACCATGATTGGCCCTCCACCTCTCCCTAAAGAGAGAATTCATCAAAATTATATTTATACATGTATACATTTCTAATATAAAGTATTATTGGCAAAGGATCGTAAACTACCTCACGCTAAAGAGGTGAGGCTTATAGCTGTACTTGGTCTCAGTCCTCTTCTATGCAACAGAAGAGTTTCAACGTCATCATACGCTAAATCATGGGCGTGTTTACTGAAACCCAGCCCGATAATCCGCCTATAGCGTTGGGCTATATTTCGTGCACCGTTTAAATCGGAATTAAGAGTATAACCACAAGTAAAGCATTCAAAGAAGCCCCGATGACGTCGGGTGTTTCGAGTATGACACCGACTACACTCCTGGCTGGTGTAGTGGGGTCTGACATACACCACTCTCACCCCTTTCAGAGTTGCTTTGTACTCTATGAAGCGTTGCAGTTCCCTGAAGGCCCACTTGTGTACCCACCTATTGTACTTTGCGGTCTGCCTGATATAACTCAGGTCCTCCATCACCAACACGTCCCCCTCGAACAATGGCTCCACAATTCGTTTGGAAACGTTGTGGTTGACCCAGGTCATAAACCGTTTCCACGTACCACTTGCGCGCTGCAATTTACGTCGTGCGGCACGTGTGCCTTTAGACTGGAGTTCAGCCACCAAGCGCTCCCAGAGGATTCGTTGTTGTTTGATACTGCCAAAGAAGTTGCCGTCACTGGTTACCGCCAGGGTATTCACTCCCAGATCGACACCCCGTATTTTACAGTGGTTGCTAGTGTTTGGCTGGATGTCGATCCGTTTGGAGAAGGTAAAGCAGAAGAAGAACCGACCTTTATAGTCCTTGATGAGGGTGCTCTCGCCCAGTTTCGACTCCAGATACGGCTCAAATACTTCAGGAATTAGTATATTGAATTTTACACGTCCCTTAATAGTCGACAACGAAAGACGCGTCCAGTCTTTGGATATGGAGGCACACCTCGGGAAATTATACCTGATAGACAGTTCTGGGGAAACTTCGGGTTTGGATTGCGCCTTTTTGACCATTTCGACCGCTTGTGTAAGAGCATTGATCACCAGTTGCGCCTGTAGTCCAAAGCGCTCTTTCACCTCAGCATAACACCATTGTTGCAATTGTGCCTTCGAGGTAATGTGATGTCGCCAGGCGGTATCAATGCAAAATTGAACTGCTTGAGCATAGACCCTCATGGTGTCATTCAATACTTCAGAAACCTCAGCCAGTTTGACTTTGGCGGTGGCAACCACTTTCATAAGATAATACTGTGGTCGTGTCATTATTTAAAGGTGGAGAGACCCTAGTGTAAATGAAACGTTGCCTCAATTCCTCCCCACCCTTAAGGGTCGGGACTTCCTTGAGGCTACTTTATGAGAACGTTGCAGAAACGCTAAGAAATTAGACAGGAAAACCAGAATATTAAAAAAAATGTAAAATTTAAAAAAAACTTAATTAATTCCAGCGAGACGTTCAGCTATAGCTGTTGCCGCTTTTGCTGTCTTTTCGATTTTATCTACATCAACTTTATCGCAACTATCGCTCTCTTGATGATAGTCCTCGTAAGGCCAGAAAATGAGCAATACAGACGGAATACCTTCTTCAAAAAATGGCCAGTGGTCGCTAGCTGGAAGCATTTCTGGATTCCATTGGATATCAAATTCATCTTTGATGGATTGCTCAAGAGCCTCAGCAACTTGTTGTTGGAAACTTTCAGGAGCCACCCAGACCCATAAATAATCTCCTACGCCCGTCATGTCTAAGTTTATGACGTTTTTTATTCTAGCAATATTGGAGGGGTCTTTTTCTTTTAGTGTTTTGACATAATAATATGATCCATAGAAGAGATATTCTTCAGCCGCAAATGCCGCAAATTTTACGGTCTTTTTTGTTCCGCCCTTCTCGACTAAAGCCTTTGCAACTCTTAACATACTGTCTACTCCGCTTGCATTGTCACAGGCTCCACGTGAACCAAAAGCAGAATCATAATGTGCTATTACGAAAATCTCATCGCTGCTTTCCGAGCCTTTTAGAGTACCGATCACATTTTGCGTTTCAAGACCGGGTACAAGTTTTCCAGCAATATCCATTCGTACGCGTATTTCTTCGCCTGCTGTTAGTTTTTTCTGGAAAGATTCATGGATCTCCTGACTAACCATAACATAGGGGGCACATCCGTATGATTTACCTATATCTAAAAGACAGAAATTAATAGCTGGTCCATCTACATGAGCTACAATATAACCAAGGTGATTGCCATTATCATCGACTACAGCGTATTTAGGCCATTCAAAAAGCTTCGGAATCAAGTACATGATCCCCACATACTCTATTTTGCCTTCTATGCCACCCTCTGGTGTACTATCACTAAACATAAAAACGCCAGTTGGTATTTCCTTCTTTTCTGGCGACAGCATCTCCAATTTTGGTTCCCGGACTATGTCCCAGCCAACAAACTTGAATTTTTGAACTTCAACTTCTAATCCAATTTCTTTCATTTTTCCTGCAACATATTCGGCTGCTTTCTTATCGGCTTCTGTCCCTGACCGTCGATTGCCAATTGTCTCTGAAAGATATCTTGTTACCTCACTTTCCATTTGAATTCACCTGTTCAATAACAATTAGTTAAAATCGTCCTTCCTTTATTTGACTTATAAATGTTAGTTTTGAGTAGAAAGTCAAAGCAATGTCAAAGCAAAGTCAAAGATTGAAAAAATAAGATTATAGAAAAAGGAAGACTTTTTTTAGAACGCTTAACGTTTTTAACGAGAGATGGTTTCCTGTACTTTTGATAAAACAATTACCGCACCAATAATAGGCAAAATAGCAAGTATGAGATACATAATTCTTAAGCCAAATATTTCAGCCATAATCCCTGCTATTATCGTCCCAGTCACCGCTCCAAAGGTGATAGCGGAATTTAAAAAGCCCATAGCCTCATTATGTTTGTCCGCAGGCGTAACATCTGATACGAAAGCACTTCCTCCAGTATAAATGCTTGCAAACACAAATGCATTAAGGACTTGAACTACAATAAGTACATAGAGATTGTATGAGAGCGCATAGAGTACCAGCACCGATGACGTCCCCACCAATCCAAACAAAATGATTAGTTTTCTTCCTTTCATATCAGATAGCTTACCAACAGGCGTCATAATGAATGCTGAAATCCCCAAATTGATAGCAATAAGGATTCCAATCCATGTTGTCGAAACTATAGTCGCAAAGAAAATGGATAATAGAGCAAATGATCCCCAATAAGCACTATATCTAAAGAATAAAGAGATATAAAACCAACGTAAGCCTTTTTCTTTTAAATACGTGCTTTCGCCACTTTTCGGTATGAATCGATTTTTCAAAGCGATTATAATCTTTCTGAAGTTTCTTTCTTTAACAATGTCGGTTTTTGTCTCTCTCAAGAAGGTAATCGTTATTACAGCTGCGAGAACTGCAAGCATGCACCCAAAATAGAAGGTCATCGCAAAACTGAAAAGTTCAGTGATTGCCCCGCTTGAAAAAGAGCCTACTGCCCACCCCAATGAGGTCCCAGAATTTAAATATCCTAAGTTTTTACCCTTCTCTCGTGGTTTTGAGTATTCAGAGACCATACCCATTACACAAGGGGAAAAACCTGCGGCAATAAAGCCAAAAAGCCCCATTACTAAAATTAAAGTTACTGGGAGTGCAATAAAAGAAATCAAGATAAAGATGACTGCTGATCCAAACAAACTAAAGATTACGAAGGGTTTTCGCTTCCCCATAATATCAGACAGCGACCCCATAATTATGGCTGTCACTGCATTAACTCCGAAGAATGTGCCAGCTATCAAACTCGCTTGAAAAAGGGAAGCGCCTAATACAGTTGTTGCATAAAGAGGGATTATAACGAAGGGTATGATTGTTACCGTATTAAAGAGCCAATTTACGATAATAATTGGCAACATCCAATTATTTGCAGTATTATTATTTGCAGAATTCAAGAATTCACATCGTTTTTTCAATCCCATAATTTTTAACTATTTTTTTTCATAGAATTAGCCCGCAAAATATAAAATAGTCTACACCTTTAACTCAATTTTGATAGGTAGCGAGTCCGCCTACACGACCAGCGCCAGCCTCATAACTATCAACTCTAATCTCTATTGATAATTCAAGCTTCACTAAAGCAGTCTAATCTAGCTTTCACATCCATATTTATGTGTCTTATATATCTTTTCATGTGTGTTTTCATGCCATCTTCAAAAATATTAAGAGAAAGGCTCTTGTAATCGCGTATAATTTTTTATAAAAATCTTTCATACACAGATATGGTATTCTCAGCTACATGATCCCATGTAAATTCTGCTAAAACCCTTTTTCTTGCGTTTTCACCTAATTTTTTTGCATGATTATGATCCAGAAGTATTTCTTTCACTGCACGAGCTATTTCAATTGGGTCATTTGGATCAATATGATAACCACATTGTTCTGCTCCTGCTGTAATTACCTGTTCTTTGAAGCCAGATGTCCCCATAGCTCCTACTACCACGGGTTTTTGCATAGCCATAGCCTCTAGACTAACAATTCCGAAAGGTTCGTAGTGAGACGGAAAGATACACATATCTGAAGCTGCATAGTGTTCTATTCGTTCATCTTCCGAGATGAATTCATTACGAAAAATTACTTTATCCTGAATGCCTAATTGGCTTACAATATCTTCTAAATATTGATACAAGTTTCCCATACCCACAATGACCAACTTTGCTTTAGGAACCTCTTGCAACACTTGTGGCATAGCCCTAACCAAACAATCAATTCCTTTAACTGCTGTTAATCTCCCACAAAAAAAAATCATAAATTCATCTTCGTGAATTCCATATCGTTCTCTAATTGCAGAAATCCCTTCTCCTGTAATGTTTTTTGGATTATATTTGTTTGTGTCAACTCCATTCCAAATGACATTTATCTTATGGACAGGAAAGCCTACAGAGATGAGTTCTTCTCTCATAACCTTTGATACTGTTGTTATTCCATCTGACACTTCAGCGCCCTTAGCTTCAAAATTTTCTACTGTGCATGAACCCCCTCCAAGAGATCTCCCTCGTTCAGTAGAATGGACATGAAACATCAGAGGAAGTTTTAAATGTCGTTTTGATGAAATTCCTCCGAGCACCGATAGCCAATCGTGAGCAGATATTATATCAAATTCTCTTCGCTCTTTTTTTACGAGATGATTACACAGTTTCGCAGCTGAAAATACATTGTAGGTTATAACATCTGAAAAGAAACGCAGTCCGAGGCCCCATTGCTTTAATTCCGCATCAACGAAGACTGGAAAGAGTGAAGAGAAGTCAATAGGTGTAGGTCTATAAACCTCAACTCCCCGCCAAATATCTCTTGTGCGTAGTTCTCCAGTAGGATCATTTAGGGTAAAGACCGTGACTTCATGTCCTCTTTTGATAAACTGTTTTGTTATCTCCAGAGCATAGGTTCCTAATCCACCTACAATCTTAGGAGGAAATTCCCAGACAAAAAAAGCTATTTTCATATTTTGTCCTCGATATTCTCCATAATACACAGACATAACGGTTTGTCTAGAGAACAACCACTACACTAATAACAAGTTCTTAAAGTTTTTGGAAAACAGAATTTTCGAAAATTAATAATGAAAGTTGAAAAAATCCGTCATTACTTTACTTCGAATCTATTTTCGAATGATTTAAATCATCCATAATTATTTTTTCTTGGGTTTCGTCTATATACAAGAACAAAATACATTCACTAAATTATTAGAAAAATGCTTAACGCAACGAACTATTAAAAAGAAAAAATTAAATGATTGCCGCAGCGTTAATATAATGTTTAATAGATGCAATGGTGTTTCATGTTTCAGAGTTTTGTCCCACATTCACTGCAGAACTTTATACCGGGTTTAAGCTGTGCTCCACATTTTGGGCATTGTGTTTGTGCAAGAGGGGCGCCACAGTTACTGCAGAATTTGCCTTCGCCAGCAGGTTGACCGCACTCTGGACATAATGTCGTTCTTTTATCGACTTCTCCAGTAAATACTTGAGTCTCGGCAGCCTTTGCTCTTATATCTGTCACCATTTTATCTGCCCTTGCTACAGCTACTTCTACAGCCTCTCTTGGGGAACATTTTGTGCAAAGATCTGTTTGATTATTCCAGCAATTGTCATCGACATGTTTGCCACACTTCGGACATTTATGGAAATGTTCCATGGCTTCATTCCAGCCTTGTTCAAACGCTTTTTCGTGCTCTTTATGCCATTCAGGAGGATAACTTTCATATCCATATCCGAGACTCCATGAACCAGTTCCAGTAAAGCGTCCTGCAGCTGAAGCCGCCCTTGAAAGTTTTCTGAGAAGGCCTTTCTTCTTGTAGGATTTTGACTCTATGAACTTTGTTTTATAGCCGTCACCGCAGTTGTCGCAATAAAATGTGAACTGAAATCCTGTATGCGTACTTTCATCCTTAAAATTCCTTGTAAATGGTTGCAATGACATGTTTTTCACCTCTTTTTATGTTAAGGATTACAATATTTTATACATTTTTTTATACATTTCCTACCGATTGAAATTGTTCAGTCTTTATTTTAGAGTTAAGAGCCACCAACTACCAATCGTTTATCGCGACGCTCACAATAGTCTCAATAGAAAGTTGTATTACCGCATTTGGGGCAAGCAACTTATAGAGAGCACACAATGACTGCACTTCAAACTTGCTTGGTAGAGTTATGCTTGCATGATGCTTAAAACTCATTCTCACCGTTTTTTCCATTTTGCATCATCATCCTGAGTGCTTACATTAAACTTCAGCAAATCCATAACATCTTGTGTCCACTGCTCAGGAGAGGAATGAATTATTCTCCCAATAAAAAGGCTCCGCAAGGTTCGAAGTGAAGGCAATTTTTGTATCGCAAATTTGTATTTGGAGTATTGTGGCTCTTCTAGTTTCTCATCAGGTAGATAAATCGGCTCTCTCCTAAAATTAATGTCAATCATGCAACGATTTATTCTTTTGATAAAGCTGTCTACCTCTTTATGCAGATTTTCTATTCTAGTAAATTTCTGATACTCCTTTCTACTTGTAATTCTAAAAACGTAAGTTGCCTTTCCGCTTACCTCACCAGAAATTGATTCCATCACAACAGCATTTCCTGGCTCTCTTGGATTAGTGCTATAGATTGGAATCAAAAACCAGACATACTCTCCTGTTAAATCGCCTAAAAGCCCCCGCTTCAAACCGATACTAAGTTTTTCTTGTTGTGATAGTGATTTCAGGAAATCATATTCTTCTTTTGCACCTACAACTTCTAACTTCTTTTCTAATTCTTCCCACAGTTTAGGTGAAATTGATTCTATGTCGCTTTTTTTTGCTGCTTTGCCCTCTTTCATAAAACGAGCTACACGCCTGATAACTGATGGATCTGCTTGAGGCAATAGTTCCTTGAGTGATGATTGAACTTTGAGTGAAAGTTCATTAATTATGTCAGAAAGAGTTTTTTTCATAGAGTCGAATTGTTGCCCCATTTTTGAAAACGTAATTTTTTCTCCGAATTCTGTAGTCACAACAAGTGTATAATCTTCTTCATGTATTTCTGAAATGTCGCTATAAGGGATCCTAATGATGTCTCCTGTTTTAGGTATTATTATCACTGCTGTTTCATACAGCCGTGTTTCACATTGTCCTTTCTGTAATTCTTTGCCATTCTCGTCAAGATAAACGAACTCTGCGTTCACTTCTGATTTTCTTATTGTCTCATGCATAAGCATATCTTGCAAAAGTATTTCATTACGCAGTTTAGAGAGAATTCTCACGAAATCTTCGTATTTGTGTCCTAGGTTAGAAAGTGTAAGTTTTTCTTTTGAGGTTAAAGTGAGATGAACCTTATAATCACCTTCATAAATCTCAAGAATATCCCGAAACGAGAAAAATAATGCCTCACCAAACTTTGGTAAAATGGAAAGATTCTCTTTGTCAAGTCGGGCGTGAGCTTCACTACTCTTTACCTGTTGCCCGCTACCGTCACTTAAGGAATAACTCAAAGCACATTCCATAATGGTTTTTTGCTTCTTTTCTTCACTCATGTAGACTTCTCCTTTACGCCACCTCACTTAATTTATTCGTATTAAGATTCGGAAGTAAAGGTGACAATTAAATTTGAATAATTGTTTATTCATTTATTTATTTGTTTGTTTAGCAGCATAGCGACAAAATTCTACGAAAACCTCAAAAAAAATTGTTAAAAGGAAACGATGAAGGGAGAAAACAAGTCGAGAGCCAATAAACGCACCTAACGTTAATAAACATTTTAAAATAAAAAAAGAAGGCGTCTGGGATTTAGGTGATTATATTAAGGGTTCCTCGATAGATTTGGTCGAAAAACACTAGTTGTGGTGATATGGTTAAAGTCGCGACCGGAAAAGAATTCGAACTCGAACTAACTGAAACCAATGAGGAGTTAAAGAGAGAAGCCGAATAATTGATTACTGAAATCGTTGTTACTAAGCCCAAGGCCAAGAATACGTGGGAAATGTTGCTTAATGACCCTGAGGTCAATGAATGCTGGGACATCTCGAATTACACTGCCGTATCCAAGTTTTATTACAATGATCAAGATGACGTCCACTGCAGGATTGCCGTTAAAAGCGCGCTAAAAATGCTTAAAATCCTCCTTGACAACGATATCACGATTGATGTTGTAAAGGAGAAGGCTGGCTACGAAGACGAAACGTATCTCATTGTCCTCGCTGACGCCCTGCTGTACAACTTTGGTATTACTCGCAGGGAACAAAAAAAAGTTGTAACTCTACTTCGCTAATTTTTGTCTCAACTCACTGATGGCACGTGTCTCCATTTCTACTTCTCTTACAAACATTTCTTTTTCATCAGGGTCTATTTTTAGTTTATCAACTACGATATCAAGTATAGCTTTCTCATCTTCACTTATAACATCGTCTTTAAGTGCTGCTTCCCAGATTTTTTTGAAGAGATATTTTTTTGCTGAAAATAGAATTGGCTCTGCGACTTTTCGCATATTACTAAATGTTGAGAAACTACGTGTGATAACGCCTAGGAGCGCTTTTTCATCTTCGGAAACTTTTCCATCACTATGTATTTGCTCTTTAATTAAGCTAAGTAAGGCGCCACTTATACGATCTTCTAATTCATTGAAAACGGTATCATCAGCTATTACCGCTTTTTCTGTGGTCAGGTCAACGACATAAAGATTATCAGGGCACAGAATAACGCATTTACCGCAGTTTTCGCAGTTCTTTCCCGGTAACTCAATCCTCATGGATATCACTTCATTTAATCGCGAAATGCAATCTTAATTACAGATAATGAGAATTCGGTAGTTAGAGCACCACAAGCATCATTTATATTTTCTTCGTCAGAATAGAGGTCGTGATGATAACGACATATCATAAAGCGTTTAATTAAAACATAATCTAACATACTTAACAAGAGGGGAAATAATTGGAATTAGCTGAACTTCAAGAAAAGGTTGATGAGTTTATCAATGAAATTGGAGGATATTGGGACGATTATGTAATTCTAGCAAGACTTGTAGAAGAATTAGGCGAAGTAGCAAGTGTTTTACAGCGCCTAAAAGGCTACCGTCCAATCCCAAAGGATTTAGAACTAGATTTTGAATCGCAATTAGAATTCGAGATCGGAGATCTTCTATTTGTGCTGATATCTTTGGCAAATAAGAGAGAAATTGACCTAGAAGAGGTCTTAATAAAAGTAATTGAAAAATACAGACAAAGAGACTTACCAAAATGGAAAAAGATTCCAAAATGATCTTATCAAGATGTTACTAAACCTTTTAGATTATTTGAAATTAAACATCCCGATATTAATGTTTATCACCTACAAAAGCGGATAAAAATCTCAGAAATCTTAAAAATATAAAGCTTTAAATCTATGAATCAAAATTAGAATAACTAAAAACCGTTCTTGCGGAAGTTTCGAATATGTCGGAAACAAAAGTTTTAACTGATGAAGAATTAGTCGATCAATTCCGTGTGATCAAAGAAGTTGAAGAAGGGCTTGCAAGTTCCTCACTTAATCAGTATCTTCACGATCTGACGTTGTTCTCCAAGTTCACTAAAAAACCCCTTATAAACGTCACAACAAGAGATATTAGAGCCTTCTTAGTTCATTTAAAACGCGATAAAGGATACAAAAAAACCACTTTAGCTCGAAAGGTTTCGACTCTCAGAACATTCTATGACATTTTGTTAAGAGAGAAATACCTTAAGACAAGTCCAATGGGTGAAATCAAAACACCAAAACTAGATCATACATTGCCAATTTTTCCCACGGAAAAAGAAATACATAAACTTATTGAGACTGTCAAAGAAGGAAATTCAAATTATAAGACTCGTGATTTAGCGATTTTAGCTGTTTTTATCTATACTGGAGCTCGTGTAAAAGGCATCCATAACTTGAGTTTAAAAGATATCAATTTTGAAAAGGAAACGCTAAGGCTTGTTTCAAAGGGAGGAAAACACAGATACGTGAAAATTAGCACTACAGCGCTTGATCTAATCAACGATTACTTAAAAATCCGACCTAAGATCGAAGAAAAAGATGCATTATTTATAAGTAGGAATGGGAAAAGAATTGCCATTCGTACCATTCAACATATAGTTGCAAAATATCGAGATCTGGCAGGTATAAATCCCGCTATCAGTTGTCATAAACTACGACATTTCTTTGCTACGACTGCTTTATCCAGAGGTATGGATGTAAGGGTTATTCAACAACAGCTGGGGCATTCAAATCTATCAACGACGCAGAAGTATACGCATGTGGTCGACGAGTTACTCAGTAATGAATATAACAAAGCATTCGGAAATGTTGACTACGGAGAAAAATAGTATCTAAAGATTTGAGGATATTAACGGTGCCACCTGCATTGGTGGAAAGTTCAAAAGACCCTCCTTGCGGTTTCTGTCTTTTTCATTACACGCCGTCTAAACTTCAATAATTCTTATATCAGGCACAATATTCACCTGTCCGCTGCCCTCCTTAACATGCCCTATTTCAAAGGATTTTATTCCTCTTTCTATTAGTTTTTCTTTG
>Ga0209427_10008697_pt1 | contig 11407 bp, 11 predicted proteins | sample DeeMarSWOR136_30_FD_187465 | JGI IMG/M metagenome (GOLD analysis project Ga0209427, IMG submission 187465) | Marine sediment microbial communities from White Oak River estuary, North Carolina - WOR-1-36_30 (SPAdes) (version 2) | ecosystem: Environmental > Aquatic > Marine > Intertidal zone >... | reverse complement strand
CCTTGTCGAGCACGAAGGTGGCGGGGATTGCACGGCTCCGAAAGCACTCTGGTAGGTCGCCCGCAAGTATGTAGACCGGCATGTCGACGTCTTGTTTCTCTACGAATCGTCGAGCTAAACCAGGATCTTCCCTCGTAATAAATGCAAACTGAACATCGAGGTCCGCAGTGGCGGCAAGTAGGCGCAACAGACTGGGCATCTCGGCGACACAGGGCCCGCACCAAGTGGCCCAGAAATTCAATACGAGAACCTTTCCGGCTGCTTCGGAGAGACTAGCCGTCTTGCCGTGGAGATCCTTCAAGTCCATCGAATAATCCCATGAGCTCGTCGGCAGCGGAGGCGGTCGTAGCCTCGTAGCGAGACGCTTCTTCATCGCTCTACTTACCAGCATCATACCCACCAGAATCACCCCGAACGCTCCACAGAGACCGACGATCACGCCATGCACAAATGGGCTTGGTATGACAAACCACCCGGCAAGCACCACGATATTGCCTTTCCCCTTGAGCATCTGCGCCACCCAAATAGCCTGCATCCGTCCCATGGCGTAATTCGTTGCAGCCACGTAAGACACATAATTGTCACTCTTTATGCCTTTTGAGATGGTCACCACAGGGAAGCCCTCTTTGTGGAGTCTCGTCAAAAGGGGATCAAGAGCTGCCTCGGTGGCGCATCGGGTGAGGATAATATCGCACCCTTTTGTGATGAGATCTTCAATATCATTGATCTGTTTGTCCGCTTTGCCATGGGCGTCTGTTACATAGACTTTCTTAACCAAATCCGGGTGCCTTTCACCCTCAGCCTGTACTTCCAGTTGCATCAAAAGGGCCCAAGTGTTGGTGGTCCCGGCATTAGACATGCCGATCACATAGGGGGGCTTCTTCTTGTATTTGGATGTATCCACTATCTCTCTCTTGAAAGGATTCCAAAGCGTTGGACGGTCCCAGTCGCGCTGATCCGCTGCTGTAACAGCCGCTGCAATCAATGTTCCAACAAACACGAATACCAAAAGACTCATAAATACCTTTTTGTCCATTATCAATCCTCCTTACATATAGGTTTCAGAAAAGCGCCCCTCACCAAAGTCTCCTTCACCTCCTTTCCCATGAAAGTTCCATCAATGGCTCCTCCTGAAGATATAGAAAGACGAGGCCAGAATAATAACAGTACCCTTCACGATGAATTGGGTTTGAATCGGCAAATGGAGCAATAAAACCATGTTGTAAAGCGTCATGATGATCAACACCCCTGCAATGGTTCCTAAAACACCGCCCCTTCCCCCTTCGAAGGTGGTGCCGCCCATGACCACAGCCGCTATCGAATCGAGCTCATATCCTTGCCCCACGAAACTGTCTGCAACGCCAATCCAGGCTGCCAAATAAAGCCCAGCAATGGCTGCCGTAAAGCCTGAAATCAAATAGACCCCTATGATGATCAGATCCGTGTTGTAGCCGGACAGAATGGCTGCATTGATGTTGGCTCCCGTCGCATAGATCCGCCGCCCATAAACGGTCTTGGATAGGACAACATAGGCTACGGCCACGAATAATGCGAGGGACAGAATAGAGGCGGGTATGGGACCGATACTTCCGGTACCCAAAAACCTTAACAAAGGTGGAAAAGTCCCTTTTGGAGCAGCGCCCGTATAAATAAAACGGGCACCCTGCAGAATGATCATCGTCGCCAAGGAGGCTATAAAGGGCTGTACTTTTCGCTTCGTAACGAGTAGACCATTAACCAGGCCCACCAGAAGACCGATGAGAAGACAGGTCATTGCGGCTGGAAGAAGCAGGGAATCCTTTCCTTGTGCCATTTTCGCGGCAACCACTCCCACAGTGGCCATGACAGAGGCGACGGAGAGATCCAACGAGCCCCGACCTATGAGAATAACGAAAGTCTGACCGACGGCAACGATTCCCAGGGCGGTCGTCGGCGTGAGGATATTCTTGATGTTCTGAACCGTAAGGAAGGCTGGGGAGATGATCGAAGAAGAGACGAAGAGAAGGCCCAGGAAAATATAGATACCATATTTGTCGATAACGGTCCTGGCTGAAATCATGCACTTCCTCTCTCTCTTTGTTCAAGACGATTCATAACTTTGAACTCCAGACCCAATACACCGTTTATGGATTTCGTTTCACTCAACAGGCCAGAAATGTTTTTAGAAGCAGCTATAGAAATGCTTGTGCACTCCGTTTTAATGTCTCCTCCGTTTTACGCTGGATTGATAATTCTCCTCACTTCTTTCATTATTATAGGTGTGTGAACAAAGAAATGGCCTCCAAGGGTGTAAATAACACCCTTGGAGGCCATTTAAGAGTTCCTCCCCTCGACCTTCTTTTCATAGTTCCTCCAACAGATTGCGCAGTGGCAATCTCTCAAATGAAAAGTAGCGCCGAATCAGATTCCCAGTGTAACAAAAGGTTTAGATTAGAAAACTTTTTTCGTATTATAGTTTTTTAGTTTCCTTGTCAATATTTTTTTTTGCTTTTTTAAAAAAATACTTGAAGGATATAACCCTTTAATCTGCTTGATTTTTTTGTATCCGTCCAACTTGTCAAAGAAAATGAATCTGCTCATGGCCATCATGGCCGGTAAGCTCGCCCAAGCAAAAAGTGTATTTTGCCAGAGAGTCTTGCTCAGCAATTGAGTGGCTATCTTTTAGATTGGAAACAGTCCCAGAGGTGACCGATACAGTTTTTCGGGGCTGGTGATCCAGAAATGCAGCTGTACAACCATGAAAAGCGTATTATAAAATGATTTTAAGTTCTGTGGCCTTTTTATTCTATGGAATCTGGATGACTAAATATTTGAGCCTGTTGGTCTTGATCGGCCTTCGAAAACTCTTTTGGAAGACGAAAGGCTTTGGAAGCATAATGGGATACGACTGAGTAGCGCGCTGGTCTAATGGTCTAAATCTAGTCGGCCTGTCAGGCGGGGTATGAGAGGTAAGTACGCATGGAGTCAAATAGAAAATCGGAGCCCATTCCCGTCCCGTTCCTCCGAAAGTGGTTTAATTTGATTTTGCTGAGTGCAGCGGGGCTTCTCGCCTTGTCGTTGTGGTTCTCCGCATCCGCGGTGGTCCCACAGCTAACTGCCGCATGGGAGCTGAGCAGCAGTCAGAAGTCATGGATGACTATGAGCGTTCAGATCGGCTTCGTTGTGGGTGCCTTGCTGAGCGCTGTGTTAAACCTTGCCGACCGGATATCCCCTCGGCACCTATTCGCTGCGAGCGCCTTCGTTGGAGCCCTGGTCAACGCAGCCATCCCAGTCATGGGTTGTGGTCCCAAATCGACCCTTGTGCTTCGTATGTTTACAGGTGCTACTCTGGCAGGAGTCTATCCACCTGGCATGAAGCTGGTGGCTACCTGGTGTAGAGAAGATCGCGGTCTGGGCATTGGTCTGCTCGTGGGTGCGCTCGCGGTAGGATCAGCAGTCCCTCACCTATTGAATGCTTTGCCCATCTTCGGAGAGGGTGGCATGCCCTCATGGCGGTTGGTATTGCTGACAACCTCCGCCTTGGCCACCGTGGCTTCTCTTGTCACCGTCTTTCTAATCGAACCTGGGCCGTTCATGGAGCAAACCGCGCCTTTCGACTGGCGATTCACGGGCCGCGTGCTTGCCCACAAACCAACGCGTCTTGCCAACTTCGGCTACCTGGGCCATATGTGGGAGCTCTACGCCATGTGGACCTGGGTTCCGATATTCCTTATTGCCAGTTATGAGAAAGCCGCCCTGAGTCTTTCTGGGGCACGACTGGCCGGATTCGGTGTCATTGCCGTGGGTATTGTGGGATGCGTGCTGGCTGGAAGTCTAGCGGACCGCGTCGGTCGGACAACTGTGACATGTTGGAGTCTTGCCGTTTCTGGCGCCTGTGCGGCATCTGCAGGATTCTTCTTTACAAACCCTGCTGCTTTGACAGTTCTTTGCCTGGTTTGGGGTATGGCCGTTGTCGCAGACAGCGCCCAATTCAGTGCGGCAGTGAGCGAACTCACTGATCCCCGGTATGTGGGCACATCTCTCACATTGCAGACTTGTCTCGGCTTTCTGGTCACATTGCTATCAATCCGTATCATCCCCCCTCTGGTTAATGTAATGCGGTGGGAGTGGGTGTTCACGATTTTGGTCATCGGGCCAATCCTTGGAATCTGGAGCATGTTACGCCTTCGTCGGTTGCCAGAAGCCTCAAGCATGGCATCCGGTCACCGGTAATATATTGCTTGAGAAATAGGTACTAAAAGCCCGTTTCGGGAAACAAGCCAACAACGAATAGCAAGTGTCGTGTGGCCCGGTTGTTCAGCATTTCGCCAAGATCTTTGGGCTCCACATAGTCTTTTTTTACGACTATCATTTCTAACCCTCCTGTAAAGTATTTTGTTTGTGACTTTCGCCAAGGGCACTATTCCACTTTACAAAAGCCTCTCAACTGGGTCTGGCATTGTTGCATCAAGGGAACTGTTTGCAATGTAAGTCAACCTTCAAAATCTCCTCCTGGGTAATTTTTTGCAAACATTACTTGTCCCACGGGAAGAATTCGGCTAGGATTTTCCCCCTGGCATTTCAGGTATTCCAGGCTAATGCCCCCAGAGAAACTAAGGGAAAGACAGTTCGTGGATAATTAAGAAACCCACTTATCCGAGGATGGAGTTTAGTGAAGATATGCTTTTGTGTGGATCAAAGGGTCCGCCAGATATTGTGGTCGCTTTCTGAACCTCAAAAGTGAAGGTGGCAAAACCTTGAATCCGGCCAAATCCCATAATACATATGAGTCTGTCCAAGAACCAGCTTCTGAGAGGCTGATGGAAAATGTCAAGATGCAAGGCTTCCCAAACTGGGAACCCGCCCACAGGGTGCGGAGTCCAAGTGAAGCGCGGACAAATCCGGAGGAATGAGGCGTACATAAAAGTACGCCGCAGTGACGAGAGATGAGGGTTACGCGGCCCTTCGACTTTGCTCAGGGCCGTGAGCCTGCCGAACGGCAGATGGGCGTTTTCCGACAGCCTCAATGCCAATCGACAGCTGGACAAGTGGGGGAAGCCTAATTGAAAAATGGCAAGCTCTAAATATCAGATTTGATCGTAGCGAGTTGAGCTGAAGTGTACTGTCGCCTTTCCAAGCCCCGTTAAGCAACACATATTACATCAAGGTTGTACTCTTTCAAGCATAAAGTTTAGCCTTTGTAAACTCTGCAGGGAATGCTCTTTAGATTTGTGGATCCATAGATGGGATCGTACGTATCGCTACCTATCACCAGATTGACATTGGAATCGTAACAACCATGCTCTGGATCCTTCCTCTCCGGAAACCACCAACCATGTTCCACGCTGACCAACTCAGGGGGAAATTCTTCCACTAGTTTGGCTTTGAATTTAACCCGTTCTTTGTCCCCAAAGTGAATTGTTTCCACCCAAACCCAATCTCCATCAGCAATGCCCTTTTCGTCTGCCGTTTTCGCGTTTATTTCTATGGTGGGTTCCGGGACCCTTTTTCGTAGCATCTCTATTTGCCGTCCTGCAGAGTGGACATATTCTATGCTCTTTCTTCCTCCCATAAGGATTAGAGGAAATTCTGCGGTCGTCTCCAGGGGTGCCACATAGTGCGGCAATGGATCGTATCCATATTTCTCCAAGAAGGTGGAGAACAATTCTACCTTTTTGGATGGTGTATTGAATTCAAATCCGCCTTTTATGTGGCGGTCGTACTCCTTAGGCATACTCACATAATTTATTCCTCTTAAATCCTTAAATGTCATCCCCACATCTTTTACCCTGAAATCCAGATACTCTTCGAGGTTTTGCCAGGGGACTTCCAAACCCATTTTCTTGCTTAATTCAATATAGAATTGGTTATCATCCCACCTTTCGTAATGGGGTTCTACGACTTTGTGCTGAATGGGAGAGACATAGGGATATCCCGGGTGCCCTCTGACAGCATCCCTTTCGAGCCAAGAAGCAGCCGGCAGAACTATGTCTGAGAGCTCTGCTGTGGGTGTCATGAAAAGATCCATGGTGACGGAGAAATCCAAATTTCTTAACGCCTTTTCAACATTCCTTGAGTTTTGATCACCCAACATCTGATTTCGTGCGGTGGTAATGAGGGCTCTGATGCGATAAGGCTTTCCTGTCAGAACGGCATTTGCCCATAATGTCGGTTGAACGAATCCGCAAAAGGCATCTGGACCACTGAGGAGAGGGAGCTCTTTGGCTCCAATTCGTTTTTCTAAAACCTCACGGGGCAATTTGTCCACTTGAGCCCAAAGTGGCATTTCACTGACGACTTTTCCTTTTTCTGGAAGCGGGTTTCCTCCCTTAACATCGAGGTTTCCGCATATGGCATTCAGGATAAAGACGGCGCGCGAAGTCTGCACCGAGTTTAGACTTTGATCCAAAGGAACGCGCTGGCATACCGAGGAAGGCCGGGTTCTCGCAAACATCCTGGCTGCAGCTATGATCTCTTTTTCTGGAACCCATGTAATCTCAGATACCTTTTTAGGTGGATATTCCTGGACGTGCTTTTTAAGTTCATGGAAGCCATAAGTCCATTCATCAACAAACTTTTTATCATACAACTCCTCATTGATGACGACATTTATCATTCCCAGGGCCAAGGCAGCATCGGTCGCCGGCCTGATCTGAAGCCAGTGATCGGCTATCTTTGCGTAGTCTGTGGGCCGCGGGTCTACTACAATAAGCTTTGTTCCCTGCTCCTTGACCTTAAAGATGCCCTCTCCGGTAGGATATGGCACGCTATTCCTCGGATTTGCAGCCCACAGCAGAATGCAATTTGAGTTCAACACTTCATCGAAAACCACTTCTGTACCAAGAATGGCAGCAGGGTACCCAATGGTGGCCCGGGCTGCAACCGCAGCCGGCATAAAGCAGATAAAGCCGCTTGACATCATGTTTGGCGTGCCTACTAAATAGCAAAAGTAACCCAGCATACCTGAATTGGCATAGAGCCCTGCACCATTTGCAACAGAAATCGCCTCGGGTCCACTCTCCGACTTAATCTCATTCAATTTGGAAGTGATCGTATCAATCGCCTCGGTCCATGATATTCTCTCCCATTTGCCTTCGCCCCTTTTCCCAGTTCGCCTCAAGGGATAGTTCAGACGATCCGGATGATAGAGAAGTTCGATACCGGATAGGCCTTTAGGGCAAAGTTCCCCTTCGTTATTGGGATGATCCGGATCACCCTTTATTTCCACCACTTTTCCGTTCTTTACACGTACCAGCACACCACAACCACAATAACATGTGGAACATACGGTTTTGACAATGCCTTCACTGGAATTGTTCATTTTTTCCTCCCTAACTCGTTATCTTTTAAGGACTGAATACGCGCTTTCCTATCCAACGGGGACGCGTCACGGCACAAAGCTCACCCTCTCCTCCGAACCGAGAGGGTGAGCAGTTCAATACGGCCGTTGTTAACCACAGCGTTGTATAAACAACCCGGTGAGAATGATCAAAAATAAGAACCCGATAGGAATTCGAAGCGTATAGGATAATCTCAGAAAACATCACCAGCTGTGGTGTTTACAATAAGCGAAGAGTCACCGGTTTGTCTACCCTTTGGGAAAGCCGAGGATACCACATCTCCCGCATTGTCAAGGGCTTGCGGTAGCTCACTACAGCTTCGCCCTTGACGCCTTGGATCTGCAGCACCCTCGACTTTTGCAACGTTAGGGTTAATATGTCTATGTACCAGAATTTAGTGAGCGAGACCAGGTCGGGGCTGTTTTCGAGCAAGCTTCCTTTCGGCATTTTTGGCTTCGAACTCCTCAATGCTGTTGGATTCTTTATATAGTGACCAACGTTGGAGAAAGAAAACCATAAACCCCACTTCACAGATCAAAATGACAACGGCTATGACGGATGTGACCCAGTGTCCCAAGGTTGCGTGGTAATACACCATCCAGACTGCTGCCAGGCCCACTGTCACGCCGAGGAAGCTGAATACGATCACAGGGTAGATGTACGGCTTATTCTCAATCAGCATATGTGCCGTAATAATGGCCAGAACCAAAACCGCAAGGCTTTGGAGCGCTCCACCGAGCACTGGCCATAGCGACCACACCGTTCCGGTCCAACCCAGCAGCGCGCCTACGCCGCATGTCAGAATTGTGCAAAGCAATCTATTGCTCAGTAACTTCCCTTGGGTTGGTGACATTACAGTACCTATATCGTTGAGCATGAATCGGCCAATCCTCGTTATGGTGTCCAGCGACGTGGTCGCAAAGGCTATGAGGATACACATAAAAGCCGTTGCCATAACTTTTGGTGGCAGGCCGAATGCCCCCAGCAGATTGGCAGAGCCCTTTCCATAGACAAGCAGGGGAGCTTTCCCGACCAGCTCTTTGTACATGGGGAGTGCTAAGGTACACGCCGCCATGAGGCCCCATATGGCAACGAGATATTCCAGCGACATACTCCCCCAGACCACCGGTTTGGCATCACATTCATTGGCTAATTGATGGGCGGTTACTGTGGAGCTCGCCAGGGCATGGAAGCCAGCGATGGCGCCGCAGGTGGCCACAACCGGGACCATGGGCCACAACGGGCCTGGACCTGGAATTTTGAAGTAACTCCCTCCCCACATGGGCATTTTTACAGCCGCTGCTTCAGGCGTTGCAATGCCAAGTGCGAACACCCCCACATAGATGGCTAAGACGCCAATACCCATAAGAATGGCATTCAGGGCTCCTCTTGGCGTCTCAACGTGTGCGACGGGTATGATGGAGACGACAAAGGCGTACGCAACGATGACCCAGAACCACAAGGCAAAGGGACCTTTCCATGGCCAAAGGATCCCCAGCCATACGGCGAGTCCATACGCGATGCAACCGATCAGCACGACCCAACCCAGGGGCATTTTTGTCCGATACATTAATAGGCCCACCAAGTACGCGATAATGGTAAAGTAGACTGCAATGGGAGGTTGCTCCGGCATGTTCGTAAGGACCCTCCCAAATATGATGGCAAATGCCCCAATCACCAGAATACATATAAACCAGGCCAGAATAGCGAACATCACCTTGGCAGGACGTGTGAGGAGTCTTCCTGCCAGGCTGGCAATAGATGTGGCGCCACTGCGAACAGAGACCATGTTCGCCATATAGTCATGCATTCCGCCGATAAAAACGATGCCTAAGGAAAACCAGATGAGGGCGGGTAACCAACCGAAGATCATGACGAGTATGGCCCCTATGATGGGTGCTGGCCCGCATATGGCTGCCCAATGATAGCCAAGTAGGATCCATTTGTTTTGGGGTCGAAAGTTCGCACCATCATTCAGCCTACATGCGGGTGTCTCAGCTTCAGCGACGGGCATTGCCATGTTTCTTTCAACCCACCTGCCCATGACAAAATAACTAATAAGAGCCACGATGAGGCCAATGATGGCCATGTATAAGATAGACATGTCTTCCCCTCCTTTCTTAGCAAGCTAATGCTCATTTAGTCCTTACGCCTTGGGCACCTGCCTTACCCTCTGCGATGGACCTGGTCACAAAAAAATCCTGTTGCAGTAATGCAAGACGTTTTACTCTGCCCTCCTTTCGTTATGGTTTTCCACCTCATTCTCTTGGGATTGTTTCCACATCATCCCGTAAGGAACAAACGCAAGGACAAACGCTCCCTTTTTTTAGATAGCAATCCCCGGGCCAAGATGGGATGAAGTGCTGATTTCACGTGCAAGTCGTTTACCCGACTAGAGGTTAACAAATGGGAGGAAGGTTAGGCTGTGACGTAGATTATCTTAATGCTTATCAACTTAATCTGTCTAGTTGGGAATGAATTGAGTTTTACTAAACTAAAACCGCATCCGCTGTCAAGGATAATCAGCTTTCCGGACCGTGCCCGAATCCTTGAATTTGGCTGTAAGGGAAGGGGTGCAGGACTACAATATCCTGTGGTGGGCCTCTGGGCCCTAAAAGTCTAGACTGCCATAACATTCAATCTGGTTGAATTGTACGATACATTTTGTAATCAAAGCTCCCCTTCGAATATAGCCTGTCAGATCAATAATCTACTCACCCTTTTAAAATTAAGCCAGATATCCTCTCTGATTTCTTGCCTCCATGGTCAAGAACATAAATCAAATCAGCAAAAGGCGAAGAACAACCTACTCCTACGGTTCTTTGCAGCACATTACGGTCTCAGAAGTTTCACAATGAAGCGGTCAGTGGGTTTGGGACAGAGACTCAAACGCCCATGTGAGTGTTCCACAAGCGTGACAAAGTGCGACTTTGGCCTATAAAGATGCTGGCCCACGGGATTACAAGAATGAAGGGGCCACAACTTAGGCAAGAGATGGTGCTTCGGATAGTAATCCTTGTGCTTTCGTGAGAAAGACCCCTAAAGTATCTCTGAAAACCCCCTGAAAAGAGATTTTGGTATTGGCCAACACCTAAACTCAAGGTCCTTCAGAAAAGACACCCTGAAAGGGATCTCAAAGGGGTCTGAACTGGTATTGAAGGCCCCCTCAATTAATAGGCCTCTACCCCTTTATGCTGCCACCAAAAATATTCGATCATATCTCTCTAATTTCCAGTCGCCTCCTGCACTGCAAAGTGTTGACCTGTTAAGTCCGACTCGTTTAATGAAAATAGATCCTTGACTCACGAGCAGACTTTCCCCTAAACTCCCTCCTGAAAAAGCTAAGGAGAGGAACCTTGAACATATCGGTCTTCGCTAGGAAGATGGGGATTCTTGTAATTACTTTTCTTGTACTCTCTGTGACTGGATTTAGGGACTTGGCTGGAGCTGGAGAAGATACCCCTCTTGAAAAATGGATAGGGAAAACAGTTAATGTACGAATAAGCTGTGCTTATTGTAGTACCAGCAAGCCGATATGGCTAAAAAGAGTGATAATAAAGAAGGTGACTGATAAAGGCATGGTTGTTATTGAAATGGAAGGATTTGCATATTATTTTTATAGGTACATGGTAAAGGAGATACAAATCGCAAACTAAGGTATAGTGGCCAGAAAAAAGCATTCTGCCAGCGGTTTCAATCGTAAGATGCTGGCAAAGCGCAGACTGTTTTCCAATAGCTCAAATTTCTTCGATGATAATTTTTCACAGGAGGTATCTATACCCATGGAAAAGCAGTCAAATAAGAAGGCGATATCACAGCGGCCCTCACAAGGGCAATTCATAGGCCAACTATGTCCCGCTATCTGCCCGTAACACCGAGACAGCTCATTGATGAAACCCTTGCTGTTCACGAAGCAGGTCGTGCAGTAGCAGACCTGCACACCAGGGACCCCCAAAATGTCTATCCGACGGCCGATCAAGATTTTTTCAAAGAGATTGCCACAGAACTTAAAATCATTTTATAATATGCTTTTCATGGTTGTACAGCTGCATTTCTGGATCACCAGCCCCGAAAAACTGTATCGGTCA
>Ga0209427_10008696_pt1 | contig 11408 bp, 9 predicted proteins | sample DeeMarSWOR136_30_FD_187465 | JGI IMG/M metagenome (GOLD analysis project Ga0209427, IMG submission 187465) | Marine sediment microbial communities from White Oak River estuary, North Carolina - WOR-1-36_30 (SPAdes) (version 2) | ecosystem: Environmental > Aquatic > Marine > Intertidal zone >... | reverse complement strand
CGTCTATCTCGACAACATCGACCAGATAGGCTACAAATACGGCACGTTTATGGTGAAGCTGAATCTGGTGCAACCTTCTGACAACGGGAGCATGGATAAGGACGGGTTCGACCGAGTACTCAGCCTGAATAATGGTGTGGTCAGCTTTTTATCTGATAACCTTACGGGAGGCTCAAGCTACCATATCATGGTGAAAGGCGGCGTCTACCGCACCTATCCCTGGTCATACCTGAACGGTCTCGGCGGCTCTTGGGATCCTTCGTTCACCGCTGAAGTAGTCCAGGCAGGATCGTAAGGCAGCCATGGTGAAGAGCTCAGTATCGGGGTTGCCTTCTGGAGGCAACCCCGAAAAAGAGCAACGACAGTGCGATACAGCTAGCAAACCAAATGGGCATAAGTTGACAAATATTATGACAAGTGGTAAAATCCAAGCAAAGTAAGCATCGAATGTCATTATGTGGAGGCGCGTAAGTGAAAAAGATATTGTTGATTTCTCTGGTGGCATTGTTAGTGATAACCGGCGGCATGTTTGCCTACACATTTACCACCGCCACCGCCACCATCGGCGTCGCCGCACCAACGTCTGACTTCGCCAACATTACGGCCGGGAGTGGCATCACCGCACCAACCGTTTTTGGTGATTTCACCAACACCTGGCCGTCAAGCACTTTATTCGACATCACCCCGACGGAAAATTACACCGGTGACCTGGTAATCACGGTTTACATGGTTAACGCCGGGCAGCTGATACGACAATACCACCATGTCAACATGGAGATTGAATTTCAGGACAGCACCAATAGCACGGCAGACGAGCAGGGAACCATCCAGGTCCTCAACCTACAGAATGCCGAGGCTATGTTTACCTGGGAAAACGGCACCGGCACCAGTCCCTACAAAGTGGTGCTTACCGGCGGCAGCTACCGGCTGCACCCGTTTAAAACACTTACGGGCGGCAGCTACCAGCCTCAGATATGGTGTGAAGTTACACAGCGATAAGCTAAGCCAAACACTAAATACGCAAGTATGGGCATGAATGAGCAAACAGTGGCAAAAAGCAGCAAAAAGGAAAGTTTTTTTACTAGCAGCGCTGGGGCTAGTCCTGGTACTCAGCAGCGGGGCCTTTGCCTACACGTATACCACCGCCGTCGGAACGATTGGCGTTGGTGACCCTTCTGCCGATGTAGCCACTTCCAACGTCTCATCGAGCCAGCCCGACTGGAGCTCAATAACCGATAATCTATCGGAAAACACCACCTGTGGGGAAGTCCCCACAGGTGACTTATTTGATATTACTCCCAGCCCCACCTACAGCGGCGACGTGCTGGTTGACGTTTACCTGACCAATGCGGCCAACCTGACCCGCGCCTACAAATACCTCAATATGAAGCTCTACCTTGAAGGTTCTGAGGAAGCCGGGGAAACGCCGAACTACCAGGTTTTATCCCTGCAAAACGGGAGGGCCAGTTTCTGCCTTGCCGGCCTTGCCTCCTCATCAAAGAGCTGGGTGCAGACGAGCCAGTCTGACTTTGAAGGCGGCACCCTGAGCCAGCTGGACACCACCACCAGTCCAGGCAACGTATTACTGGATAAGTTTTCAGATAATGTCACGGATAGTTACAATGACCAGAGCAAGATAGCATCCTCCGTCAATGTCACCATAAGCGGTGGTCAGGTATCTCTGGACTATGTGGCTGGTGCAACGGCCAATGAGACCCTGAGGCCAACCGCCGACGGAGATAAAACCAATATTGCATATCCTGAATCCCCTCCCCACTGGACGGAGGTGGATGACGTTACTTCTGACGGCGACAGCACCTACGTCTCTACCGAGTGGTACACCTGGGAGGAGGACCTGTACGAGATAGGTAACCACACCGCCGGTTACGGCAACATCAATTACGTCAAGGTCTATATGGTAGGCATGGTGGAAAGAACTGGCGGCACCACCCTTCGCGCCCAGATAAAAACCAACGAAGTGGAGTATATCGGAACTGAACATACGCTTACCACCAGCTACGAAACGTATACCGAGCAGTGGAACATCAATCCCAGCACCAATACCACCTGGACCTGGAGCGAAATAGACGCCCTGCAAATCGGCGTGGGGCTACAAAGGCCCTCTCCAAACCGATATACCCGCTGTACCCAGGTCTACGCCGAAATCAACTACACACCGCAAAATTACAGCTCGCCGGGGACGCTCACTTCAACCAACCTGCTGTCCGGGGAAACGGTATTCAGCATCGACGACTTCTACTACGATGCCTCGGCGGTTCCCTCTGGAACCACTCTAAAAGTCCAGTATTCCAACGACAACTCCACCTGGTACAACTCGGCAGGCACGCCCGGTGGCTGGGATACCTTATCCCAGGGTTCGGCCAATATAAGCCTCTCCGGCCTAGGCTGGTCCGGAGCCAACTTTTACTACAACATGGAGTGCACCTCTGATGGCACTGCTACCCCGGTGCTGGACGAGATAAGGGTATATTTTTCCACCTATTACACATCGGGAACGCTTACTTCCTCCACCCGCGATGGCGGTGACTACGGAAACTGGGACTGGGAAAACATCTTCTTCACCATCAGCGAGCCGTCAACAACAGATATCCAGTTCCGGTTAAGGTCAGCGGCCACGGAAGGAGGTCTCAGCGCGGCTACCTGGTATGGCCCAACCGACACCGGCGATTACTACACCACCAGCGGCACCGCGATAAACGCCGTCCACGATGGCGACCGCTGGATTCAGTACCGTGCTTATTTCTCCGGGCCCGGTGACGCCACGCCGACACTCAGTGACATAACCATCACCTACACGGTGGCGTTATCAGGCTATACTGTGGAAATCATTGGCGGTGGTTACTGCCTGGTCTCGGATAACACTTCGGATTGGGCGGTGGGGTGGACCACCACGCCCGAATTTTTCAGCGAGGCTACCCCGCGGTAATCGCACAGAGCAAAATGTCCAAGGTTAATGCAAGACACTATGGGGCAGCAAGAGACTTATGGAAAGGAAGTTTTACCTGCTGGTCGCGTTGAGCTTCATCCTGTTAATCAGCGGTGGGATATACGCCTATACTTATACCACGGCGACCAGCACCGTCACTACGCCGACGCCAACCGGCGACATCGCCACCGTTAATGCCACGGCAAGCCAGCCAACCTGGAGCGACGTTTCAACTCCGGTGAACGATGACGTAATCCTGAGACCTATTGGCGTCGGCGACGAGGCCGATGTTAAATACCAGTACCCGGACACCGGAGAACACTGGGACAAGGTGGATGAGGCCACTTCTGACAATGACAGCACCTACGTTTATACCCCGTCAACCGGCTGGGAAGAAGACTTATACAATACCGCCAACCACTCAACACAGACGGCCGGCGGGGACATCCAGTACGTAGAGGTCTTCATGTTATCACGCGCCACTCTGAGTGCCGAGCAGGTCTCTGCATATGCCCACATCAAGACCAACGGGCTGGAGTACGACGGCACCGCCGAAAACCTTACCACCAGTTACGCTCTATACTCAAATCCATGGATTGATAACCCGCAGAGCGGCAGCTCTTGGACCTGGAGTGAAATCGATGACATGCAGATAGGCGTCGGCATGAGAGAGGCTGGGGTGAGCATAGAATCACGGTGCACACAGGTTTATGCCAACGTCAATTTTGACGCGCCGGAACTGAGTGGCAGTACGCCAACCGGCGACCTGTTTGAAATCACCGCTCACGACGACTACAACGGCAACCTCCAGGTACGCGTCTACCTGACAAATACCGCCGACCTGTTGAAAGCATACGATTACCTGGACATGCGCTTATATCTGGAAAGCTCGCAGGAGGCCGGGGAAACACCTAATTACCAGCTGCTGAACCTTGAGAATGGCGTCGCTACCTTCAACCTGGTGGGAGTAAGCGGCGGCAGCTACACGCTATCAATAATCGGCGGCACCTACCAGCTTAATTCCCGCCATACTTCGGAATGGGATGCAGGCTGGACGGTAACCCCTGAATTTTACTGCGAAGCGACACAGCGTTAGGATAAAGACGATTATTTACGAAAGCTTAACGGAACCTTTACGAAATCTTTATTTTTTTTACGCCAATCTTTATGCCCGCGTGTTACAGTTATATTAGGGCAAAATAGAATAAAAGCGGCAGATGAGAGAAATAATTACTATAATCCTTACCCGGACATTCCGCTTCAAGCGTGCGCTTACGCTGATTGCAGTGGTGGCGACATGCCTCGCTGCTTTTATGGCCGTGAGAGGCGTCATGCCGTTTATACCCGTCTTCGGCACCAGTATGGAGCCTGAACTCCACGCCGGAAACCTCATACTGATAAAAGGTAAAGACGCGGCGGATGTCAAGATTGGTGACATCATTGTCTACAACGTCCCATCGGCCATCCAGGATTTCTACAACTACCCACCTATAGTTGCCCACCGTGTGATTGAGGTACGCGAGACCCAGTTCGGCATTGCCTGGCGCACCAAAGGTGATAATGCTGGCGAGGACCCTTTCACGGTTCGTGCCAATGACCTGCGGGGCACGGTAAGCCACCAGATTCCAATTCTGGGCTTCCCTTTCCTTTTCCTGCAAAGCCAGCAGGGGTTGATGTTCGTTTTAATTGCCCTGTCTCTTTTCGCCCTCTACCTCTATGCCAGTGAAATCAGCCGCGGCGGGCAGAAGATACATCGCGGCATATTTGCGCCGGTTATCAGAGAGACCGTACGTGACACCGAAACGCTGGCACAGCGGATGGACGGCACCGAGAAAGTGATGGCCCAGACACAGGAAGCGTTGAGCAGCTTCGCCACCGCCATGGCAGAGTATGCCGAGCACCTGAGGAGTCACACCAGCGCTATACAGGGGCTTGCCGAGGCATCCCATGAACTCAAACGGGGAGCCGCTGAGCAGAACAAAGCCCTGGAACGCATAGTTGAGGCTCTACAACAGAGGAAGCCGAGCACTGAAGAAGCACAGGCGCCGCCTTCAGAGAAACCGGCCGCGCCGGCACCACAAAAGGCGACATACCCGCCGGGCTGTGTCAAAAACAGAGAGCATGCCGGGGTGGGACGGGACATCTTCGAGGCCGCTTAAGTAGCATTAGTAACTAGAACGACGTATGTTAGGCAGCTCAGACACACGACCTAAATTAATAATATGTATTACAGAAGGCTTAGGTCTGTAGTAGATAATCCACCAGTCTCCAGATCTACAGATGGTGAAAACAGCCGGGGGAACAAGAAAGTAAAATTTCGTTTTACCATCGACTTGAGGATCATTACTGATGCCCTCTAATATTTCAAGTATTTGCTTCCTCTCATCAGGGGTTACTTGTTCATCTATGAAACTTAGGGCGGTTTTCAGCAGTATACATTCATAGGCCATACTTCTGTTTTACCTCTGCTAACCGCATGCCATCAGATTCTGCGCCAGCTCTAGTCCCTGCCTGAATTTCCGCCATTATTCTACCATCACTTTTTATGCTTTCCACAAGTGCTTGATATTCAGAAGATTGGTTCATTTTAAGAATATCGTACTGCCTTGCTGTCTTAAAAGGTTCAGTTCTTTTCGAAGCAGCGAGGTCGCACCCTTCGTCTCGATAACGGCAGAATTCCGGCGGTAAATCATGCTCAACTTCGTAAAGCTCTTCAACAGAATAGTTGGCTTCCATGACCCTGTGTCCGTTCACTCCGGCCCTGTGGCCCGTTTCAAAAATCAAGCAACAAAAATTTAGCACATTTGTTCTAATTCAGTCAACGGGCTTTTGTCGCTTTTTCCTTGACAGTTGATAGCGGGCTTGTTACTATCATAGTAGAGAAATTGTGCACGGACTGGTTTTCAGAAACCAACACTGCCCTGCTAAACCGGCACTTCATATCTTAAGAACAAGAATTGAAACAGGTATTATAAATGGCGCAAAAACGAGACTATTACGAAGTCTTGGGCATACCGAGGGATGCCGCTGCGGGAGAAGTCAAAAAGGCGTTCCGCCGGCTCGCCTTTGAATACCACCCTGACCGCAACCGTGATGATGGAGCGGAAGCGAAATTCAAGGAGATAAACGAAGCCTTCGAGGTACTCTCCGACCCCGACAAGCGCGCCCGCTATGACCAGTTCGGTCACGTTGATGGCAACGGCTTTTTCGGCCGTGGCTTTGAGGGTTTTGATTTCGGCGGCTTTGGCGATATCTTTGATACCTTCTTCAGCGGCATGACATATGCTACCCGCAATGCCCCACAGCGAGGCACGGACCTGCATTACGAAGAAACCATCTCGCTGGAAGAAGCCACCTTCGGCCGTGATACAGAAATCGAAATAACGCGCACCGAGCTATGTACCAATTGTCGCGGTACGGGCGCCAAACCGGGCAGCCAACCCGTCCGCTGCTCGGATTGCAATGGCACCGGCCAAGTGCGCCGTGTTCAGCGCAGTCTCTTCGGCAGTTTTATAAACACTACCGTATGCAATCGCTGCCAGGGAGAGGGACAGGTCATATCCGAGCCATGCCCCCAGTGCAAGGGAAAAGGGCGGGAAAAACAGAAGCGCCGAATTTCAGTCAAGATTCCGGCCGGTATACAGGATGGCACCCAGATACGCCTCAGCGGCGAGGGGGATGTGGGCTTGAGGGGCGGCTCCGCAGGTGACCTTTATGTGACCGTCGGTGTGCTGGAACATGAACTATTCGTGAGGGACGGTGACGATGTTATTTATGAGCTGCCAGTAAACTTTGTGCAGGCGGCGCTGGGCGATGAGATTGAAATACCCACCCTTTACGGCGACAACAAAATCACCATCCCTGCCGGGAGCCAAACAGGAAGAGAGTTCCTCATGAAGAACAAAGGTATTCCTCACCTGCGACGGCACGGACAGGGCGACCAGATAGTAAAGCTGCGGGTGGTAACACCGGAATCGCTGACCAAAGAGCAGCGCAGGCTTTTTGAGGAACTTTCCGATACTCTCGGTCCAGCAAAAAAGGATGGTAAGAAGCCCGGCTCCTGAGCCGTACTTATAAATGTCTGCTTACCCGCTGTTCTTCGGCGGCTTCTGACGCTTAAATAAAGAGAACAGTCGCCAGCGTCTTCCGGATAATTCATGCCTGACATTACCGCCCATCATCTCCGCTGCCACCTCGCCCGGGTCAGCGTCCTCGTAGAGAACCTGGTAAATTCTTTCCGTAATCGGCATTTCCAGGCCGAGCTTATCAGCAAGGTTGCGAGCGACGAGAGTGGTGGTCACGCCTTCGGCAACACCATTCATGTTGTTCAATATCTCCGTCACCGGCCGACCTTTGGTCAGTTCTACGCCAACGTAGTGGTTGCGACTTAACGGACTGGCACAGGTGGTGATGACATCGCCCAACCCCGCCAGCCCAGAGAAGGTAAGCGGATTTGCCCCCATGGCGACACCAAGCGCCGTAATCTCCGTCAGTCCCCGCGTCATAAAGGCGGCCTTGGCATTGTCGCCATAGCCCAACCCATCAGCAATACCAGCGCCGAGGGCAATGATATTCTTGAGCGCCCCACCCAGCTCCACACCAACAACGTCCGTATTGGTGAAAACACATAGGTTCGATGTGGTGAGCACTCTTTGCGCCTGCCTAGCCACCGACGCGTCTTCAGCGGCAGCCACTGTAGCCGCCGGCCGGCCACTTAAAATCTCCCTGGCCAGATTGGGACCTGATATCACACAGATATTGGAATGAAAGCGGGACTTTATCTCCTCGGCAATCACCTGCGACATACGCAGGCCACTGCCAATCTCCAGCCCCTTGGCAGCACTGACCACGAGCATCGATTTACCAATGTGATTGGCTACCAACCTGATGTTCTGCCGCATTGACTGGGAAGGCACCACCAGAATCACCGCCCTCGCCTCATCAAGGGCTTCTTCAACCTTATGAGTGATGAGGACTTTCGGCGGGAAGGTTACATCCGGTGTCTCATCCGGGTCGGGCCCGCTCTTCTGTAACTTCCGGGCTTCTTTTTCGGTGCGAGCCCATAAACCAACATTTATTCCCTTCTCCGCCAGGATGACAGCTAAAGTAACGCCCCATATGGTAGTGCCAATGATACCGACTTTGAGCATATCCTATTTTAGCTCAATTCCGGGCATTTAGAAAGGCCTTGGTTTTTGAAGGTGAAATTGGCAGGTTATCTCACGTCTTGACCCGCTCACCAATCCGGCGTTCTGTACCCATCAGCAGCCGGCTGATATTATCGCGGTGAACGATGATGATAAAGATAGCTCCGACGAGCGAATAAACCAGATACTCAACGGGGAACCCGTTAAGTAAAGTAAGCGGAATCAGTATGGCGTAGGCAGCGACCGCCCCCGATATCGAACCCAGCGACGCGTATCTGGTCAGGCACGCGCCAAGAAACAGGATTTCGCCACCGAACAGCGCTGCCGCCGGGCACAAGGCCAGCAACCCGCCGAAGAAGGTTGCCACACCTCTGCCCCCCTTGAAGTGAAGAAACACCGACCACTTGTGGCCGACAATCGCCGCGAGCGCCGCCGTCACCTGAGCAGTCCTGGAAAGCCACCAGAGGTTTGCGCTGCTGGTCAACACATATTCACCATTGAATATCAGAGCAGCAATCACCACCGGCAAAAGGCCTTTTAGAATATCCAGAACGAGAACCGCACCTGCCGCTTTCTTCCCCGCCACCCTTAACACATTGGTGGCACCGATTTTGCCGCTTCCGTGACTGGTAACGTCTACTTTTGCGCTTCGCTGCGCTATCAACACACCAAAGGGAATGGCTCCCATAAAATAGCCGATAAGAGCTACGGCAACCAGCTTAGCAGCAATCATGGCTCCTCCCCTCTCGTCCTGAAAATCAGAAGAAGCGGTGTTCCGACGAAACCAAATGCCTGACGCAACCTGCTCTCCATATAGCGGTGATATGAAAAGTGTACCAGTTTAGCATCATTGACGAAAAAAATAAAGGTAGGCGGCTCCACTTCCGCCTGGGTTGCGTAAAAAATTTTCAGCCGCTTGCGACCCTTACGCGGCAGTACATGGGCCGCTAACGCCTGCTGAACAATGCTATTAACCTCAGCAGTAGCCAGTCTCTTTCTTCTCTGTTCATAGACCTGGCGCGCTTCCGGCATTATACGGTCTACGCCATCCCCGTATTTCGCCGAGGTGTAGACCACAGGTGCATAGGCCATGAATTTCAGCTGGTTTCTGAGATATCTGCCCCACTCGCCGGGGTCTTTATTACCCACCAAGTCCCACTTATTGACCACCACCACCACTCCTTTGGTCGCCTGCTGGATAAAGCCAGCGATGTGCATATCCTGAGCGGTTACCATCTCCATAGCATCCAGTACCAGCAAGACAACGTCCGCGCGGTCAATTGCCCGCAGAGCACGGAGTACGCTGTACTGCTCCACACCCCTCTCAATCCGCCCCCGCTTCCGTATACCGGCTGTATCAATAAGTAACACATTTTGCCCATCAAAGTCAACCGCCGTATCTGTGGCGTCACGGGTCGTTCCCGGAGCGTCATCCACAATAGCTCTCTTTTCACCAACCAGGGCATTGAGCAGCATTGACTTGCCCACATTGGTTCGACCAGCAATGGCTATCTTCATGAGCGCCGGTTCAGCTTCAGCCAAGGTCGGTGCCGGTATTAGAGCAATGATTCTGTCCAGAAGTTCCGCAGTGCCACGCCAGTGGTAGGCGCTGATAGCGACAGGTTCTCCCAGTCCCAGTTGGTAGAATTCCACCACCCCCGTCTCAAGCTTTTCATTATCCGCCTTGTTGACCACCAGCAGCACCGGTTTTCCCACCCGACGCAACCTGTCTGCCATCTCTATATCGGCAGCGATTACGCCACTTTTGACATCCGTCAGAAAAATAATAATATCAGCCCCGAAGATAGCTGCCTCTATCTGCTCCTGAACACCTTGGGCCACCGCCGAGCGGGCATCAAATTCCAGACCACCGGTATCGACCGCAGTGAACTCCACGTCATGCCAGGATACAGAAGCGATGACCCTATCCCTGGTTGTACCCGGTGAATCCTCGACAATCGCCAGCCGTCTTCCCACCATCCTGTTGAGCAGCGTGGACTTGCCCACATTCTGCCGCCCCACAATGGCCACGATTGGCTTCCCTGCCGCCACACCCCTTACCTCACCTTGACGACTTCCTGAGCCAGTTTTATACTGGGGGGTTCAATGCCGGTTCGGGCAACGCTCCTTAACTCAGTAACATGCTCGCGGAAGTTCTGGACAAAAGCATTGTACTCCATCACGAATTTTTGGTACTGTTCGAGTGTCTCCTGCGGGATTTCCACCTTCGCGGCAATTTCATAAAACTGCACCACAAAGTCGTAATACTGACTGGTTATCTGCCACAGTTCGTCGAGATAAGTAGACAGGTACTCATCCAGTCTGGTGACACCGATATCACTCCCCATACGGTTGATGAAGCTGCCACACCAGCTATTGAAAATGCGTTGTGACATATCGCAGGCCCTTGCCCAGTCCCACAGCTTCGGGTTGTCGATATTGAAAAGGCTGTCGATAATGACAAATATGGACAGCGTTGAGTCCCCCATAAAACGACGATAAAAATATTCGGCCAGCTGCCTTAACCTGAATGCGGCACGCTCCAGCTGCCTTTCCCTGGCTTTTATTACGGTTACCACCAGCCCAAGGGCCAGAATAAAGATGAGCGCCGGCGTTACCCACTCAATTGGCCACTTATAGAGAACACCAAGCACCGCCAGCACCGTTATCAGGGTCGGGTACCAGCCACGATTGATGATTGTCTTCAGCGTATACATTCCGTCCCCTCCTAATCGTACTTTGTCAACGGTATCTCAAGACCGCCGAGCATCTCCGCAAGCAATGCCTTCTGCAAATGCATCCGGTTCTCCGCCTGGTCAAAGACCACGGACCTCGGGCTGTCAAGGACACCTTTTGCTACTTCCTCTCCCTGGTGAGCAGGCAACGGGTGCATAAGTATGGCGCCTTCTTGTGCCTGCATCATAAGTTCATCATCTATCTGGTATCCAGCGAACGCCCGCCGCCGCTTCTCGCTTTCGTCTTCCTGCCCCATGCTCGTCCACACATCCGTATAAACTATGTCAGCCTCATGAACTGCCTGACGCGGGTCCTCAGTACACAGGATTTCGGTGCCGCTCTCCATGGCATAGCTCTGTGCCAGCTCCAGCAAGTCGTCACGTACCTGATAAGCTGCCGGTGAGGCAATCCGGAAATGTATCCCGGCCAGTGCTGACGCCAGCATGAGGCTGTGCGCCACGTTGTTGCCATCGCCCACATAAGCCAAGGCCAATCCTTCCAGTTCGCCCTTCTTTTCATAAATGGTAAGCAAATCCGCCAGTGCCTGACAGGGGTGCTCTAGGCCAGACAGGGCATTG
>Ga0209427_10008695_pt1 | contig 11409 bp, 7 predicted proteins | sample DeeMarSWOR136_30_FD_187465 | JGI IMG/M metagenome (GOLD analysis project Ga0209427, IMG submission 187465) | Marine sediment microbial communities from White Oak River estuary, North Carolina - WOR-1-36_30 (SPAdes) (version 2) | ecosystem: Environmental > Aquatic > Marine > Intertidal zone >... | reverse complement strand
AAGTCGAGGAAATAAAGCCCGCCTAGGATGCCATCTCGCTCTGGGGCATGCCCGCAGAAGGCATGGCCGCCGCTCCCATCCCCGGCAATGAGAGCATCTTGTTCGCACATCAGCTCACAGACATGTCTGAAGCCGACAAGGCTCTCATAGACAGGGACTGAGAATAGCTCGCCCAGGCGATAAAGCATGTCGGAAGCGTTCAGCGCTTTGATGATCGCGCCCCTCTGCCCCCGGACCTCAAGAAAATAAAGGGCGAGAAGGGGATAGACCTGATGAGGAGTGAGGAGTACTCCATTCTCATCCATGACTGCGATGCGGTCGCTATCGCCATCTGTAGCCAGGCCGACGTCGGCCCCCAGCTCACGAATCGTTGCCGAGAGCTTGGTCAAGTTTTTGGCGATGGGCTCGGGGTTAATTCCGGGAAATAGCGGGTTGCGCTCGCCATTGATTTCGACCGCTTCGGTGCTGCCGCCGGCTAATATCGTCTTCAGGTAACCGATTGCAGCCCCGTACATGGGGTCGATCACCACTTTGAGCCCGGCCTGTCGCAGTCTCTCCAGGTCTATCAGTTCAGCTATCTGCTTGAGGTAAGGAGGGGCCAGGTCTAAATACTCAATAAGCCCTTGCTTCAAGCCTTCAGCTAACGGGATGTGTTTCACAGCAGCTGCTGATGAAGGGGTGCGCTTCTGTATCGCATCCAGGACCTCGAAAGGGGCACTGCCACCAAATTCCGCCTTATACTTGATTCCATTCCAGATAGCAGGATTATGACTGGCAGTGATAATCACAGCTCCGGCGGCTTTGTTGGCTATGACCCCATAACTTACCACCGGGGTTGGCGTTGCCTTGGGGCAGAGATATGCCTTGATGCCATTTCCAGCGATGACCTCAGCTACGGCGGCAGCGAAGTCCTCGGAAGCAAAGCGGTTATCATAACCTATTATCAGACCACGGTGGGCCACGTCAGAGCTGACAAGATAGCTGGCTACGCCCTGAGCGCAAGCCCGCACATTGTCGAAGGTGAAATCCCGGGCTATGATGCCGCGCCAGCCCTCGGTACCGAATTTGAACGATGTTGCCATTATCTTACCTCTGCACTCCCCGTTTCAGGGTAGAGGGGCTCGTTCCTCGTATTTTTTGACCTTATACACCTTACAGAGCAAGTTTTTGAACGACCACGATCCGACAGCCTCATCCATATCGTCGAGCTCCTCTTCGGTGAGCACATTCACGTTTGATATCCATACCCCGTGCAACCAAGGTTCCTCTCCCGGCAGCTCAGGGAACCACCAGCCATGCTGGGCGTGAACCACCCTGGGGTCTATGCCGTCAAAATAGCGGCACTTCTGCATAATCCTTCCCCGGGGCGTTTCGATCCAAACCCAGTCACCGTCATTTATGTCAAGTTTTTTCGCTGTTTCAGGATGTATTTCAAAAATAGGATGTGGATACCTGCGGCGCAGGGATTCCACCTGTCGGTGCTCGGAATGGAAGAAGGGCAGGAATCTGGCGCCGGTGGTGAGTATCAGCGGATACTCCTTTGCCAGCTCCTTTTTACTCACCGGGCTCTCTGGCGGCTCCCTATAGAAAGGCAAGGGATCATAGCCCAGCTTCTCCAGTATGGTGGAATACAGTTCAACCTTGCCCGTGGGCGTGCCAAACCCGATCTGCTCATACTTCTTAAACCTCCTCGGCGGCTCGTACTTCCCCACCTTCAACAATTCGTTGAAGGTATAGCCGAGGGGCTTAAGTCTATAATCGTAATGCTCCTCTAAGGTCTCCCATGGCCAGTCTGCCTCCTGCCCCAGCCTCAACCCCAGGCCGCGCCAGAAATGGTAATCGCTTCTGCGATCATACTCACCGGGCATAGTGTTGGGCACTGCTTGCTCTCCAGCCGTAATCGTGGGCGTTGTATTATGGTAGTTCCAGAGGAATGGTCTTTCCAGCCATGATGCCGCGGGGAACACATAATCGGCAAGCTCAGCGCTGGGCGTCATGAAGTAATCCACAACCACGTAGAGCTCCAAATTCCTCAGCGCTTTGTATACCAGCTTGGTATTGGCCCAGGTGACCATGGGGTTATTAGCCAAGGTGATAAGGGCTCTTATGGGATAGGGCTGGCCATAAGCCATGGCGCGCACAGCAACCGGCGGCGGCAGGATAGCAGTGAAATGGAACAGGTCACCCCGCTTACCCCAGACCCTCTCTACACTCTGTTGGATCAGCTCATATCCCGGCCAGCCGAAAAGCTTAAATCTATCGCCACTTGCAGACTTTTTCCGCTGCTCCGGAGGTAGCCTATCCGGCAACTCGATCTCATGCTCGGTGATGAACGGGGCTGGTCCAAGCAGCTCCTCGCCGCCTTCGACATCCATATTGCCCACGATCGCTGATATGATGTACTTGGCTTGCAGAACATGGCGTGAGTAGGCTTGGTGTGCCAACCCCATCCCCTCCAGAGCACAAGAAGGTCTATTCAGGGCAAACATCCTTGCCGCTTCTCGTATCTTCTCCGCCGGGATCCAGGTGATGTCCGCCACCTTCTCGGGGGGATAGTCCTCGGCTCGCTGGGCAAGCTCATCGAAGCCATGACACCAATTGGCGACAAAATCCTTATCATAGAGCCCCTCTTCTATGATCACCTTTATCATAGACATCAACAGAGCACAATCGGTGCCCGGCCTTAGCTGCAGCCATAAATCAGCTATCTCCGTCATCTCCGTAGCTCTGGGGTCGACCGCTATTATCTTGGCCCCTTTCTTCTTTGCCTTAACCACGCCCTCCCATACGGTCTGATGGCTCGGGAGCGGGTTACGGCCCATCATCAGGATGCATTTGGTCGCCTCCAGCTTCTCAGTGGACATCCAGTAAGGGAACCAGCCATATATGGTCATGGCGACCACCGCTGAATTCCCGTGACAGATGGGATCGATCGCTGTCATATTGGGGCTGCCAAAGAGGTGCATAAATCGCGTCCTGAATTCCTCATAGGTCCTGCTGGTACCCGCGCTTTCAGCTACGGCCTCAGCCCCATACTTCTCCCTTATCTCCTTTAATCTCTCGGCCACTTCATCCAATGCCTGGTCCCAGGAGATCCGTTCCCATTTGCCCTCACCTCGGTCGCCCACCCTCTTAAGCGGGAAGTTGAGCCGATCGGGATGATAGAACCATTCGCGGGCTGCCGGGGCACGACATCCTTTGTAGCGACTGGGCTCTACCCTGACCAGCCTGCCGTCCTCGACGTGGACGTTGACGGTGCAGCGAGGCTTGCAGAAAAAACAGATCGCCTTCTTAATCTCCTCGCTCGTCGCTCACCTCCTTTAGGCAAAGGTGGCGCCGCTGATTTTGCAGCGCCACCTTCTCTCACATCGCCTGCTGGCTCAGGCTGCCTTTCCCAAGATGTAAACTGCATAATTATCGCCGTCGACCCTGATCCGATCACCAGTCTTGATCTTGGCCGTTGCTTCACGAGTGCCAGCAACACAGGGCAGACCATAGTCTCGGGCTACAATCACGGCATGGGATAAGGAACCACCGGCATCGGTAACCACCGCTTTGATGAAATTAAAGGCAGGATGCCAGGTAGGATTTGTAGATGGCACAACCAGGATCTCTCCGGGCTGGAGCTCGGCTATCTGCGCCGGATCCATGAGCACGCGGGCTATGCCTTCGGCAACTCCTGGCGCTGAAGCGATGCCATAAAGATCAGCTTTCAATTCAGGCTTTACCTTCTGTGCTCCAGCAAATACCCACATTACAGGCTCTCGGCTCAGATTTTGGAAGAACCAATCCGGGTCGCCGATCATAAGCTTCTCCGCCATCATTTTTGGCGCCAGGTCAATGAATTTCTGCCATTCCTCTCTTCGTATTCGGGCCACCTTGCGGGCTGCTCCTGTTTCCATATTTGCCAGTAACCTTATTATCTCCTCAGGCAACAGGAAATTGACATCATCCGGGTCATCGAGCAGACCAGCCTTGAAAGCCCTGGTCCCAATTTCCACGAGTACGCGCCGACCGACGGCAGGCATGTAACAATCCACAGTGTAATTGTGTTCCTCACTGTAAATGCCAGACCACTGCGCAGTTTTCATCAGCTTGCCAAACCAATCTCTCTTATCTTCGGGGACACGGGAGAGGACATCCCTTTCCGCCTCCTCTCTTTCCTTAACCATGCGATCATGCTCCTGATCCATGAGGAAGGCTCCCCCTTTAGCCATATCACCCCTTATACTTGGCAATGCCAATGCTGGTTTCTCAATCCAGGTGGGCACGCAGCAGTCGAGGAGTATTTCAGTTCGCCAGCCGTGCTCGTTCAGGAATTCATGAAAGTCCTGAAGCCACTTCCTCCCTCCTTCGCTCTCCTCAAGCTTTTTCAGGAGTACCTCATCATTAGGTGTGGCTTCGAACAGCGACTTAAGCCCCAGTTCAGTGGCGCGATCGCCAAGTCGCCACAGCCCTCTATCGACTTCGTAGATCTTGGTCGTAAAGCCGGTCAGCAACTTCTTGAACTGCAGATGGTCTTCATTGATTCCGAGCAGCTCCTGGCACATCAGCCCAAAATCCCGATAGGCCAGATAGGAGGCATACATGGGCAGGAAGTGTATCTCCCAGACCCTCTGCTTAACCGATAAGTAGTATTCAAACTCCTCCATGAGTTGAATGTTGCCCAGCTTCTGTAAATCGGTCTTCTTCATCCGCTCAAAGTGCCCCATCATCTCAGGGATAAGTTTCCCCCGCCATATCCCACCGAAGTCCTCAATCCAGGGCTTTATCCTCTCCCTGTATATCGGCTCACGCTGTTTTTCCTCCTCTGGGGTGGTCACCCTCAACCCCAAGTAGTAAAGCCCCTCTATTGACCTCCAGGTTACTCCCTTGCTGGTTGGCACCATTAACTGGTCAGCAGCCCAGGCGAAGCCGCGCACATCGTAAAACAAAATGGCCCAGTGGTGAAATGGCTTCCTCACCGGTATGGAGTAAGGTACTGCCATCATCCAACACTTGGTAACGTCCAGGTCTACCTTCTCATCGAAGGTAAAGGTTGTCCAGCCATAATAGCTCACTTCTCCCCTCCTTGTTATAGTCTAAATGAGATATTGCCTCCTTTTCTCCTCTTTCAGCCCTTTCCACCTCCTTTAAGAGTTTACTCTGTCTCGCTTCTCTCCCCCTTAAACCTGAAACTCACTCACGTATCAAGTCTTGGGAATGATGGGCAAGAGCACATACGACCGGTGCTCTGTATCACGATAGATCTGGTGCAGCGTCGTTTTGCTGCTGCACATGTGGTTGGGGAATATCCTGGGGTAAAGCCCGGGGCGTATCGGAGTTGAGCCAGGATAGTCCAGGGACATGATTTCCAGCTTAATGCGATGACCGAATTTGAATACATTTGAAGTTGAGATGATCTCTATGGGATACTCATATATTTCCCCGGGCACAACCGGCTCTGGATTTGTGTGTGGGTGCCAGGGTCTCCACGGCTCCGATTTACTTTTGTCGGCAGCCCTATGTGATGCCTTGAGCCAGCCCCGGGTCAGCTCGATCTCGCTTCCATCCGGAGCGACATCTCTGAGGGCTACAATCCAGTTGGTATCATCCTGATCGATGGCTGCATGGAGGTACAGGGCGATAGGTCCCGTGACCTCCACATCCTCAGTGAGAGGCGGGGTTAGGTATTTGACCGAATTTATATGAGTGGTCATGGAAAGTGGCTGCTGCACATAGCAATCGGGCTCAGTGTAAAAGGTCTCCGGCTCCGGGGAGAGGCGTTCCCAGCTGCGGAGATAGAATTTCGTCCATTGTGTTCTTGCCAGGGGCCACTCATTTTCGTAACGCCATTCATTAGCCCCCATCACGAAGATCTTTATCGGTGGCTCATCCATGATCCCCGTATCTATCCCCTTAAGCCAATAGTCAAACCACCTCAGGACCAGATCGTGGTATTGGTACCATGGCCGGTCTAAGAACGCCGCTGGCGTTATGATCATTTTCTTGGGCGATTTTAGTCCCATGTAGTTTTTGAATGCCCCCGGGAGGTGACAATATCCATAGGCATACCATCCCGAACCTGTGTAGGCGGGGATCTTTATCCGGTCATATTTCACGTATGCCGATCTCTCCCAGTAGAAAGGCCCGTCGGTGGAATTTAACAGGATATCGACGAAACAGGGAGCCCCGCGTGGGTTTTCCGCCTTGCTCCGAATCGGGGGATACATAATGATTTCCGGGTTACTCCTCAGTTCGTCCAGGCGGCGCTGCAATTCCTCGGGGGATAAAGTCTCAGCAGTTACTATCTTGCCTGCGCCGGGACGAATATAGGTGGTGTAGAGAAACGTGCTCAGAATGCCACCTTGATAGGCCAAATCCCGATAGACATCTGCGGGGCAATCATAGGGAAAGATAGCTTTCAAGTGTGGCGGCTGTTCAGCAGCTATGGGCAACTGCACACCGCCAAAATAGGATATGCCCAACATGCCCACATTGCCATCACACCAGGGTTGTTGGGCAATCCACTCTATGAGATCGTGGCCATCCTCAGCTTCCTGCTTCGATACCCAACCACGCCATTCCCCCTCCGACTTACATGTTCCCCTGACGTCACCAATAACGTGGACGTAGCCTCGAGACACGAGGAACTCTGTATCTCCAGCTTCGGCACCACCGCACATAAGAGGTGTGCCGGCCGGCACCGGCATTATCGGTGGCGCTTGTAGCTCTTTGCCATAAGGAGACAGGGCGAGCAAAGCTGGGAACTTCCCTTTGGCATTGGGACGATAGATGTCCACTGCGAGACGCACCCCATCACGCATCGGCACGTAGACATTCTTCTCTTTCTTGATCTCATAGACTGGTTGCGATCCCTCCCAGGTCTGCTTCTTCATACGCGGCATTTATCTCAGCCCCCCTTCAGATAAAAATGAGATACCGTTTCACAGTATACGATTTTCCTATTTCTGCTGTCAACTTTCTAGGAATTCGGTAGCTGAGCCAGGGCGGCTTTCGACACAAACAGCAAGTGTGTTTATGTGTTATAGTATAGGCAGGCCCGAGATGGTGGCTGTGATAGGCTGAGTCAAATACAGTTTGCCACAACAGAAAGGGGACAAGAAATGGAGACATTAGACACAATTAACAAAAGGGCAAGCCTCAAGACGCGTCTTTCACCGCGCCATGTTGAACAGGAGAAAATCGAAAAAATCTTGGATGCTGCCAGGTTAGCACCCTCGGCACGTAATAGTCAGTCGTGGCGCTTTATTGTTGTCAAGGATAAGGAGACTATCGAAACTTTAGTCAGCAAAGCATTCAGCGAGAGAAATGCTGTGGTGAGTGAGGCACCTGTCATCATCATTGCCTGTGCCAACCCCAGCGATGACCTAACCATCGGCGGCAGAGAATACTATCTATTCAACGTGGCCCTGGCGGTGGAAAACATGCTCTTGGCAGCGACCGACCTCGGGCTAGTTACGCATCCAATGACAGGCGTGGACGAGGATGAGCTGAAAAAGGCATTGCGCATCCCCGATGAGGTAAGATTTGTGGTCGCTACGCCTCTATCGTATCCTGCTGAGGGCTCGTATGAGGAAGCGGCTCAAGAAAGACTAAGTCAACGCACAAGGAAAGACCTACGAGAACTGGTCTACTGGAATGCGTGGGGCAGGTCATTATAGCTACACCGCCTACGAAGGCAGATGTAAAGCAGCGTAGACCCCGGCGGCACAACTCATCATCCTGCTACCTCTACAATCGAGTAGGCAATCAAGTACCTCCAGGGTCGTGGTAGAAGACACGAGCAATTGGAGAATAGGATGCCCACCCCTTGAATTCTCCCGGGTGAATCCTGGCTAGATTGCCGAGTGTCCCAAAGGAAGTGTGAAGTAGAAGGTAGAACCACGCCCCGGCTCCGACTCCACCCAGATCCGGCCACCGTGGGCGTCCACCAGTCTCCGGCAAACCAGCAGTCCCAGCCCGGCGCCTTTAACCCCCTCAAGTCCGGGCTGTTCTAAGCGCTGGAAAGCGCCAAAGAGCTTGGCCTGGTCAGCGAGCGATATGCCTATCCCTTGATCGGCGATCCCGATAACCAGACGCTCCTTATCCCGCTTAGCAAAGACTCGTATCTCACTTCCCTGGGGCGAATAATTGACTGCATTTTCCAGCAGATTATGCAGGATGCGTTCCAGTCTCAATGGGTCGACAGGGACCGGGCGAAGGCCCCTGGGGAAGTCTATCAGAAACCGGTGTCCTGAAGCTCGCCGGCTTATTTTCTCGACTACGTTTTGCACCACGTGTTCCACACCCATTGGCTCAGCATGCAGGACCAGGCGGCCAGCCTCGGCTCGGGAAAGCTCGAGGAGGTTCTCCAATAGGTGAGACAACGAATCTGCTTCCCAAGCTGCATCTTGGAGAAGCTGGCGCATTTCCTCTGGAGACAGACGTGACCCCTCGCTCAGAGCTGTATTCACAGCCCCGATGACCACGGTAAGGGGACTGCGGAGCTCGTGGGACACAAGACCAATAAACTCATCTTTGACTTCTTCCACCTTCTTGCGCTCGGTGATGTCGCGGTCAATGCCGCGGTAGCCACAGAGGCGACCGTCAGCATCGAAGAAGGGCACGCCGCTGGTTTCCAGCACCACCAAGCGGCCATCCTGGTGCAGGTTGGTATTCTCCAATCTGGCGAAAGATCTCTGGGACTCCACGATGGCTCGGAACTCCTCAGCAACACGTTTTGCCTCTTCCGGGGGCATCAAATCGAACGGTGTCTTGCCAATGACTTCCTCCGGCTCGTATCCCAACAGATCCTTGACTTTGGGACTGGCATAGGTGTAGACGCCGTCCACATCCACTTCCCAGACCCAGTCGCTTGTGCTCTCGGTGAGGGCGCGAAAACGCTCTTTGCTCTCCCGCAGCGCCTCTTCCGCCCGCTTGCGCTCTTCCAGGTTATACAGCCAGCGGCGTAAGGTTGCCCCCAGGCGATCAGACCCCAGGAAGTCGGTCACGGGTATATAGTAGAAGTTATCATAGATTTCCGTGCCCACAACAGCGATCGGATGGGTGGCGAGGACATCCAGAACCACATCGGGCTGGAAGTGTCGTCGATCATACTGGCACAAGGCCAGGCACTTGCTGCCGGGGAAAAATGCGTTCAACTTGGCCTCGTACTCGATCAATCGTTCTGAGCCAGGCAACCCCCGCAGTGCCCAAGTCATTTCCCCAGTCACACGCAGGGCTGAGTAGCCCTCAGCCAGAGCACGCTCCGTCTCACTGCGCAACAGTTCGATCATTCGATCGGGGTCGAAGATTCCGTCCCGCATATAAGCGTCGCTAATAGTGAGGATGCTTAGTTGCCCATTGGCCAAGTAGGGTTCAACCTCCACCCCATCGTCTCGCAAATAGTTAAGGACAGTTTGGGCGGTGTGGGCATCCACGATATAGAGCACCTTCTCGCCTCGCTCCAGCCCCTGCTGTAGGTAAGGAGCGAGCACGGCGCGGTGTTCTTCCTCCGTCTCATACAAGCAACAAAGGTGATCCCCAGGCCCGAGAACAGTTATCATGCGTGCGGCATGACCGGATGTCATAGTCTTGAGTCTCCTGTCATGGCTAGTTCCCTGTAGTCAGAAGCGATGGCATAAATTCCAGCGGTGTCAACATTGTAAGTCATGACGATGTCAACGTCAAGGACACCTCCACCACAAAGGACTTTGACACTGCTTGAATTTGCAATTATCATTAGAGCACCACATAGTCATATAGGACAGTGCTGTGAGGCGGTTTCGCATACTGGTAGTGGACGATGAGGAACGGGTTCTCAACTTCCTCAGGTCCAAGCTGAAAGCTTCAGGATATGAGGTGTTGACCGCCAGTAATGGCGTTACCGCCCTGGAGCAGGCTCAGGCTCAAGAGCCCGATCTCGTAGTGCTCGACCTGCTCATGCCGAAAATGGATGGCTTTCAGACGCTTAAAGAGCTACGCAGCTTTTCGGCGGTGCCGGTTATCTTTCTCAGTGCCAGAGGGGCCGATGCTGACAGAATCAAGGGCCTTGGCCTGGGTGCCGATGACTACCTACCAAAGCCGTTCAACCCCGATGAGTTGGTAGCCAGGATCGAGGCGGTAAGGCGCCGGCTTGAACCTGCCGAAACACGCAAAGTCTTGGGGCTGCTTTCTTTAGGGGATGTAACCATCGATTTCAAGAGGCACCGCGTCGTTGTCAGGGGCGAAGAAAAATACCTCACCCGAATCGAGTGGCTTCTGCTCAGCGAGCTTGCCCGTAATGTTGGTCGCCTTATGCCCTATGAGGAGCTCCTCAGCCGGGTGTGGGGGCCCGAATACCGCGACGATGTTCAACTTCTCAGGACATGGATCAGCAGGCTCAGATATAAGCTGGAAAGTGATCCCATCCATCCCAACCTGATTCGCACCATCGCCAAGACAGGCTATATCATCGACCAGCCCTCCGCCTGAACAGCCTCAAGAACTCGGCCCAACGCCTGTACCGAGGTTTCCAGCCTCGATTAGATACCTCACCCCAAATGTCATACTTTTTTAACCTTTTTTCTCTTCATGTTATGACTTCTTCATCCCTGGCCCTCTATTATGGAGCCGAACGTATGGGGCAGATGGCAAAACCAGGTAAGCGGGGGTGAGGTTGAGATGTTAATCAAATTCAAAAGCTGTCCGAGATGTAATGGTGCTCTGTTCGTCGATTGGGATCAGCATGGGCAGTATGTTGAGTGCCTCCAGTGCGGTTATCTGCGCGACTTGCGAAGCCAACCTCATGTGGAACGGCAGTTGGCAGAGGAAGAGGAGGAGCCAGCCTGGCCGATTATTAGGGTGATGAAACAGGAGGAAGTCGATCGCTTCCAACAGTAGAAGAGTAGTAGAAAGCGGGCCGATTAGACTCTTGGTGTTCGCATCTGTAACTGGCCGGGGGGTCTTCCTCGGTACCAGGTTGGGCAGGGTTGATGGTCTTCCCAGGCAACACAGCGAAGCAAATAAAGGAGGTACAGGTGCTCCAAGGGAAGCGTATTGCCATTTTGGCTGAAGAGGACTTCGAGGATTCTGAGCTTGTTGAACCGCTGAGGGCGATGAAGAATGCCGGTGCCAGGGTGGTGATCGTGGGCAGTGGCTCGAAGCCAAGCTATAAGGGTAAGAGGGGTGATACCACAGTAACGGTCGACACTACTGCTGATAAGGTCAAGGCTGAGGAGTTTGATGCCATTATAGTGCCCGGGGGCTATGCCGCCGACAAGATGCGCCTGCACCAACCCATGATTGACTTGGTAAGGAAGGCACACGATCTGGGCAAGGTGGTAGCGGCTATCTGCCACGGAGCGCAACTCTTTATCTCAGCCGACATAGTCAGAGGACGCCGGGTTACCTCCTGGCCCTCGGTAGCAGTAGACCTGAGGAACGCCG
>Ga0209427_10008693_pt1 | contig 11409 bp, 8 predicted proteins | sample DeeMarSWOR136_30_FD_187465 | JGI IMG/M metagenome (GOLD analysis project Ga0209427, IMG submission 187465) | Marine sediment microbial communities from White Oak River estuary, North Carolina - WOR-1-36_30 (SPAdes) (version 2) | ecosystem: Environmental > Aquatic > Marine > Intertidal zone >... | reverse complement strand
AATAATCCCAGCTTGAACCCTATAATGATCACAAATTATGGCTGCGGTCCTGATGCTTTCTTCTGGAAGTATCTTGAGGAAACCATGGAAGAGGATCCTTATCTACTTCTCGAGGTAGATGAACACAGTGGTGATGCTGGAATGATCACCAGGGTTGAAGCCTTTCTCGATACCCTTAGTAGACCGAAAACGCGGGTAGAGGAGGAAAGACAAGAAGACCTCAGTTTAATTAGACCCTCTGGCGGGATTAGTATCTTCAAACCAACAAAGAGGATTAGGGAACTCGATAAAACATTTTATATCGTGCATGTTTCTGGGCACTCCGTTATTTGGGCTGCTGCTCTCAATTCCGTGGGTCTAGATGCCCGAGTTTTGCCCGAGCCTGATGAACTATCGGAGGAGATAGGAAGAAGATACGTCTCTGGCAAGGAATGTCATCCCTATTTACTTACCACAGGGGATTTAGTCAGGATGACCCAACTTAAAGATTTTGACCCAGATAAGGCAGCATTTATGATGCTTAACTTCGATGGTTCCTGCAGGTTGAGCCAATATGCCTTGTCTCAGAAATTGGTTCTCAAGAGATTAGGTTTGGCGCATATCCCTATAGTTGCCCCAATTGCCTCTATCCGCCATGATGAATGCACCGAATTATTTGGATTAAAGTGGGCGGAGGCTATCTGGAAGGGTTGGCTAGCTACGGATGTCTTATTAAAGAAGTTACTTCATATTCGCCCTTATGAAGTAAATAATGGGGAAAGTGACAAGGTTTATGCACAAGCCATAGAGGAGATAGCCTCTGGAATTATCAAGGGTAATTTTCGGCAGGCTTTGGACCGTTCAATAGCGGCTATGGATGAGATTCCAACCAAGGATGAAGTTAGACCAATTATAGGTATCGTTGGAGAGTTCTATACCTGTATGAACTCCTGGTCTAACAACTATATAATCAAAGAGTTTGAATCACTGGGTGCTGAAGTGAGACTTGGGCCGACTACTACAGATTACTTAGTATATTTTAATGAGGTATATCCGGAGGCTCACTTTTCTAGAAGAAAATATCTCTCTGCCCTTTATTATTATCTTAGAAAGTTTCCGTTTATGTACTGGAAGGGAAAGATTGAGGGAATGATGAACGACGAGCTTCGAGATTGCAGGATCCCCAGGGTTGGGGATTTGGTTACACTTGCCGCTCCTTATGTAAGTGATGATATAGACCCAGTAGTAACTGTAAATGTAGCTAAAGCGAAAAATTATGCTATTCAGGGTTGCAGTGGTATAGCTAATCTCGTCATTTTGAATTGCCTTTTTGGGACTGTATCCACTGCTATTTATAGAGGAATACAAAGGGAGCACAACCGCATTCCTGTGCTCAACATGATATATGATGGGCTAAAGCAAACCAACGCAAAGACAAGGATAGAGGCCTTTATGCATCAAGCGAAGTTGTACCACCAAAGATACAGCATGGTTTAGTAAACTAACACTTTGTGGAAGCTGACATTCCGAATTTATACAAAGTTCACCTTGTCATGATAGGCAAGGTTAATACTAAAAATATCTAACGACCTACCACTTTGAATCGGGCTTTTTAATTTGTTTAGGATTTTGTGCTTGGGATTTGGGATTTAGAGAGAACCACCCATTCGATTTGGTCACTGTTTTTCAAAACAGACACGATTTGGTTCTTATACCTTAATTGCTCCACCAGAAAAAATTGCCCCTTATAGTCCAAAGTAATGTGAGTCTCATCGGGGACTGAGATTATCCGACAGGTCTTTAACCCACCTAGACCGATTCCGATGACCTTCAGAATTGCTTCCTTTGCTGTCCAATAACGAAAAAGAGTATCCCAAGACCTTCCCTTTAGTTCCCATTCCTCGTCACTCGCTACATGAGCAAAGAGAGATGTAGTCCGGGGTTTTATTTCTTCAATATCTATCCCGACCCTATTTTTGCTAACTACTGCCGCCACGTACCTAGGTTTATGAGAGAGAGACCAATAAATGCCAGCAACTGGACATGGTACACCTTTTTCATCCTTTAGTAGTTCTCCAAGCTTCACCTGGCTTTTTTCGGCACTCAGTTTTAACGCCTCTCGAGCAATTCGGCTTAGGTGATCTACCTTTTCTTTCCCTTGGGGTTTATGTCCAGCTTCGATAACCGGCATGATTACAGGAAATAAAGTCATTGGTTTACTAAAACTTTGTTGCCTTCTTAATAATATCTTTGTCAAAGTAGTTAATTGACATTCCAGCATCCACAACAATGCCCTGAGCATTGATGCCGCTGGAACGCTCGCTCAATAGAAACGCTACCGCATTGGCTACTTCACTGGTGATTAGGGCTTTTTTACGCAGCGTTAATTGTTCCGCAAAGAGGTAATAGTCCAAATATTCTGGAATCCCTGCGGATGACGATGTTTTTAACAATCCGGCGTTCACGGAATTAAATCGGATTTGGGAAAAAGAACTGAAGGATTTAGCCAGGAAACACAGGGTCGAGTCTAGGGCAGCTTTTACTGGAGCCATAAAACCATAGGGTTCGGCCGCCATTTTAGTGGTTGAGATGGATATAGTGACTACAGATGCTTTCTCATCCAATAGGTCTTTGAAGGCATTAGCGATGGCGATTAATGAATAACAGGAAATATCAATTGACTGCAGGAAGTCTTCCCTTTTTGTTTCGTGAAAAGGTTTAAATCCTCCTTCGTAATTGGCAAATGCTATGGAATGAACGATACCGTGAATTTTAGAATATTTTTTAGAGACGTATTCAGCTAGTTTTTTAATTTCCTGCTCTCGTTCGACATCACACACGAAGATATCTGTGTCAGGAAGAATCTTGGCAACACTCTCTTTTCTTGCCACTGATCGGACACTATAGATTACATTTGCCTTTGCCTGGGAAAGAACCTCTCCAACCGAGAAGGCAACGCTTTTCTTATTGGCCACCCCAAAAACAAGAAAAGTCTTATCCGCAATATCTAAGAAATCCATATAATGCCTCTTATTATACCTCTGGTTATATGTCATGTCAGGGTGCTTCTTTAGCTAGGGTGACGGTAAATTCGACTGTGACCGAGGTCTTGCCGCCGACCGAGGCTTTGCCCTTCATGAAATACGCATTACTGACTTTTTCCACGAGTTCCGCTTCAATATCCATGGTGTTGCCGGGCTTGACGATACTTTTGAACTTGGCGTTATTAATTCGAGCCAAAACAGGAACGCCTCCACTGATGCCCCCCATCATTTTGGATAGCAAAATTGCGCCTGTTTGGAAAATCGATTCACAGATAAGCGCTCCAGGCATGACTGGTTGTCCGGGATAATGGCCTTCGAAGACTGGCTCATCGGGCCTTATCTCTTTCGTTGTTTTGATTTTTGTTCCGGTTATTTCTACGATTCTATCGACAAACAGAAACGGTGGACGATGAGGTATAGCATTCAGAACCTCCTCCATCTCATAATCCTCCACTTACCTCAAGATTAGAACCGGTAATATAGGACGCCTCTTTGGAAGCCAGGAAAAGAACGCAGGCGGCTACTTCTTCCGTGTCTCCGAATCTCTTTAAGGGAATCCTGGCCAAATAATCCTCACGCAATTTATCTGGAAGGTCTTGGATCAATTCGGTGGCAATAAACCCCGGAGATACACAATTAACCGTAATACCCCGAGTGGCGACCTCCTTTGATAATGATTTAGTCAAGGCACTCAGGCCTGCCTTTGAAGCTGCGTAGTTCGCCTGGCCTTCAAAACCGTATCTTTCCATCACAGAGCTTATGTTGATAATCCGTCCATATCGTTTGCGCATCAAACTCATGACAGCAAATTTGCACATGTAAAAGATTCCAGCGAGATTGACATCAAGTACATCATGCCAGTCCGATTCTTTCATCATCGCAAGGACAGAGTCCTTTCGGATACCGGCGTTGTTAACGAGGACTTCGAAACCGCCGTATTTCGTGTCTATGTATTTGAAGAACTTTTCCACCTCTTCGTACTTTGTCACATTAAGTTTTTGAATATCAATGTTTTCGGCAAACTGGCTGTTGTCCTGTTTAAATTGTGCCGCCGCAGCTTCATTTGTTGAATAAGTGACAATAATCCTGGCACCTGCCTTCAAGAAACCCTCGGCGATGGCTTTGCCTATACCTCTGGTTCCACCAGTAACAATGACAGTTTGTCCTTTAAAATCATGCATTTCTTGCACCTGCTGAGAGGAATTTGTCTACATCGTGGGCGACGATTACCCCGTAGTTAGCTGCACCTAGCCAGCCAGACATAATAATCCCCACAGAGCCAGTATGGAAAAGCCCTGGTATTTCTTTGGGAAGTCCCATACTAACCTTTAACCCTTCGAATTTGGTGCCGAAAGAGGCACCGCTTAGATGGAGCGTATACCTTTGAAATGTCTTAGGAGTAGAAGCTTCCAAATGGTCTACCTTATCCCGAATCTTAGGAACATATTTCTCCAAAGCATCAAGCGTCCGTTGAATCAATTCTTCCTTAGAAGTCCGGTATTCTCCTTCAGACAGATTTGCCCAGTCGTCGTAATTAGCATTAGAGGAGGCAACAATGGAATACATATCAGAGCCTGGTCGGGTAGTGGGATAATAGATGGAAAAAGTCCGGCTGGTAGTATTTTTACTGCAAAGTTCTTGGGAATCAAATTTTGCTGCCTCTGAGGAAAAAAGCAAATCTCCTATGTAATCAATTCTTTCGCCCTTTTTGATACCTATATACACCTGACAACTGCTGTTATTAAGGCGCACTTTCCTTGCCTCTGCAACGTAGCTGGGAGAAAAATGCTCATCCCCGACTAGCTTTTGGATAGTTGATAATAAATTTGCATTGGAGACAACAGCCTTGCCTTTGATTATCTTTCCATTTGCTACTACTCCGGCAGTTTTTCTATTTTGGATGATGATTTTCTCGACCAGACATTTGGTGCGAATATCGACACCATTTTTTATAAGTTCAGCCCGCATCATTCCAATAATCTTGTCCGTGCCACCTTGAAAGGTATAAACGCCTTTATTCAGGAAGTTGGAAAAGACAATTCCATAGGTTATTGCTGGGTCATCCAGGGTTGAGCCGTTGGTATGAGTGATTGGTTCCATTACCATGCGGATAACATCATCCCTGCCCGGGAAGAACCTTTCAAAAAGCTGTCTTGTAGTCAAGTTTTGGTCATCATAGAAATTCATACCTCTAATTGTACTAATAAAGTCATCAGTAGTCTCTCCGGGGATTTTGAAGCGCTCCTGCAAGATGCGTTTGAAATCATCGCTATCGTAAGTCGTTGTAAGAGAGAATTGGGGGTTGTCCAATCGGATGTCTTTGAGTTGAACGATTGAGTTGGCAATTTCAGGACTCCAATATTTACGACAAGTTTTGATCATACCCACTGGAAATCCATGTAAGGAGATATCAAAGATATGCCCCCCCTTCCTCTTGAACCAAGTAGCCAATCCACCAAGGATGTAGTGCTGCTCAATAAGTAAAACTGAATATCCTCCTCTGGCTAGCATATTGGCACACGTCAATCCTGCCAGTCCACCTCCAATGACGATGACATCATATACTGACCTTGTATCTTTCAACCAATCGCGGTTCATTGAATCTCTGTTTTTCATGTCTTCTGCAAAACGTGAAGATTTGCCGTGACGATGCCACTAAGCATTGCTCCAATGATTCCCAGAAACCCTTGGTCTGTGCCACAGATAAATAGATTGTCTAAATGTGTCCTTCCCGTTTTGGTTTTATTAGGTGTCCCGTAGACTGCGCCGTTTATATGGCCGGTGAATTTGTGGATTGTTTTGGGAGTGAATGTATCTTTAAAGACTATTGAATCACGAAAATCAGGTATGAGTTTTACCACTTCTTTAACCGTAGCTTCGAACCAGGTGGCTTTTTGGGCTTTATACTCTTCTTCGCTCAACTTATCCCAGAGAGCAAAATTAGCCAGGTTGGTTATCCTGATCATGCCTTCTGGCAGAGGGTTTTCAAATTGAAAATTGTTGGGGCAACAAATAACACCACTGGAAACATCGACTAACCCATCAGGTCTGCGATAATCAAACCTATCTGAATTATTAAAAAAGGTGACGGTTGTGTCATAACTCATTTTGGCAGGTTCTTTATCTAAGACTATAATAGACTCCATAAATGAAATTTTACCCACATCGTGCTTGAAACTTGCAGAATCATAATCGGACAAAAGCCTCATGGTTTCAACATAACCGGCTGATGATAGTATCCTATCAGCTGTCAAGGCTTCTCCATTTTCGAGAAAGACTGATTCAACCCTGCCATTAGCGCATTTAAGGCTTGCTACCGCGCACCTCATCTTTAATTCACCGCCACAAGTCTTGTATTTTTTCACCAGCACGTCGAGGATCTGGCGTATACCAGCTCGGGGTCTGGCCAGACCTTCGCAGAAGATACTTTTGAACATGATAACAAACTGTCCGAACTCCATATCATTCTCTTGAGCATTGCTGTAAGACATAATCGGGCAAAAAATCATATCGCTGAGAAGTGAGTCGGAGATAATAGAACTTACAACATTGCGAGCCGAAATTGGTTTGGCATACAAGTTCAGTTCGTCATACTCGAAAATAGTTTTGAGCAACTTTTGGAAGTTATCAGCTTGCCCAGGAAAATTATCGACGACCTCCTGGACAAAGAAGTCAAAATTGTTAGTAAATCTTAAGCTTTTTTCTGGGAATCTAACTACCGACATTCGTTGCGGGTAGAGGTCAAAATCTTCGACTCTTAGCCTGAGTTGTCGAAGCAACCTTGGAAGTGGCGCTGATTTAATACTCTTGGGAACATAGTTGGTTATGGCGTGAAGACCAACATCAAGTTTACGTCCATCCAAAGTATAAAAAGAATTCAATCCGCCAACATGATGATGTTTTTCCAGGATACAAACCTTTTTATCGAAGTATGCCAATCTGATACCGGCAGCAAGACCAGACATTCCGGCACCGATAATTAGAACATCGTAATGCATGATCAAGCTCTTTTCAAAATCAAATGCTGACTAAGCCTTCAATCCTTGAGAAAATACGATAGAAACGTGTGTTTCTGGCTTGTTAACATGTAATAGCTTAGTTTCCCCAAAGTCTTAGTTCATAGATTATAATATGAGGTGCAAAGGGGTCAACTCTATTTCTTTTCCGGCGCTCTACCCACCAGCATTGCTTCGGCTCATTTTCTTGGTCTGGCAGTGACGGGACGCAGAGACATTCCAAGCTCTAATTGTATCAAAAGGCGTACTGCCAGCTCAGGAAAGGATACGTCTGCTTATAAACGATATTCCAGGTACAGGAGGGATTGGTCGCGCCGGGAGCGACCGCGCATATATCCCAAGCTGCCAGTGTGAAGGTACCGAGCTCTTGCATTTCCGTGGTGGTCTTGCCCGTCCCGCCAGCCGAAGTAACTTGTCCGCTGGTTTTGGTATCCCAGAAAGAGTTGCTAACATTGCCCCCCCAATTCACTCCCACTAGACCGCCAACATACTCATCACCGGTTACCTTGCCCGCGGCATATGAGTTGCTAACTGCGCCGAAATTCACTGCCACCAGACCACCTATATAATAGCTGCCAGCCACACTGCCTACTGAAAAGGAGTCACTAACAGTGCCATCCGCGCCATTCATTGCTACCAGACCGCTAGTAATTGAAGAACCACTCACGCTGCCTGTGGAATAAGAATTGGTTACAGTACCCGAATTAGATCCCATGAGACCGCCAACATCCCACATGCCAGTTACGCTGCCTGTGGAATGAGAGTAAGTCACTATACCATCATTACCTCCCACTATGCCGCCTACATAATTGTTGCCAGTCACGCTGCCAGTGGAATGGGAATTCCTCACAGTGCCGTAATTAGTTCCCACTATACCGCCAATATCCCACTCGCCAGCCACACTGCCTGCAAAATAGGAATTCCTGGCATTGCCATCATTAATTCCTACCAGACCTCCTACACCCGAACTGCCAGTCACGTTGCCTATGGAATGGGAATCGGTTACGGTGTCCTTGTTAATTCCGACCAAACCACCAACGTATTGCACACCAGTGACGCTACCACTTGAATAGGAGGTGGTCGTGGTGCCATCGTTAAGTCCGACCAAACCACCAACGTACTGGTCACCGCTCGTACTGTCCATAGAATAGGAATTGGTCACGGTGTTCTTGTTAGTTCCGACCAAACCACCAACGTATTGCTCGCCAGTGACGCTGCCGCTTGAATAGGAATTGGTCACAGTGTCCTCATTAACCCCGACCAGCCCACCAATAGAAAAAAAACCAGACACACTAGCAATGGAATAGGAGTTGCTCATAAAGCCCCTACAATTATACCCTACCACACCACCAACATACTGATCACCATTCACGTTGCCACTGGAATAGGAGTTACTCATAGTGCCATCATTTCCTCCCACTACACCGCCAACAGAAAAAGAGCCAGCAACACTGCTGGTGGAATAGGAGTTAATCACAGTGCCTTTCCGATTGTATCCCACTAGACCGCCAATATAGTCATCACCAGCCACATTGCCACTGGAATGAGAGTTACTCACAGTGCCATCATTTTCTCCCACCACGCCACCAACCCGGTAAGTCGCAGTTACGTCTAAGTTCACGACACCCAGTTGAGTGATTCTCCCGCCAAAAGCAAGGTATCCAAACAGGCCAACCTGCGACATAAACTCGAAGTTGAAGCTTAAGTTCGAGATTTCATGACCGCTACCATCAAACTCTCCAGCCAGATAAGGGATATAGAAATTGTTCTCATTGCTCAAGTCAAGATCGTTTGTTAATCTAAATTTCAGGTAACCATTCTGACCAAAGGCGAGCAGCTCTTTGAAATCACTGACAGTGTTTATCACATAAAAACCATTTTCTTGGGAAAGCCTTTGATTAACATTTAAAAATTTACCGTTGGCAAGCCACTGCTCAAAGTCTTCGCCGAATAAAGCTCCAATGGTAATGATGTTCTCTCCGTTAATCAGAACCTCGTCGTAATTATAGTAAGAATTGGTAATGGTGCCCTCATTGAGTCCGACGAGACCACCAACATACTGGTCGCCAGCCACGTTGCCAGTCAAATATGAGTCGGTCAAGGTACTCAAATTTTTTTCCACCAGACAGCCAATATGATTATTGCCAGCCACAGTGGCATTCACCATGCCAAAATCGCAGCAAAAAATCCCTTCGCTTGGCGTAGCGACCGAACCTCCAACGGTACTGGAGAGGGTAGGGATGGATTGTTCCGTAAGCATCTGTTCGAAGTTAGCCGTTATAGAGTAGTTGTCGTTCATGGTTATGGTAGTTGTTACAGCATTCACATCGGCAATTGTACTCACGTCACCCGTCCAGTTGACAAACTGGTAGCCACTATTTGGAGTCGCCACCAAGCTAACCACCATGCCAGCATCATACATTAAAATTCTCTCGGTGGGATTAGATACCCAACCACCAGCGGTGCTGGAGATGACGAGCATGTACTTAACAGATGGCACAAACTCATCGCCATTAATAACATTGCCACGGGAATATGAGTTGGTCACGGTACCCAAATTTTTTCCTACCAAACAGCCAATATGCTGCTTGCCAGCAATAGTGGCATCCACTATGCCGACATTATTGATGACTCCTCCTTCATCAACAAGACCGAAAAGCCCTACTTCATTTTCGTCAATGCGGTTAATAAACAGGTCCCTTATCTCGTGACCCAGACCGTTGAAATTCCCGATAAACGGTTCCCCATAGGCTCCAATTGGCTCCCATCCCTTTCCGTAATTGGCTGTATCACTCGCCAGTTCTATATAACCAGGAGTATAAGAATCGAGGTTGTTCATCAAAAGGTAGCTACGGCGTAGGTTGTATGTGATGGCATGCAAATCATACCAATCCCATATTTCAGCAGGAGGCAGATCGCAACCTACCATACCTGTAATCAAGGCAACCATGAAAAAAAAGATGGTTACTATTGCTACGTGATGCTGTCTTGTAGAGCCTGACGTTATCTTCATAAAGCACTTTATGCTCTCTACATGAAGGGATTTCCTGGGCTGACTGCCTTAGTCCTGTTGTAATAGGGCGCAGAAAAAAGTAGAGTTGATACCGTTTAAATTCACAATTCTTTCATTCGCGGCTCCAGGTAAGCTACAGTACTATCCAATGTGGCCAAATGTACATAGTCATCCTCGGGCACTTCGATACCATAGCGCTTTCGGAGCTCCATGACGATATCTAAAAAATCCATTGAGTCTAGCTCCACTTGTTCTCGTATAGGGATATCGCCCTTGAGATTGCTTAAATCTTCATCTGGTATGATTTGGGCTATGATTTTCAGAATCGTCTCTTTGATTTGCTCTTTGGTCATACCCCTCCGTTTGTTGATCCAGAAATCCTTTCAGCCTTATTCTTCGAACCTTTTTGCGATGATAACCGAATTAATACCTAACATCCCGAAAGAATTATTCAATATATAGTCGACCCTGTCAACCCTTTTTGGTTCATTGATAACCAAGTTGTTAAGTGGACATTCAGGATCTAAGTGGTCAAGATTAATGGTAGGATGGACAATATAATCTTCGAAAGATGGTAAATTACCCGCTAATTCTAAGGCACCAGCGGCTCCCATGGTATGACCAATATAACTCTTGGTATTGTTTATATACGCATGGAGAAATTCTCCAAAGATTTCTCTAATCGCCTGGCATTCGGCAATATCCCCTTCACGAGTTCCAGTCCCGTGCGTATTGATGATATCAATATCGCCTACAGATATACCAGCTTTCTTAAGGGCAAGGTTCATACACTCGACTTGCCTTGTTGCGTTTGGATGAATAAAATCAAACGCATCTGAGTTAATAGCATATCCCACGATTTCGCCGTAGATATGGGCTCCTCTTTCGAGGGCGTTATTTAATCTTTCCAGAGTGAAAATACACCCACCTTCGGAAACAACAACACCGTTTCGGTCCCTGTCAAAAGGGCGACATGCCTTCCGAAGGTCCACATGACTAGCTAACGCACCTTCATTTCTAAAGCTGGCAAAAATACCAAAGGTATGAATAGCCTCTGAAACCCCACCAGCTAAAGCTAAATCTACCTCATCCAACAGCAGCATTTGTAAACCTTGTATAAGTCCAATGTTACCGGCGGCGCACGCAGCCCCTAGTGTGTAGTGTGGTCCGGTAATTCCCATATTCATAGTGACTTCACCGGCTGGATTGTTGGCTACAGTTCTCGGGTTAAGGTGGTGTGACACAATTTTCACATCGTAGTTAAATTGCTTCATCTCATAGATTTGATTTTCGGTTTCCACGTCGCCGTGCTCGGTGATTCCAAGATAGATTCCAATTCTGGATTTATCAAAATTGG
>Ga0209427_10008690_pt1 | contig 11411 bp, 10 predicted proteins | sample DeeMarSWOR136_30_FD_187465 | JGI IMG/M metagenome (GOLD analysis project Ga0209427, IMG submission 187465) | Marine sediment microbial communities from White Oak River estuary, North Carolina - WOR-1-36_30 (SPAdes) (version 2) | ecosystem: Environmental > Aquatic > Marine > Intertidal zone >... | reverse complement strand
AAATACAGTTATTTACCACAAGTGGTATTTCAGGGATAAGCTCAGAGCCAGAGTCAAGCTCTCTCTTAAAACCCCTCGCTGGTCAACGTTCAGCAGAATTGGGCTTCGGAATGGCGAAAGGGGCCCGTGGCGCGTGGAAATCACCGATGAGGAAGGAAACATCTTTGGGATATTAAGGTTTAGTGTGACGGACTAGCTGGACGTCGCGGAAATGGTACAATTTATAGAGAACATAGCGGAGCGTAGCGGAGCTAAGTTCGAATGGAAAAGTTGCTCACATTCTTGGCAAGCATACGATGGCAGGATGCCCTCGATATCGCCATAAACAGTTACATCCTCTTTCGTCTCTACGTCCTTTTCAGGGGGACCAACGTGTTCAGGGTCCTGATGGGAATAGCCTTTCTCTGGTTCTTTCAGAGGATGGCGGGCTCTTTAGGACTTATTGTGACCAGTTGGGTCATACAAGGCATCATAGCGGCTGCGGCTCTTATTATCATTGTTGTCTTCAGAAATGAGATCCGTTCTGTGCTTCAGGCAAAGAACCTAAAGGCCATCCTCTGGGGCTCCCTGCGTGAGGGGTTAACCACACCTGTAGAAGAAATCGTGGAAGCCGCGTTTGAACTGGGTCGAAGAAGAATGGGCGCCCTGCTCGTTATTCCAGGAAAGGAAGACCTGGGTGAGGTCATCCAGAGCGGAATTTCCTGGCAGGGATTGCTGTCAAGGGAGATGATTTTGAGTATTTTCTGGCACGACAACCCCGTTCATGACGGCGCCGCCATCATTCGGGGTGACAGGGTCACTGAAGTAAGCACTGTTCTGCCCCTCTCTCAAAGAACAGACTTTCCTTCCCACTATGGGACGCGTCATAGGGCCGCTGCGGGACTGGCCGAAGAAACAGATGCACTGGTCCTCATCGTATCTGAGGAAAGGGGAACGGTCTCAGTGGCTCAAGGGTCTGATTTGAAGGGTGTAAGGGGAAAGGAAGCGCTTGCACATCTCCTGTACGAACACATGGAGATACCTGAAACAGAGGAAGGTCGTCTGGGGAAAGGAAAACTTGAACTCGGCATAGCAGCCCTGGTCTCATTTCTGTTTATATCAGGGGTATGGTTCAGCTTCACAAGAGGGATGGATACCCTGGTGACCCTTGAAATTCCCGTAGAATACATGAATCGCGCCCCCAGAATGCAAATCCTGGATGCCTCCACAAATAAGGTCCGTTTGGACTTGAGCGGCTCAGGAGCTCTCATTCGGTCTGTCCGGCCGGAGCAGGTGAAGGTACGCTTGGACCTGAGTAAAGCAGCAGTCGGACTCAATGCCTTCAATATTACGCAGGAAAACATCACGCTTCCACCCGGCGTTATCCTAAAGAATGTGAGACCCCAGGCAGTCGAAGTCACCCTCGATATCCTGGTTAAACGGGCGTTCCCCATCCAAGTGGATTGGGTGGGGAAGTTGCCCGAGAACGTACGCTTGGTTGCGGCCAAGCTTACACCTGAAACGATCCAGGTTACTGGGGAAAGTAGGATCCTCGAAAATGTCTCCACCATCTACACAGAAAAGGTTTCTGTGGATCGGATAGATAAATCGGGAACCATGACCGTCAAGGTGGCGCTCAGCCCGGCGTCCCTGAAAACGACCACCGAATCCGAAGACAGGGTGACCGTTGATTATGTGGTAGAAACGAGGGAGAAATGAAAGGACGAGGAAGTGGCGTCCTCCTCCATCTCACCTCTCTCCCTTCACCTTTTGGCGTGGGAGACATGGGGCCGTGGGCTTACGAATTTATCGATTTCCTTGCTAAGACCAAACAGAGTTACTGGCAAATCCTTCCTTTGAATCCCACAGACCTAGGACATGGCAACTCTCCCTATCACAGCGCCTCTGCCTTTGCGGGCAATCCATTACTCATAAGCCCTGAACTCTTGCTTGAAGACGGTTTGCTCGCTCAGGAAGATTTATCACACCTGGACAGGTTTCCGAAAGCGCGTGTTGACTACAACAAAGCCAAGTCTTGCAAGGAGCGGCTTTTTCATCACGCCTTTGAACGCTTCAAAAGAGGAAAAGACCCTCATGACTACGAGGCGTTTTGTGCAAAAAATGCCCACTGGCTTGATGATTATGCGCTCTTTACGGCCTGCAAAGCCCATTTTCAAGGAGAGGTTTGGAGCGAATGGCCAGAGGGCATACGGGAGAGAAAACCAGCGGACCTGGAATCCATGAGAAAAGCGCTTCATCATGCCGTTGAAAAGGAAGTCTTCCTTCAGTACCTCTTCTTCAAGCAGTGGCATACGCTGAAAAACATCTGCAATAAAAAAGGCATTGCAGTCATCGGGGACGTGCCCATCTACGTGGTTCATGACAGTGCCGATCTATGGGTCCATCCGGAACTATGTAAGCTGGACGATAAGAAGAGGCCCTACGCTGTGGCTGGTGTGCCTCCCGATTATTTCAGCGAGACGGGTCAGCTCTGGGGTAACCCTGTTTACAGGTGGGACGTATTGAAAGAAACGGGTTATGACTGGTGGATTCAGCGATTAGAACACAACTTTAGGCTATTTGATTTTGTGAGAATTGATCATTTTCGGGGCTTTGTGAGCTACTGGGAAGTAAGCGCCGATGAAAAAAACGCCATCAATGGAAAATGGGTTGAAGCACCTGCTGAGGACTTCTTCCGCGTTATATTAGACAGATTCCCAGAGGCTCCTATCATTGCCGAGGATCTCGGCCTCATCACTCCGGATGTCTGGGAAGTCATGGACCATTTCGGATTCCCAGGCATGAAGGTCCTTCTCTTTGCGTTTGGAGGGGATCTGCCCACGAATCCTTATGCGCCCCATAATCACATAAGGAATTGTGTGGTTTATACCGGGACCCACGACAACAACACGGCAAGGGGGTGGTTTGAAAAGGAGGCCAAGCCAGAAGAAAAAAGAAGACTCGCCCTTTACTTAGGAAGGGAGATTGCAGCAAAGCAGGTTCATTGGGAATTGGTGAGGCTTGCCATGAAGTCGGTTGCAAATACCGCCATTATCCCCATGCAGGATATCCTGGGTTTGGGTGAACAATCGCGAATGAATCGTCCGGCCAAAAAGGATGGGAATTGGATGTGGCGCCTCTTGCCGGATCACCTGACGCCTTCCTTAACAAAAAGATTTCTTGAGATGACAGAAATCTATGGCCGTGCCTGAAGGCCCGATTTCTGCCTTAATGTTCTTCTTCCTTAAAATATCCTTTGGGCACCGCCACAATACCCCGGGGTGTAACCGTAAAACGCTTCCGATCTTCCTTGGGTCTATAGCCTATCTCCGTCCCCGGTGGGATGTTGTTGTTTTTATCGATAATGGCCTTTTTAATCCTACAATGCCGGCCCACAGTAACCCCATCTAAAATCACCGACTCATCCACGGTAGCCCAACTCCTTATCACCACATTGTAAGCCAGGATACAATTGCGGACTATGCCGCTCACAATGCAGCCTTGGCCCACCAAGGAATCTAGGGCCTTTCCCACTCGGAAACCTTCCTTACGCTCTGTGGCGAAAATGAATTTGGCTGGTGGTGCGGCCACCTGATAGGTGTGCATGGGCCACTTCAGGCCATAGAGGTTGAAGTAGGGGTCCACGCCGGTAAGATCCATGTTGGCGTTCCAATAGGAGTCCAGGGTCCCCACATCGCGCCAATACCCGGAGTCTCGGGTGCAGGGATCCAGTTTGAGTTGGCGTTCCCCGTTTTCCAGAGTCACGTAGATGTAATCCTCAATGCAATTGTTCTTGCTGTAAGGGTAGGCAAAGACACGATAGGCGTCTAACGTGCCAGGTATAATATCGCGACCAAAATCATTCTCCTGGCTGGAGTGGAGCATTTCAAGAAGGACTTCAGTCCGAAATAGGTAAATGCCCATGGAGGCTAACACATGCCTTGTATCACCAGGAATGGTCTTTACGTCTTTCTTGGGCTTTTCCTGAAATTCTGAAATGCGATACGTCTCATCCACGACCGCCACACCATACTGACCAGCCAGTTCCTTGCTCACTTCCAACAGAGAAATGGTGAGATCCGCCTCTTTTTCCTTGTGGTAGCGCAGAAATAGGCTGTAATCCATCTTGTAGATATGGTCCCCTGAGAGGATGAGGACATGCTCAGGTTTGTATCGCTCAATGAGGTAGAGGTTCTGGCGAATGGAATCGGCCGTCCCTTTATACCAGTCAAGACCTATTCGCTGCTGCGGGGGGACTATTTTAAGGAAGTGACCGATTTTCTGACTGAAGATGTTCCAGCCTGCCTCTAGGTGGTCATTGAGAGACTGGGATTTATATTGGGGCAGCACGATGATCTTATAAACCCCTGAGTTTACGCAATTGCTCAACGTGAAATCGATCAGGCGATAAATACCGCCAAACGGAACCGCCGGTTTGGTGCGGTCCCGGGTAAGGGGCATGAGCCGCACGCCTCTCCCGCCAGCCATGACAAAGGCCAAAGTATCTTTCATCTCTTAATCTCGCTTCTATAAGGTCACGTTCCTTAACCAAGGATCTTTCTGAGGTCGTGAGATACCAAAACTTTAATATAGGGGCAGTAAAGATTAGCTGTCAAGCAGCTAGGGGCATCGGTCACCAGCCCCATATAAATCTTTTTAGTTAATGACCCAGACAGCCAATCCTTTGGCGAGATAAACCACCTTGTTGCATACTCGACCCATAGAAAATTCTTCCACTTCGGAAAGCCCCCTCCTTCCGACGACGATAGTGCCATAACCGCCCTGTCTGGCTTGTCGAACAATGGCGCCCGCTCGACTCTCCTCTCCCGTAATTATTTTGCTGGTCACCTGACTGGATTTGAACCCTGATTTCTCAAGGCGATTCTTTGCATGATCAAATGTGGTTGTGATTACGTCTTTCGCCTGTTCGATGTATTGTTTTTCATCTCCCCTGATAACATGTAAAAGATTCACCTTGAAATCGCTTCCGCCAAGACAAGATCCAACATAATCCAAGGCTCGCATGGCGTTCTCCGAGCCATCCACCCCAATAAGGACTTTCTCCGGGGTGGCGTCTTTTCCGACCAAGAGAAGGGGAGCAAAAGAAACTTTTTCAAGGAGCTTGGTTGCTACACTGCCAAGAATGAAGTCCCTAAATTTACTCATGCCTCTTCTCCCGACTGCGACGGTGTGGTAACCCTTCTTTGCTTCATTGATAATATCCCGGGCAAAACCCGCTTGTCTTTTCTTCTTTTTCACCCTCACAGAGTCTGGAGGGAAGCCAGCGTCTAGCAATACCTTTCGCGCTTCTTCCATAAATGCTTCAATCCGTTTTTTCATCTCCATTTCCCAAGCCCTGATCTCAGTAAGTCTCCTACGGTACAGTTGTGCTTTTTCCAGATCCCAAAAGGATTCAGGAATTTCGCTGAAGACATTAAAGAGAACCACATGCATTTTCTTAGCCGAAGGGATTTTACTTAGGTATCTGATCGTTCGAAAAGAGCGGTCAGAACCATCCACGCCCACTAAGATCTTTTTTTTCGTAGTCTCAACCATTTTGAACCCTCCTAGCCTCCAACATTTAGTTTCTTTTTGCCAGAATCGTTGTGGGAATACAAGCTCTTCTCTTCAAACTCACAATTTTGAGGAAATGGAATGGCTTCCAATTCTGTCGTAGATTTCACGGATCACCCTTTTCGTAACATCCGTTGCGGCTCTCTGGACCTCTGGAGAAAGGCCCACGCCTCTCTCAAAGCTTTTCCCTTCTATCCCATAGATTATGAGGCATGCAGGAAGGCGGTCTAATGTCCTTGCAAGCTCCAGCGTCTCAGCAATGCCGAAATTGTGGGTCGAATACGTGAAAAATGACCTGGGGATACGTTGTCGAAGGGCATTGAAACGAAAAATTCTTCCAGGTTGTCCACCAGAACTCACGGCGTCCAAAAGGATAACCGTCTGGGCATCTGTCCAGAGTTCCATCAAGGATGTCCCGTCACCATTATGGGATGTAGCAAGAGTTTTTGGTAGATTCTTCGCTGTCAGCTCGTGCGCAATAAAGGGGCCTACGCCATCATCTCCCCTAACTTCACTCCCAACGCCCACAACAAGGATTTCTGTGTGGGGATGAGTTTTGTTGGACTCCCGTGGGGATCTCTTTTGACCCATAACCGTCGTTATTCCCTTTCCAGTTCTAGTTTTAGGAAATGGCATGAGCAGGAAATGCACGGGTCATAATTCCTTACCGCCTGCTCACACATCCAAGTAAGTTTGTCGTCGGGGAGATCGAGATTTCTCTTGACGTAGTGGAGAAGATCCCTTTCTATGACTTTCTGATTTTGGGAGGTGGGGGGAACGATCCTCGCATCTATAATGGTTCCGTTTTCGTCTACCTTATAGCGATGCCAACAGATCCCCCGGGGGGCCTCTGTACAACCATGGGAGAGGGTTTCTTTAGGCTCCACCTCAACTGAGGGCTTTTCTGGCATTTCATACGCCTCGATAAGGCGTAGGGATTCATCACAGGCATAAAGAGTCTCTATGCTTCTGGCAATGATACTCTTGAAGGGGTTAAAGCACATGGGCTCCAGACCTACTTCCCGGGCCACTTCCTTGGCGACAGGAGATAATTGATCGAAATTGAGATTAACCCTTGCCAACGGCCCCACGTGATAGGCCCCTCGTTCCTTAATCTTGGCTTGCAGGGATGTGGAATGTTTCACATGTTCCTCTTGAATATGGTTTTCAAACTCATTAATCGGGACGTTAAGCCCCTTGTTAGAGATCAAGTTCCCGTGGATGATGGCGTACTCATCTGGACGGTGAAGAGCAACAAACTCATAGTCTTGCTCAAAATCGGGAAAGGGGAATGTGGCCACCCACAGAACTGTATCATAGGCCGTATCACGAGCCCATTTTATCCGGTCTGTAAGGGCCAGGAGTTCTCGCTTTGTTGGGACCTTATAGAAGCCACCCACTTTGATGTTGATTGGGTGGATCTCTCGCCCGCCCAGAAGTGAAATAATATCGTTACCCAGTTTTTTCAGTTGGAGGCCTTGCTGGACAATTTTTGGATAGTCCTTGGCCAGTTGGATCGCATCCTGGTAACCCAGAAAATCCGGAGCATGTAGCATATAAATGTGCAACACGTGGCTCTCGATCCATTCTCCACAATATATGAGTCGGCGTAGAGCACGAATCTGTTCACCAACCTCAGTTCCAAAACCTGACTCCATGGCCTGTATGGAACTCATCATGTAAGCTACAGGGCATATTCCGCAGATTCGGGCCGTGATATCGGGGACCTCCGCGTACTCCCTGCCACGCAAAAACGCCTCGAAGAATCGGGGGGGTTCAAAGATATTTAATTTGGCATCTACCACCTCATCGCCCTTGAACTTTATGGTCAACCCGCCTTCCCCCTCTACGCGAGCAAGGTAGTCCACTTTGATCCTCTTTCTAGACTTCATGGTCTTCGCTCTCCTTACGAAACGGCTCTTCATAGGCGTTGAATGTGCGAAACAATCGCATGATATCTATCTCTTTCATTTCCAGTCTCTCGTTCCACCAGTTACTTAGGGAGCTCGTGTTGGGGGTCTCTTTGGGACCAAAACAGGCGTAACACCCACGATTATAAGTGGGGCAAAGGGCATCGCACCCTGCCTGGGTTACAGGTCCCATGCATGGAATCCCCTGGGAAACGGCAATGCATATATTCCCCTTTCTTTTGCACTCTATACAGACACTATGGGGTGGTATGGTTGGCTTCCGATCATTCAAGAACGCACTTATGACCTCAAGCAACTGGTTTTTGCTTATGGGACAACCACGAAGTTCATAATCAATGGGAATGTGGTCGGAGATGGGTGTTGATTTGGAAAGGGTTTCGATGTATTCTGGTTTTGCATACACTAGACGGACAAACTCTCTCACATCCTTGAAGTTGCGCAATGCTTGAATCCCCCCCGCTGTTGCGCAGGCACCGATGGGAACAAGTGTTTTGGAGGCCCGCCGAATTCTGTGAATACGTTCTGCATCGTGAGGGGTCGTGATGGACCCCTCGATGAGGGACAAATCATAGGGTCCTTTTATAACTTCTCGAAATCCTTCAGGAAAGTAGGCTATCTGTATTTCCTGGACCACGGAAAGCAGTTCTTCTTCACAATCCAAAAGGCTTAGCTGACAGCCATCACATGAGGCAAATTTCCATACGGCGAGCTTTGGTTTCCGCTTCTGTCGCATATCACATCTCCCGTTGCCGAAATAGGTCTTTCATCTCACTGAACAGAAATACGGGTCCATCTTTGCAGACAAACTTGGGCCCCAATTGACAGTGCCCGCAAAAACCGATGCCGCACTTCATATTACGCTCCATGGAGATGTAGATCTGGTCATTCTGTAAACCCCTTTTCTGCAACTCCAGAATCGTATAGTGCATCATAATTTCGGGACCGCACAGCATGGCCATCGTGTTACGGGGATCTAATTGAATTCTCGGTATCAATGTGGTCACGACACCCACATGTCCCAGCCATCCCTCTCTGGCGCTATCCACCGTCACATCAATATCCAGATCGAATCTTCCACGCCACTGCTCAATTTGGCCTCTGTAAATGAGATCTCCAGGCGTTCGCTCTCCATAGAGTAGTGTGACTTTGCCATATTCATTACGATTGGCCAGAATATAATAGAGTATGGGTCTTATGGGGGCGACCCCGATCCCACCAGCAACCAGCAGAATATCGCGCCCTGCGAGATTCTCTATGGGCCAGTGCTTACCGAAGGGGCCTCGAACGCCCACCATGTCCCCTCTCTTCAGGTTCGCCATCCTGCTGGTTACTGCTCCATAGGCCCGTATGGTGTGGATAATCTTCTGTTTGTCAAAGGGATCGCCGCTTATGGAGATGGGCACCTCACCGATGCCATACATGTAAAGCATATTAAATTGGCCAGCTTTGAAGTGAAATGCCCCATTAGAGGGCTTAAGCTCAACGGTGAAGGTGTCACGAGTCTCCTTATTGAACCGCTGAATAAGATGTGGAGTTGTTACCATTGCATCTGGGACCCTAGTTCTCATGAGTGCTGTCCTCTAAGAATGTTTTCCATAGATATCCATAAGCTGAAGTCTCGTCGCTTGAAGGCGCTCCACTACAATCCTCGAAAACCTCTTTAGCAACTCATAGCCTAACCGGTGGTCCTCCTCAGCTTTTTCTCTCAAAAATTTTCCATCCAACGCAAAGGCTGTAGTCGCCTCAATAGCCCGTGCATCGAACCGTCTTTTGAATGGAGGGAAAAGCCATGACCAACCCAAGACATCACCAGGGCCGACCGTTTGAATAATAAGTGAACCACCTCTGTCCGAAAATATTTCAATGGCCACTTTCCCATCCCGTACAAGGAGGAACTGGTCAGCTTCGTCTCCCTCTCTGTAAATCATTTGCCCCGCCTCAAAACGCACATCGTTCGCACGCGAGGCAATGATCTTGAGCAATTCAGGATCCAGCCCTTCAAAAAAAGGATGCTCTGCCAAAATCTTTTCAGCCTTTTCCATGTTATCACCCCTTCTCCGATATATTGTTCATTTAACGGGTCTGAGCGGTTCGTCCAAGATGGCTTTCGCCTCTTCGGTGATGTCAATGCCCACTGGACACCAGGTGATACAACGTCCACAGCCAACGCATCCGAGTGTCCCGAACTGATCCTCCCATGTGACCAGTTTGTGAGTGAGCCACTGCCTGTAGCGAGACTTTTCAGATCTCCGTATGCTCCCACCGTGGATGTAGGAAAAATCTTGTGTGAAGCAGGAATCCCACTTCCGCCAGCGTTCAGCATGCTCACCGTTCAAGGTATTTGCATCCCCAATAGTATGACAAAAACAGGTAGGGCAGACCATGGTGCAATTACCGCACGTCAAACAGCGCTCCGCTACCTTTTCCCAATGAGGATGTTCGAAGTTTTTGGAAGAAATCGCTTCAAGACTTGATGTTTTGAGGGTACGACCCATTTGTCTGCGCGATTCATCGAGGATTCTTCGAGCGACCCTCTTTTCCTGGTCGGTAACCTTTCGATGAGTGACTCCACTTAGGACGCCGGTTCCTTTTTCACTTCCTGCTTTGGCGATGAAATAGTGGTGCCCATTATCCAGCACCTCGGTTAGAGCGATATCAAAACCAGATTTGACTTCAGGACCCGTATTCATCGAGACGCAGAAACAAGTGCCCCCTGGGCGAGTGCAGTTGACGGCCAGGATAAAGGCCTTTCCTCGTCTCTCATTGTACATGGGATCGGAAAATTCCTCCGTGTGAAAGACCTTGTCAAGCGCATGAATGGCATGAATATCACAAGAGCGCACTCCTACGAGTGCATATTGGGGGATTTCCTCTTTTTCTTCAACGATGTGAAATCCACCACCGTCGCGCTTCGCCCTCCACAGTCGAACCACTGGGGGATGAAGATATTTTTTCCAGGATTGGGGCCCCACCACATACCCGAAAAGGGATTCCATATCGTCTTTTATCAGACGATATGTCCCTGCATCTTGCACATCACGCCAGCCAACTGGCAGATCTGAAAAGGATCTGAGCTCATCGTATACTATCGCAGCATGCCGAATCGTGGGCCCGATGATTTTATATCCTTCCCTGCTCAGTACCTCAAAAAGCTGTTGGAGGCCCCCTGCATTAATAATTACCTGATCCCCTATCTCTAAATCAGCTCTGGCCATAACTATTCCCCGTGCTCAGAAAAGTTTGGGAGGCTTGGATAGTATTTTAGAAATGGTCTTAAGGGCGAGTTCATCGATTGAATAGTAGCCCTTCTAAGTATAGGCAATTGCATCGCTGCAGGACGGGTCATACCATAAACATTAAGGGCTGTCACCGGATTCGTTATTCAGACACCAACGGTCGCACAAATTCGGTTCCATACCAAAGGGAGTAGCGGAGAGGACTATGATCATATAGCCCTCGGACGTGTGTGTCAATTTTTCAGTGAAACAGGTAAGGTGAATTCGGTTGTCCGGCCTATCACTTTGAGCTATGGTATGATGCCATGTCATTCGTAGGAGAGAGATGCTGTCCGTGGAGAACCAATCCATAGAGAAAGCCCAGGAAACACCCGAGAAAAGCATGAGGACTATTTTTCTGGTCCTAGCCCTATCAGTGGCCGTTTCCAATTTGGGCATCGGTATCATAGCTCCCCTCTTGCCGCTGTATGCCAAACGTCTGGGCGCAGACGGTGTCCTGGTGGGACTGATTTTTTCCACCTTTTCCATCTCCCGGTTAATCTTCATGCCCATGGCCGGTGCCCTTTCGGACCGCTACGGACGGAAGTCGTTTTTGATGACCGGTCTATTCTTGTACGCCCTTTGCTCGGCCGCTTACATTGTGGCGCTCCAGGCCTGGTCCCTCGTAGGGATCAGATTTTTACAGGGCATG
>Ga0209427_10008689_pt1 | contig 11411 bp, 9 predicted proteins | sample DeeMarSWOR136_30_FD_187465 | JGI IMG/M metagenome (GOLD analysis project Ga0209427, IMG submission 187465) | Marine sediment microbial communities from White Oak River estuary, North Carolina - WOR-1-36_30 (SPAdes) (version 2) | ecosystem: Environmental > Aquatic > Marine > Intertidal zone >... | reverse complement strand
TCAAGTTATTGTCCGAGGTAATGGCCACGAAAAACCAACCTTTCTGATCTCCAACGACTTTGATGCCCCAACAGAACTCCTTGTAGGGAATTACGCCAGAAGGTGGCGTGTTGAAAATGGGATTGCTGAGGCCGTCAAGTTCTTTCACCTTAATGCCCTTTCTTCTCCCATCTTAATTAAGGTACACTTTGATGTAGTCATGACTATGATAGCCGATACTCTTTATACTATGTTGGCCCAAAAGTTACGTGGCTTTGAACAATGTGATGCTCCTAAACTTTACAGAAATTTTGTTCGAGGCAAAGCACACTTAAGAGTCAAAAGTGGTGAAATTGTTGTAACCTATCCACGGAGAGCCCATAATCCCATTCTGAGGGCTGTTCCTTGGCATCGTTTTCCGCAATTACTTTCGTGGTTAGATAATGCTAAACTGAGACTCCATTTTAAGTGATTTGTATAAGTAAAATCTTATATCTCTGTGACGGTTAAATTTTCGCGAAAATCGGTGTTAATCAAAAATAAAATTTACTTTTGCCATTTTCATGATCATAGCGAACTGTCTCTATTTTTAATTTTTTTAATATTTTTTTAGTTTCTATAGTTGGGTTTGCAGGAAGGACAATAAATAATTTTGGAGCATGCTCTTGAAAGGCTGCGTTGAAAAGCAATTGCCCAATAGCAGTATAAATTGTATTGCTGTCAACACAAGTTTTTACCTCATATAGGGTGTCAATTAATCCTTCATTTCCAATGATATATAGATCTCTGTTTCTATCGTTTCCAATTAATAAATTTTGATTTTCCAGTTTCTTTTTTAAATTATTTACAATAGTCCCGTGGCTACATCTACTAATAATTTTCTTAGTTAATCTATATCCCTTTCTAACACCTTCAAATTCAGGCTGAAATGTTTGCTTAATTGGTGATAACCTTGTATGTTTTTTTGCCTTGTTTTTCTTACCTTGACTGATTTTCTCAGTTGTTGTTACATTTTTCTTAAATTCCTCAACGGTATCTATTAAGTCTTTGAGTTGGGCAGATAAATCCTCATTTTCAATTTCACCAATGACAAGCATCTGAGTTTCAACATTGTCTGGCCAAATTATATTCTCTACCCAATCTCCTTTATAAAAATTGAGAAAAGCATCTTTACCTATTCCTTTTCTTCCTCCGCCTATTTTCCCAGAATGAGCTAGGTAGTAGCTTCCTCTCTCGTCTTTTAATATGCATCCAGCAATTCTTCTATTATATCCCTCTTTAGGAGGATTAATTTCAATTGTAATATTTAGTTGATTTGCGTCATTAGGATCTTGTGTTCCAAAGCAAAACCAATAACGATTCTTTATACCTTCAGAAAGATAGAACCAAAAATTTTTTTCATTATTCCAATACACTTCTCCTTCCTTACTTCCGCCTCTAAATGAAATAGTTCTGGTAAATTTTTTGGTTCCTTTCTTTAAATTCTTTACAGCATTTTTTACTGCGGACTTAACCTCTGAATAATCAGTCGTCGGAATCATTTTTTCCCTCCTCTCGCCTCACATTATATTTATATTGCTATTTTGTTTTTTTTAAGACGATAATATAAATGGATTATTGACCTTAAAAGGCATGTCCTGACGCCCTGGATTGCAACCTCTCACCAGAATTTAGATTCTTGTTTAACCACTTCTGCTTATCTAATCTATCAACTGTCAACATCAGATGATCACTGCTTTTTCAAGTTGTTTTAGGATCAACCCTTTTATTCATCTATCCTTGGTATTCTTGAATTGATAAATGAGTATTTTAGTTAAAAATTTTATATATATGTTAAGTTAGCTTAATTCGACCTATGTATTATTATTCCCCAAGGTCTTCAGCTATTAGTTGAAATTGTTCGAGGGCAGCTTCGAGGTCTTCGACGATTTCGCGGGCGATGATGCCAGGTTCGGGGATGTTTTCAGATTCTTCAAGGCTTTCGTCTTTGAGCCAGAAGATGTCGAGGCTTGCTTTGTCTCGGTTGATTAGCTCTTCATAATTAAATGCACGCCAGCGGCCGTCAGGGTTTTTTTCTGACCATGTGGGCTTTCTGTTATGACGATTCTCAGGGTTATAGCATTTAACAAATTCATCAAGATCTTCCCGTTTGAGTGGATTGGTTTTAAGGGTGAAATCTTTGTTCGTTCTGAAGTCATAAATCCATAGCTTTTTAGTCCAAGGTTTTTCTGATGCAGGTTTGCGGTCAAAGAATAGAACGTTTGCCTTTACACCTTGTGCGTAAAAAAGACCTGTCGGAAGTCTAAGAAGTGTATGGACGTCACACTCATGCAGCAATTTACGTCTTATCGTTTCCCCTGCTCCACCTTCAAATAAAACATTATCAGGCACAACGATAGCTGCACGGCCATGTTGTTTCAGTAGCGATTTTACATGTTGGAGGAAGTTCAACTGCTTATTTGAGGTAGTAGCCCAGAAATCTTCTCTTTCAATCGTCTCTTTTTCTTTATACGGCTTTCCATTTACTCCAATAATGGTAGTGCTGCTTTTTTTCCCGAAGGGTGGATTTGTCAATACTATTTCGAAATATTCTCCGGGATGGCTTGCAAGAGAGTCAGTAACTGTTAAAGGAAGATCCTCATCATGTCCAATACCGTGCAGCATCATATTCATAGCGCATAGTCTCGCTGCATTGTGAACCAACTCGAAACCTCTCAGAGCTTTTTCATCAAGAAAGCGTTTTTCTTCTTTGTTTAATTTATAGTGTTTAGAATCTGCTATGTACTCGTGTGAAGCTAGAAGAAAACCTCCCGTGCCACATGCCGGATCACAGATAGTCTCTTTGGGCTTGGGAGCAATACAGTCAACTATTGCACTAATTAGCGGCCTGGGCGTAAAATACTGTCCAGCCCCTGATTTAGTGTCATGTGCATTCTTCTCGAGCAATCCTTCATATGCATCGCCCTTCACATCAGCGCTCATGGAAGACCAGTTTTCTTTATCTATTAAATCAACAAGCAAACGGCGAAGCTTTGCAGGATCCTGAAATTTATTCTGTGCTCTGCCGAATATTAATTTCAGAAGGCCTTTTTTCTGTCCAAGTTCTTCAAGAAGATGGCGGTAATGATCAAAAAGCTCATTGCCATCTTTTTTCAGAAGACTCTGCCAATCGTATTGTTGGGGTATAGGACTTGGAATATTATATGGTGGTTTTGAACGCTCATCAGCCATCTTGAGAAACAGCAGATAAGTTAGTTGTTCAACATAATCACCATAACTCATCCCATCATCCCGCAAGACATTGCAATAATTCCAAAGTTTTTGAACAATCTGTGCCGGGCTCATTTTGTTTTTCCTAATACTTCACATCTACCATATACCCAACCCTTCCCGGGCAAGGATATCCACTTTTATCCTTGTGAGCATTTAGACTGCTAGTATAGCTTTTTCGATTAAATTTTTTACCGCAATATGTACATTCAATTACATATTTAGGACCAAAATACATTGAACGGCTTCTTGTACGACTCCGACTAATTTTTGTTTTCCCAGTATTAGTTAATCCGTATACAGATGAAGTCCGCTTTGTTGGAGGTGCAGAAATCGGACCAGTAGCAGTCAACTCAACCACATAGCGGGGAGTAAATGGTGTCTTTATAGCCGTAGCCCCCTGAATCCTGTCTACTCTATATGACCTATCTTCTCCTGTATTATGTCTGACAGCATATAATAACAAATTTCCATCCTTTGTCCTGCGCAATGAGTATGGCTCTATGAGGCGATGAGTATTATTATATTTTAAATCCACGCACAACCGGTTGGCTGCTGCAAAACGGATTATTTCAAGCGGTGCTGTTGCATGCCAAGCGTGAGCCATAGCAGGAACACGCCATGTTTCATCAATTTCAATACCTTTGGATGGGATAGCTGGACGTACAACTTTCTCAACTGCACGGTATAACCATTCAAATACTTCAGGCAATTCCTGCCAGAATTGTTCAAAAGGTGGTAAAACAGGTAGCTGATGCGCCAGCATATTCCCCCATTCAGCCTCCAGCTCGGCACGTTCGGGTTTGTTTTTAAGAATTTCCATTGTTGGGAGTGATATTCCTTTAAATTCACATTTCTTTTTAAGAGTACTCAGTATTAAATCACGATTAGTTCTTAAGGTATCATGCCTATGCATATGAACAACATCATATAGATCGCGCGGCCTTAGACGTTCAGCCAACGCCCTGACTTTTTCCGCATATTCTTCTTCAAAGGAGTAACACAGTATATATATACCTTCTTCAGTTCTGTCGGAATATGGATGATGAACCTCCCTGCTGGGCGAATCAAGTACTAATAATTCGTCATCCGTTATATCGAGTTTTATGCGGGGTAAATTTCCACGTCGCTGCATAGGCCCTCGATAGCTGATCTTGCCTTGCACAGATATCTTACCGCGCGGATTAGTGTAAAAATCAAACTCAATTGAATCCTTGGGGATTTCATTACCCGTATTTTCATATACCCAATCAGCTATATCTTTAAACGCATTAATCAAATAGTCGTTATTTAGATGATCTGGCTTTTTAATGGTAAAATCCAAATCCTCTGAAAAACGATATGTCTCAAAGTAGCACTTTTTCAAGCAGGTACCTCCTTTAAATATCCATTCCGAACCTAACTCATCATGATTGTAAATTCCGGCTAATACCCATCCGAGTACATAGTCTTTTTCAATAACATTAGCATCCAATCCCCACTCTCTGGAAAAATCCATGATTTCCCTGCGATCAATCACGTTGTTGCTCCTTCACCCAATTCCGCGGCACCCAAAGCCTCCAGCGTGTAATCAAGTTGTCCGCACCAAGTTTTGGATCGAGTTTGATATTTCCTTTAGTAAGTTGAGATTTGCATTTGTCAATAGAAGACTGTTCATCGTAAGCCAATTGTTCCAGCAAAAAGCCAAGGCGTTTAAAAACCGCGCCATTTCCCAATTGTGTTGAATAATTAATTAACAACTCTATATTTCTATTATCTGAGTTCAGATAATTAACGAACATGTCAACAGATGGGCGGATTCCTCCTCCAAGCCCGGGATCATTTAATATATCGACAATTGTGCGTGCAGAGTCAGAAACAGAAACTTTTACCTGTCCTTTCCATACTGATTTTAAGCCAAACATGGCCTTTTCAGAAATAGTTCTAAGAAGAAAATTTGTTCCTTTGATATTAGGAGAGCGTTTTCTTGGTTTCTGTGTTGTCATCACAATGACAGTACGAAAGATCTGTTCTGTTAAATCCCAGTACTCTGCAGCACTCCACCCACCGATATAGCATGGTGCAAATAAACGATCTGCAATTAGCCATGGTTCTTCAAGCGGCACTTCTGTAGTCAGTGATTCAAGAGGTACAGGCACATACAATCCTCGACGTACTCGTGACAACCATCCCTTCTTGGCCCAACGAGCAAGCATTTTGGCTGCATCAACCGGCGAAGCCTTTAAAATTTCAGCAGATTCAGTGACTGAAATAGTTCCTTTAGTGCCACGTATCAAAGCAGTTAACCGTTCTCTATCTACTGTCCCTAATCCTGTTATTTTCTCCATAGTATATTCAATCTGATATATTTCACATATTAGATGAATTATAACACAATCAATGTACTAATTTCAAGAAAAATAGTATATTAAATGCGCAATAACTCACTCTTTAAGTGAAATGATGCATATAGATTGTACTCATCTAGAAACTATGTTGATTTGAGCTATATTTCTAGGGTTTATCCGCCGCATCCTGGAGTACAAGTTTACCAGAGAAGGCTTTTTTGAGGATAGATTGTCGAAGGCGTTCGGCACGTTTAAAATTACTTTCAACATCAGCCTCAATTTCTTCGGTCAAAGAAAAACGCCGTTCTATTTCCTCATCAATCTGATGTTGCTCTAAGAGTGGAGGTAAAGCAAAAGGTAGTTCGGCAAGCTGTTTTTTAGTAACACCTGCTATTGTTGTACCCCTATGTTGATATTTAAATATTTGTACTGCTTTTAAAAGATAAAAAACAGCAAAACCTGGTGATATGAAAGAGCTACTATTTACAAGCCCCTGTGAATCTTGACTAAAGCATAAAGGGACTCTAGCTAGTGCTACCTTACCTAAGCCTACTCTTGTAACAACAATAATACTATTTTCAGGAACGAGATTAGTCGCTGAATTTTCTATTCCCTTCTTAGTGACTAGCTTTTTCGGTTTAATGTCCGTTATTCCACGAATATCTGCACTTGTAATCCAAGGGATGTTACCATTCCAGTATTCCGGAATTTTCGTAGATGGTGTTCCGCCTCCAACAATGTTATATACATCTCCTACTCTTGTCCATGTCCAGGTCGCAGGAATATCTGTCAATGCAGATATATCAGGTGTCTCAGGCTCCTCATACTTCTTCTTCCATTGGTCATCCTTTGGCTCTTTGCCTTTGGCCTTCATCTTTCCTAATTCCGCTTCTTCCCACTTCATCCGACGTTCAGTGAGTATACGTTTAAGGAGTTCGCTTGCAGGTTCAACATCAGGATGTTCTTTACGCCATTCCTCAGTAAGCCTCCCTTCAACAGCAGCCTTGAGGACAGAGGCTTTGTATCGTTTGAGGTTGGCTTTAATTTTCTTCAGCGCAGCTACGGATTTATCAAGGCGGGAAAATTGTTTTTCAATCTCTGCAACAATATGTTTTTGTTCGTTCGGGGGAGCAACAAGCAAAAAAAACTTTTTTAGAAATTGAAAATGGCGACTATAACCACGACTTGGTATATGTAAAGACTTTAACAAATAGTAGAAAAATTTAGGTTCGTAAAATTCAGCTGGTTTAAGGATCTTTATTCCTTCAGCTCCAACAGCAAAGCTCTTATCAACATACTTGATAGCTCGTGTATGATCTCCAAACAACACTACAGGCAAATTACCATCAAAAACCATGGTGGCGTCGTTAGTATATCCCCCAAAATAATCTTGTCCCTGATCAATAATAGGAATGCTTCCAGTTTCTAAGTAAGATTTTTGTTTTATTCTTTTTCCTTTGTCTGACACAACAACTGCACCTTTTTCGAAAGGGACAATATCCCAATTAGCGGGTACACTAGGTTTTGATGGTTCAAATATGGTATTCCTTTGATTCGAACTCACGCCGCTAACACCTCATTAAACACTTCCATTATCGACCACAACTCATCACCAAATAACTGATATGCTTTTCCTAACCCACCTTCAGGTTTAAAGGGAACAGAATCGAAATCATCCTTTTCAATCATTAAACTGCCAACAATATGCTCTTTAATCATCTCAAGCCAGTGAAGCTGCTCTTTTGTGAACTTTTTACCGGTAGTCTCCTGCTTTGACAACCAAGCTTCAAATCTTTTCTGAACATGCTCTGCAAAAGGTTCAAGCTCATCTTCCTGATGCAGGGCATATCGAATCAATGAAACCAGATCAGTAAGTATCCTCTGTGCGCTTGCGCCTCTGACCCTTGACTTTTCAAGGGCAGCATAGGCCTCCCATAGTCTATCAACCCTCCAGAGATAAGGTGGCTTTTCTATTATACTTACAAGCTCTTTTATCTGCTCAAAACGAAGTCTTGATTTGTATGGTTTGCTGTAAAGTATTTGGAGAGCTGTTATTTCATCTTTGTGGTCTTTAATAAACTGTTCAAAGGAAGTTATCAGACCTTTTGCCTTTTCCAATGCCTCTGCACTAAATCCCGCCTCTGTGACTTCATCTTTACTGATCGTATCAATCGTCTGCTCGGTGGTTTTGTGCAATTCAACAATTTTATTCCGAAACTCAGGATTATAAAAAGGTTTTACAGCCTTTTGTTTTATTTTTATTGCAGCCTGTTTGATCTGTTCCACTGTTGGTTCTTCAATTCCAGGATTATCCTTTTTTGCACGTTCAATTTGATTATCAGGATTGACTGACTGAACAAGATCACCGGTTAACTGCTTAATAGATTTACCATCGCTTAGTTTTAAAAGTTCAGCATTATCTTCCTTACTTATCTTTCTATCCAATCTTGCAAGTCTTCCGGCTATAGATAAAAGCACATCATCTTCAACATTCCCGAGGGCAACTACCTGCAGAAGCTTTTCCAGAGAAACTGTTTTCTTCCTTTCCATAGGTCCAGAATCTGTTTTGTCATTCTCACAAATACCGATGGTATCAACTATGATGAAATGTGTTTTGCTTTTGGCATCGGGAGTGACAGATTGTAGATCATTGTCATTAATAACTCGCACTCCACGGCCTTTCATCTGCTCAAAGTATGAACGCGAAGTAACAGAGCGAATAAATAAGACTATTTCCAGCGGCTTAATATCAGTCCCCGTTGCTATCATATCTACCGTCACAGCAATTCGTGGATTGTAACTATTTCTAAATGAGGCTATGAGATCATCCGTGCTCATGCCAGTTGTTTTGTATGTAATCTTTTGAGCAAATTCATTCCCCTTTCCAAACTCCTCTCTTACAATTTTTACAATATCTTCTGCATGTGAATCATCCTTGGCATAAATGAGGGTCTTTGGTACTTCTGTACGGCCGGGGAATATCTCAGTAAAGAGTTTATCCCTGAACGTCTGAATGACTGTCCGGATCTGGTCTATTGACACAACATCCTTATCAAGCTGGCTTGCACTATATTCCAGCTCCTCATCCAGTCTTTCCCAGCGAACAGCACGTGTCTCACGATCACGTTTGTCAACGTAGTACCCTGCGTCAATCGTCGAACCCTGCTGGGTAATTTGTGTACGAATCTGGTAAACATCATAATTGACATTAACCCCGTCAGCTACAGCCTGCTCATGGGTATATTCCATGACTAAATTTTGGTTGAAAAAACCAAAGGTCTGCTTGTTGGGAGTAGCGGTAAGCCCGATAATCAAGGCATCAAAATATTCAAGAACCTGACGCCAGAGATTATAGATTGATCTATGGCACTCATCAGTTATGATGATGTCGAAGGTTTCAATCGGAATTTCGGGGTTATATTCAACAGGGGGAGGTTCTTTGTATATGTCCTCCATGCCGGAGACAGAGTGCTCATCAACCTCTTCATCAATTTCCTCACCCTTAAGTATTGAATACAGTCGTTGAATAGTAGAGATGCAGACCCGTGCAGTTTTGTCTATCTGGTTTGATTTAAGTTGCTGGACTATATATTCCTCGGTGAATTTATAAGGAGTATAAGGAGATTGGAATTGCTGAAATTCCTTTAATGTTTGCCGCCCTAAATTAGCACGGTCAACCAGAAACAAAACCCTTTTAGCCTCTGCAAACTTAATTAATCTATAAATAAAATTGACGGCGGTGAAGGTCTTTCCACTTCCGGTTGCCATCTGAATGAGGGCACGGGGACGGTTTGCAGCAAGAGATTTCTCAAGATTATTAATCGCTTTAATTTGAGCAGGCCAGAGGCCCTCTTTGATAAGAGGTGGCATACTGCGCAGTTTGTAGCGCAGGGTATCGGCATATCGTAATTGTGCCTCAGCAGCTTGATCTAATAATGCTTCCTCTGTAATCCATTCAGAGAGAGTTTCGGGACGGTGAAAAGAAAAGACATTGCGAGATCTGGGATCAGGATCTAGGCCATTTGTAAATCTTGTTTCAATACCTGTTGATTGGTAGCAAAACGGAAGTGGACGATACCAGGCAGGAAGATTGTCGGGTAAACCGTATTGATATTTTTCTGATTGGATTTCAACGCCTGTAAGGGTACTACCAACTTTTTTTGCCTCAATTACACCCGTTGCTTTACCATCTACATACAGTAGATAATCTGCAAAACCATGTCCCAACTTTAAAGGGAACTCCCGGATTACTACACCCCTTTTTGCATGGATGTTGGCATGCTGAAGGTCTTGGACATCCCAGCCAGACAAGCCCAGCATTTTATCGATTGTTTCTCGTGCTTCCTGTTCAGTTGTTTTGGTCAATGAAGTTCCTTAAAGAAAAAAATATCTATAATTATAAAAGGAAGGTTGGTTCCTAAAACAACTTAAAAATTTGTCACACCAACAAAAGCCTTCAACTTATTCCCTCATAATATAGAAAATGGTCTACCATAAATATAGGGGATAGGGAGCAGGGAATAAAAAATAGACAACAGTCAGCTGTCCACAGTCAACAGATAAAAAAAGCAAAATGCAACGTTCTAATGAAAATGCTATAACTTGATACCCAATCCTATCCTTATTAAGTTTTGCTACCTTCGTTTATATATCTCTTTTCTGTGACCTACCCTTAAGATAACAATCTCTGAACCCTCTAAATCAAAGATAACCCTGTGATCACCTATTCTAAATCGGTATGTACCAAAGGTAGGATCTGTAAGCTTCTCAGCATACTTTAATGGATTTTCTGCATATCTGAGTAGTGTTCTACCAATCCTAGCTTTAATGCTTCTATCAAGACCTTGAATGTCCTTCACAGCCCTTTGAGTGTAGACAAGTGTAAATTTCACTTGTTAAATACCTCTTTATGAGTCTTTGTTCTCCCTGCTTTGTAGTCTGCACGCGCTTCTTTTATACTTTCTAAATATTCAGGAGAGGTAGATGCAAGAAGATCTTCCAGAAAAGCATCTCTTTCTCTTTTTTTCAATTTTCTAATAGCCTTTATAATTTCTTCAGGTCTAAGACTAATTTTTACTGTATTCAACATACACAAACCTCCTTTCACGAAATTATTTAGTTCCTCAGGGGCATAGGCTTATTTGATTTTTGATTCGAGGTCGAGCTAAGCCGTTCCTTTTATTCTATTCTCGAAGGAGTTAGAAAAAAAAGTATCCTATCAAAAAATTCAAGTCATCTCTTGCTTTACCCTATAATCAAAACCAAAGAATAATATCACACCAGTGGGACAAGTATGGTCAAAAAATAGAGAAAAGGTGTCAAAATTCAATTATCAGTGCATAAAATGATAAGCCAGATTTGTATGTGGACAATGCCCCATCCTCATCGGAAGCATTGGAATTTGCGGAAAAATGGAAGAGATAATTCTTTTAATTCCACTATATTACAATTAGTTAGTTTGTCAAGAAATATTGAACCACAGAGATCACCGGAGAAAAATAGGGCTAATGTAGGACGCAGATTCACGCAGATGAACGCAGAAGTTTATTTAAAATGTAAAAGCATGTTGAACCACGAGGCAAGCCCCATTAGATCTTTAAATCGAGTTCTATGAATGTTCAAGTCTATTCATAATAAAAAGTACTGTGTGAGAGGTTCTGACATTATTTCTAACGGGGCAAGCGAAGATTACGAAAGGTAATAAGCAATGAGTGATGAGTAACTAGTAGCAAACTCAACGGATGAGTTTAAGATACTCCAGCAAGTGAGGTAGAGCAACTGCCCTTACTTTTTTGTCCATATGAAATGTATGGTCACCAGCATGGATAACATCCA
>Ga0209427_10008687_pt1 | contig 11411 bp, 15 predicted proteins | sample DeeMarSWOR136_30_FD_187465 | JGI IMG/M metagenome (GOLD analysis project Ga0209427, IMG submission 187465) | Marine sediment microbial communities from White Oak River estuary, North Carolina - WOR-1-36_30 (SPAdes) (version 2) | ecosystem: Environmental > Aquatic > Marine > Intertidal zone >... | reverse complement strand
AGTTCATAAACATCATCGCTCAACCAGAACCCCTTATTTCTGAGATCGTCCAATGATATTTTTAAATCCGGCAAGCCCTCTTTTGCGGCTTTTATTAAAATTCCGACAGTTCCTGCAACTTTAAACCCAAGGGTCTTTAACATTTCTCTTGGTATTCTCTCATCCATCAAAACAATTTCTGCATTTAGTTCTTTTGCTAAAACAATCGCTTCTGCCTCTCCTTTTTCTATTTCCAATTCTAAAACTCTGGCAGCAAATTCATCCTTTATCTCTTTTGTTATTATCCAATCCGCTCTTTTGACTTCTGCACATCCCGGCTTACCTTGCCCTCTTATTACAATCTCTTCATAAACCTCTTTTGGTATGTAAATCTCATTATAATATCTTTTGAGAAGATTCAACCTTCCGATTCTTGCTAATGATATTAAAGGACCCGTGTTGCTTACGATCATATTCCTAAAGTTTTTATATCTTCTTTAAGTTCTTCAACCCCGTATTGAATCGGAACTTTCATCTGTCTTAATATATCCATCATATCTATTCTTTCCAACCCGGCAATTTCAGATGCTTTTCCAAGAGATACTGCACCTTCCCTATACAGTTCTATTGCTATTTTCTTCTTTAAAAAAGGTGCCAATTCCTCTTTTTTGACCCTGCAGCAGGTTGTTATTCCGGGGGGCATCTCTATTGTTGCTTGCATTTTTATGTAAATTAAATTTAAAAGTAAAAATATAAACTCTACTGCTTTTTCCGGATAGCAGGTTAGATTATTAGTGTCCGCTGCGATATGATATAATTGATTTTAAATTTTTAGATTTATATGCTTGTGGTGATAAGGATATTTAACTGTTCAATTTTAAAACAATAAAAATGTTAACTGCAATTATCGGGGGAACGGGACTCTACGAATTTATTGAAGATTCAAAAAAACAAATCGTTAAAACACCTTACAAAACGGCAGAAATATTCAGGGGAAAAGTAAATAATAAGGAAATTATTTTCCTGAACAGGCACGGGAAAAATCACGAAATCCCGCCGCACAAAATAAATTTTCGCGCGAATATTTTTGCACTGCACAAACTGCAAGTTGAAAGAATTATCGGGGTAAGTTCAGTTGGTGTGATTAACGAAAAAATAGGGCTTGAGAATTTAATTGTTATTAATGATTTTTTTGGTTTAACACGCGATCTTACATTCCATGACAAAAAAGCGGTGCATGTTGATATGACAGAACCGTACTGCTATGAGTTAAATGAAATTATCCTAAATGTTTGCAGGGAAAACGGCATAGACGCATGCATCGGAAGCTATGCCTGCACAAAAGGACCCCGGCTTGAAACGCCTCTTGAAATCAAAATTTTAAAAAAATTAGGATGCGATGTCGTCGGAATGACCTCTGTTCCCGAGGCGGTGCTTGCAAGGGAAATGGGAATTTGCTACTCAACCATTGCGGTTCCGGGGAATTATGCGGCGGGGATAAAGGGTAAACTGAATGCATCGGTAATCAAAAAGGAAACTGAAGATAAAGTCGTTAAATTAAAAGAAATCCTGCCGGAAATCATAAAAAAAATTCCCAAAGAGAGAAAATGCCCCTGCAGGGAGGCACTTCTGGATGCGGAACTTTGAATTGGGGGTTGGGGGTCAGGGACTTGGGATTAGGGACTTGGGGTCAGGGACTTGGGATTTGGGGCTGGATGTTTGTCTAACCCCTGGAAACTAAAACTAACAACTGACCCCTGAAAACTAAAACTAACAACTGACCCCTGAAAACTAAACACTAACCCCTAACCCCTAACCCCTAACACCTAACACCTAACCCCTAACCCCTAACCCCTAACACCTAACACCTAACCCCTAAATATCCAATCTTGCACCGGGCATCTCTATTTTGCAGGGAATAACGACAACAGGGCAGGGCAGTGTTTTTGTCACCTCCCGGACAATTTTTTCAGCAACACTTCCGAGTATTTTCCTGCCTAAAAAATCCTTTCCGCTGCCGCCGATAATAATCATCCTGACGCTTTCTCTTTCCCTTGCGTACTTGACTATCTCCTCGTGAGGATAGCCGTAGCCGATAATGCCCTTGCAGTGAACTTCCTTTCTCTCGCATATTTCCCGCACTTTATTTAAATCCCCCGTAACTTCCTTTTCCCTTTCTTTTATAAATTTTTCCTTTACCGAGAGCCACCCCATCTGCCCTGTGAAAGTATGCGCAATGCTTTCGTATTTATGCACATTAATAACACCGATTGCAACAATCTCTGCCCCTAATTTTTTTGCCATGTTCGCCCCGTATTCCGCAGCAGAAATCCCTGCCTCCGAACCGTCTGTCGCAACCAGGATCTTGTTGACCGGCTTTTGTGATTTATCCATTTTATTTTTATTTTTTGATTATTAAATTTTAATTAAATTTTAAATTTTACCTTTTATTAATGCTTTATCCCGCCGAATATCATCCCTATACCGAGACCGCAAATCACCGCAAACAAGGTTGATCCGACGGCATAAATCCAGGGGTCAATGCTCATAAAACTTATCACCCGGCTTACGGAATCGGCTCTGTCATCTTTTTCCACGCCTACTTTAATTGTCACGCCACCTAAATCCGCCTTTGTAGCAAGATTTTTTTCAACGACATAAATCCCGTCTCCTTTTTCGTCTGCGAAGATAGGGTCCAGCCGGGACTTTATTGTTATCTGCTCAATGATACAGACACCGTCACCTTCTTCTGTTCGTATTTCTTTTGTCTCCGTGAAATGTCCCTGGTAGATACTTATGTTTACACTAACTCTTGCATTCTCAACCGGCTCATGGGTTTCTTTATCCGTAACCTTAATTTTTAATTTTATAACATCGCCGGGGGCGAATATTGCTTTTTCCGTTTCTATTGATATGTCAAAGTAATTTGTTTTCTCTTCCGCACTTCCACCCCCACCTGCCAGGACATCTCCTGATGCGGATATTAAAAGAATTCCCGCAAGTATGAATATTAATGTGTTTTTTGTTTTCATTTTATAATTTAATTTATTTTAATTTAATTAAAATTTTATAATTTAATTTAAATTATTCCTGTTGTTGTTAAGACATCCATGAGTAATCTCAGCATGACAACGGCAATAATTACGCCGAATAATAACCTGATTCTCGGTCCCTTCAATGTTTTTGACGCCTTTGCCCCGAACTGCGCACCGATTGTTGAGCCGATAAGTATCATTATAACAAGGTAAATGTCAACATTACCGCTCAGTGCGTGCCCGATGCTTCCCGAAGAAGAGGTAATCACCATCTGGAATAAATCGGTTCCTATTGCTACAACCGTCGGGATCCCGAGAACATAAATCATCACGGGAACCATTATAAATCCGCCGCCTACACCCAGGATTCCCGCCATTATACCTACAAAAAGACCGATAAGCGGGGGAACAAACAGCGGAATCCTGACTCCTGATTTCGGAAGTTCAATTGACATAAATTTAATGTTTCTCAGTTTTTCAATTACCGGGTTTTTTATTTCATCCTTCTCTTCACTGATTTCTTTAAACTCATATTCCTGCTCAACGGATTTTTCTCTTGTTTTAAATATCCTCTGGAAATCATCCATGCTGCGAACATCGGGAAGCCGTTTTAAACCCATAACAGCCCTGCTTATGCCTATATGCTCGTGCCTCCTTCGCATTGCCCTGTAACTTTCAACAATCATTATGCTCCCGATAATTGTAAGCATTACAACATATATTCCCTTGATAACAAGATCAGACATACCTATGTCCCTGAGATAATTTACTATTATAACCCCGATTTGCACACCTATAACAGAACCGCATAAAATGAGAACCGCAAGTTTTATGTCAACATTTCCCATTCGCTTATGTGCAACCGCACCAGACGAGGATGTTGCTGCAATCTGCGTTAAATCGGAACCTACTGCAACATTCATCGGGATTCCAAAGACAATGTTTAATGCAGGCGTCATTATAAAGCCGCCGCCTACACCAAAAAGCCCTGCAAGAAAGCCGACTAATCCGCCTAATATAATTACATGCAGCGCATTCACGGTTATATTTGCTATTGGCAGATAAATTTCAAACATTTTGTATCACTGTGTTAATTTGTTAGTTTATATATCTATAATTAATTAATTTACCATAATTTTAAACCCGGTTGAAGGTTCATTATCGTTATTAATTATTAAATATTGTTAATTATATATCACTGTTAATCGTTATTGAATTTCATAAATCGTAAAGCAGTTATAAAGCAGTAAATAACTAAAAAATTTAAAAAATTAAGTTAAATTTTAATTTATCTATAAATCAAATATTGAAGAAAAAAGAGGTGAAATAAAATAAAATGTACCGCTTCCTTATTATTATTGAAAAGGCAGGAAAAAATTATTCCGCGTACTCCCCGGATTTACCGGGCTGCGCGGCAACAGGAGAGACCCGCGAAGAGGCAGAGCAAAATATGTATGATGCAGTAGAAATGCATGTGAACGGGTTGGTTGAGGATAATCTGGCAGTTCCGGAGCCGCATGCTGCTGCGGAGTATGTTGTTATCAAGGCGGGTGCGCGGGAGTGAGTTGAAATCTGCAATTTTGATGATTGTTTTCATTTAGTTTTATTGTTTTCATCAATCTTTCTGTTTTTCATTTCTATACGAGTTGCGCCCTCACCATCTGGCAATCTCCAGCCAGGTGCAGTAACTTTATTATCCTTCTCAATGTGACGAGTATCTGAATCTTTAGTCATAGTTAAATATTAAAATAAAGAAATAAAAAGATAAATATCAAATAAAGAAATAAACCAATAGGAAAATAAAAAAATGCATCTTCAATTTTAGCTATTTTAAACATATTTATTTTCATGTTGTGAATAGAACATTCTGCATAATCAGTAGTGACATATTTCAATGCAGAAATATAGTCTTTATCTGAGTATTTATTTATTGATTCTACAGGATCAATCACTTGGTATTTTTGAGGTTTAAGTGAATCAAAAGCATTTTTTATTGAAACAAAGAAAAATATGAAGGGCAAGACAAATAGTGGGATAAAAGGTATGTTAAAATCTTTTTTAACGCCGCCATCTAAAAATTGACCAGCACCCCATAATAAAGCAACACCTATAATAAATCCAACAAAACCCATAATTATCCTTGCTTTATTATCTGACTCTATGCGTCGAGCATCTTCAGATTCGTAGCTTTTCTTGGAAATATCATGTAAAAGTTTAACAGTTTTAGGATCATCCGCCATATGATATATTAAAAATAACATAAAAACAAGAAAACATTTATTCTCCAGAAAATTTTTGTTCAATATCGCTTTTCTCCAATTTCACATTAAATATCAAAAATCACATCATCACATCTTATCCCATCTCCAGAAATTCCTTATCTTCCTCAAGCAGTTCATCTATCTCCTTCAACGCTTTTTTTCATTCTCCAAGCATCTCCTCTGTTCTCTTCAAACCATCTTCCATTTCTTCCAACTTTTCTGGCGGAGGAGTTATATTATTCTCCCTTGCATAATCCATCATCTTCCATATACTTACATTTGCCCTTGCAGCAGATTCCTCAAGACTCGCATTACCTTTCCCGTATGCCTCGGTAGATTTTTTCAGTGAATGCTTTTCCATTTTATCCATAATCGTTCTTAAAAAATTGTATTTATATAATTAATTTTTAATTACTAAAATGAACCGGATTGACAATCAAACAAAAAACAAAATCCTTGCCGCCCAGAGAAATGAAATCACGGAACACTTCATCTACGAGAAATTGGCGGAATCAATTAAGGATTCGCACAACAAAAAAATTTTAAAGAAAATTTCTTCTGATGAATTGAAACACTATAACCTCTGGAAGGAATACACCGGAGAGGATGTGAAACCCGATAAAATAAAATTATGGAAATATTTTTTGATTTCAAAAACATTAGGGATTACATTCGGAATAAAGTTGATGGAGAAGGGCGAGGAGCAGGCACAGGTGATTTATGAAAAGATTTCCGGGAATTTTTCCGGCGCGGATGTTGAGAAAATTAAAAATATTATTGAAGATGAGGATGAGCATGAAATGCAGTTAATAAATTTAATAGACGAAGAGCGGCTCAAGTATGTCGGCTCAATGGTTCTCGGCTTGAACGATGCGCTTGTTGAACTCACGGGAGCCCTTGCAGGTTTTACTCTTGCTTTGCAAAATACCCAGTTGATTGCAATGGCGGGCTTAATCACGGGAATTGCCGCATCCCTTTCAATGGCTGCTTCAGAGTACCTTTCAACAAAATCCGAAAAAAGCACGAAAAATCCTTTCAAGGCAGCACTTTACACCGGCTCTGCGTATGTTCTCACGGTTCTTTTTTTAATTTTTCCTTTCCTTATTTTCAAGGACATGTATTTCTGCCTCGGCTTCACGATTTTTAATGCAATACTCGTGATTTTCGTATTCACCTTCTACATCTCGGTTGCAAAAGATGTTCCCTTCAAAAAGAGGTTTTTTGAGATGGCTGCAATCAGTTTAGGAATAGCGGCTTTAACCTTTTGCATCGGGTTTGTTATAAGAATGTTTTTTAATATTGAGTTATAATCTTAATTTAATTTATAAATCAATTTAAAAATCACGAACATGGATGATGAAAAAATTCTTAATAAATTAAGAGAATTACGAGCAAAAGACCCGGATTTCTCAAAAGGCAGGGTTTTTTCGGCGGTATCGTCTCCGCCGCTTGAAGTTGCACTTGATGCGTTTAAGATTTTTGCAGATACAAACGCCCTTGACGAGCATTTATTTTCAGCGACCGGGGAACTTGAACGCGAATGTATATCCTGGCTCGGTAATTTACTTCACAACCCTAAAGCCGCGGGCTACATAACAACCGGGGGAACGGAAGCAAACATGTTTGCCCTCTGGGCTGCAAGGGAGAGCAGTAAAAATAAAAATGAAATTATCGTCCCGGAGTCAGCACATTATTCAATTGAAAAGATTGCACGGGTAATGAATTTAAAAATTAATTACACCGGGCTGGACGAGAACTTTCGCGCCGATGTTTCTGAAATTGAAAGTAAAATTAATGACAAAACACTTGCAGTTATCGCAACAGCAGGAACGCCGTCGCTTGAAATGATTGATCCGGTAGCAAAAATTAATGAATTATGCGATAATATTTTTTTACATGTTGATGCCGCATTCGGCGGGTTTGTAATTCCCTTTCTGGACAGGAAAATCCCGTTTGACTTTAAACTCTCGAATGTTTCCTCAATAACGATTGACCCTCATAAGATGGGGCTTGCGCCGTTCCCTTCAGGTGCGGTAATTCTTCGAAGCAGTAAATTATTGAAAAATTTAAAAATACTCCCCCCATACTTACCAATCGAAACATATACTCTTCTCGGCTCTCGCTCGGGAGGAGCGATTGCCGCAACCTGGGCGACCTTCAAATCATTAGGTTTTACGGGCTACAAAAAAATCGTTTCAGGGTGCATGGAAAATACAGCGTTTTTCTGCCGCGAACTGAAAAAAAGAGGATTTGAATTGGTAACAGAGCCGGATTTAAACTGCATAGGTATAAAAATAGATAACGAAAAAATTGTGAAAAAATTAGAATACGTCGGCTGGAAAATCTCCATGAACCATAAACCGAAAAGCTTAAGGATTGTTGTTATGCCTCATGTCAATAAAGAGGATATCCTGGCGTTTATTGACGATATGGAAAAGATTGCAGGAGTCAATAAATAGTTTATAAATCCTAAATCAATAATTAATATATAATTATGAAAATGAAATACCAAACATACGAAGAAATTATTAAAAACAACAGGGAGTGGGCGAGTGAGAAACTGTCCGTAGAGCCGTCGTATTTCGAAACATTGTCACGCGGACAAAAACCGCCGTTTCTTTTTATCGGATGCTCCGACAGCAGGATGGCTCTTGACACCATTACAAAAACAGAGCCTGGCGAACTTTTCATCCACCGGAACATAGCAAATCAGATTTCGCTGACTGACATGAATCTTTTGTCCGTTCTGGAGTATGCAATAGGTCACCTGAAAGTAAAGCACATCATAGTCTGCGGGCATTACTGCTGCGGAGGAGTTACAGCAGCCCTTGAAGGAAACGCTGAAGGACTTGTTGAGAGCTGGCTGATGCCCATTCGCGAACTGTACCGTAAAAACAAGAAAGAGCTTGATGAAATTGAGGACTTGAAAAAAAGAAGCGATAAACTGTCTGAAATGAACGTAATCTTGCAGGTGAAAAATCTCTGCAAAACATCAGTAATGCGAAAAGTATTTAAAGGAAAAGATTATCCGAAAATACACGCGTGGGTCATTGACATCTACATAGGAAGGATAAAAGAACTTAAAATCCCTGTAAGCGAATTCAAGGAAAGAGAGCTTCTGCCGAAAGACTACAAATATTAAATTTAAATTCAATATAAAACATTAATTAATTATGAAAACTCCAGAGGACATAAAAGTCAATTCATGGAATGATTTAATCGAAGAATTATATTTAGATTCGTGGCAGGCAAACATTGAAAGGTACCGCTCTCATTACGCATTCAGGGGATTATCAAATAAGGGATATAAATTAGAGACAACATTAATCAGGATAGGGGATAAATGTTATGACCTGGAAATCCACCTGCTGAGAAATTTCATTAAATACGCTAAAATAGAGAATTCACAAAATTACAGCATCTGGAACTGGCTGGTCATGGCACGACACCATGGTCTTCCGACAAGACTACTGGACTGGACATACTCACCATTCGTTGCCCTGCATTTCGCAACATCAAACATTGAACAATACGAAACTGACGGGGTTATATGGTGCGTTGATTTCGTTAAAATGCACGAGATACTCCCGGACGAATTCAGGGAAGCATTAATAAAGGAGGGCTCTGATGTTTTCACGGTTGAAATGCTCTCAAAAACATCTCCCGATTTCCTCCAGAAATTTGATAAAAATTCAAAAGACAACTTCGCGTTATTCTTCGAACCCCCCTCGATAGACGAGAGAATAATAAACCAATTCGCCCTGCACTCCACGACATCAAATCCAAAAACGATTCTCAACGACATACTAATCCAAAAACCGGAACTATACAAGAGAATAATCATCCCAAGCAATCTCAAATGGGAAATAAGAGATAAACTGGATCAAGCGAATATAAACGAAAGAGTCATGTTCCCGGGGCTCGACGGGTTATGCAGGTGGCTGGAGAGGTACTATAGTCCGAAGAGGAAATGAAAAGGGATGGATTCAAGGAGTAAAGGGATGAAGATGCAGGGAAATTAAATTATTAATTTTATGAAAATTTTAAAGTATTTATTTAAATAAAATCCTGCATTACATAACAAAACCGTTATATAACAAATTTGTTATATAACAAAACCGTTATTTCAATTCTAATACAAAAATTATTTCAAACCCAAATTTTAATAAATTACATGCTTATCGGAATAGACGACACCGACTCCACGGCAGGAATGTGCACAACCTTCATCGCAAAGGAATTATGCAAGAAATTAGATGTTACCGGTTTCCCGCGTCTTATACGGTTGAATCCTAATATACCATACAAAACCCGCGGCAACGGTGCGGTTGCACTGAATGTTAAAGCAGACGATGATAATGAAAAAATTAAAAAAATCGTTCTTGAAACAGTTGAAAAAAACGCAATTTTTGAAGACGATAAAACAAATCCCGGCGTTGTGTTCCTGGAGAAAAGGAATTTTGAAGATTATAACATTTACACTGAAATCCTGCGCGATTTCTATGAGAAGGCGGTATCCGAACTTGTGACAATCGGAGAAGCAGATGCTGCTGCAAGACAGGTTAATGCCGAAGTTCATAAATTCAAGTCAGGGAGAGGCATAATCGGCGCTCTTGCAGCGGTTGGTGCCGATCTTTCAGCGGATGCGACCTATGAGATTATCGCCTACAGGATTCAAAAAAACTACGGGGCGGAAAGAAAAATTGACCAGGAGTCGGTATTTGAAATGAATAAAAAGACCTATCCAAAAACTTTTAATAATGTTGATTTAAATTTAAATAAAATTTTGATTCTCCCAAGGGGCAATGACCCTGTTTTCTGCGGGATTCGCGGCGAGAGTCCCGAAATAGTCAGTGAGGCATGGAAACTCATAAAGCCGCTTGAGGAGATTGAAGATACATTGATTTTTGAAACAAACCAGGCAACTGATGCACACCTGAAAAAGAAAAAAATTTCGGAACTCATGCCTTTTGACTGTGCAATTGTTTCGGGGAGAGTTTCAGGAGAGCCAAAAAACATTCACGGCGGGCATGTAATTTTTAAATTAAAATATTATTCACAGGAGATTGATTGTGCCGCCTACAGGGAGACCGCGAATTTCAGAAAAATTATAAGAAAATTAAGAGCCGGCGATAAAGTTACTGCATACGGCGGGATTGGAAAGTACTGGGCAATAAATCTTGAGAAAATCCGGGTTTTGAAATTAAAGAAATATTACGAGAAGATAAATCCTGTTTGCGAAAAATGTAAAATTAAGATGAAATCGGAAGGCAAAGATAAGGGCTTCCAGTGCAAAAAATGCAAAAAGAAACTGCAAAAGGATGCTGCTGTTTTAAAGGAAATCAATCGCGATTTGAAAACCGGATTTTATGAGGCGGCACCTGATGCAAGAAGGCATTTAAGCATGCCTCTTGTAAGGATGAAAAACAGGTGCTAATCCAGCGACTTTATTGAGAGAAGTTGCTTTTCAGTTGAAATTTCATCCATTACATCCATAAGCTTTTTGCTGTGCTCTTTATCAACATCAACATTCATCATCACAGACGATTTTTCATCAGGCGAGGGCATTAAAACATCAAGGTCGGAAACCATTCCAACCTCATTCAGGCGGTCTATCGTATCCATGATGCCGGTGTCAATCACATGCCCTATAAGCATGAACGAGTGCGTCTCCTTCTCATAGTACTTTTTGCCTTCAACCTTTATCTCCGATATGCGGATTTTTCTTTCCTCAAGTGAATTTTTTATTAAATTCAGTGACAATTCATCGGGAACCTCAAAGATTATTTCAACAGGCACCGGACCGGAGCCGGTTCTTAAATGCAAAACACTTCTAATGTTTCCGCCGTGCCGTGAAATCGGGTCAATTGCTTCAATAAGAGTTCCTGGAATGTCCTTTAATTCAAGCGTCATGTCAATTTTCATTTTTTTCCTTATTATTTCTTAGAATTAATTTATAAATTAATAAATATAAATTAATAAATATAAATTAATAAAATTTCTTCAGCATCGTCTGCGTGTATTGAATGTAATCGTCAATATCCAGATTTTTAACATTATCCCTGTACTTCGGGTCTGCGTAAATGCAGAATGTAAGCCGCTCAAGTTCCGCTTTCTCAAGGGCTTTTGCAAGTTC
>Ga0209427_10008686_pt1 | contig 11412 bp, 10 predicted proteins | sample DeeMarSWOR136_30_FD_187465 | JGI IMG/M metagenome (GOLD analysis project Ga0209427, IMG submission 187465) | Marine sediment microbial communities from White Oak River estuary, North Carolina - WOR-1-36_30 (SPAdes) (version 2) | ecosystem: Environmental > Aquatic > Marine > Intertidal zone >... | reverse complement strand
ACTTGAGCGATAACAATATTGAATTTGCAGGTTATCCGCTTATTGTACTGCTCGTTTGTTTCTAGGTTACCGACAAATGTACCACCACGACGTAGCAGTTTCCGTATCTTCGCTAAGGTTTCATTCATTCGCACGTAATCGTTAAGAGCTGCTGAACTTACTATGCAATCAAAAGAACCCTCATTTGCTATACCATCCAAACCACTGGCGACACTGATCATCAACACGTTGTGACCATCTATATTCGCATCTCTCAAGTACCTATCAACGAACGTCACAACACGCTTATCCAGACTTTTCTTGAAAAGATGTCTCATAGCTATTCTGCCCATTGCTGATTCTAAATGCTCATATATTGAAATGAGAAGATCTTCGACTAACCAACACCAAAAACCGACCGCTATGTCGCATTATGAAAATTACCGCTTTGATTTTCTTTTACATACGTTTCTATGGCCTTGACTATGAAAGCGGTAACGTCCTCCCATTCATCCATCAGCTCATGTCTGAATTCATCCTGAGCGTCAACCCGAAACTTACGGGCAATTATTTCATTTATGCACACTGGAACTTCTCTTGGCTCTTTTACAAATAACATCCCCTTTTTACACAACATCTGATTTGCTTCCATCTTCCTGTGCCCACAATAGATACTAGGCACGCCCAAGAGTGCACCCTCTCTTGCAATACTATCCCCAGAGGAGATAACAACTCTACTGTAATACATAAGAGAATGAATATCATGCAGGGGTTCCTCCAATAAAATCCAGTCGGAAGGATACTTTGCAGCAATGTTCTTGTCTTCTAAAGACAGCATGACTTTATAACTGCTCGGCAACTCGCATGCAAATGAAGAAATTATGCCCGGATATTGCCTGCTGTAATTGAGGCTCCTGGGGGATATTTCACGTACAAAGAAATATTGATATGGACACACGTCGTATTCTCTTAATTTGTCCGCTTCGGGTGAAAAATATCCGGGGGAGAGATACGCCCACTCTTTTAAAGCATTGAATGTTGAGACTTTGCTGTGCGCTTCTATTATTGGAGGGAAAAATAACTCGGAGGACGTTAACTTTTCCAGAAAAACATTCAACTTTCTCTCAGGATCATCATCAAATTGCAGATTTGGCCTGCCCAGAATCTTTGATGCTAAACCAAGGGCAAAACTTCCAACACTTATGCCAATATCGAATTTGCTCCTGAGCAAAAACAATAAAAGCTTCAGAAATTTTGCGATATTAGCTTCGAAAACAATAGACAATATGCTACCTCTATGTTTGCCCATAACGTGTATTTCGTAATCACCGAGTTCCCTGTCTATAATTTCGCGTAACATACCACGGTCAGTACTAATAATTGTCACTACGTTGCCGTTTTCAGACAATACCTTCAGGGACGATTTGAAAAAGTTGACATGCGCTGGATGCCCGATATCACATATTATTTTCATCACAGTTTCCCACATTTGCTGAGTTTAGCAACTATTGTCTCACCGCCATAGACCCATTCGCCCACTCTGATTTTGAGCACAGAGTTAACGGGAAACACGATGTCGGTTTGAGAACCGAATTTTATCCGTCCTATACGTTCTCCAGGCTGCACAATCTGACCGGTTTGTACGAATGATTCTACGTCTCTGACTCTTTTCGAGGCAATCTGTATCACACCAATTTGGCATATGTCGTTCTCGATCACAGTTGTGTTCCTCTCGTTTTCTACGCTAGACTCTCCGTTTTTCAGGGAAAGGAACCTGCCCTTAAAGTGCTGATTTAGGATAATATTACCGCTTACCGGTGCCCTTGTGTAATGCACATCAAAAAGGGTCATGGTAATACCGACTAACCAGCATGGTGTTTTCAGCATATTTACCTTTGTCAACTCACTAAGTTTCGAGATATTCTTGCCCTTCACGGAAAACGGGATTCTGTCATTCTCGATCCTTTTTACATAGGCTATGAACCCATCTGCAGGAGATAAAATATCGTCAGAACCCGCTTGGACATTTCTTTCTGGATTTCGATAAAAGCGGAAAAGCGTCAATAACAAGATTAGGACAAGGACAACACCTGGAATGATGATATAGACAAGGTTCTTAGCACTAGCTGGTAACGTACTCAGTATTAAATAACCGATAATAGTTGACATAATTATCAAAACAATGTTGTCGCTGAAAAGATACTTCAACTTTACTTTAGCTCTGAAAACAAGAAACGAGAAAACTACCGAACTAAATACAGTAATTTCAAGAAAAATAATGAGAATATTATGCATGGACATTACCTGGAAAAAAACAAATAAGGCAGAAATAGGATATAGCTCAATGCAGGCAACAAATCATTCCTATCAAAACAGGCAAATTCCTTTTTCAGCCTTAATGTTCTTATGTATTCGCCAATTCTCATATGACCTCTTAGCAATTCTCCAAGCACAATATAAGTGTCGGTAACAGACTCAATCCAACCGACATCGAATTTTTCGTTTGAATGTTTCTTTAGTCGTTTACCATCAAAGTATTCAAGCATCATACCGATAAGGTTTGTGCCAAGCTTATTCGTAATGGAGTGCCACTTCCAAGTCCGAGGGTTTATCTCGATAAGCTTGTAAGTATCGTCTTCTGGATCATACATAAATTCAACTTCCGATAATCCGAAATATCTAATCCCGGTTAAAAGTTTGAGGGCTTGTTTTTCAATTCCCTCATTAGCGACACTAACAGCAAACGTTGTGGAAATGCCAAAATCCATCGGTTTCTGTCTTATTCGATTTGCCACAAAACTACCGATGGCTTCACCACCAACAAAGAACGAGCAGTATGAATACAGGTTCTTGGCCCTACCCGGGATGAGCTTTTGCACAATAATTTCCGATGGCCCCAGGACCTTTATCGCCTCAGCATAGTTGTCGAGCAATTCCTGTGGATTCTGACAAACATAGACTTTTCGGCCTTCTGTATCATAGAGTTTGTGCATCACAGCAGGCTTTATGATTAAGGGATATGTAGCTTTCTGTGAAATCTCCCGTACCTCTTCAAATGTATCCGGGAAATAGCTATACGGTATGGGAATATTCAATTCAAGAGCTTTTCGATACGTTAATCTTTTGTTATAGCAAATCTCAAGAATCTCAGGAGAAGGTGTCGAGAGTACAAAGTTCGACGCAAGTCTATCATAATTGTCGATAACAAACTTGATTAGTCTATCATTAGTAGGCATAAGAAGCACGTCCCTACTAGACAAGCTGTACAATTCATCCAACAGATCCATCTCTGCGTGAAAATGGACGAAACCATTACAATATTTCGAAAATCTTGAAACACAGACACTGGAATTATTCATTACGATCACTCTGTATCCCAACCTACCGGCAATTCTAACAATACCAAGACTCTGGATATGGTCTCCAAGCACACAGACTGTTGAAATCATCACCTCACCAAAACGTACTTCTTGGCAACATTCTTACAGCTCTGCCATATCAGCTCCCGAAGCCATGGTATCACGTCATTGTGCCATCTCTGTGGATGCGTGTTTATCATTATACGGTGCGGTAATGTATCATTTCTCAACGACATAATGATATCGAAGGTCGATTTGTATGAACCTTTATGTCGTGAATCTACCCTGTCCCTCACAGCAACCTCTCTCCCATTCCAGCAGCGCCCGGTATCAGTCAGGTAAAGCACTTTGCTAAAATCTGTATCCAAATAGACCTCTCCGGCAATGCCAAAATCCCTGTAATCATATTCTTTCCACAACCACCGATTATCGTAACGAGACAAGGGGCTTCCGTGCATACAAATTGTCTCTACAGGATATGCCCGTCTAAGAATCGACAAGTTGGCTTGGAACAATTCAATTGCAAGCCGTAATCGACCTCTTGCCACGGAAAGATCTTCATAATGATAGCCAATCTCGTGACCCATCTCGACTAAGCGACATATAATAGCTGAATCATAACTCTTTTGCACGGTTCTAAAATAGTAGCTTGCTTTTATACCCAAGTCATTCTCGAGCAGTCCGACTTTTAGTGCTTTGTTGGGAGATTTATCCACATCATGACGCAGAATAACATATTTCGCTGGTCTGCTACCTGAACAATATTCAGCGTAAGTAACAGACTCGTATCCGTTTTTTTTAAGTTCGACGCATAACATCTTATAAGCTCGTAGTGTGAAATCTTTCATTTGATGCTGCGCATCCCTAATATCCAGTCATTGAGTCATTGTGTAATTGTGTCATTAACACCATCAGTATGTTCTTAGCTAATATGCGATTAGGCTCTTGTCTTATGTTCCTCTATAACACGATCGTAGATGTTTTCTAATTCAATCTGCTTCTGTCGTAAACCCAGATTTTTTAATGCATATCTCTGCGCATTTTGTCCTATCCTCCGACGCAATTGTGGATCACGAACCAATTTGTCAATAGACGTTGCCAACGCGTTAACGTCACGTTCTCTCACCAACAGCCCAGTCTCACCATCCTTTATTATGTATGGAATTCCAGCGTGGTAGGTAGAGACAACCGGCAATCCAGCCGCCATAGCTTCAACGATTGTACCGGGGATACCCTCTTTGTCTCCATTACTCGCGACTACGCTGGGATGGGCAAATATATCAGCGTCACGGAATTCCTTCATGAATTGCTCACTCAAATATGCTAGAGCACCCACAAACGTAACAATACTATCAAGATCGCACGACCTAACATATTTTCTGAGTTCAACATCCAGAGGGCCGTTACCGACGATCCTGAGGCGCAATCGGGATTTGATAGTTTTGTCCAACTTCTCCAATGACTTCAGTAGATAGATATGCCCTTTCTTCTCATCAAGGCTCGCAACCATCAAAACCGTAATCTCTCGTTTGTTAGTGTATACACTTTTGGACGCAAACCTAGCTACGTCCGTGCCGTAATAATGCACAATAACCTTGCTTTCGGGACACCCTAATTCCAAAAGGTCAAATTTCATATTTTCGTTCATTGCGATGCAATAATCAGTGCGCCTAAAAACATTACGTAGGTACTGAGTGCCGAATCCAAAAAACCACTTCGGAAAGGATGTACAATCATAGCCATAGAACGAAACGATCGAGGGTACATCTAAATTCCGCACCGCCCCGACGAACACGCCAGCGTCGGTTCCATAATGAAAGTGCAAAACATCCGTTCCTTGCGACAACAGAAACTTTCTTATATTTCTGCGATCCCCCAATGTAAGCCTTCTGAAGGGCCTACCGTAGAGAAGTTTTGAGCACTGTCTATTGATGGCTTTCTTACCCTGATCACACCAATAGGTATCAACCGAATTCACTATTTCCGCCGCAAAATCGCTTTGCACATACTCTTTATAGACTACGCACGGTTCGAATTTCTCGTGGCACATTATTTGATTTCTGACAAATGTCACATGCGGAGGCAACAATTTCCTTACAATATGAGCTACTTTCTTCATGAATAATTTACACAGAATGCAGATAGAACGCCATCGACAGCAACCTGTGCATCTCGTGCGACGTCAAGATGCCTTGACGCAACTCGTTGTTCTTGAGCAGAGGACTTAACTCCTTACTGTTCCTTAGAATTTCTTCATAACGTGCCACAAAGGGTCTTGCCCATTTGTTATACATATACTGCCTTCTTTGTCCTTTGAACTTGTGAAATGCGTATTGCGGTAACACAAGCAATACTTTGAACAAAGACAAATCGTATTTCGGCTTGTATCCTCTGTTCGTGGTAATATCAAGCAGTTGGGGCGCGTGCCTCTCTATAATGTAGCTATATAAAAAATGTGAACGCAGTTTGTCAGATACTCGATGTATATGACTATCGCCATGATTGACGCAAACCAGATTGCTTCTGAAGAGTATTTCCAAAAGACCCACGTCGGTATATGGAGAGAGAACATTGAGGTAATATCTACCGATTCTCAATTCCTTCATGTAGTACTTGCGAGTTCCCTCATAGTAATAAAACAAGTAGAACTTTTCTCTATCTGAGAGATGGTCGTATTTGGACATGTATTGATCTTCTATGTAGTCGCGTACGTTCGCTGCTAGAGAATTCAGCAAATCACGTTCAAGAAATTCCTCACTAACGTAGCCTTGACGGCAATTTGTATCTCGAAAATACTGCAAGATACTACGCGGCATTAGTCTATTTGGAAAAGTGTGAGCCTTAAGGAATTCGCTACCAAACAACCCAACTAAAACGTCAGTGTACTCAGTCGCAAGACTTCTATAAACATATTCATTATTAGCCTTCTCCAAATCACCCAATCCGTCCGAATGAAGAATCGCGCTCTCAGCGAAATCAACTATATTCTCCTCGAAACATCCCTCTAAATAAAGCGGCGTATAATTGAGGCCGAATCTTTCTTTCATAAGTAGTGGTACATCAATATCATCCGAACCCCTTATTCCATACGAAAAACAAGGAATTTTTTTGAATTCATGACTCAATACTGCTAGATTTGTGCGTGTATCATAACCTGCCGTCAGTGCGAGTATAGGAACTTCCGAACTTTGAACGCCGATATTGACTATGTCTGAAAACTCCTCATCATACCTTTTAAGGGCATCATAAGTTGAAATCCGTTCTTTATCCATGTAGTCAGAGAGATGCCAATAAATCTGCTCTTCTTTGAGTATACAACCGTTGGCGAAATCGAACTCAAGTATCGCTCCCGCGTTTTGCATACGTATATTCCTGAAGTAAGTCTTGTCGCCCAGTATGAAATTAAAATAAACCTGTTCTAGCACAGCCATATGATCAACAACTCTCAAACCAGTTCCAACATTACCGACAACAAAATCAAGTTTCGTTGAAAGTATCAATGATTGATTATCGTAATAATAGAAAATGGGAATTAGACCCAGAGGATCACTAACTGAAATAACCTTTAAGGGCGATTTTTGGATCAGAATAATGTTGTAAGTGCCCCTGAGCCTATTGAATACCCCATTTTCTAATTTTTCGTAAATCTGCATGAATTGACAAGAATCAATTCTCGTGCGGCCGTAGAGCAACTTGCCGCAAATCGATGTCACGATGTTTCTGTGATTATATATGAGATCGTCATCTGCAAGACTGCGCGCAAGAACACGGTAGCTAGAATCATGTATCTCCTTCTCATAATACTTAACCACTTTATACTGTGAAGGGTTGGGTACATGAAATGAGTCTATTACATCAGATTGCCTGGAGATAATGGCGTGTATATCCAATTCTATTTCCTCGACCTAATAATACGCATCTCTTGTCCAACAACGATAGAAAATGGCGGCACATCTTTGACAACAACAGTACCAGCACCTATCACTGAACCCCTGCCAATCTTGACACCAGGTAAGACAACTACATTAGAGCCCAACCAGACGTCATCTTCAATAATTACATCCTTTTCTATTGAAGCATTTTGCCTGAAATTCTTCGTGCCATCCGTCTTATATTTTGAGGTTATTATCGTCACGTTTGACCCTGTCAGGCAATTACTACCTATTACAATTTTCGCATTTGGACTCGCCCACAGACAGCAATACCTATTGATATTGGTTCTCTCGCCAACGAAGATATTTTGAGGGTACAAAATGCGCGCAGTCGAGCTAATCGAGACTTTCCCGTCTAAGTGCATTGTCCTTCTCGCCCAGACGTTTTCTATGATGAATTCATAGATTAGATCATAAGTTCTTGAGACAAAAGTAGGGGTTAATACGTTTCTTAGCATAAAGAAGAACGCAGCGATTTTTTTCATAACCACACTCAGTGGCGGAAATTATTCAGATAATCAACGTACTTTTTGGTATTTGTGACTAAAAGCTTTCCTTTATCGTGCAGCTCTGCGATATAATAGAACAATGGTTTCAGTATACTGGCGGCGACAATTTCGTTGAACGATGGATGAAACCGAAAATATACAACTCTTCTATGTTTGATGCCACGAGATATAATTGCGCTATAACGGTATATATGATAATCAACCGACCATTCATCTCTATAATATATCTCAGCACTGGTTTGTAATTCCCACAACCCAGTACTGTGTCTAATTGGCAAACCCAGAACATTATGACAGTCTGTTCGGTAGGACGTAAAACCCAGACGCTTCAGCGTCTGCAGATTTCCGATCGTGTGACCGGGGTGCACGAATGACTTCATTTCTACACCGTATGCCTGTCCATGTTTTTGGCACTCTCGTATTTCCGCCTCAAGTATGTCAGGCGTACAAACCGAATCCCTGCAATCTACATGCGAAAAAGTGTGGCAAGCGATCTCGTGATCAACATTAGAATTAGTAATTTTCTTGATCAAATCCGGCGCATACCACTCTGGAGAGGTTTCCCAGTCTGTACATGGATCATCATCATACCACTCCCCAGTGTCAAATTTCCAGTATCTGTTTTCGTGGTAGGGAAGACGTTTAATTTGTGGATGAGCGGTATTACCGCTTCTATTGCACCTTTTCAAAAACAGATGCCCCACGGTCGCCCATGTGATAGGGATATTGTAAACATCACACAAATGCAATATGTTCGGGATATTTCTTCTAGCTACTCTCGCGAGATTGTCTGCTTGCTCTTTCGGTTTCTGAATACCTTTGGCGTAGCGCCAAGCCCAGGCCAGCTCAAAATCAGCGCATAACACCAAGACTGCACCATATGGATACGGAATGAACCATTTTTCATCATTACTTCTTCCTCCTGTTATGCGAGGATTCAGGTTTAATTCGAAATTGATTTTACTTAGAATCGCTCTGATTTTACTGTTCAATTCGACACTACTCTATTAAATAATCCAACATATCGCTTCATCATTTCAGTAAATTCAAAGTCCTTAATCGCCTTTTCTCTTGCAGCAATACTCATTTCCTTACGTTTGGACACGTTATCCGCAAGAAACTTAAGGTATCTAGCTATCGTATGATAATCCCCAGGCCTTACCAGAAATCCTTCTTTCCCGTGTTCAATAATGTCAGAATTACCGCCTACATCTGTTACTATACACGGAAGCCCCATAGAGATAGCTTCAATCATTGATATCGGCAGGGCTTCAGTCAGGGACGTCAGGACGAAAACGTCTGATACACGTAAGAGCTCACGCGTGTCAGAAACGGGACCTACGAACTTTATCTTCTCAGACACCCCACATTTTGCTGCAAAATCCTCATACTCATGTAGAATACCGGACTGGTCCGCACCAGCGACAATCAATTCCCAGTTTTTGTGATTTTTATTGAGTTCAACGACTGATTTTAATAACGACCATTGATCTTTGAGGGGTTTCAAGCTAGCTACATGTACGATACGAAAAACACTGTTCCTCCTACTGAAATGCTGAATCGAGAAACGATTCGTATCCACACCATTATGAATAATCGTAAATCTATCTCTAGGCAACCCGTATCGTGTACTGTAGAAATCAACCTGAGAACTATGTATGGCAATGTAATTATCTCTGAATAACCGCGCACACTGTGCATATACGCAGTTCCATTTATCTTCTCTGCGATCAAATGGCTCTGTGACATGAAAAGCAAGAATGAAACGTATTTTTCCCACACAGAGGAATGAGGCAAACCTTGCCACAAAATAGGGATAAAACGCGCAACACAAGACTATATCTGGTTTGAAATTACATACAGCCCTTGAAACACGGAAAAGAAAGGATACATCGTACTTCAAATATCTCCTAACAACATGTGTTTCAACACCTAGATGCAACCGTTCAATAATTCTCGCATCATCTGACAGCGAGAGAATACCAACTACGTTACCTTTAGCAACCAGTGCATTGGCGATCTGCACAGACAGAATTTCATACCCACCAACACGTAAACCGCCCAACACAAACAATATTCGCATGGCCTCTGGCGGTTACCCCCGCAGCGCCTTCTCGTAAACAGCTAAGGTACTATCGGCAATGCGCGCCCACGAGAGATTACCTTCGGCGCACGCAGTTTTAATATTCTGCTTCATGAGTTCTCGTTTGTGCTCGTTGCCTATTAGATCAATTATAGCTGAAACAAGTGCCTGAACATCCCTCGGGGGTACAAGACGTCCAGTCACGTTATCAACAACCACCTCTGGAATCCCACCAACCGCTGAAGCCACCACCGGTTTACTGAATGCATATGCTGTCATCAAGACTGCACTGTGTGTTGCATCAGTATAAGGTAAAACAATAATGGAAGCACGCTGTATTAGGTTTACAATTTCATTGTTCGATATATGGTGGTTGTGTATCTCATATTCTCGATTATTTTCGAAATCGACATGAATGTCGCCGCTCCCAGCGATTATGCATTTCAGTTCAGGAATGTGTATCCTCACATCTGGGACAGCACTAATCAAATATGCGATACCTTTGTATGGTGAAATCCTGCCAAAAAACAGAATAGTTCTAGGCTCCTCCTCAACTTTCTTCGTTACAAATGAGTTGTAGACTTCAAGTGGCCCACAGTAGACAGTATGTACCTTTCCTGAATCGACTCCATAAAAATCAGTAAAGCTTTTAGATAAATAATCGTAGTGCTGTATAAATTGATAATCAAGTTTCGAATATAGTCTGTTGAGTAATAGGGGTGTCAATTTCCACTCGCCAGAGTGCGGCAGGTAGTCATGTATTGTATAGACTTTAGGCATTCCTTTAAGGTACCTATGGAAATACAATTGAAATCCCGAAAAGCCATTGAAATGGACGACATCGAATGCGTTGTCGAGAATGAACCGAGCTATTTGTTTTATGCATATCATATTCCGTCTTGACCAATCTCTAATGATACTCCTACTAGGTATCCGCGCTATACACAGCTTCAAACTACCACCTAGGTATTCCTCAAGGCTTCCTCCGATATACTGTCTAACGGTTTGTTGATCCGTGGTCAAACCAAAGGGTAAATTCCTTAGATCCCAATCTAGAATACTCCGTGTGAAACGGTCGCCAGATGTAACAAAAATTAATGTAACATCCGATGATGCTGATAGATGTTTAGCTAAACAAATCACATTATCAGCATGCCCATAAGCGACAATTACGATTTTCATGCTACCAGCATATACCTTCGTAATCCCGAAATGAGACGCTGTCTTTTATTCTTACTAAATCAATAATCATTTTCTTAGATAATGCGCTCGAGAATTGAGACAATTCCTCATAATTGTGAGAAATTACTAGCACATCGGATTTTTCCACAACATAATTAAGGTCATCGGTAATCAATTCGGCCATATGTGGGATACGTTTTTCAATATAAACTTTGTTTGTCCCTGTCAACTTAGAAATAAAGACATTCTTGTCATATATTACTATGTTTAATCCCTTGCCCAAAAGTCTTTCCACCAACTCTACCGTAGGACTATATCTTAGGTCATCAGTACCGGGTTTGAAGCTCAAACCAATAATACCAACATTT
>Ga0209427_10008683_pt1 | contig 11412 bp, 9 predicted proteins | sample DeeMarSWOR136_30_FD_187465 | JGI IMG/M metagenome (GOLD analysis project Ga0209427, IMG submission 187465) | Marine sediment microbial communities from White Oak River estuary, North Carolina - WOR-1-36_30 (SPAdes) (version 2) | ecosystem: Environmental > Aquatic > Marine > Intertidal zone >... | reverse complement strand
CTCGATGGCCGCGGGGATGTAGTGCCGGCGGCCGGCGATCTGCTTGGGTGAAATGACCCGATTGGCGCCCGCCTTCACGAGCTTTCGAATGGTGCGTTCCTCGCTGGCCTGTGCCACGATCATGAGCCCGGGGTTGAGCTGGCGTGCGGTGAGCACCACGAACACATTGGCCTCGTCATCCGGGAGCACCGAAACAAGACCCCGGGCCTGCTCGATGTTCGCCTCGATCAGTACCTCATCATCACTGGCGTCCCCCTTGATGAAGAGTATCGACTCATCCCGCACGAGGTGAGATGCCTCAGGGTTGATGTCCACGACCACGTATTTCACCTTGGAGCGCTTGAACTCCAGAGCAACCTCTCTCCCGGTATCCCCAAATCCGCAAATAATGTAGTGATCTCTGATTTTCCTGACATTCTTCCTCATACGGCGCTCCCGCATGGACTGTAAGAGTATACCCTCAAATATATAGCTGATCAGGATTGTGAACGAGTAACCGACCGTGGCAATACTGAAAACCAGAAATATAATGGTAAAGTGTCTGCCCGTATCGGAAAGGGGTCGCACCTCACCAAACCCCACGGTAGTAAGGGTAATGAAAGTCATGTACAGGCTGTCTCCCAAAGACCATCCCTCGATAAGGGTGTAACCTATGGTCCCCCCGAGCACGAGGAATATCACACAAAAGACAGCAATAAGGAATCGAACGAACGGCGACCTTGTCACTGGCCATCAGCTCCGGGTATTGGATGTTTCTTATCGCTAGAAAGGTACTGCCGTGAGTGTGTGAAGTTCAACAGGAAAGAGAGGTTACAGAAAAACCAGTGCGCATTATTCACCTATCCGCAATGACCCTGATAAGCTGCCTGCCGATGCTCTCCTGCGAGTAGACCCGTTCCACGACTTCCCGGTTGACCCTGACAATCGCCTCACGTCGCTCCCGGTCGAAGAGCCGCAGGGTCGCAAGTACGCTCGTCTCGTTGCGTTCGATGAAGCTGTTTACATATTCCTCATCATGAAGCTTCAGCACCTTTTCGAGCCGGGCCCGGAGTGCTTCGGCCGAGTCAGGGGTTCCGTTTCCTATATCCTTGTAATCCTGGCCGTCCACGATCAGGGCATTGTACAGGTGACCGAGCTTCATACCTGCAGCCTGAAAATCGGGAGTGATGAATGGAATGCTCCGACCGATGACGGCCCGGTCCAGCAGCCACGGTTCGATATAGGAGAAGCCGAAACCCTCCAGGATGCTTGTGGTGATGACGAGGTCTGAGGCACGGTATATGTCACCGATGCTGTACCGTAAAATTTTCGAGCCGTCGACGGGATCGGTCTCCCGTTCGAAGGAGACGAGGTCGCCCAGGCCAATGGTAACGGGAAGACGGCGCTTCTGAACGAAATCCGCGAGCTGATCCGCGTACAGGGCATCGTCACCGGAGGTCGGCCTGAGGCTCACGAGCAGATGATACCGCTCTCCGAGCCGGCAATTTTTCCTTTCGACGTCCGTATCCACGAGCCGGTTTAAAAATTGTGTAAGGAAGATGGCTTCCTCCACGTTCTTCCGCCGGACACAGCGCACCGGATAGAGGAGGAACCGGATCTCGGGATCGAGACCCTCGCGGGCAATGATCTTCCTGCGCAGCTCTTCCTTCCGGTCGTCTGGTGGAACGATGTTCCTGTCCACCGGGTTTGGAACATAGAATATGTTCTCCTCCTCTATACCGTGCTCCATGAGCCGCATGCGGTCGTAGCGGTTGATGGCGATGTACCTGATACTGGGATAGGCGGGATAGAGTATGCTGTGCCAGTCCGGCACCACACCGAAACGGGGATGGAAGAACTTCTTGACGTTCTTGAAGTTGACGGGTCGCTGCTGCACGAAGTCGTGACACCGGTAGATGAACCTCTTGCCCAGGCCACTGGTATAGGCGTACTGGGTGTAGAGGTAGAATGCATAGGTCACGTAGGGCTGGATGCCTATTCCGAGATTCTCGATCATGATCACATCCATGTCTGCCAGTTTCTCCACGAGCACTTCCGCCAGGTTGGTTCCCATCCACACATAGTCGTGCACCTGCTGATCGAAGACCGATTTTCCGCTGAGCCTGCCCGCAGCCTCGTCGGCGTTGAACTCATCAATATTGCGGAAACCCACGTTCGTCGGCAGGGGCTTTATGAAGTCCTCGTGACCGGGCGCCAGCTTGCCGAAGAGCGTTATCTTCATGTCTGGATCGAGAGCGCTCAGAGCACGCACGTTCCGTGCGATGACCATGTTGACTCCGTCCCTGAACCCTATGCCATAATGGCCTATGCCCACATGCAGACTCTTCTTCACCTTCTCCCCCTGTTCATGGAAGATGTGTCCGTTTCTAGGAGCGCCACCTGTCTGAGGCTTTGCGGTGCAGCTCTTTTCCCGAGGAGAACCTTCCTATAGAGCATCATATGCTTGCGTGCGATTAGATCCCAGCTTATGCGTTCCTTCACATAACGCATGGCGCGCTCACGATACAACCCTCTCAGCTCATCGTCCTCCATGATGTTCACAATGGCGCGCTTGAGCGCACCTTCGTCCCCCGGCGGCACGGCTATGCCTCCTCCGCTTGCCTCGACCTCGGCCTTGAGCCCCTCGAGCCCGGAGGCCACCACGGGAACACCCAGGGCAAATGAGTGGGCCAGGTTTCCGCTCTGGGATGCGAAAGTGTAGGGCATGACCATGGCATCGAAGGCTGCGAGGGTCCGCTCGTACTCCTCAGGTGAGAAACTCCCGATCACCACCTTGATGGTATCCCGCGCGGCGCTCTTCTCGCCGAGTTCGAGGAGTTCCCGCTTGTACTCGATCTGGTTCAGGTCTCCACGCCGCGCATCCCCTGCCAGGACGAGAACCGTGTTCGGGCCGAGCCGCCGGGAGATCTCGTCCCACAAGGACAGCACCCGGTGAAAACCCTTGGTGGGGGTGAACCAGCCGAGCATGCCGAGCACCCTCCTGCCCTTCAACCCGAGGGCCTCCTTCGCCTGGTCCTTGGGTATGGTTTTGTGTACCGCGGCTCCATGAGGTATCACGTACACGTTGTCCACAACCCTGCCCAGGTTCACGGGAAGATGAGCCCACTGGTACAGGGCGTGCACGATCCCCGCATCGGTCAGACTAAGCACCACGTCCATGTAGGAGCGTATCATGAAGCTCAGCTCCGTGTATACGGAATGATAGGTAATCACCACCGGGAGCTTTCCCTCGACCTTCCAGCGGAACAGGGGACGCAGCAGTCCGCTCGCATGGTCGTCCGAGGTGCGGAAGAGCCCGAACTCGTGCTGGATGTGTACCACGTCGGGTCTGATCTTTCTCACCGTGTCATACATCACCTCGTCCCATCCATGCCTGTCGGTATCCACGACCGGATACACGTTTTTCTCGCCGGGTACACCTCCGTCGGGGTGGCAGAGTATGTGTATCTCGTTCTTCTCCCTGCGCAGCGCCTCCACGAGCTCAGCAGAATAGGTTGCAATGCCGCAGTGACGGGGCGGCCAGCTCGACAGCCAGGCTATCTTCATGCCACGTTCTCCCTTCACCTCGATCTCACCATTCAATCATCTCACACCCAGGCGATGAATACACCTGATACTCTTATACAAGCATACCACAATTCATTACATACCATGATCTTCAGACTCTATTGACTTAATAAATATTAGCAAATATGAAAGGTAAACTAGTTTTTAGATATATACGTTTATCCTTATCAATTAATTTGGAGATGAGCCTTAGACTTAAATTAAATAAGTTGTCACCGTAATTAAACCCACGCAGCACTGCTCCTGAAAAGTTGGTTTAGTGCACCCCCGATCCATGAAAGGTCACCGAAGGCTCATCCGCATCCAGGGTCACCATGATTCCTAGAGGCAAGGTAATGTTCAGCTGACCTGGCAGCCTGTGTCCTGAGGGAAACCCGCTCAGAATCGGAATCTCATTATCTCTGAAAACATCTCGCACCACATCGGCCACCTGGTAGCGGTTACCGGAACTATCCGCACAGTCGAGCATCCTTCCGATGATGAGACCACGCAGCTGCATGAGCTTGCCGGCAAGTTTCAGCTGAACCAGATGATTGTCGATAACTTCCATGCTCTCACCGATTTCTTCAAGGAAGAGCACCCTGTGCCGGAGATCGATCTCGTAGGGCGTTCCAAGCGAACTGATGATCATGGAGAGGTTGCCCCCCACGAGTACACCCTTCGCTGTGCCGCCTTTGATACCCACCATCCCGGGAAAGGAGATCCTGCCCAGGGGCTTCACCTCAGTGATCGCCCTGAGCAAGTACTCTGCGTTCAGAGGATTCATATCCGGCCGAATTTCTCCAGCCACAACCGGTCCATGAAACACGACCATTCTGGCCACTTGTTGAAGATAGGCGAGCAGTATGGTTATATCGCTGTATCCGATAAACACCTTGGGATTGTCACGGACCACCCTCTTGTCGATAAAGGGCAGCGTCCTGATGGAACCGTATCCGGCATTGGCGCATAGTATACACCGTATCTCTGGATCCGAGAACATTCTTGTTATCTGTTGCGCTCGTTCACGGTCATGACCTGCCATGGACCAGAACTTCTCGAAAATACCTTGATCATATCTGACCCTGAATCCAAAGTTCTCGAGGGTTTCTACCCCCTCCATGAAACGCTCTTTATCAAAGGTCCATGCGGGAGCAACCACGCCGACCGTGTCGCCATTTCGGACCCGCATGGGCTTATGCACACGCATCTCACCGGTCCTCCCCTCTCCGGTGCACCTTTGAAAACCAGACAGCCCGGTGAAGGAGGCGCGCACTCCCGCGCACCCACTGCCATGCCTTCTCGGCTATGCGGCGGGCCAGGAGCAGGACCATATCGTCCGGCAGCCCTGCCGGCCGGAAGGACTGGGATGAGACGTCACACTGGTCGTTCATGTAGTCGACAATCACGAACCGTTTCGTATGTTCGTTCAGGGCAATTTCGCAGGAAAACCACTCGATGCGGACGATGTCGGCGATGTCTGAAGCGATGCGGGTGATGGGCATGAGCCGGTGCTGCTCGAACTCTCCGAGGGTCGCCTGGCGGTACTCTCCGGTCTTGGGATTCCACCAGCAGGGAAACAGCTCCCCGAACAGGTAGAACACTCTGAACCAGGCGGGCGTCCCTTCCAGCATGAGCGGCATCACAAATTCTTGTAGGAGAAAATGGTCGCCGGGGTTGAAGCTTCGTGCCTCGGCGATTTCCTGCAGGCTCAATTTCTCCTCGATTACCTTGACCCCCCGCTGCCCGTAGCCCATGGCCGGCTTTATGACAACCGGAAGCCCGAGCTTCGTCCTTTCCTCGATGGTGAGCCGGCGGGCCGGATCCCAGTTCCGAATCACCACAGTGTAAGGAACGGGCAGGCCGGCCTTTTCCAGGTTAAAATGGGTTATCGCCTTGTCTGCGGAGAAGCGTACCTGATCAGGGTCCGCCACGACGCGCGTGCCGAAATCCTTGAGCAGATAGGTGAGTTTCGTGAAGTTATGCTCGAGGTCCTCCGTTATGGAGGCCAGATCCAGGTAGAAATGCACTTTCAGCCTGCTGCTGCGGATCTCACGCTCGACCCAGCCGACCAAAGACTCGTTTACCTTGAGAAAGCGCAAGCCCCGGGCCGTACACTCCCTGCGAAGGGCATCGAGGAAGAGGGTGTCCCCCTCTTCAATCCAACCTATGCCAAAGTCGTAAACTTCCATGCCTGAATAGTGAGAATAAGTATTTTTTCAATTATCGGTTCGAAGTCTTGACCATTCCTGCTCCATTGTACCCTGCCTCAAATATTAAACTCAAGAATTTGTACACAAGCTTGGCAGCTAGAAAATCGGGCGCTCTGTTCCTGTTCGGGCAGAGTTCCACCACATCGAAACCCACGACCCGCCTGCGCTCCGTTACGGATCTGATCAGCTTCATAACCTGGTACCAGTTCAGTCCGCCAGGCTCGGGAGTTCCGGTGGAGGGCATGACACCCGGGTCGAACACATCGAGATCGATGGTGATGTAGACATTGTCGGTCAAAAAAGAGGGCACCTGTTCCACATATTCTTCGGATGAAAGGCATTCGTGGGCATAGAAAATGCGGTCCCTGTCCATACGGCTGCGTTCTGACGCATCCATGCTGCGAATGCCCACGGACACGGTGGTTTCAACCATCTCACCCACGCGTGCCATGACACAGGCATGGTTGTAGCGGCTTCCCTCGTACACATCCCTTCGGTCCGAGTGCGCATCCAGGTGCAGAACGCTCATGCTGCTGTAGCGTTTCCCATGGGCAGCGATGGAACCCACAGAAACCGAGTGCTCGCCCCCCAGCACCACCGTGAACTTGCCGTCCTGCAAATAACGCGACACCCGGCCGTGCACCTTCTCTACCATACGCTCCGGAGTCCGGGACCTTACAGGTCCGGCTGTATGTAAGCCCCGCATACACACCTCTGAATCGGTTTCAATGTCGTAGAGCTCCATGTTGCGGGAGGCATCGATCAGGGCGCGAGGTCCCCGCCTGGACCCCCTGATCCAAGTGCTCGTCCGATCGAAGGGAACGGGCAGGATGACGACTGCTGAGGAGTCGTAGTCTGTGTACTGGCTCCCGAGGCCGCAGAAGTTATGGGGCGTCTTCTCCTTCATTATTATTATTACTCCATGGTAAATACCGCGGCGGCCATCACGGTGGTCCACAATCCATTCTTGTTCCCCTCGGCTGACTGGCAGAAGTGCCTGGTCTTGAATATGTGGCCGCTTGTCCGGTATACCTTCTTCCGCTCGTCCCATGCCAAATCGGGATCGAAGGCTATGCCCAGGGTGGTTGCAAGCATAGTTGCCGCCAGGTCCTCGGCGTAGTCTCCCGAGACCCGGGCCGTCTCGCCAAAACTGTGATGTTCCGATATGTACCCGTAGTGATCCCTCTGCGTTGGAACGGCAATCCCGACTGCCGCCGACACCAGGCGGTTGGGCTCGTTGGTCTCGTTACGCGCCATGACGCAGTAGGTGATCTGGCCAGGCCTGAGCAGTTTCAGGCCCTCTTCCCGGCTGATGATCTTACATTTCGGAGGCATGATGCTCGAGACATGGACAAGGTTGCACTTTTCGATACCCGCCTGTCTGAGCGCCACCTCAAAAGAGGAAAGCTTGTCCTTGTGTACGCCAACGCCCTTGGTGAGGAATAGTTTCTTCGGAATCAACTTTTCAGCCTCCTTTTCCGTCGAGAAATGCGTTGAACTCCTTCTGGCTGCGGTTTCGCCACGTGCCGCTGTGGTATGCAAAGCTTGTGATGAGCGGCATGGCGATGGTGGCCTCGGAGAAAACGACCTGCTCGGCCCCCTCATCCACCTTGCCCCATGAATGGGCCTCCTTCAGGGTGGAGCCGGACAAACCGCCGTCACGCTCGTCCGCCACGGTGATCTGCACCGCATACTTGTGCATGGAGGCATGCTCTCCCAGAATGTCAGCTGCCACCGTGATGTCCTGGGCAAAGTTCTTTGGCACGCCACCGCCTACCATGAACAGACCCGTGTTCTCCGACTCGACCTTGATCTTTGTGAGCTCAAGGAAATCCTTCACGGAGTCGATCGTCACGCACGGCTTCTTTTTCCGCTCCCACTGATGGGACACGAGCCCGAACCCGGCGCTGGAGTCAGAAAACGCAGGCACGAATATCGGCACACCCATCTGATAGGCAGCCCGGACCACCGATCCCTTTCCCACTCCCTTTTCCACGAGGTACTCTCCCATGATCCGCGCGAACTCTCTCGATGAATAGGGCCGAGGTGGCAGCCCGTCTGCAATCTCCTTCACCGTCATGTCGCAGACCCGGAGCTCCTCCTCGTCGATGTACGTATCGTAGATACGGTCGATCATATGGTTCATGAGCTTGTCGTCATCCGCAAGAGGCGTGCCCTGATAGTGTTTGAAGCCCAGGGCCTCGAAGAAGTCCTGATCCACCATGATTGCACCTGTGGAAACGATAACATCGACCATGTTGAGGGAAACCAGATCGGCCACTACCTTTTTCAGCCCCGCGCTGAAGAGCGAGCCCGCAAGACAGAGAATGATGGTGCACGACTCGTCGGCCAGCATGGCATTGTATATCCGCGCCGCCCGCGCCAGGTTTCGTGCCTGAAATGCCATCTTTTCGAACTGCTCGATGATGGGAACCGGATTGAAGGTCTTGATGTTTATGTGCTCCACCTCATGCTGGAGCAGATCCTTTTTTTCCATCTCGTCCACCTCCCCCTTTTCGTGAATGTGCAGTACAGAGAAAAAACCCAGTCCAGAAAGAGCAGGACATGTAAAAAACGTTTTTAATAAAATCTTTCTTCACGTGGTGGTCAATAAAAGTTGTACCCGAGCTGTATACACTCCTGCTTACATACTGCCTTCATTATACTCATTTCTCAGGTATTTGAGACAATGATATTGAGACCAGGAATACATAATAACCCATGTACCGGTCAATTCTTCCAATAAATACAACCGTGGGGGTACCTTACCCCTTGCAACTATCGGGCTTACGTATATAATCAACTGTGTTAGAAGTACGCACCAACGACCAATGAGAACACATGCAAGAGGAGGATTGGAAATGAAGGGTAACGAAAAACTCACCCACACGCTCAACGCGCTGCTCGCAGACGAGCTCACGGCCATCAACCAGTACATGGTCCACTCGGAGATGTGCGACGACTGGGGCTACGGCAAGCTCCACGAGCACATCGAAAAGCGGGCCATCGATGAGATGAAGCATGCCGAGAAGCTCATCGGCCGGATTCTCTTCCTGGAAGGAACACCAGTCGTCAGCGAGCTCCGGAAGATCCACATCGGCGCAGACGTGAAAAAACAGCTCGAGAATGACCACAGGGCGGAAGAGGACGCCATCAAGGCCTACAACGCTGCCATCAAGCTCGCCGGTGATGTCGGTGATTTCGCGACCCGTGAGGTGCTTGATTCCATCCTGCAGGAAGAGGACGCACACATCGACGGCATCGAGGAGCTCCAGGACCAGATCGGGCATATGGGGGTGCAGATATTTCTCACCACACAGGTTGGCTGACTCCCGTCATCTTTTCCGCCTCCCAGGGATAGGGGCATCCCGAAGGCACAAAGCCTTTTGAAGCAGGGCTACGGAGAGGCGTTGATGACTTCGTATATCCGTCCGAAGCGGTCGTACGTCTGAGGGGAAATTTGCGATTTCAAGGCAGGACCGTGCTCCAGGAAAAACTTTGCCGGTTTGAAGCGGGTAAACCTGACACGGTCGGCCTCGGGCATTGACTGCACGAGCTCGGCGACTAGATCCACAATCTTTCTGTTTTTCTTCTTCGGATGCACCTTCGAAATGGGTTTGGTCATGACCTCCAGGTATGCGGAGTTCACCAGGTAGAGATAAAAATCCGTGTCGAAAAGATCTTCAACACCAGCCACCGGCGACTCTGCAAAATCTCCGTAGAGGTAGATCGATTCTTTCCGGAGGATGTTTCTCTCGAACAGGGGCTGCAGCTCTTCCTGCTCATTCACCTTCCCGCTGAACAGGCAGGCCATTCTTTGATTCCCCCTGTAACCCATCAGCGAGAGGAACACCGGTAACTCATGTGCACCCCCAACGGGAGTGATAGTCCATCGGGCATCGAGCCCAATTCTTCCGCCTTCAGCCAACAACCCTGACATGGCCTGGAGATAGATGAGATCGTAAATACTTTCCACTAAAAGCAGGTCTGTCCCTGGAAACAGGTCCAGGGAAAGCTGGTAACCCAGCGCACCCTCCAAAGGCATGATGCTCTCCCTATGGACCTGCAAAGCATCGGTATAGACCTGTGTCCCTTCTCGAGGTGAAATGGAAACATCCCCCGATTCGATACTCCTGTCTTCGAGAATCCGAACCCGGTCGAGCCGGTTCGGATCGACCATATAGGGAGACTGTGTCGTATAGACGACCTGCAACCCCGACCTGCACTCATCCTCCATAAAACGCAACAGGTCCTTCTGGGCGGATGCATGGAGGAAGAGGGAAGGTTCATCCAGAAGGAGTATGAGGGGGATGTTCTTTCGCTTTTGCTGGGAAAACCATGCAAGGAAGGAGAAGAACCAGACGAACCCCCTGGACCTCCGCCCCAACAGGGTGCTTACCTTTTGTTTCGAGTTATAGACGTAGCACCAGAGATTGGTTCCGCTCTGCATTCCAGGCGGGTCTTCAGGCAGCCCGGGACGAATGTCGAAACGCATCTCAAGCTCCCTGTTCTGAGACCAGTATTTCATGATGCTCTGGGTCAGGTGGTTCGAGGCTCCTTCCAGCCTGTTGCCCCGCTCCAGTGCTCTTCTGGGGTTGACTATTTCTTCCAGGTTCAAGCGGGCAAGATCGATGATGCCCAGCAGCGGATAGTCGGAGTCCAGAAGCTCGTTATTCCGCTGACGCTGGATGAGCGCCTGAATGTTGATGTGACCTTCCATCTGGTAGAATTCGTCAAAGTAGAGAAACTTTGGCACTCTGGTCTCGAGGTATCTTTCGAACAGGTACTGGTGCAGACCCTTGTCCAGTATCAAGTTGACAGATTCCACGAGATCCTTCGCCGCCCCACCCTTCTCGAGTGATTTCAATGAGCTCGCCAAATCAGGTACCGTGGAGCATTGCGAAAGCTCCTTCAACTGCTGCTTGGTGAGCCTGGCCCTGCTCAGCAGGGTCCCTACCACGTCCCTTTCATTGATCATGAGTTGCGCAAGGATCTTGTTCCCATATCCCTTGGACAGAACGAGTTCGGGCCGCGACAGGATCCCGGGAAAATCCGCTTCCATGTCCCTTCGATCCTCATCTTCCAGGGAAAAGGTCGCCCGTGTAACGATTGCCGGCTCCCGGCGGCCTCTTTCGACTTCAAGCCTGTAATCCTCGACATCGATTCTCGGGTAGTCGTCATCCACATTGAAATCACCGTGCTCCGGAATAATGGGATTCAAATGGTAGAGAGCCTCCAGCACGGCCGTTTTACCTGACTCATTCTTGCCTACAAAGCAGGTAATGTCGGACACATCAAAGTTACAGGGCGTGCGAATGCATTTGTAGTCGGAAATCTCAACGGTTGTCAGTTTCATGAAAGCCCCCGTTCAGCCACGAAGATTACTTCATGTATCATATACCTTTGTTGGATTTGATCTCAAGTAAAATTTCATGGTGTGCATACCATGATACGGTGAGCGATGGAGCCAGGCTGATACGCTGGGGCTTCAAATCTTCTCGACAGTGTCAGCGATTTCCTGATTTTCGAGCTTCTCAACCTCCTGCCGGTAATACTCCTGATATGCGGTATAGCGGTCGAGCTGCTTGAAGGAGAGCCGCGCGAACTCCGGCGCGGGACCTGTGGGATAGAGGAATATTTCAAAGTTGCTCTC
>Ga0209427_10008680_pt1 | contig 11413 bp, 8 predicted proteins | sample DeeMarSWOR136_30_FD_187465 | JGI IMG/M metagenome (GOLD analysis project Ga0209427, IMG submission 187465) | Marine sediment microbial communities from White Oak River estuary, North Carolina - WOR-1-36_30 (SPAdes) (version 2) | ecosystem: Environmental > Aquatic > Marine > Intertidal zone >... | reverse complement strand
CCGCCGGATTTAGGCACCGTTATGAGAGCCTCATTGAGAATAAAGCTGGTTACGTGTTTTTTAGCCGTGATTCTGATATGCGGCTTGGTTGCGACCCTTGTAGGGACGCAACTCATCGGCACAGGTATCATCCATCAGGCGCAGGACAAGGTGCGAAATGACCTGAACTCCGCCAGAGTAATCTATCGCCAAGAGGGCGAGCATCTCAAAGATACCGTCCGGCTGACGGCCCTGAGATTTTTCATAAAGGATGCCTTGCTGAACAATGACATGACGACATTGGCAGAAGAGCTGGGGAGGGTACGAAAGGCTGAATCTTTGGATATCCTGACTCTCACGGATCGGAGCGGTCGGGTTCTCGTTCGGCTTCGAAATCCTTCCATTTCCGGCGATAGTCAGGCGGGGGATGACCTTGTAAACCATGTCCTGTCCACCGGGGAAGTCATCGCCGGCACTGTGATCGTGCCCGAGGAGGAACTTGAGAAAGAAGGGGCCGACCTAGCAAAGCAGGCGCGCATAGAATTCATTCCCACGCCCAAAGCAAAACCGACACAGGAGACCCGGCAGACCTCCGGAATGATGATAAAAGCCGGCGCACCGGTCCACGGGTATGATGGGCGACTGCTAGGGGTCCTGTATGCGGGGAACTTGCTTAACCGGAACTACAAGATTGTTGACAAGGTCAAAGACACCGTGTATCAAGCCGTCAAATACGAGGGCAAAGATATCGGCACGGCGACCATCTTTCAAGGTGGTCTGCGCATATCAACGAACGTAAGGAGAGAAGATGGGACGCGTGCGATCGGAACACGCGTGTCAGAGGCGGTGCATGAGCAGGTGCTCATCAAGGGGTTGCCGTGGATAGACAGAGCCTTTGTCGTGAATAACTGGTATATCGCCGCATATGAGCCCATACGAGATATCCGGGACGAGATCGTGGGCATTTTGTATGTCGGGATTCTGGAGGAGAAATTCGTCGATATGCGAAACAGAGCGACCGCCATGTTCCTGGGGATCGCATGTGCGGGGATGATTATTGCCCTGCTTGTTTCGAGCTTTTTGGCGAAGGGCATGTTGCAGCCGATCAAACAATTGGTCTTTGCGTCCCATCAGTGGGCCGACGGCAACCTTAACTACCGGATCGAGACGACTCAGAAGGACGAAGATGAAATAGCAGAATTGACCGATACGTTCAACATGATGGCCTCTTCGCTCAAAGAACGGGACGAACGGCTGAAAGAGTACACTCAGCAGCAGATCATGAAGTCGGAACGGCTCGCGACTCTGGGACAGCTGGCTGCCGGAGTGGCCCATGAAATCAACAATCCACTCGGTGCTATCTTGATGTACTCCCATTTGTCCTTGGAAGAAACGCCGGCGGAAGATTCTCGGCGTAAGAACTTGGAAAAAGTGGTTGGGGAAGCCACAAGATGTAAGAACATCGTACACGGCCTGCTCGACTTCGCTCGGCAAAGGGAGCCGAACGTGGAGCTGGCGGACGTCAACGAGATATTGAGACGAACGTTATCCTTGCTTGAGAGCCAGGCACAATTCCAGAATATCACGGTAACCGCCACGTTTTGTCCCTCTCTGCCAAAAGTCATGATAGACAGCGGTCAGATGCAACAGGTTTTCACCAATATCATCTTGAATGCGGCCGAGGCTATTGAGGGGAAGGGAGAGGTGACTGTGGCCACCAGGACGGTAGACGGGGGCGAGTTTATCGAGATTCAATTCACGGATACCGGTTGTGGCATCCCCCAGGAGAATCTCGAAAAGATATTTGATCCATTTTTCACCACGAAAGAGGTGGGACGCGGAACGGGACTGGGCTTGGCCGTCAGCTACGGTATCATTGCCAAACATCAAGGGACTATCGAAGTCAGAAGCGACCCGGGCAGGGGGACGACGTTCATTGTGAGACTACCTTTGAAGGTGAAGGTTTGAATGTTCGGTCAGGCACGTATTTTAGTGATTGACGACGAGGAATCCATTCGGGATTCGTGCCGGCAGGCGCTCGCGCGGAAGGCAAGCCGCGTTGAAGTCGCTGGGGACGGTCTGACAGGATTGGGTATACTGGAAAAAGAAGCGTTTGACCTAGTGATCCTTGACTTGAAGATGCCCGGCCTAAGCGGTATGGACGTGTTGGATAAGATCGAACAAAAGTATCCGGAGGTGGTGGTCGTTGTGATTACCGGGTACGCCACGGTGGAGTCTGCCGTCGAGGCCATGAGACGTGGTGCGTACGATTTCATTCCCAAGCCTTTCACGCCGGAGAGTCTCAGAGCGACTGTCGGCCGAGCCCTCGACAGGAGAGAGTTGGTTCTAGAGAATATTCTGCTTCGAAGCGAGCTGGAGGCAAACGTCGGGTCCGAGGTGATCATCGGTCAGAGCAAGGCAATGAAAGAGATCGAGGAGATCGTGCGGAAAGTGAGCCCGACCGATACGACGGTTCTGATCTCCGGAGAAAGCGGTACCGGCAAGGAACTGGTAGCCAGAGCGATACACCGCCACAGCCGTCGCAAGGACAAGCCCTTTGTCGTGGTCGACTGCGGGAGTCTGGTGGAGAACCTGTTTGAGAGTGAGCTGTTCGGACACGTTAAGGGGTCCTTCACCGGCGCGACAGCCACGAAATATGGCCGGCTGGAGCTGGCTAATGGGGGAACGGTGTTCTTCGACGAGATTGGCAACATCGGTGTGAATGTCCAAACAAAACTGCTTCGTGTGCTCCAGGAAAGGGAGATCACGAAAGTTGGCAGTTCACAGGTCATCAAGGTGGATGTGCGAGTGGTTGCCGCGACCAACAAAGACCTGCAGAAGGCGACACAAGCGGGAACGTTTCGTGAGGACTTATTTTACCGGTTGAGCGTCGTGCCCGTTACCCTTCCGTCCCTGCGTGAAAGACGAGATGATATTGAGCCACTGGCCAACTACTTCCTCAAGAAATACAACCAGAAGAGGAAGACGAATGTACGGGCGATCTCCGCTCACGCCATGAAGGCCCTGGTCGAATACGACTGGCCCGGGAACGTCAGAGAGCTTGAGAACGCCATTGAGCGGGCGGTCGTGCTGACTGAGAACGATACCGTTGAACCTTCCGATCTATTGTATTACGGGCTGACGTCCGCGACGCCGCCAAAGTCGGACGTCAGTAAGCCCCGGCGTCTCGCGGATGTGGAAAAGGAGCATATCGCCCGGACACTTAAGATGTTCGACGGACACAAGGGCAAGACGGCGAAATGCTTGGGAATAGATCGAAAAACGCTCCGCTCCAAGCTCAGGCGATATGCGATCAAATAGAGCCCCAAGGGTGCAAACCTCCCCATCATTGGGGCGCAATGCCCCATACTGAGACCCTCTCCCAAAGACATGTGGCAGGCGGAAAACACCTTAAGGCACGAGATAAACTCTTTATTGTGAGCCACTTAAAGGAGACTCTCGCTGGTTCGCTGCTGCATGGCACAGCCCTTGCTACGTAAGACTGTTGAGTCGGGCCGCTCGCAGCGTCTCGGCATAGAACAAAGACGCTGCGAAGGCTCGTGTGAGCGTGAAATGATTTAGCTCCATGGTGGCTATGAACAGATGAGGCTGGCAAGCAAGAGAATTCTGATTGTGGACCCCGATAGCGAAGCCGCCCGGGAGGTGGCGTCCATTCTCGTTGAAGAAGACTTTGACGTCGAAGTCAGTGCCAGTATGAGCGCGATGGCGGAAAGGATCCGGGATGCCCAGTTCGATTGCGTCATTATGGATGTGGATTTGCCTGAGATGCCCGGCTATAAAGCCGTCTCAATCCTCAAGACCATTGATCCGAAAGTTCAGGTGATCATGACCGCCGCTGAGAACACTGCGGAATTGGAGGCAGAGGTACGCAAGCAAGACATATTCTATTATTACATAAAGTCCTTTGACCCGCAGGAATTAATGGAGGCCGTGCGAAGTGTATTCAAGAAAATCGGAAAGCTTAGGGAGGCAAGACAGATGAATGAACCACCCGAGATTCTGCTCATTGACGACGACCCGAATTTTGTCTTCACCATGGAACCCGTTCTGGAGAGCAAAGGCTACAAAGTCGCGGCAGCCTGCAACAGGGAAGAAGCGATGAAGGTATTGAAAACGCGCAAACCGGACTTGATTCTTTTGGACATTATGATGGAGAAAATGACGGATGGCTTTGACATCTGTTATAAGCTCAAGCACGACCCGGAGATGAAGAAGATCCCCGTGTTGGCCATATCCAGCATTACCGAAGAGACCGGATTTAAGTTCTCACCCGCCACCGACGGAGAGTACTTCGAAGCTGACGACTTTATGGAGAAGCCTGTCACACCGATGGTCCTTTTGGAGCGAATCGAAAGACTCTTGAGAGGATAGACGCCGTTGGCCGTGCAAATCCATACAAAAGCGAAAGAACAACGAAAAGTGTCTCAGAAAGCAATCATATTGGTCATTGATGACGAAGAGGCGATGCGCGACTCCTGTTGTCAGGTGCTATCCAAAAACGGATACGTGGTGGAAACCGCCGAGAATGGCCACGGCGGCTTGCGAAAGATAAGAGAGATCAAACCCGATTTGGTCCTGATCGACTTGAAAATGCCCGGGATGAGCGGCATGGAGCTGCTGGAAAGAATCGGAGACATAGACCCTGACATCGTCTCCGTTGTTATTACGGGATATGCCACCATCGAATCGGCCGTCGAGGCGATGAAACGCAATGCGTACGACTTTCTGTCCAAGCCCTTCACCCCTGACCAATTGAGGATCGTCATCGAACGGGGCCTCGAAAGAAAACGGCTGGCCGCCGAATCTGCACGCTTGCGCCGAGAGAAAGAGATGATGAGAGACAACTTCGTTACCCTTGTCTCTCACCAGCTTCGCTCGCCCCTTGCGTCCATCAAACAGTATTTTGGAGTGATCCGCGAGGGATTCGTCGGGGAGGTGACCGACAAGCAGAAGGAAATCATCGAGAAAGCAAGCGGGTACGTTGACAGTCTCCTGCAACTCATTAACGATTGGCTTGACATGTCCCGCGTCGAAGCGGGAAGGATCGCGGAAAAATTTGAGCGGATCTCTCTGGCTCCTGTATTGTCCGAGACCCTGGAGGTGTTGAAGTCGCAGGCAGAAACTAAGAAAGTGGTCCTCAAACTGAATTTCGGTGACAACCTTCCCCTGGTCAACGGCGATCCGAAATGTTTGAAGGAAGCCTTCTTGAACCTGGTGAATAACGGAATTAACTACAATCGTGAGGGAGGCACCGTCACGGTCACCGTGAAAGAGCAAGGCGATGACCTGGCGGTGGACGTCTCGGATACCGGAATCGGGATTTCACAGGAAAATCTGCCTTTTATCTTCGACGAGTTTTTCAGGGTCAAGAGCCGAGAAACGCAGCACATCACCGGCACCGGTTTGGGGCTTCCGATAGCCAAGAGAATCATCGAAGCACATAACGGCCGCATGAAGGTAGCCAGCGAACTGGGCAAGGGGACGACCTTGAGCATTCTTTTGCCAAAGGCGGAATAATGAAGATAGTCAAACTACCAAAAGAGAACCTTGGACAGTTTATCACCCATTTGGGCACTTTCGGAGAAATTGACGCACCTGTGAGGAGGGGGGACGAAAGCTTTGCCTTCGCACCGGTGAAAGACCTCTCTGAGATCGCGCTCGATTGCACAAGAACGATCTTGCCGCTGAAGAAATACTTCTTCAAGCCCATAGAGATTATGTTCGACTTCTCTGCAAAGAGCGGTTATGAGGTACCTGCTGAAGAGACGGATCAAAGACTCATCGTTTTTGGCGCTCATCCCTGTGACATCCACGGCCTGAAAATCCTCGACATCGTCCTGGGCGGGCGATACCCCGATAGCTACTACTTTGTCAGGAGGAATCAGGCCGTCATTGTCGGGCTGGATTGCGTCCCGGATGAGTACTGCTTCTGCCGATCGACCGGTACCGATTTCGTGGACAGCGGCTTTGATCTATTCCTATCCGACATCGACGGTGCCTACCTCGTGCGCGTTGGGACAAGCCTGGGAGACGACATCGTCATGGCGGCCCATTCGCTTTTCCGTGAGGTCGAGAAAGGTGATCGGGAGGCGTACAAAGCCAAGTCGATCCGGAGGAGAGAGAGCTTCCAGACGGAAATTCAACTACAGGATTTGCCTGAAATCATGGACCTGGAGTATGAAAATGAACTCTGGCAGGAAGTCGGCGAGAAGTGTTTGGGCTGCGGGACATGCTCGATGGTCTGCCCAACGTGTTATTGCTATGCCGTGTTTGATGAGCTCAATCTGGATGCGAGCAGCGGGCAGAGAAAACGGCGGTGGGATTCGTGCCTTTTCACCGACTACGCTCTGGTCGCGGGCGGGCACAACTTTCGAGCAGGGCGTGCCTCGAGAGTCAAGAATCGGTACTTTCACAAACAGAGAGGCTTCGTCAGCCAGTATGGCAGGCCGAGCTGTGTTGGATGTGGACGGTGCAAAGCATACTGCCCGGCGGGCGTTGACATTCTCGAGGTTGTTCAGAAGTTAAGGAGTGAGACTCGTGCCTGATCATCAAAGCCACCCCGAGTGCCAGAATGCGTACCAGCCCCATCCGGCGAGGATCATTCGTACGCTCCCGCAGATATCGGATCACCAGCTCTTCCAGATCAGATTGGACGATGAGGAGATGGTGAAACGTTTTTCGTATCGGCCCGGCCAGTTTGTTATGCTCAGTGTCGTCGGGACGGGCGAGGCGCCGTTCTCCATATCGTCCTCGCCTACGCGACCCGGGATTATCGAATTGTGCGTCCGGCGAATCGGCCACGTCACAAACGCGCTGTTCAAACTCCCGCCAAACGCAAGGATTGGCGTCAGAGGCCCCTACGGAAATGGCTTCCCCATTGAGAAGCTCGAAGGGAATCATCTGCTGCTTGTCGCCGGGGGGCTGGGCATGGCTCCCCTACGATCTCTTTTGTGGTATGCGTTGGACAACCGCTCCAAGTTCAAAGACGTTACCCTCATGTATGGAGGGCGGAATCCGGATGAAATGCTCTTTAAGTACGAACTTCTGAATCTCATCGGTCGGGCGGACGTGAATTGCCTTTTGACCGTGGACCGGGACCCCTCCGAACGGTGGAAAGCTCGCCTCGGTCCTGTCACCAAGCTATTCGACGACCTCGAGATTGATGCGACTCAGACGTATGCCGCCATCTGCGGTCCGGAAGTCATGTTCAAGTTCGTCCTCGAGAAACTGCTCGAGCGCAACTTCTCCAAGGACAGGATACTCATGTCCCTCGAGAGGAACATGCAATGCGGTGTCGGTAAATGCGGGCACTGCATGATAGGTTACAAGTACACGTGTCTCGACGGGCCCATCTTTACCTATTGGGACGCGATCAATCTGCCGGAGATGATCTGAGGAGAGAAGGCTATGGAAAAACCGAGCGTAGGCATATACGGGCTAACCGGCTGTGCAGGAGATCAGTTGGCCATCTTGAACTGTGAAGATGAGCTTCTCGATGTCGCCGGGGCGCTCGATATCAAATTCTTTCCGATGGCCATGACCGGCAACGATGAAAAATGTCCCTTGGATATCGCCTTCGTTGAAGGCGCTGTGGTTCAGCCGGAAGACGAACAGATGTTGAGAGAGCTTAGAGACAGAGCCACGCTCCTTGTGGCGATTGGCACCTGTGCCGTCTGGGGCGGCGTGCAGGCCATGAAGAATGAAATGCCGCGTGAGGAAATCAAACGGCACGTATACGGACCGGCAGGCAAAGTCTTTGAGACAATGGCTGCCCAGCCTCTCAGCCATTTCGTCAAAGTCGACATGGCTATATCGGGTTGTCCCATTGAAAAGGACCAGTTTCTCCAAGCCGTAGCAACATTACTGCATGGAGATCTACCCCGTCTGCCGACGTATTCCGTTTGTGCCGAGTGCAAGATGGCGGAACACCCCTGTGTCCTTATTGAGAAGGGAGAGCTTTGTCTGGGGCCAATCACAGTCGCGGGCTGCAAGGCTCGTTGTCCGAGCCACAATCGCCCCTGTATCGGGTGCCGGGGCCCCATCGAAGGGGCAAACGTTTCTTCCGAAATCCAGATTCTAAGAGAGAAAGGATTCACATGGGTCGATATCCAGAACCGACTGCGGACCTTCGCAGCGGAGGCGGACCCTTTAAAAATCGACTCCCTGAGGGAGGCACTGAATGCGCAGTAAATCAATCGTCATGGACCGTGTGTGCCGCGTCGAAGGACACGGCGGGATTACCGTAAACATCGAAGATGGCAAAGTGGCGGATGTGGAGATGCGTATCTTTGAAGGGCCACGATTCTTCGAATCGCTCGTCGTTGGCAAGACCTACACTGAAGTCGCACCGATCTTAATGAGAATATGTGCCATATGTTCTGCGGCTCACATGGTCGCTTCTCTGATGGCGGTGGAAAATGCTCTTGATGTCACAGTGAGTGAGCAAACACGGCTGCTCAGGGAGCTTTTAGTGCAGGGGGGGAATATTGAGAGTCACGCCTTGCATCTATTCTGTCTTGTTATCCCCGATCTTTTGGGGCATCCGAGCGCGGTGACTTTGGCCGCTGATTATCCTAAGGAAGTGAAATTAGGACTAGACCTGAAGAAGCTGGGAAACACGCTCCAAGAAACAATAGGGGGCCGGGCCATTCACTCCGTGAACGCTGTCGTCGGTGGATTTGGCAGGCTCCCTGCTCGGCAACAGTTGGAGGACCTGAAGGAACAGCTCAACAAAGGCCTCGAGCAAACCCTGGTAGCTGTTGACTTCGTGTCGTCTCTGCCCGTGCCGGATTTCTGCACCTCGCCCAATATTTATGCGGCCTTGGCGAGCAACGGAGAGGGGTATCGTTTGTTCGGAGACAAGATAGTGCTCTCAACCGGGGACATGAAGGAGATCGGCGCATACAAGGACGTCTGCAACGAGACGGTCGTTCCGCACTCCCACGCAAAACACAGTCGGTTCAAAGGTAATCCCTTTATGGTCGGAGCCTTGGCGAGGATCGCGTTGAACGGGAAGACGTTGTCAGGACAGGCAAAACAGCTTGAGGCGAGACTGGATCTGGACTGGTTCTTCGGCAATCCGCTTCATAACAACATCGCGCAGGCTATCGAGCTGCTCTATTCTATCGAGAACGCGATCGAGATCATTGATGAATTGCTGGCCACCGGGATCAAGCCAGAAAAGCCGGCGGAAGTCACGGCCGGGCCCGGGACGGGAACAGGGGCTGTTGAAGCGCCACGTGGGACGCTTTATCACCGTTATCGCTTTGATGAGGGAGGACGGCTCACCGAGGCGGATGTCATCACCCCAACAGCGCAGAACCTGGCCAACCTCGAGAAGGACCTTCGTGTCACGGTTGAAAACTCGATCCATGAGTCCAACGGGTCCATTGCTTCAAAGCTGGAAATGGTCGTGCGAGCCTACGATCCGTGCATATCCTGTGCCGTCCATCTTCTGGAGGTCAACTTCAAGTGAGCGTCCACGCATCTGACACAATGCAAGATTATGGTGATGGGTACAAAGCCTGGGGCGCTCAGGCTCGGCACAGAACTCTCGGAAGAGGTCAAGGATCATATCCGCGGACCGACAGGATTGGTGTTTGATGAGGTCTCTCTGCCGTTCGTTGTTCGGCGGTGAGCCGAATCTGTAATGGCAAATCGAAAAGTGGATGTGGAAGTAAGTTTCGTGACGTAACATACACAAGTTCACATGTCCTATGCTAGTTTGCATATTGTGAGGTGAACGATGGAAAACGCAAAGATCATGGTCGTCGATGACGACCCCGGTATCCGAGACTCACTGCAGACGATTCTGGCGACCCGTCAGTACACCGTGATTACCGCCGCCGACAGAACCGAGGGTATGGACAAAATCAAGACCGAGAAGCCGGATCTGCTCATATTGGACATCATGATGTCCTCGTGGCTCGATGGCCTCGACATGTCAAAAACGCTGAAGGATGACGTACAGTTTAGAGATATGCCCATCCTGATGCTGACGGGAGTTAAGGAGAGAACAACCTTTGATTTCCGACCCAAGACCGGCGGTCCTGATTGGTGCTCAGTGGATGCCTACCTTGACAAACCGGTGGAGCCAGAGGTGTTGCTTGCAGAAATTGTGAGACTCCTAACAAAGAGAGCCTGACACGCGACGGGTGCCGGGGGATTCATCTTTGCAGGAAAGACGAGAAAGGATTCGCGTTTTGCTGAGGAATGGCGGTGCCGAGCGCAGCACGTGATCGGAACTAAGCCTTTTGACGCGACTTACGCCAGCTTCTGTTACGGCTGGGACCGAGTCAAGTGGCCGAGAGGGCATGAAATACTGAGGTTGGCGACGAAGAATGCACGAGAGCCAATAGGAATGGTGTTTTTGAACGCGCCCGGCAGGACTCGAACCTGCAACCTTCGGATTCAAAGTCCTAAATTCGGACTATAAAGGACTGTGACACACGTGGGTTTATGTTGTGTTTCTTAGGCAAGAATGAGGCTTACAAGTGAATAGCAGGTGACAGACAAGTTGTTAACAAGCTGCCATCACATAACGACTGATCCACTTTGTGACCCACTATTCCCGTGCCACTGGTAATACACAGGCTTCGGAGCAAATCTTCCATTTCCCCCAAAAGGCCGGACTGGTGGCAAGCCGTGAGCGGGGCTAATCGGACAAGAAGGACTTTTTCCAGACCGATAAAAAGAAAAAACCTCATTTTTTGTGCTTGACAGGGCTCTTTCCGAGAACGGTTTTGGCCGAAATGTCTATATATAGAGACAAAACGGTGACACGATTTTCTGTATCATTGCTTTGCGCTGGAAGTTTTTTTTCAGATCGAAGAAAGGAATCCGTGTTGTATGACAGTCCCGTTGTCTGTACGGTCTGATTCAACATCTCTTCTTTGGCCAAGGGCAAGCTATCCGAGAACGTTTGCATTGGAGTCTTACCGTTGGATCTAATCCCTGAGTACAGAGCTCTGGAGAAACGAGATGTGACAACAGCGATAGCTGGCCTTGATCGTAAGCTTCGACTGGAGATACTGCAATTGAATAGACGGTTGAGACATATGACCTACGTTTTACAGGATATGAATAACATGATGGAGAGCTTGCTTAAATTATGTCGAGATTAGCATTGACCTGCCGATACCCAATCCACACAATAGAATTAGATTCTATGCACGGGTATTGAACATTAAAGTTATCCGCTACTTTCTTTTGCCAGAGCTTGAGTGTTTGTTAAGATGGTGTGGATTTCTTTCAACACGATGGTCATTTCTTGAAGACGTTTGTTCAACTGCTGGATTGGCAATTTGTGTTTAGTCTCCAGGCTGGGAATGGTAGTGGAATCGAGCATGTGAGCTCTGACAAATTCATTATGTCCGCTACAAATGTTCTTCAAGAAAGTGAAAATGATCTGATA
>Ga0209427_10008679_pt1 | contig 11414 bp, 14 predicted proteins | sample DeeMarSWOR136_30_FD_187465 | JGI IMG/M metagenome (GOLD analysis project Ga0209427, IMG submission 187465) | Marine sediment microbial communities from White Oak River estuary, North Carolina - WOR-1-36_30 (SPAdes) (version 2) | ecosystem: Environmental > Aquatic > Marine > Intertidal zone >... | reverse complement strand
GCACCGGTTCGCGCCAGAGGCTTTCTATAAAATCAGTCGCCGGCACCGAGTGAGACCAGAAGGGACGATTATAAGCCTCGGTGCCGGTAAACTTCTCAATATGGAAACCCCGGTAAACATCTGGTTTATCCATGAACACACTACGGTATTCAAAGTCACCACCCGATGGAGCCGAGGCCACTTCTTTCAGGTCTGACCAGCTGCCAGGTGATACATCGCCACCATCGCCACAGATAAGCGACCACAGCTTGAAATTACCGTTCGAGTCCTGCCCGCTCACAAAGAGATTCCAGTCCGAGTCGTAGACAGTGGTTACTCCCGAAAGGTTGCCGGTATTCTTATCCCAGGCTACCTTGGTCTGCCAGCTACCACTAACACGCTTCTTGACATAGAGCGCTGCCTGGTCAGCGAAGAATACAGCTAAATCACCACCAGGCTTATAGGCAGCCGCCAGACCTTTGATAGAGGTTGTAGGAGAATAATCAATAATCTGTGGAGTGCCCCAATTTACGCCATAATCGGTACTCTTTATATACTGTAATTCCCTATCAGAGTTTATCCAGAAAATAGATACCTCAGCACCCAGAGAAGCCGCCGCTACAACGACACAATTATATTGATTGGCGTAGGTCCAGCTACTGAAATTTGATGAAGGGCCGGGATTCGCCACTCTCTGTCGGTAAAGCTTTCTGGAATCACTGGGCACGGTTATTCTGACCCGAATAAGGGAGCCATCACCAGGCATGGTAAGAGCGTGGCAGTAGTCATCTTCACTACCGCTATATAATCTATCCCAGTCAAGCCTGACCACACCGCCAATCTTGTTCTTGGCTTCCACTTTAACGTACGGGATACGGTTAGCTTCTTTTTGAGCAGTTAAAAGTGTCGATGATAAACTCCTCATTTCGTCTCCCCCTGTCGTTCGTCGCCTTGTCCTTGAACGTACTCTTTCCCCCAGAAAAGATGACCTGCAATGTATCCAAGAGCAAACACCAGTAAAAACCAGAATATCTGGTGCCAGAGCCAGTGCCCCAGCAAAGCTCCTATGGATACCAGACCGATAATCCACAGTCCTTCGAGCTTATGCCATGTATCTCTCAAGATATACGTCCAGGGCCGACCGCCTATTCTGGACCACAGAACTCTATACAAATTGCTCATTGACCCTGTCCCGCTAGTCTTTCCTCATAACAGAGCTGCCAGTATATCAGGCAGGGGCTTATTTGCCTTCGAATAGTGATACGCCAGATGCCTGGCCGCCTGCAGTATTTCACCGGGGCTGGCTTCAACTCTCTGTCCCCGGTAACCCCCTGGCGATAATGCCGCCACAGCTGCTGGCATCAGGTCCCAATCAACCGTCTTCTCTACTTCAATTTTGCCTTTAAGCGCTCTGTAAATACTTTTCTTGTGATGGGGTAATTTCCAGGTTGACGGGTCTTCTGGTTTGCCAGTGATAGCAAAAGCCTCCTCGGGCAAGCCCTCCTTGGTTCTGGGGAGTCCTTCCTTTATCGGCATATCTACCAGACCTCCTCTCGTTTACCCGTAGAATCGAAATTCATCTGTAAATGGGCTTTGCCTCACTTAGATTCCCCGACAATTAAGGTCCATAGTCGGTTGATTCAGATACCGGCGGATAATAAGGCTTGTAAAGGGAGCGGATTCTAACCCGGTTTCTCCTGCCCAGCCTCTTTAGCTCTTGCCTGAAGTAACTGAGCTTCTCCTGACCCCAGTTTAGTAGCTCATTAGGGGTTAGAGTACCACCAACATTAACCCGGTTGATAGCATATACCGCCCACTCAACCGCGGCGTAACCACAGGCACCAGCGGCAAGCAGGTCTTCATATCTGGTAGGTATTGTTGAGGAACCACTATCAAGACTATGGAGCTTACCGTAGTATATATAAGCATTGGAACCATCAGGGACCTCATCACCAAGGAGGGTTATGGTATCCGCCCATATGGCAAAGCGCTGGTACCGCTTGGGGAAGCGGCCAACCGGATACTCTACGGCCTCAACCATAACGCGATCGGTTATGGTTGATATATCAATATCTCTTGAACCAGAAGTGGTTGCTTCGGTTGTCTTCTGCTCATAGGGGACAGCCTCGGAGAAGTCTTTAACCGCATGGGCAATGTGTCTGTCCAGTTCATCATTCGTCCAGCGGTAATTCTGCGAATCCTCGTCATGCAAATCACGCCTGACAATGGTTCTCATTTCACTTAGATTCATCTGCTTCACCCCCTCTCTATCATGGCTACAGGTTTTTAATCTCTACCCTCTCCAGCCTCTCACAGGGTAAGTTCTCGTCATGCCGGCATATTTCCATTTCATAGAAAGAAATCTCCTCGTTATCCTTACCCTCGTTGATACTAACAGCCTTGCTGGAAATCACTCTGGCGTAATCCACCAGTGATTGGGCAGCAGCCTCACTGTCAAAGCTCAGGTCTAGTCTTACTCTATACTTCATCTATATCTCCATTTTGTTGCCAGATAATTGTGTTGGATTTCTGGTAGTGTCAAGCATCTACTGTATATTCGAACTTCACCGATCATGCCCTTCCACCACTTGCCACTCCTCTCGCCAATCTTACCGTTATTTGCCGTATCCGCAGAAAGGTAATTATTAGGTCTGCTCTGCCTTGTCAATCCATTTACGAATATTTTGGTGCTGATCCCAGTGGAAATGCCGACGACGTGATACCATGTCTTTGATTTCAAGGGAGCACCATCGTTTCCAGTAGCCGTATCGTAGTCTACTCCGTTACCTGTTCTATAAGAAAAACCATTAGCCAGACTTCTCAGATATAGTTCCCATCCAGTAATGGTTACTCCCTGGTCTGATTTGGAGAAAATGCCACACCAATCAGGAGTCTCGTCAGGCCAGACCCAGGCTTCTACTGTTTGCTCGGTGCTTATCTGTAGTGCGGTGGAATTACCAAACGTTATCTTGTCATCAGTACCATCAAGATAATGCCCATCCGGTCTCCACAAAGCACCAGTAACAGTACAAGGATGTCCATAGGCATCTCGGGACATAATAGAGCTACCATCCGCCTGATAAAGCGGTAGGTACAGCACCAGGCTGGGGTCAAAGATAAACCGTTGATTAATATACTTCATTTCTACCTCATGAAGCCGCGTATTTCACTTGCACATAACTGGAGTTCTTAATCTTGGCTCGCCCCTCGTTTGCCTCGTTGCACTGGATTATCAGCCTTACGTCAAAAGGCAGAGAGTCAAAATTAGCCACCGTCTTAAAGCGACCGCTCTGGGTCTCCTCAACATAGCTGGTTCCTATATCAGTCTTGGTAACCGCACTGTGAAGGTCCACCCATGTACCGCCCTTATTTCTTGCCTGCCATTTATAGTTAAGGTCTGCTGTAGATGAAGAAACTGCTCTGAAAGCTGCCGTCAATCCAAACTCGACCTCTATTAGCTCGCCAAGTGCCGGTGGTTTAATGGTAACGCTTTCCACCTCCACATCAACATCCGCTGTAGTGGTATCCTTCTCGGCAGACCATTGAATGCCGTCCGAAGTCAAATCACCCTTAGCAAACGGATACTCAGTGTGCTCTACTACTGTAAGTGCCATAATCTACCTCCTTTTCTGCATAAGGGGCTGGGGCTCTTATTCCCCAACCCCTTTATCTCCAAGACAATCTTTTAAAAATTAACACGCTGTACTGTTATTCCGGTTGTCAAGGTTCAACCGTTAAAACCTGTTTAATCCTGGACGCCAATGAGCGCGGCCGCCTTAATAAATGAAAAAAGAGCCAGCGAGACGTACCACTTAATCCTGGTTCGGGAAGCATCCTTGGTCTCCAGAGAACCAATAGGCTCTACCGTGAGCCGGCCGGGTGCAGTTAGACCGCAAACCGCTCCTTCTCCCATCTGCAGGGCATAGATTGTAGAGCACGTGCCGCCGGTGGTGGCAGTTTCGACACCACCGCTTAATGTGTGGGTATCAAGTATCCAGTCATTAACACCGATGGCGATGCCATCCCAGAACTGAACGAAGTTGCCCCAGCTGTCCCGGTCCGTCTCCATCATACTACCAGCAGCTCTGACCAGAGCATTAATCTTGCGCCGTGAGCGCCGGCTCATCAGCAATATATCGGGCTTACCCCCCTTTATTGCATCGATAACCTGGTCGAGCATGGACAGGGTTAGGGTCGCCCCGCTATCTCCAGCCGCAATAATCTGGTCACTGGCAGTACCGGTATCGATGAGGTTTCTTATGCCATCAAACTGCTTGGGATCAGTCGTGGCATCGCCGTAGATAAACGTCTCCTCGAACTTATCCCTGAGCGCCTTAGCTTTAAGCTCCACCACGGCAGCCTCGAGATCCTGAATATTGGAGCGCGTGGTCTTCAAGAAGTTGTCGACATCGGCGTCTCCACCCATTATCTTCAAATGCGCCGTTTTCTGCTCAAAGGTAGGCGTTGATTCTGCCCAGGTATCCCCAACATCGTAGAAATCAATACTGGGCAGGGTCTTCTCCTGATTGTAGGTCAAACCGTCACCAACGATTTCAATTAGAGGCAGCTTCTGAAGGACAGGAGAATCCTTGACAATAGTCTCCACAACCCCTTGAAGTAAAATATCATTGGATAGTTTAGATGCTTCTGCTAATGTTAATGCCATTATCTTCTACCTCCTATTGCGTATTGAATCTTTTCTGATGGCGATAGAGCTGACAGGTCAGGTGCTCTCCTTTCCGGGGCTCCGGCTGGAACCCTGGTCAGTGATATCTCCGTTTCCAGACCCTGCCTCACCCGGCTAATCAGGCTCTTCGCCTTTTCCAGGGATTCATTGATAGCCTCAATGTTATCCCCGCTGATTAGTTCTTCCATTACCTCTGGATTTGTCTGAATTACCATAGTCTTATAGTTGGTTACAGCCTCAGCTAGAGAACCATTGAGATTTGATAGCTCACCTTCCAGTTCGGTCTTCAACTGTTCAAGAACTGCGATATCACCATCTTTATCAGACAGAGCCTCTTCAAGCTCAGCAATCCGAGCGTTAGCCAGGGCAAGCTCTTCATCTTTTTGAGCCAACAGATGCTCAATCTCGTTAGCCCTCTCCGGTGACACCGCTTCATCACCCAACTCTTCCACCTCAGAAGAATTCTCATCGCCAGACGGTGACTCTGGCGGCTTTTCTGTCTGGTTTACTTCGTCTGTCAACATTTATCCTCCTGACGGTTATTCCTCACCGACCTCTACGTGGGGCTCTGCGACTCTCTCCCTCGCTCCTCCCCTGCCAGGTCTGACATTAAGCTCTCTATTCATCTTGAGGATAGTTTCCCTTTCCTCAAGCCATTTCCCAAACTCCATCTCCGGGTCTTCCACGCCAACCTCGTCCATAGCCTTACGCCTGGAATGAATACCGCTCTGAACCAGTGTCTGCTCATTCGAAACCAGCTTGGCCATATCCCGGGGTAACACCGGATTCCAGACCACCCTCAAATTGTAATTACCAAAGCTTTCACCCCGGTACATCTCCAGCAGTTTGAGAATAAGCCTGTTCCTTCGGTTGTAGGCGGCGGTTCTGATAATCCTTTTACGTCTCACCTTCTGTAAAAGTGGCTGAAGTTCAATCTCAAGAGCTACACCAGATAGGTCCCTTTCAGTGCCACCAAAAGCGGCCCGGGGTGATTCTGATACATCGTGCAAGATTCTGTAGAGCAGGTTGATATAATCTATGTGTAATCTGACTCCGCCACCCTGTAGAAGGTCGAGTAAATAAGCCCTGGCATCTTCCGGGACATTCCACACTGCTCCTGGCTTAACGGCAATGTCTTCGGATTCCTCCACATTCTCAAGGACAGCAATAGGATTGCCCGATAATTCCAGTATTCTGGACAACTGTGACACCGCCCGGTTGAACTCCCGCTGCGGTTCTATAATCTGTGACAGGTCGGATATGCCCCAGAACCTCTTCGGTTCCCTCAGGTTAGGATAAATAACGAATGGGATGACACCGTAAGGATTGGGCTTTTTCTCAACCTGTTTACTGTCAACCCACAACTCAAAATCTTGAGCCGTCCACAGCTCAACGACAGTAGCCGTTTTGCCCTTGGGCTTTATCTGATACTGGGTTTCCGCCTCATCCGCAGTGAGGTTATACTTTGAAGCTATTCTCCACACCCTCGAATTATCATCTCCCATCCTCCAGGCATATATTCCCTGAATATCGGGAGCAGTAACCCTGATACCTTTTTTCTCCTGATCCCAGATAACCTTGTAGCAAGCGTCACCAAGAATGGCACAATCAATTTCCGTTTCAAAATCAAGCTCTTCCAGATTGTTTTCCCCACATACCTGAAGCAATGCTACCTCGGCCTTCTGAGCTTCGGCTCTGGCTGCCTCGGAGTCTTCTATCGCGTCAACAGCAAAGTTAACACCTGACATCAAATACGAGGTAACCTTATCTATAACCACCTTGGCATAGTTAAAGGTCAGGCGTTTTTCACCCCACCTCTCCCTGCCTTCCCAGTGGACACCGTGATAGAAATCGAGGAGTCGTTGATAGCCTTTAAGCCTATCCATATCCAGGCGCGCCAGTTCAGTTGGATTAAAATCTTCGTTCATCTTCCAGTTCTCCTAGTCGAATCGTTAAAAGTGGTCTTTAGTGCTCTATGTACAGTCCGTCGGCTTACGCCATATATTTGTGCCAATTCCTTGACTCCTTTGCCCTCTTCTGCAAATAACCTTGCCATCTCCCGTGCTCGTTGCCTTTTCAACAAACGTTGCTTGCCGCCAGGTTCTTCGTAAATACACACCGGTAGTGGGCAATTGAGGCAGGACTCAGCGAACTCACAGCCTTCGTCCTGATAGTGATGATACTCTGGTGGTAAATCCAGTCCATTATCATTAGTACGTTCCAGCCCCATAACTACCCCCGGACTATAAATAAACGACTAAGCAATGGTAGATTAGCACATATGTTCTATAATAGTCAATGAAATTTTGTCGCATTTTGCCAGTATCCAGTACAAGGTGGTATAATTGCTTTACCTGCAATTATGGTAAGTGTTGGGCATAAGAACGGCGTTAAATGTCAGCGGAAAAAACGAAACTCATCGCCGTTATAGGCGGTGGTCAATGCTCACCGAAGGAAGCCAAGCTTGCTGAAGCGATAGGTCGTGAGCTAGCTAAGCGAGGTGCTATATTAATATGCGGCGGCCTGGGTGGGGTTATGGAGGCCGCCTGTAAGGGTGCCAGCTCTGAGGGCGGAACAACAATTGGTATACTCCCTGGTGACAATCGCCAGCAGGCTAATCCCTATATACAGATTCCCATAGTTACCAACATTGGTTATGCCAGAAATGTTATCGTAATCAAATCAGCCCAGGCTGTCATCGCTATCGATGGTAGTTACGGTACGCTCTCAGAGATAGGCCACGCTTTACAATACAATATCCCTGTTATTGGCTTGAATACATGGTCACTTTCCATAGATGGGCGACCTGATAACTCAATAATACAGGCCAAAGACCCTACCGAAGCAGTAGATAAGGCTCTTAATTCTATTGCAGACTAATACCCGGGGCAGCTTCAGACTATAGGGGGTAACATGTCAACTATAAGTAGTATCAGAGGCAGGGAAATCCTCGACTCCAGGGGTAACCCGACGGTTGAGGTTATGGTAGAACTGACTGACGGTACTACAGGTCAAGCCGCCGTACCCTCTGGCGCAAGCACCGGTAAATATGAAGCATTGGAACTCCGCGACGGCGATGAGTCCCGCTACAACGGAAAGGGCGTACTGAAGGCAGTACAAAATGTCAATGAAGAAATTGCTGCCGCCATCGTGGGCATGTCAGTCACTGACCAGGAAGCAATTGATAATAAATTAATAGAGCTTGACGGCACTCCCGATAAATCCCGCCTTGGTGCTAATGCTATTCTGGGTGTATCACTGGCTGTAGCCCACGCCGCAGCCAGTCTACTTCATATACCACTTTATCAACGCCTCGGCGGTACCGTTGCCAATACCCTGCCGGTCCCGGGAATGAACATCCTGAACGGAGGCAAGCATGCCTCAGGTTCAACTGACCTACAGGAGTTCATGGTAGTACCTGCCGGGGCCAACACCTTCCACCAGGCACTGCAAATGGGTACCGAAGTCTATCACTCCCTGAAAAAGGTAATTAAAGATATGGGACTGGATACCAATGTTGGTGATGAAGGTGGCTTTGCCCCTACCCTATCATCGAACAAAGACGCAATAGAAGCCGTTGTTTCAGCCATTGAAAAGGCAGGCTACAGACCGGGTAAGGATTGCTTTATCGCCTTGGACCCGGCAGCCAGCGAATTCTATCAAGATGGACAGTATATACTATCTAAAGAGGGGGCTTCCCTTCGTAGTGAGGAAATGGTAGATTATTATGTCAACTGGGTATCGAATTACCCTGTTATTAGTATTGAAGACGGAATGGCAGAGGACGATTGGGATGGCTGGCAACTCATCACTAGGAAACTGGGGAAAAGAATAATGCTCGTTGGCGACGACCTGTATGTTACCAACGTAGAGCGCCTGAGTAAAGGCATTGAATTAGGAGCATCCAATGCTATTCTCATTAAACTCAATCAAATAGGCACGCTTACTGAGACGATCGCCACCGTAAGGATGGCTCAGCAGGCTGGCTGGAAAGCAATGGTAAGCCACCGCTCCGGTGAGACAGAAGATACCACAATAGCCGACCTGGCAGTAGGCCTGAATACTGGACTTATCAAATCTGGCGCTCCCTGTCGTTCTGAGCGCACCGCCAAGTATAACCGCTTACTCAGGATAGAAGAGGAACTGGGGACAAATGCCTGCTTCGCCGGCATGACACCATTCCATGACCTGAGAGGATAGATGAATTATGATTAAGATTATGCCTGGCATTTATCAGATGAAAATACCCATCCCTAACAATCCGCTGGGCTATACCAATACATACCTGGTTCAGGGAGGTAATGAGCACCTCCTCATTGATGCTGGTTGGGATGATAAACAGGCACTTCAATCCCTGAGTACTCAACTGGCTGAAATTGACGTTAAGATTAGAGACATCACAAAAATAATAGTCACTCACGCCCACTTCGACCATTATGGTTTGGCTGGTAAAGTGAAACAGCTTTCCATGGCTAAAATTGCACTACACTACCTGGACAAAAACCTCCTCACACCTGTACATACAGATACGGATGAACTCATTAGCCAGAATGAGCACTGGTTTTATACCAATGGAGTACCCACTGCTGAGCTACCTGCAACCAGGTTTGCATTTGCCCCGATGAGAAGGTTCAGTAGCATAGCCCCTCCCGATATTACGCTACGCGACCGGGAAATAATCTCTGCAGGTCCTTTCAGGTTACAGGTAGTATGGACTCCCGGACACTCTCCAGGGCACATTTGCTTGTATGAGCCAAATTATAAAATCCTCTTCGCCGGCGACCATATCCTGCCAATTATAACTCCAAATATCAGCCTGCAACCCCAATCCCATTCTAACCCGCTGGGCGATTTCCTCAATTCCCTGAATAAAGTAAAGCAATTGGACGTTAATCTTGTACTGCCCGCACATGAGGACCTCTTCGAAGATCTAAATACCCGAGTCGATGAAATCCATCTGCACCATGAATTGAGAAACACAGAAATCCTCGATGCTATAGGTACAAAGCCAAAGACAGCCTACCAAATATCCACACTTATTACCTGGATGCCAGAATTCGGCGGCATCAGCTTCCAGAATTTAGGGCCGAGCGACAAAAGGATGGCAGTATCGGAAACCCTGGCTCACCTGATGGCAATGAGAATTAATGGGAGGGTAGTCCAGATCAGCGAGGATGATATTATCCACTACCAGTGTACCCGTTAAACAAACAATAATAAATATACGTATCAGTAATCACCAAGGAGGTATAAAATGACAACCAAGATTGGTATTAACGGCTTTGGACGGGTAGGTAGACTGGTTTTCAGAGCAATTAACCAGTATCACAACGGCAAACTGGAGGTCGTTGCTATCAATGACCTCACCGACACCAAAACTAACGCTCACCTGCTTAAATGGGACAGTACCTATGGTGCCTATCCCGGTAAAGTCGAAGCCGGCAGTAATATAATTGTTGTTGACGGTAAAGAAATAAAGGTAAGCTCAGAACGTGACCCGGCTAATATTCCCTGGCAAGACCATGGCGTGGATATAGTTATAGAATCAACCGGTCAGTTCACCGATGCTACCAAGGCAGCCGTTCACCTGCAGGGTGGTGCCAGAAAGGTAATAATCTCAGCCCCGGCTCGCAACGAAGATATCACCATTGTCCTTGGCGTTAATGAAGACCAGTATCTCCCAGAAAAACATAACGTTATATCCAATGCCTCCTGCACCACCAACTGCATCGCACCAGTGGTCAAGGTATTACACGATAACTTTGGCGTTGACAAGGGACTGATGACCACTATTCACGCCTATACTAACGACCAGAGAATTCTCGATATAGTTCATAGTGACCTGCGCCGGGCTCGAGCCGCCGCTATGAATATCATCCCCACTACCACTGGTGCTGCCAGAGCCGTAACACTGGTTATTCCTGAACTTGCCGGTAGACTCCATGGGCTGGCATTCAGAGTTCCGGTACCTACTGTCTCTGTGGTCGACTTCGTCGCAGATTTGAATAAAGAGGTTAACACTGAGCAGGTCAACCAGGCTCTACAAACAGCAGCCGAGGGATCTATGTCTGGAATCTTGCAGTATTGCCAGGAAGAACTGGTTAGTACCGATTTCAAGGGTAATCCCGCCAGTTCCATTGTTGACGCGCCCAGTACTATGGTCATCGGTAATAATATGGTCAAGGTCCTTGCCTGGTATGATAACGAATGGGGCTACAGTTGCCGCCTAGCCGATCTCGCAACATACATTGCCGATAGAGGTATAAATTGACGGGTAAATACCCTCATTACTAAAGTGATATTGACATTCATAATGCATCAAGTATAAAATAACAGGAATACTTGATACTGAGGTGAAAAGTGAAATTACTGGTTATAGGTTTCGGGCAATGTGGGTCTAATATAGCTGATCAGTTTGCCCGAATAAATAGGAGAGCACGTGGCCAGCGCGGCATTGAGATAATTACCGGTACCTTTGCCGTAAATACCGACCTCGCTGATTTAAGTGGGTTAACAAACATAAAGGCTGATTACCGCCACAGGATACTCATTGGCGGTCGGAAGGCTGGTGGTCATGGCGTTGGCAAGATTAATGAATTAGGCGCTGAAATAGCCCGAGAAGATGCCGATAAGGTTATCGATGCCATTAGGGGAGCACCGCGTTTCTATGAATCAGACGCCTTCCTGCTCATTGCCGGTGCCGCCGGAGGGACCGGCTCTGGTTCAGTGTCGATAATTTCTCAAGCTA
>Ga0209427_10008678_pt1 | contig 11414 bp, 9 predicted proteins | sample DeeMarSWOR136_30_FD_187465 | JGI IMG/M metagenome (GOLD analysis project Ga0209427, IMG submission 187465) | Marine sediment microbial communities from White Oak River estuary, North Carolina - WOR-1-36_30 (SPAdes) (version 2) | ecosystem: Environmental > Aquatic > Marine > Intertidal zone >... | reverse complement strand
TCTTCAACCGATTTCTCTAATCCGTCCTCAAGTTCGATCTTGGTTGCCAACGCCATAATTGCGCTGCTTACCCAATCTTCATACGTTGGGGAGTCATAAAATCGAATAATGTTTGCGAGATCTATAGCTCCTCTTACTGAGGACCCTCGTCGAAGGTCAGCATAGCCTCTTGTAGTACGCACAATTGCGACTACTTTTTTGATGGTATCTTCATCTTCACATTGGGATTGGAGTTTAACAATTCTTCTTTCTTCCTCTTCATCTTGGAAGTCCAGTCCTATAAAAACAAACCTATCTCTTAGTGCCTCACAGAGAGAGGTCGTCCCAATAAATTCTTCAGGATTTTGAGTCGCAATTATCTGAAACCCATTTTTCCCGTTGACAACACCGAGTTTAGGAATAATAATTTGCCGTTCATCAAGAGCAGGTAAAAGCACGTTTTGCGTGCCCTCTGGAAGTCTATTAGCTTCGTTGATAAACAAGATTGCTCCCGTTTGCATAGCTTCAGTTAAAGGACCAGGTACAAAAGAATTCCACGTCCATCCTTCTTTAACAACTAATGGAGGGTCGAATACACCAGTCATCTTTGTCTCTGTAAAACGTTCGTCTCCGTCAACGCGCAAGAAATCTTTGTTGAAATGTGACGCCACAGCCTTTGCTAAAGTTGTTTTTCCCACTCCAACTGACCCTTCAATAAGTGCGTGCTGTCCGGCAAGATGAGCTATAACCACCTTTTTGAGTTCTTGTTCTCTTCCAACGATATCATAATTGCTTTGGATCTCTTGGACGATATCGTTAACACTTTCATTCATTTTTTTATTTCACCTAAGCTGTATGAAATTCATAATGTCATAAAATTCTTACAATTATGGTTATTACAGTAGAGTTCCACATTTTTGTAACGGGACGGATTAAAAACATTTTGCTTTATTCGAAAAACGTTTCTTAGTATCCAATTTTTCCCTGAAAAGAAACATACCTGATTTAACTTACAAAAGAGACTATCTTATGTCTGTATTTAACAAAGATTTGACTAAGAAGATGAAGTACCATTCTCAATTGAGCGTCTTAATTTTTTCAGTTTTTCCTCAAGTGTCGTTACCATTTGTTCGTTTTGTTGATAATTTAAAACCTTACCACAAGTTGGACATTTAAATGAATTTTCAACAGCTTGATTGAATGTACAACGAGGGCAGGTTGGTGTCGAGCATTCAAAAAACATATTCATTCGCTCGTATGAGAGCCGATCTTCAAGTATTTTTAGCACTTGTCTCTTTCGTTTCAGTAATAGTTCTTTTACGCGGTCAGGAACCAATTTCCAATAATATACGAACCATCCAGTATTCTGATCTCGCGTTCGCCTATACGCAGCTAACTGATTATCATACAATTTATAGAGGATTTTCCTAACAACGTTTAATCTGAGTTCAGTTTCTGAAGCAATTTGTTCATCTGTTATTTCTTTTTCTTCAGATAAGATCTCGATTATCTGGAGTGCATCATTGCCTCCGATTTCTTCTACGAAGGTATTAAGTATATCTTGGTGCTTTGTTTCTTGCTGGATCTTCGATTCCTCCTTGAAGCGGTAGCTAAACCGCCTTTTTTCTGGACGCAATGAACGCCATGTGGCTTTCCTTGAAATACCCCCATCTCATAATATAGGACGTCAAAGTTTAAATGTTTTTTAATAGGAGTAATTTCACTACTGTAATGATCTATCAGGACAATTAGGTCGTCTCATATCTTTAATTGTCGTTAACAAATAGGATGTCTCTTAAAGTTCAGCGAGTATATCTTTTCTTTTGTCAAGAATTGCACTCTGTCACACGTTTACCTCGTTCACTCGGAATAATTTTCAATTTAGCACCCTTAAATTGCATACCCCCTTCAACAGCGTTTCCTTCGAATAATCGATCCAAAAAAATGCAAAGGGCTGCGATTTCAGAATGTGGCTGATTCGTAACAGCAACATTATACTCCGATATCTGATAAATCTCTCCAGGTACCTTTTCTGAACCTACAATGATTAGCTTTTTCTTTGGTGATTGCTTTATCCTTTCGATAACTTCAGGAAGTGGAAGCCCGTACATTGTTAAATGAATAATCTCTCCTCCCTCATTTTGCCATCTTTCGATTATATCACTCCATGAACTTCCCATTTCGACAAAGAATGATCCTCCGAATCGTTCTACAACTCCCTCTATATTAACTTTGAGTTCTTTATCAGTTGTATCGAAGAATATCCCATCTGCTCCAAATGCTCTGGCAACAAGCGCCGTATGTGTGCTAACTCGCTTATCACGTGCAGGGCGATGACCATATCGTAAAATTGCAACCTTCTTCAACAAATTTATCCCTTCTAACAGAGTATTAAGACCGATCTAATAATATTTTTAAGATATGCATTCTAAGTTAAACAAATGCAAACAAAAGTGTGAAACCTGAATGACGCCTGTTAGTAAAGGAGAAAGAATAACATTTCCATTACGTAAAATTACTGAAGGAAGAGTCTCATTCTATATACCAGATACCGCAGAAAAGGATACAAATTTTGTAAAGACACCTGTTTTTTATAATCCATTAATGGAATTGAATAGGGATATATCACTACTAGCAGTTCAGGTATTTCAAGAAGAAAAACAACGCCAAATTCGGTTCTGTGAACCATTAACGGGTTGTGGAGTTCGGGGTATTCGAATTGCATTAGAAATTCCTGATATTCAACAAATATATCTTAATGACAAAAACAAGTTTGCATACGAACTGACAAGAGAGAACATAAGAGTAAATGAATTGCAAGAGAGAGTTTTTGTATCAAATGAAGATGCGAACCTCTTTTTAGAAAAGCACGCTACAAATGGATATCGCTTTGACGTTATTGATATCGATCCTTTCGGAACACCAGTAAAAATCATAGACTCTTCTGTCCGTGCACTAAGAAAAAAGAACAGTTTATTGTGTGCTACGGCAACCGATATGGCTCCGCTTTGTGGTGTCTATCCAGATGTAAGCCTTAGAAAATATGGAGGATACTCCTTAAAGACGAAATATTGCCATGAAATCGCTGTTAGACTATTAGCAGGATGTATTATCAGAATTGCCGCACGATTTAGCATGGGCACTAAAGTGAGATTCGTTCATAGTACGGATCATTATATTCGCGTTTATGTTGAGGCAGATCATGGTGATAAAAAAGCAGATATCTCTTTGCAGGAATTAGGTTACGTGTTACATTGTTTTTCATGTAGTTATAGAGAGCTTGTTAGAGGAATAACAAATCATCTCGTTCAGTTTTGTCCTAATTGTAATTCAGTTGTATCAATCGGTGGACCTTTATTTGCGGGTAAATTGTTCGATAAATCGTTTTGTGTAAGAATGAAAAGTGAAGCTGAGAAAAGACAGTTTGGTGAAGCAAGAAAACGTGTTACACGCCTTTTAGATAGGATTATCGAAGAAGCAGACGGTCCTCCTCTATATTATGATGTTCATTCATTATGCGACGAATTATCCATTCGAGTTCCAAAAATAGAGCATGTAATGACCGATTTAGAGAAAAAGGGTTTAAAGGTGACAAGAACGCATTTCAAGCCTACTGCGCTTCGTACTGATGCCAGTGTAGAAGATATTAAAGGTGTATTACTGAAATGCGTGAAAATCGAATGACGCCTGTCATTGAAGTAACTTAAGAAGTTCTTCACTAATTTCTTTAGCCTTTGAAATATCCTTTGTAAGATCAATAGTATTTCTTAAAGTAATTGAATCAAAAGTGATTTCCTTAATATCTTCCTGGTATTCTTGCACAATATCTTTTAGAGTTTCTAGTTTTGGATGTGATAAAAAGAATATTGGGAACAGTTTTTTTCCAATTTCGAATCCATTTTGTGTAACTAATGCTGTGAATTTTTCATCTGCGTCCTTTGGGCTCATTTTTTTTCCCCAAACGAGACGCGCCATTATATACAGTTCGCCTGTAGTTTGGAGTCTTGGCTGAAGAAGCGTCATTTCTGATGACTTAGCACGTTCTACGAGTTCTCCCCATTCCCCAATCTGATATGGGATATAAATTATCCAGTCCCCTTTAAATTTCAGTTCTACTTCAACTTGGAGTTCTTGAAACACTACGAAACCACGTGAGAGATTTATGCGGGTCAGTCGAAAATCATGTTCAGAAAGAACATTGGCATGTTTTTCGCATCGTATTGGCCATAGATGACCTGAGGGTATCTTAAAGAAGAAGTGCAGCATAACTGATTGAAAGCCCAATATTACCTTATGAATTTGAGAAATTGGAATGTGATATGCTTCCAGCATTTGCCGAGCATTGCACTTTGGAAATGTATGTGAACAATAACGAACATAACTAATATTAAGATCCAGATTTTTGTTAACTTGCTCTACTTTAGAATACAACCGCTCATGATCGTCAAATAAAAGGTTTCTACATAAACCAGCTAGTAAAGAGAGATCTATCAAATCACTAGATTCATGCTCATAAATTATTATGTCATCTACTGCACGTTGGTAAAAATCAGAGTACATCTTTGCCTTGACATTTTCAAGAATATTTAGAGTCATAGTGACGACCAACTACATATATTTCAGAACTTCTTTTTCTCGAAGCATCAGGCTTGCTTATCAAAACTTTCTCAAAGATTTTTTTCATTTTATCAATGAACTCTTTAAAAAACTCTCCTTGAAAAACCTTAACGATGAAGTTACCTCCCCTAATGAGAAATTGGTTACACAGCCCTAATGATATCTCAGCTAGATATATTTGGCGGGCATGATCGACCTCCCAGTTTCCGCTTACATTAGGGCTACAATCGGAGGTTATTACATTAAAGCTAGGGTTATAATCTTTAATTTCAGTTATAGTATTTTCGTCCGTGATATCGCCTAAAATAAACTTCACCTGGGGAATCGGAGTTATAGGCTGTAAATCAACCCCTACAACTATTCCTTCACCCACAAGGTCTTTAATCGCTTTTAGCCAACCACCTGGAGCGGACCCTAAATCTAAAACACTGTCTCCTTTCGTTAGTAACTTGAATTTGTTATTTAGCTGGATAAGTTTGAAGGCAGCTCTTGAGCGGAGATTTTCTTTTTTAGCTTTTTTGTAATAAAAATCCTTTTTTCTTTCGTTAAACCACCTCTTACCCATCGAACAATGCTCCTCAATTAATTCATAGTTTAATGATAAAAAATACCTCTGTTTATATTCCCTTCCCTTATTAAACGTCTATGACGATGCATTATTTAAAGAAGTTTTCGCGAGTTTTAGAAGCCAGTGATCTAAACGGATACAATAAACGGGCGATATTGATTGTAGATCTCCACATCTCGCCAAATCACCGCATGTAAAACAGGGACACCCCTCAAGAGTATTTTCAGATCCAACTTTCGAGGTACTTGAGGTTTTTGCAATAAGCCTGAAGCTCCATCTTCCATCCACAAGTTCCTTTTTTCTGTTAATTAGACCTTGTTTTTCTAAGCGTACAGCTAGTCTTGAACCTTCTCGGCTTGTAGTTTCCAGTTTTTTCCAAAGATCTGATTGCAATATACCTTGCACTCCTGTATTAAGAATAATCTTCATTGCATTATCTTCCAAAGCAGTCACTCTTGTCTTTCTCCTAAACTCTAGTGTCATTGATTAATTGTATCATTTCAGTTCTTGTATTGGTTCAACTGGATATATAATGGAGATCTAATTATTCTCAAATATTCTTAAGCTCAATTCTATGTAGTATGTAAGTTCTAACATTTAAAGTATTGTTAATTGGGTAATGCGCGGCATTTTTTATTCTAAAAAATAAAGGGATTCATGCGTTTGCCTTGCAGTGATCTGATTTTAATTGATCTTCTAAAAGAAAGTTCTTTATAAATCTAGCATATTGTTGGCTTCTTCTTTGTTTTTATCCTGGCGTCCCTTTTTCTCTAACAACCTCTTGATATGTCTCATCCTAACAAAAGATTCCCTTTCACGTTCTTCTAGGTACTGTTCAATGAAATTGATTGTTGTTGCAAGACGCGGGATAATTACATAATTCAAGGCATTAACCCGACGTTTAGTGCTGATAATCTCATCGGCTAACCGTTCCATTGTTGCAATGACTTGGGCGTAGCTGCAGATCTTTTCAAGAATCTTCTGGAAAAGGCTCACTGATTCGTCTAGCGTTGTCGGTGTGTCTATAAATCCGTAAAAGGGTATTTTTTCATTACCTTCGCGTTTTTTCTCAAGATGTAAAACAGGGACCCGGACTCCCATTAGATTTCTTGTTTCAACTTCTATTTTGAACAAAGATGGTGCTATTGCAGAGATTTCTTTGAGCCTCAGCGCCCCTAAAACCATTTTAGTTTCTTTTAACGAAGTAAATGCTCTTGAAACCATTTCAGAGAGTTCTGTTCGTACTGTTTTGACGTCTTCTAGAATCGCAAAGAATTCGAGGATCAACGCATCCATTTTTTCACTCAAAAGTCCGTGACCTTTCACGGCAAGTGACTGTCGGTCTTTTAAAGACAATAATTCCATTCTTGTGGGTCGGATGCCCGCCATAAGTTCACTCATTTACTTTTCCTCCGTGATCCTCATATAAAGGAAAGAATATTGGTAAAGAATATCTTATTCTTACTGCCCGCGATATGAAGGATGCCATTTTTTAATTGTATCAGGGTCGATCCTTTTGAGTTCTTTTTCGGGTAATTTTGTAAGAAGTTCCCAGCCAATATCCAATGTCTCATCGATTGAGCGATCTTCATCCATCCGTTGGCTTGTGAATTCTCGTTCGAAGCGCTCACTGAACTCTAAGTATCTTTTATCTCTCTCTGTAAGCGCCTCTTCTCCTACTACTGCTACAAGTTCTCGCAGATCTCTTCCTTCAGAGTAGCCATAGTACAACTGGTCAGCAACTTCTCTGTGGTCTTCACGTGTTAGTCCTTTTCCAATACCTTCTTTCATCAAGCGTGATAGTGAAGGTAAGACATCGATTGGTGGAAAAATACCTCTTCTATGTAGACCTCGATCCACGTAAATCTGTCCCTCTGTTATATAGCCTGTTAAGTCGGGTATGGGGTGAGTTATGTCGTCATTCGGCATGGTAAGGATCGGCATTTGTGTTATTGTTCCTTTTCTTCCCGTAATACGTCCCGCTCGTTCATAGATTGATGCGAGATCGGTGTATAAGTATCCAGGATAACCTCTTCTAGCCGGAACTTCTTCCCGAGCAGCAGAAATCTCTCGTAAGCTTTCACAGTTAGAAACAACTAACCCGTTATCAGTAACGAATCGGTGAGTTTTATCGCGGAACCCTACTGCTTTGCGAGAACCGAGTTCATTTCCGACCATTACCTCAGCCATGGTTACATCATAGACAAAATCCGAATCCGATTCTATTTCTTCAATTTCTATGATTTTGTCAAGAATAAAGTCACCACTGCCAAAACTCTCCATATCATGCAATTCGTTGATATCATGATGCCCGGGGTTACTAAAATAAACTTCTACAACTTTTTCTGCCATTTGTAATAAATCAAAATTTCCCAGCCGTTTTTTACCACGTTCAATTTCACTAATCCGACTAGACGTGCCGAAGAAAGCCTGAGGTAGATCTAAATGCTCACGCGTCTTTTTAATCAACGAACCAGAGATTAATGGTGCTTTTTCGAAGTCTGTTGTTACATCAGGAGTTGATTCTAATTTTCTTGCTAATTCTTCGAGTTTTTTACTCTTTTCTGGATGTCTTGAGCTAATATTCTCAGTGAATTTTAGAACATCCCGTTTACCTCTAACTACTACATCATAAACTATACTTGTTCCTTTTTCGCTGGTTTTTATACTCGTTGTATCACGTCTTACTATTTTTGAGGCAATTCCAAGCCTCTTTAGCAGCAGTTGAATGTTTTTCGCCCTCTCTTTACTCTGCTCAGGAGGATAATTTGGTGCTATAGAATCTGGTAATTTACCTACAGCGAATTTTACTGCCTTCTCTTTACTGGGTACGGTTCCGTCACCATCAAAATATCCTTGCAAGAAGTTCGCAATGAGATTCTCGGGGAGTTTAAAAATGGGGTAATAGCATTCTTCATCCTTTACTCTACCTTTAACACCAAAAATCTCTATTAACCGCATTAGGAATAAATTGCTGGTATCACACATCCAAACGCCGTTTTGGTTTTGTTGCAAAGACGGATCAAATGAAGGAATGTACTTTTGGACCAGTTTTTTGGTATTTTCAACAACATCTTTGATAATGTTGGCAAATCCGACTTTGTATGTATAACCTTTGAGGCTGCCATCTTTTCGTTTGTTTTCATAAATTCCAGCAGTTCCATCTGAAGCTATGAAACCAAGAACGTAGAAGAAATCATCAGTATAAAGATCAAAACCTTTTGCCAAATAAGTTCTTTTTTTACCTGCACCAATCTTATCAATCTTAGATGAAAGCAATTTCCACTGGTCTCTATCCCAGGAGAGTTCTTTGCCTATTCTCCCCAGTTCGTCAACTGTGTATCTTCTTTTTTCATAGTTGTCAGTAATACAGCCGTATTTTACATCAAGTGATTCACAAGCTTTACCAAGGCCACCATATCTACTTTTTAATGCGTTATTTATGCTTTTACTTATATCTGCATCAGAAAAGGTAACGAAAAAAGGCTCTGGAGAACCTTGCAAAACTTCAAGCAATGTAGGTAGGTCTTCAGTATTAGCATCTACATCTAAGCGATTCACGGAATAAATTTCTTGTCCTATTTCTAATTCCTCAGCAGGGATCATCCTCGGGCCTTTTATCGTGTCTACGAGTATTTTATGATCTCCAGTAACAATTACTTCCCCACCTGAACGGGTTTTTATTACCAGAAGATTTCTTGGCGACGGAATTTTTTGCACATCAGTTACTGATCTATAGTTCAGTTTATAATTCATATCTAACGTAGCAACACGAATATCTTTTAAATCGAGACTACCTGCTTTAATTGCTTCAACAAACTCACCGATCGTAGTAATTGTTCCATCTTCTAGAAATATCCTTGACTTGCCGTGGAGACAGTAGTTAGTCATATCGGTAAGAATAACCAACACCTGATAATCTTGTTCATACGCGAGATACTCTGCACAAGTTAGTGCTACACGTGGTGTGATTACACGCTCAACAGCAGGGTCATCAGCCAGATTCAGAAAGAGAGTAACACGTTCTAGTGCACCTGTCTCCTCAAAGTCTCTACGAAAGTAAGCTGCCTCTTCATAAGTAATACCCATGGCAGCGAAAACGATAGCAAACTCTTCCGCCTCTCCTAAAACCTTAGCTTGCCGTGCGATCTGAGCAGCAACGCGGTTGTGCGGAAGCCCTGCACCTGAGAAAAGTGGCAGTTTTTGTCCACGAACGAGTGTATTTAATCCGTCTATTGTAGAAATGCCTGTTTGGATAAACTCTCTTGGATAAGTTCGCGCTTCTGGGTTAATTGGAGCGCCTGTAATGTCGAAATGATCATCAGGAATAATCTTCGGACCACGATCTATCGGTTCTCCACTTCCATCAAAAACACGTCCTAATATATCGGCAGAGACAGGAAGTTTGAGTGTTTCACCAAGAAATCTTACTGACGTTGCCGATGTGTCCAAGCCAGATGTACCTTCAAAAACCTGAACTACGGCAAGGCTCTCTGTCACTTCAAGTACTTGTCCTCTTCTTCTTTCACCAGAAGGTGTTTCTACTTCAACAATTTCTGCATATCCTACACCTGACACGCCTTCAACAAAAAGAAGTGGACCTGTAACTTCGCTAGAAGTTCTATATTCCTTCATAGTATCATAAGTCATAATAATTACCTCATTGATGAAATTTAATTCATGGACTTTTGTCAAGTGTATTTTCTTTTAAAATTTTGCTAATTATTAATAAGATTCCTCACATCTATTTCAGAAGGTTGAATGGAATGGACCTAGAATCGTGGGAAAAACTTAGGAAAATCCAAGGGATTGCCAACTATCAATTTGGGGAAAATATCGGAGACCTGTTATTTCCTTCAGAGGTAGTTATAACCTGTTCACCAAGTACAAAGCGGATTCGTCATGTTTACTTAAATGATGAACTGCTTGCAACACTACGCCCTAAAGATGGACTTTTTGCTTTGACCATAAGCGGAGCACAACAAATTCTTGAAAAAACAAGAGGAGAAATCCGCTTTAAGGTTCAAGTAAATGATGAATCTATTCCATTCGTAAAAGCGGGAAGAAATGTATTTGCGAAGCATGTTATAGATGCGAGCCATGAAATACGTCCTAAGTCTGAGGTAATTGTAGTAGACAGGTCTAATACGCTTCTTGCTATTGGAAAAAGCGTATTATCCGGAGAAGAAATACTTGCCTTTCAGAAAGGGATAGCAGTAAAAATAAGAAGAGGCGTAGATGAAAAGACATAATATATTATCCATGTCAAGCCTAATGACGATTTACGCACCCGATGAGTATGATGAGAATAAGTTGCTCGCAGTTTTGTGAACTACCACCCTAGTTGTAGGGTGGCTTCCTGAGTCATCCATTCCCCAACGGGACATGTCAAACAGGCTCAACGGGCAGTTCCTGCCCTGATGATGATGATGATCGTGATGATGCATAATAAGTTGATCTGCTTAAAATTGTGATGGCAGAGTTATGATCTCGTGCTAAATCAAGTCCACAGTACGGACAGCAGTGGATGCGAGTTGCCAGTGTTTTCGGCACCAGCTTCCCGCACCGACTACACAGTTGTGTGGTATTATAGGCACTCACATACTCAACCAGAGTACCAGCTTCCTCCGCTTTGTACTCGGTAAAACACATGAGTTGCCCCCAACCTGCTTCACTAATCGATTTCGCTAGATGATGATTCTTCACCATGTTGGCGATGGTAAGCTTCTCATACACGATCAGGTCATAGCTCTCGACCAGTTTCCGACTGAGCTTATGATGAAAGTCCTTGCGCTGATTGCGGATCTTCCGGTGTACCCGTGCCACCTTCCTGTTCTGCTTGTGACGGTTACGCGATCCTTTCTGTTTCCTGTCTTTCCTTCGCTGCTCTTTGGCTAGTTTCTTCTCCGAATGTCTCAACCAGCGTGGGTTTTCTATGGTGTCTCCGTTATTACACGTCAGTAAACTCTTCAGCCCCACATCCACTCCTATTGCCTTCTGTATGGCTTTTTTCTGAGAGCCAGGAGCGGGATCAGGCAGTACTACAGTAAAGCAGGCATACCAGTGGTCGACATCGCGCGTGATAGTACAGGTCTTGATCACGCCTTCTGCAGGTATCGGGCGGTGCAGTTTAATCGTGATGCTTCCTATTTTCGAGAGGCAGAGTTTCTTCTTTTTCTTGTCGAGGGCGAACCCACTTTGCGGGTAAGTGAAGGAATCATACCGGTATTTCCCTTTAAAGCGTGGGTAG
>Ga0209427_10008676_pt1 | contig 11415 bp, 8 predicted proteins | sample DeeMarSWOR136_30_FD_187465 | JGI IMG/M metagenome (GOLD analysis project Ga0209427, IMG submission 187465) | Marine sediment microbial communities from White Oak River estuary, North Carolina - WOR-1-36_30 (SPAdes) (version 2) | ecosystem: Environmental > Aquatic > Marine > Intertidal zone >... | reverse complement strand
TATCCTGATGATGAGGCTATTGTTGATGAGGATACGAGGCTTACCTGGTCTGAAGCGAAGAAACAAATAGATAGAATCGCTCTTGGTTTATTGGAGCTAGGCATCAAAAAAGATGAAATGATTGCTATTCAATTGCACAACTGCGCGGAGCTCTTTACGGTTCGTCTTGCTTGTGAGAAGGCAGGCATTATTGCGGTCACCATACTGCCTACGTTCCGCCATGCGGAAGTTGCAGCTATCCTTAAACATACTGAAGCCGTAGGAATAGTAATACCACAGCAATTTCGAACGCTTGATTGTTTCAAGATGATCCAAGATATTCGCCCCCAAACGCCTTCGCTAAAGTATGTTTTTGTTGTCGGCGATGATGTTCCTGATGGGACGATTTCGATCAAAGAAATGGCTAAACGAGAACTTGAGAGGCACTACCCCAGTGATTTTTTACAGAGGAGGAAGTTCAGTGCGTTTGAAACGTTTCAAATTGCTACAACTACAGGAACGACCGGAAAACCCAAATGTGTTGAATTTGTTTCATGTGTTCGGCAATGCACTGGCAGAGTAGTCGCCAAAAGGTTGAAGATGGCGCATAATGATATTCTAGGCGCTTTTGCCCCCGTGATAGCTGGGGGCTGCTACAACGAGGTTTACAGAGCGGCTCCGCTCGTTGGAGCGAAGATTGTTCTTGCCAAGTATTTCACACCGGAAGAAATCCTTACATCAATCGAACAGGAAAAGGTTACTATCATTGCTACCGTTCCTACTGTGCTCATTAGAATTGTGGATCACCCTGACTTCGAAAAGTACAATATTAGCTCCCTTCGATACGTAAAGCATGGTGGATCTTCACTTCCGTATGATCAAGCGCTCAAAGCCTGGGAAAAATTCGGGTGTCCTCTATTGCCAGCGTATGGTGGTCTCGATGCGGGGACCATAAGCTCATCTTCTATTGAAAGCTACAAGGAAGCTCTGATTAGCACAGTAGGCAAACCCCTTGATGGGCTTGAAATAAGACTTGTTGATGAAAACAACCAAGAGGTGCCCCAAGGAGAGATAGGCGAAGTGCTTGTACGAGGTCCTCATTGTGAGCCTGGTTTTTATAACGATCCAGAGGCCAACGAAGAAGTGTGGAAGGATGGCTGGTTCCACATCGGAGATCTTGCCAGTTTTGACAACGAAGGTATGCTTACCATTAGAGGAAGGCGCAAAGATGTAATTATTCGGGGTGGTCAGAACATTTATCCCTTGGAAATTGAGAGTTTGCTGCTGAAACATCCGGAGGTTCTTAAGACTTCTATTATAGGAATGCCCGACCCCAAGATGGGGGAGAGGGCTTGTGCATATGTAGTTCTCAGGTCAGAGGGGACATTCGGGTTTTCTGACATGCAAAAATATCTGAAAGACCAAGGTATAGCGCCATTCAAAATCCCCGAACGGCTTGAGATCATTGATGAGCTACCTCTTGTAGGTGGTATAAAGGTAGATAAAAAACAACTTAGACAAGATATTGAGGCCAAACTCAGACAAGAGGGCATTATTTAAATAAGCTTATATATGGTATATAGACTGAATCGGGAAGCGTTGAGTCGGTACAGTAGTGACATAGCAATGAAGCTAATTTGTTGACCATACCGTAATTTTTAGCTTAACCTCTTTGAACCAATAATTAGGCCCGAACAAGGGATCTATTTTCTTTACATATGATAAATAGTTTACTATTTGTACTTTGCATTTAAGTCCTTTATTTTTTAGCACAAATAATCTTTTACTTTGAAGATCTTTGTACCTCACATAATCCGTCGTATCTACATTAAAATCAACACGAAAGTTTTGAAAAGAGCCTTCAGAATCATACTTCCCCTTAATACATGTAACAGTGCAATCTAATCCAGATTTATTAGGGTCCTGATAGTTGATTATAAAATTGTTCTCGAATTGGCTTAAAATGGCCACATCTTCGATAATTAATTCCTTTTCGGCATAGGTTATATTCGGAAGAAGAAACATAAAGGACAAAAAAATGACCGATAAACAATTTTTTTTCATAACTTTGCCTCTTTACTCACCTCATTAAGAAATGTTAGTGCAACATAATTTCTATAAAAAGGTTCATTTCTTCATATGGGGGTTAATGTAGCAAGATTAGAAATTCCGTATAAACACTTATCAACTACTATATTTCCAGATTTGCATCATCTCTATTTTAGTTGTAAGAGAAGGGGCATGTCAAGCATTTGTTAAAATCTTTAGTATGACATTATTACGAAACTTTGATCTTGATCCAATATTTTAGCCATAACGAACATTTTTATCCAATGCTCTTTTAGACAAAAAAGATGGGATAGCCTATAGCAACGTGCAGATAGCGTATTGCAACAGTATACATGAATGTTCAGGCGCACTCCACTCCACAGAAGGGTTACTTTTTATCTTCATAGACCAATTCAATCACAGTAACCTCGGGCGGTGAAAGAAACCGTAGTGGAGGACCCCATGTTCCTGAACCTCTGTTTACATATAAATAAGATTTGTTCTGGAGATTGAAAACTCCCGAATCATTGGGAAAATAAAGACGAGTAATGAGAGTAAAAGGGAAAAGCTGTCCTTTGTGTGTATGTCCCGAAAGCTGTAGATCAAATAACCCAGAAGCACTATTGTCAACAACTGGTCTGTGTTTAAGCAATAAGGTGAAAAGTTCATGGTTCAGTCCGGTTAGTAATGTTTTTTCTGAGACCTCTCTAAAAAGACCATAGCGCTTTCCAGCATGGTCATCTATACCAGCGATATTAATCAAACCTGCAACGGTAAGAGCCTCTCCTCTCAGGATTTCAAAACCAGCTTTTTTTGTAAAATTCAATGCTTGATCGAGTCCAGCATAAAATTCATGATTTCCTGTTATGGCAAATTTCCCATATTTTGGATTAATATCGTTTAAGAGTTCCGCAAGTCCCTTAAGATTATCAATTTGTCCATCTACAAGGTCGCCAGTTGAAACGAGAATGTCTGGGTTTGCCTGTTTTACTTTTTTCAAGATTCTTTTCAACCTATACTCTTTCACAATAAGTCCAAGGTGCACATCAGAAATCTGGACTATTGTCAGTTTGCCAATCTCTTTTGGAATTTTTGAGGTCTTAATGGTGAGTGTCTCTTTGTGGATATTCAGTGCTTCAAAATAGCCATAGGACGATATTAGAAATGAAGCCAATAGCGAGAATACCACGGCAATCCGAGGTGAAGGACTGAAAGCATATACATTGATGTTAAATAGAGCTACGCATATATAAATGAGAAATCGATATATATCAAAAAGAATCAAACATGAAAAAAGGAAAAAAGCTATTCCCATCCATGTATATCCGATATATGATATAAAACGCGCTAAAAATTCAAACCCATATTTTTCGGAAACACGTACAATAACAGGTGCACATATCATCACCGTGATAAAAATGACCAGTAGAATGGTGGGTATGGTCCCGAAGGTAATAGCACCTTTTACTTTGAAGAAAATATAGAGATGCAATCCGCTATAGAGAAGAAAAAAGGTAAGTAAAAAAAGGCTCATCGTACCCTCTTTGTAATCATTCGCATATCTTTTGTAATCATACTTTACAACAAATTCAAGGATAATATTTTAAGCATTATTACCCAATTATTATCATTTTATCCATTTTATAACTACCTTGATGCGTGTATTAAGTCCATTGATATCGTTTTAACCTGTTGATTATGTAGAGGAATGACGTTTTGCGGGCAGGACACAGCGGAAACTCCACTCAGGAAATGGTTGACGGAAGGAGCTCTTTTTGATAATCATGAAAAATTATTTACATCACGTATAAATTATGACAGAACCTGTTCATATCTTACACCCATCGCTCTGGGATAAGCTGGTTATTGCAAACCCTCGGGATGTCTGTACACGTAGTGGAGCAACGTTCGATGACGTTACAGGCTCCTATATTTTGAACTTTTTGCAGGAGCGCTACCGTATATGCCCTCACACTCAGGAATTCGAGGCTCTAGCAGGTACCCACACTTCACGAGATCCTTCTATAGAGCTCAAAGTGGGCCTTATTACCTATCTGCTTAATGCCAAAGAGATTGCTTTGGTCGGGAAACTGATAACGGGAAATAGCCTGAAAGGCGGAAAGACCTTTTTTCAGGGGACTCATAGTTTTCCCATAGAACCCTTGGTGGAGCTGTACGGCCAAGATCAAGAAGGATTTTTAGCAAAGGGATTAACCTTAGGTGCGACACGGGCGAGTTTCGGCGATGTAAGTCTTCATTTTTTAGTTCTACCTCGGGTTCCTGTAATAATGGTCCTGTGGGTAGCTGATGAGGAGTTTCCTGCTAGGCTTAATGTGCTATTCGACGCTTCTATCGATAAGCATCTTCCCCTCGATTCTATTTATGGTTTGGTGAGCGAGATTTGCCACCGCATGAAGGGGTGATTCCTGTGATCGTGTGAAAGATTTTGACAGATTTTTCGATCTCACAGAGATGATTTACTCTTTTCAGGAGCTCTCACTATGTTTCAATGTTCTCTGTTGTTCCGGAAGGCACGAAATTGCTAAGCAAATGTCGTCTAATTTGTTTTAAAATCTCCATTAATGTTTCTATTTGGCTCTCGTCTAAACAGGACAAAATCTTCTGGTTCATTTCTTCTGCACTAGGTATCATCTTCTCTGTAGACTTCCACCCCTCTTTAGTCACAACAATATTTACAGATCTTCGATCATTTCCGTCGGGTTCTCTTTTTACATAGCCGATACTTTCAAGTACTTGGAGCATTGATGTTACTGAATGCTTTGCTCGAAATATCCATTTGCTGATCTTACTTGGACTCATTGTCCCGCCGTGCACAAGGAGGGCATTCATAACTGCAAATCTGGCCGGGCTGGTATTAAGTTTTCTTAATTCAATATCTAGATATCTATTTACTATATCAGCTGTTCGAATAATTGACATAACAGCAATTGTCCTTAAATTCTCAACATCTTGCATTGTTTTTGTCCTTTTTAAACATTTTTAAAATAACCATAAAAAAAAGCATCCTCCGTGTCAACTTAAAATTTAAAAATATATTGGTAATATAAAAACAAATTACGGAAAAGAGGTAAAGATGTTATTTATTCCAGGAACGCAGACACACTAAAAAGACGATAGAAGTCCATTTGTAGGATCCGTATCATAGAAATAACTTCGCCAATATGCTCGTCCAATGAACGGCTTCTTCACCAATAAGGAAGGTAGCAGATAGAATAATGTACGGCATCACTGAGATGTTCAACAACATGTCTAAGGTTGACATAACCCTAGTAATAACTCCTTCGGATTAAAAATGGACTGTCTTTACGCCTTCCCCACAGGATCAACGAAGGTATTCGTTCTAGCAAACTATTCGATTGACACCTCTTGCTTAAACATGCTAAATAATGCTTAATCAAATTAATTTCAATATCGTATGGTGAGTATATCGAGTTAGCTCGAAAACTTTATCTTCTAGTGAATTAATGATTAAAGGTTTTTTGGCAATAATCGCTCGGTCAAACTAGAGGATTACATGCAGTAGACAGCTTTTAATCGGAAAGGAGGTGAAAAATGTAGGTGAATATTTAATCTCTTGTAGTTGTCTTGGTTCCATGAACAAAACCATGGTTATGGAAGGGAAGGGGGTATTAAAAATGAAAAAGATGGTTTTATTTTTAATGGTAACAGTATTGGTGGTAGGGCTTGCATTACCCAGCTTTGCCAAAGATGAGAAGCTGCCCAAGATGATCTCGTTTGCTTCTAAGCCATTGGGGGTATACTACGTTATGACAGCTGGGCTTGCCCGATTAATTGAGAAAAAGACCGGTATCAAGGTAACGGTCGAAACAGCTTCAACACAATATGCGTATATGCCTTTCTTTGAGAGAAAGGAAACTGTACTCGCCGTACTTGCTTCAATATATGTCTACCAGGCCTACCATGGACTCGATAAATTTGGAAAACAAGGGAAGACTCCTTTAGCATATCTAGTTACTGGACATGTACAGCCTTTCATGTTATGGACCAGGCCCGACACGGGAATAAAAAAAGTAAAAGACATGGCTGGAAAGACCGTAACGACAAAGAATCCAGCATCAATACTTTTTGAGGATTTTGTTCGAAACTCTTTGGAAGCAGGGGGTGTTTGGGACAAGGTAAAACATGTTACCCGGCCTGCAAGCAACTCTGAGACATGTCAGATGCTTATAGAAAAGAAATTCGATGTTATATCAATGCCGCTCAACCCGCAATTGCTCGAAGTGGAAAAGGCTGTTGGATTGGTGCCCATCGGTCCTGGTGAAGAGGCGATAAACAAACTGACAAAAAGTCCCTATTGGGCCCAGTTCACACTACCAACGGGTAAATTCGGAGTCAAGGAACCTATAAAGACGACTGCATTTGTTACGTGCATATTCACGTATAAAGATTTACCGGACAATCTGGCATATCTCATCGTTAAAACTGCCTTTGAGAATCTTGATGAACTCAAAGGGGTTCACCGTTACTATAAACAATGGGCATTGAAGACAGCTGTAGAAAATATTCCAATCCCAATGCACCCAGGTGCGATAAAGTATTATAAAGAGAAAGGTGTCTGGACCGAAAAACAAGAAGCAGTTCAGAAGAAGCTTTTATCCAAGGGACAATAGAGAGTAAACTGTTAGGCATCAGCGAGGCGCGGACAAAAGGCACATTTTTATAGTTTACACTCCATGACATAGGTTTGGGTGAAAGAGGCAGGCTATAATAGCCCTGCAGGAGGGAAAGTATAATGAAAATAGATAGTTATGCGCATCTAGTTCCGCCGAAAATTAAGGACTTTATGTTTGAGAAGGAATTCCCTATGGTGAGAACGCTTAGATCTATGCCTACCTTGTATGACCTAGAAGCGAGATTCCGAATTATGGATAAATACTCCGATTTAGTTCAGGTAATAACTTTCCCTGGAGCTTCTGTTGAAGATTTAATCGGACCTGAAGAAGCTGTTGGCCTAGCAAAAAGGATTAACGATGAGATGGCAGAATTGGTGCACAAGTACCCTGACCGGTTTGTCGCCGGGGTAGCGGTTTTACCAATGAGCGATATTGATGCTGCATTAAAGGAGATAGACAGAGCCATAGACGAGTTAAAACTTAGAGGGATATTACTGCGGATTCCTATAAATAGAAAGCCAGTAGATCGAGCCGAGTTCATGCCCTTATACGAAAAGATGTGCCAGTGCAATCTACCAATTTGGTTTCACCCACAAAGAAGTCCCGAAGTCCCTGATTATCCTGATGAGAGCGAGTCAAAATATCGTATATGGCATATATGGGGTTTGGTTTGGGAAACTACCCTATCTATGACTCGTTTAGTATTCAGTGGTGTGATGGAGAAGTACCCCAAGCTGAAGATAATAACCCACCATTGTGGTGCTATGGTGCCTTACTTCTCAGAGAGGATAGCCAGTCAGTATAACCGAAACGAAATGCGCGAAAAGCGAATTACAGACGTGAGACTCACCGAGCCCCCCCTTGATTATTTCCGCAGATTTTACAATGATACCGCGATTATAGGAAACACGCCAGCGCTCATGTGCGGTTATCACTTTTTTGGTGCAGAACATTTGCTTTTTGGGACTGATATGCCCTTTGATATCCAGCTCGGGGATTATAGCATCAGAAAGACAATACAAGCCATAGAACATATGGATATTTCTGATGCTGAGAAAAAGATGATATTTGAAGATAATGCAAGACAGCTGATGCGTTTACCGATATGAAAATAGCTAGCAGGTTAGAAGCTCGTTTATGCCCAAAGAGGAGTTTAAAGAATTAAACAATCTCAATTTGGAAAGGAGGCAGAAAGATGTAAACAAATGTTAATCTGCTGCAAATTTATAAATTTGTATACAAAATTTTAAGTGATATAGGGAGGTTTAAAAAATGAGAAGGATGATAATTTTTTTATTGACGGTAGTACTAGTAATGGCGTTTATAGTGCCAGTGGTTGCTCAAGAGGAGAAGCTGCCCAAAATGATCTCCTTTGTTTCGAAACCGTTGGGGGTGTATTATGTTATGACCGCTGGGTTTGCCCGTGTATTTGAGAAGCAAACAGGTATTAAGGCGGCCGTTGAAACCGCGCCATCTCCGTTTGCCTATATGCCTTTCTTTAAGAGAAAAGAAGCTGCACTGGCATTAGTAGCTTCAGAACATCCGTACCAGGCATACCACGGGCTCGCTAAATATGAAAAACAAGGCAAAACACCATTAGCCTATCTGGGTACTGGTAACAAATTACCCTTCATGTTTTGGACAATACCGGGCACAGGCATAAAGACAGTAAAAGATATGGCCGGAAAGACCGTGGCGACCCGAAATCCCGGTTCTGCAATGATGGAAGACTTTGTTAGGGAATCATTGAAGGCGGATGGCGTATGGGATCAAGTAAAAGGAGTTACTCGTCCTGCGAGCAATTCTGAGACATGTCAAATGCTTAAAGAAAAGAAACTCGATGTTATAGCAATGCCGCCAAACCCACAGTTGCTTGAGGTGGAAAAGGCTGTTGGCTTAGTGCCCATTGGCCCACGAGAAGAGGCGATAAAAAAACTGACAGAGACTCCTTTTTGGGCACAGACCACTGTGAAACCGGGTAAGTTTTCAGTCCAGAAAGATATTAATACAGCGGCGACTGTTATTTGCATATACACCTATAAGGACCTACCGGACAACATAGCCTACCTCTTGGTTAAAACGTTATATGAGAATCTTGACGAGCTCAAAAGTGTTCACCGTTACTTCAAAGAGTGGTCGCCAAAGAGGGCTGTGGAAAATATTGCAATACCAATGCACCCTGGTGCGATAAAGTATTATAAAGAGAAAGGTGTCTGGACTTCAGAACAAGAAGCAGTTCAGAAGAAGCTTTTATCCAAGGGACAATAGAGAGTAGAGGACAAAATTTTGCAGAAAGTGAGTTTTATCTGTCTATGCCGATAAATGTGTCTATAGTGTAATTGAGGCCAGGTGACACTCTTGGGCTTGTCGTCTCAATTTGACTAAAAAATAGGATTGTGAAAAACTTTTTGGTTTTATGCTCTCGTCAAATTGGGGCGACAAGCCTTTGATTGATGTTGTAAGCACGGGAGAAGCGTGGGAGACGCGAAATAAGAAAGAGGATAGGTGGTATTTTATAGCTAATAGTATCGGAAGTGCAAAGAACATGGAGCAAAAGGCAGAACAAATCAAAAAAAGTGAAGCAGGTGAAGGTCGATTTAGGCAGTTCAAAGGGCCGCTGGCTAAGATTGTAACAATCATTGCCGTTGTATTCACGATCTACGAGTTGCTCTATGCGTTTGGTTTTCTTACAACAGCACGGTTTTTACTTCATACCACGCAACACGCTTGCATCACGTTAGCACTATTACTGATATTAACGTTTCTCTGGATTCCAAGCAGGAAGGGCGCTTCCAGAGATAAGGTGCCATGGTATGATATTTTCTTCATAATCGTCAGTATAGGAGGGTCGAGCTACGTTGCAATCAATTTTCTAGAGATCACTGAATCATCAGGAATACCAACTGTTTTTGAATTAGTGCTAGGTTTGCTTTTGACTCTAGCAATACTAGAGGCTACGAGGCGTACCCTGGGCATGACATTATTAGTGCTCCTCATCGTTTTCTTCTTTTATCCATTGTTATGCAATTATCTGCCAGAACCTTTCTGGGGCAAGGGGTATTCGTGGGACCGTTTAGTTGGTTCAATATATTTATATCCAGACGGTATCTTTGGGCTTCCTTTGAAAGCCATTTCAAAGGTAGTTGCTGTGTTCATTATATTTGCGTCCTTTTTGCGGGTTTTCCGGGCAGATGAGTTTTTCCTCAATTTATCCTTGGCGATTGCGGGCCATTTCAGAGGCGGGCCAGCAAAGGTAGCGGTTATTGCAAGTAGTCTTTTCGGCACCATATCAGGGAGCGCCTCTGCCAATGTAGCGACCACAGGCATGATTACGATACCGCTTATGAAAAAGACAGGGCAATCGCCTGCCTTTGCCGGCGGTGTCGAGGCAACAGCATCTATCGGGGGCCAAATTATGCCCCCCGTTATGGGAGCAGTGGCTTTTCTCATCGCAGATTTCTTAGATTTGCCTTACATTGCAGTATGTGCCGCCGCAGCAATCCCAGCTATTCTTTACTATGTGGCGGCATTTCTTACGATAGACGCTGAGGCAAGAAAAAAAAGGCTAACGGGGTTACCAAAAAAAGAATTACCATCATTGAGTAAAACATTAAAGAGCGGGTGGATTTTTGTTTTCCCGATCATTATATTGCTTTATGCCCTGATCTTCCTTCACTACACAGCGCAGCTATCGTGTGCAATGTCATTTGCGGCTTTGCTTTTGGTATGTTTGTTGAGAAAAGAAACGCGGGCACGGTATACGGTGCATAACATGATAAATGGAGCAAGAGCCGGGGCACATGGTATGATACAGATAGGCATTATCTGTGGAGGAGTGGGGATTATTGTTGGTGGTCTTACCTTAACCGGTATGCCCCTCAGGCTTTCTGGGATTCTCACGGATCTTGCTGGAGGTCACTTGTTCCCGTTGCTGCTCTTGGCAGCGATAACGAGCCTCATATTGGGTATGGGATTACCCGGTGTTGCCTGCTATATACTATTAGTTATTCTGGCGGCTCCAGCATTGATAAATTTAGGGGTAGATCCTCTTGCAGCTCATCTGTTTGTGTTCTACTTTGGTGTAGCACATTTTATAACACCGCCGGTAGCCTTAGCCGCATATGTGGCTGCTGGAATTTCGGGTGCGAGTATGTGGCACACAGCTTTTCACGCCATGCGTTTAGGGATTGTTGTCTACATGATTCCGTTTGTTTTTGTCTATGAACCTGCTCTATTACTAAAAGGTTCTTTTGTTAGTATAGTCATAGCGATAAGCGCTGCTTTTTTTGGAGTTTTAGGCCTGGCTTCAGCATTAGCAGGTTATCTGGTGACAAAAGCTCATTGGATACAAAGGATTTTGTTGGCTGGCGGGGGCATTCTGCTATTTTTGGTAGATTTGGAGTTTCGTATTGCAGGTGCTATCATCATCGCTATGATAGCAATGTGGCAGGTAATAATTTCAAGGAGATTTCAGCGCAAGACTCAAACGGTAATTCCAGATTAGAATACCCGCAATTTTATCCTATCTATAGTCTAAGCAACGTTTATGATGTTATCGCTTCATGTCTGTTTAATAGAGACTATAGACGCAGCAACCGTGCGGCATTGTTGCCCAGCATGTCCTCTTTCGAAACTTCATCCAGATCGAGCTGTCTGATATTGTCAATATACTTTCGTATTCCCTGAGGATCATCAACAAAGTTTGGCGGGTAGTCAGTGCCGAATAGAAGAC
>Ga0209427_10008674_pt1 | contig 11418 bp, 9 predicted proteins | sample DeeMarSWOR136_30_FD_187465 | JGI IMG/M metagenome (GOLD analysis project Ga0209427, IMG submission 187465) | Marine sediment microbial communities from White Oak River estuary, North Carolina - WOR-1-36_30 (SPAdes) (version 2) | ecosystem: Environmental > Aquatic > Marine > Intertidal zone >... | reverse complement strand
AAAATTCAACGCCCCATGAGACGAGTTCCTTGTACCTATCATACGATTCCCGTATAACTATCTCGCTCCAATCCTGGTTGTTAAGATATTCTCCACCTCTATTAACCTGCTCCATCCAATCTTCCAGCTTGTGACCCTTTTCAGGATCAAAGACCTTATAGTCCCCGTGAAATGCCCGAATGCCACTTGTTTTACCGGCATGACCCTTTTCCACCAGGGTTACATCTATTCCCTGCTCTTTAGCCTTTATCGCAGCGCACAGACCCGCCATTCCGCCTCCAATGACCAAAACGTCTGTGGTGATGTGTTTATCACTACCCCCTAAACTCATTACTTTACCTCCTTTCCTGAAATAGCGGCCTCTTTGCCAAATAGTCCAGCCTATAGTGGAGTTATTTTATAGATTCCCAATACAATCCATTTGACACTGCTTACAAAATAACCGCAATTTATACTGTAAAATCATTGGCTTTTTTGCCTAGGTTATGGGAATCACCGGCTATATCTTTCTGGTCGACGATCTCTGAATGTTAAATACGGTAAATTCCTATACTGCCAAATTTCCCTTCTTTGATTTCGATTTATATTAAATAAAGGAGGATTAAATGGTCAAGCAAAACCTACTGGATACCGCCCGAGATACAATGAGGAGGAAACACTGCGTAATCTAAGAGAAGGTTGCTGCCGTAATAAAATCTCCCTGATTTATTGAAAATAACTGTGACTTATATTACAGTACTCAAATAAATTTTTTGTACCCTTGTGGCGACAATGTCAGAAGTCATGATTTCAGTTAACCACAATCTAGAAAGGAGTAGTTATGGATCTGGGACTAAAAGGAAAAACGGCCCTGGTGACAGGAGCCGGCAGCCAAATCGGATTTGGTAAGGCAACCTGTATAACTCTAGCCAAAGAGGGTTGTGACATTATTTGCGCGGATATCGATTTAGAAGGCGCCCAAAAAACCGCGGACGAGGTTAAGCAGTTAGGACGCGAAGCCTTGGCGTTTAAGGCTGACGCCACCAACGCCGCGGACTGGGAAAGCATGGTGAAGGAAGTATTGGAAAAGTTTGGCAAAATCGACATCCTGGTGAACAACGCCGGTGGTTGCACACCCCCAAAACCTTTTCTTGAGATGACCGATGATGACTGGAATTTTGATATCAATGTCAATCTTACCAGTACACGCCTTGGTACCAAAACAATCCTACCCCATATGGTGGAACGGAAAAGCGGAAAAATCGTAAATGTGACCTCCGGCGCGGGGATGCATGGTGGCATGTTCACCAGCGGTTACGCGGCGGCCAAGGCGGGAATCATGGGATTTACACTGGGGACCGCTCGAGAGGCGGCCTCTTCCGGCGTTAATATTAACGCCGTGTCACCGGGAGTGGCTGATACGGGCTTCGCTAAAAACGCGCCTCCCGGACTCATTGAGAATTTTCCCAAGCAGGTTCCTCTAGGAAGGTTAACAACCACACAGGACGTTGCGAATGCAATAGCTTTTCTGGCGTCTGATGTATCGTCAGACATGGTGGGACAAGTGTTGATCATAACCGGTAATACGACGCCTTAGTGCTTCGATTCGCACATATGGCAACGTATTTTGATTATGTGAAACATTGAAATTACTCCCTCCATTCGGCCTTAGCTCATGGTCGAAGGTAGCACTAAGTCCTGAGGGAATAAATTCGTCATAGAATTTATGAATCGAAGGACTTAGTATCCTTTGTAACCTATTTCTAGAACCGGACGAACAGCTCCAGCCATGACCTACATGAGTGGGGTACAGATCCCCGGAGTTCGGGTATATATCGAGTTTAGCAGGGAGAAAGGAGCAATATATGGCAACAAATGAGGAACTGGAAGAAAAAATCGAGAAGCTTGAGGTCAGGCTTCAGGAATTGGAGGATATTGAAGCGATAAAAAAGCTGCAACGAGCCTATGGTTATTACCTGGAACACTGGATGGCGGAAGATATTATTGATTGTTTCTGCGATGGTCCGGAAGCGGAACTCTTAATCGCCGCCGGACACTTCAAGGGTAAAGACAGTATCCGCAGGTTTTTCCACCATGGCAGGGAAGGCGTCGAGATGCCCTGGTCCGAGAATGGCGAATTCCTGCATCAAGTCATGCAGCTTTCCGGCGTCGTGCATGTTGACCCTGATGGTCAGCGCGCCAAAGGGAGATGGTATGGGTTCGGAGCGAATGCGTTTCCTGCTGAGGGTAATAAAATAAATCCCGGCTGGATGAACGGCATTTATGAAATGGAATATATCAAGCAGAACGGTGTCTGGCGAATACGAAAGGTTCACTGGTGTATGACGTTACACTGTCCGTACACAGTTGGGTGGGTCGAGCCGGAAAGACGGGCTGATGAAGTGATCAATCGACCCTATCAAAGATATCCCGATCTCAGACCGGATGGAGGTCCAGAAGAGACGCTATATCCATCGGGTTTTATCTGCCCCTTCCATTTCCCGAATCCCGCCACCGGTAGAAAGACATTGGTGGAATAGGAGTCTGGCAAATTACCTAAAAACCGTGATGCGGCCCTCCTCCACCAACACAAATCCTGTCAGCGGTGACGTATGAGGAGAGATCTGACGCCAGATAAAGCGCCGTATTGGCGATATCTTCAACCGTACCCTCTCGTTTCATCGGAATACCCGCACTAAGTTTCTCCATAAAAGCGTCAAGATCCTCAATATCCGGCGGCGCGAAATCTCTTGTCATATCCGTTCTGATCATACCAGGTAAAATCGCGTTGACCGTCACATTATACTGAGCCATTTCCAGCGCGAAAGAGCTTGACAGATGCAGTGCGCCAGCTTTGGCCGCGGCGTAATGTATGGAAACAGGCGCAGGCGAGATTCCCGCCAGTGACGAGATATTAATAATCTTCCCGTATCTGTTCGCTTTCATATGAGGCGCGATGGCCTGCAAACAAAGAAATATTCCTTTCATATTAACAGCCACCACCTGATCATACTCCTCTTCGGAAATATCATTAATAAACTGAGGAGGTCGACCAATACCAGCGCAATTCGCCATAATATCAACTTTGCCGTATCTATCGATTGCCTGATCCACCATCGATTTTACCTGATTGGAATTCGTTACATCAGTATGAACATAGAAACAATCAACACCAACAGCCTTCACCCGCTCAACCGTCTTGGCACCCTCCGCGTCAAGCACGTCGGCCACGCAGGAAGAAGCTCCTTCTTCGGCGAACCGTAAAGCGATCGCCCGGCCCATTCCACGCGCTCCCCCCGTGATAATCGCCACCTTGTTTTTGAGTAACATTTTGGATCCTCCTTGTGATAAGTTAACTTTTTCTATTTCAAAAGGTGCCTTATTCATCCTTGGCACTGATATAGGTGGAAGACTCCGATGCCCCGTTGGGATCAAAGGTCTTTTTTATCTTACGCAACCAGAGGTGATAATTGCTGGCATGCGGGCCGTACATGTCATGGAGTTCATCACCCCAGACATGCTGTGGCATCCCGAAATGTCCCTTGATGGAGATTTCGTTGGAGCCTTTATTAATCCCCCTCTGCATTTCAAGCAGTTTATCGCCCTTTAGCCTCAAAGAGGCACGCGCCAGGACTTCGCCATGGGCGAGATGTCCATGTTCGGTTGACTGCATAAAAGGCGACGTACCGTCGTCAAAAAGCGCTCCTTCTTTGATAAGTTGTTCTTTGACTCTGGCGCAGCTTTTAATGAAATAACTCATCAATGGAAAGGAGTCGGTCCCGCCGACCATTCCTGCCTGGGGCGCGAGTACTCGCCCTGTCTCCTTAATGGAGCCGGTTTCCCTGAAGTATCGCCAGATGTAGCCCCCTTGGTTTTCGGGATCTTCAACTTCCTCCAGGGGCTTCCCTCCGGTCTCTTCAGTGATTCGCGCCAGCACCTTTTTTTTGAATTCGAAGTCACCCCGGGAGTTGCCCATGATCAGAACCATGAACCCGGGACCCTGTACCGATTTCGTGAATCTGTTATAAATCTCTATTTCCTCTTCCACGTTCTTCGTGGCCAGATTGGAGGCCATCATGGCGGGATTAAAACACATCAACTCAGTGGCAATTTCTGACTCGCCGATCTTGAGCACAGCCTCGATCATGTCATCCAGGTCTTTGAATGATAAATATCGAACCAGGAAATTTTCAGGAATATACGCCGGCTTGTACTTCGGCGATACCCCCTCCATCGGAAATGTGTAAGGACCAGCCCAGTGGAAGAGTTTTTGGGCCGCCTTGGTATAGACACCCAATCCACCCAGGGGTGTGGTATCACCCCTGATGACACCCCTAAGGGACGGTCCCGGACCATCACCGCAGAACCATTCGTCCAGCATCCCCAGCGAACCAAGCCTGACGATCTCACCGTCGCCGGTCACCCATTCCAGGGCAAGCTGGTTTCTCTCACCATAACTGCCGCTTTGGCTGAGGTGTCCCAGATTGACATGGGCGGCCAGGGGTAATGCCGAACAATTGCTTCCAGCGCCGGTGATGTTGCAGTTGAGACCTCTTTTCATACATTCGGCCTGAAGCTGAGCGGCAATAACATAAGGCTCCACCACCGCGTACATACTTTTCTCATTGATTTCCAGGATTCTGTTCATCCGCCTCAGATCTATCTTAATGCAGTTCGGCGTCGCAGGATCGCTGTACAGCCAGCCTGTACTGGAAGCTTTGAACTGCACCTTGTTCTGGTTGCATAGCTTGACGATAGCCTGCACTTGTTCGGTGCTATCGGGGAGAGTTATTGCTTCAAACGTGGGAGGTGCGGCTAAGCCCTGCCTGAATGGATTTGCGTAGGTCTCGGTAATCACCGGATCATCGGACACGTACTCGGGCCCGAGGATGTTTTCCAGTGCCTTGTAAAAATTTCTATTCAGAGCCATTATACGTGACCTCCTTATATTGCCCTATCCAGCAGTTCGATAATATCGTACACTTCAAGGTGACTTCCCTTGCGAGAAACGGCTTCCTTGAAATTCTTGATACACCAGGGACACGCGGTGACGATAGCACTCGCCCCGGTTATTTCAGCCTCATCGATCCTCTCTGCCGCCGTCCACATGGAAAATTCCGGATTGGACTCACTCACCCCGCCTCCGGAACCGCAGCACCATGCGTATTCCTTGATCCTGTCCATCTCCACAATCTTGAGACCGGGAATACTCATGAGTATGTCCCTCGGCGGTTCATACACGCCGTAGGTTCCGCGACGATACTCTTTGGGCGGGTCCAACGTCCGGATTTCATCAATGACTTCCCTGCCTTCCCAGTGTATGTAGGTTTCTCCCATCCGACCCAGGTGGCAGGGATCATGATAGGTCACAACCATATCTACTGGTTTGGCCGGTGTCAGTTTATTCTCTTTTATCAGCCGGTCCAGGTATTCCGTGACATGAAGCACCTCCAGATCACCTTTCAAAGCATATTGATCATAAATTACCTTGAAGGCCTGGTAACCATCAGCGCAGCCGGTAATCAGCGTTTTCGCTCCGCACTTTTTAATCATTCCCATGTTCTTTTTGGCCTGAGCAAGTAAATCATCCCTATAACCCATCTGATAAGCCCGCCCTCCACAGCATGTCTCGTTTTCTCCGGCGATGCCGAAATTCACGCCGGCGTTCTGGAGCAGTTTGGCGGTTGTTTGGACCAGATGCCACATATTCTTGTTAAAGCTGGTCTGGCAACCCACGTGAAAAACAACATCCACCTTCTCCTTGGTACAATCCTTAAGCCCCAATCCATCAGCCCATTCGCCGCGCTTGGCTGGCGCGCCGGGTACCATACTGCCCAGTTTGCGCAGATTACTGATTACCTTATCAAGGGTCGGATTGGTGTGACCGGTATCGACGCAGTGATTCCTGATTTCATTGATTGACTCAATGATCTCCGTATCCATCGAGTATTTACATGACGTATCGCAGGCACCGCACATATTACAGTTATAGACTACCTCCAGCAGCTTGTCGGTATAGTCCAAACGCTTTTCCAAAAGGGCCGTCCCCATAACCATTCGACCGCCAGCGCAGTAGCTATGAAACTCGTATCTGGAGATACTGGGGCAGACATTGATGCGATCATATCCGATTACCTTTTCAAGAGGCATAAATTTGCATACTGAACACCTGCGGCACGTTTCCATATAATATCGATAATCTTCTAACGCCATTTTCTACTCTCCTTGGGATTTATAACCTGTAGAAACCTGAAACGACAAGGCCTAGAAACACAGTTTTCCCGTGTTCATCATGTTATCAGGGTCAAATATGGTTTTCACTTTCATCAGGGTCTGAACTGTTGCCGCATCCTTATTCAGTATCGCCCGGGCACTCTCCCCGTAAGGTCTCGAGAAAAACGCTCCATTGGATATGAGCGGATCAATCACATCGGAGGCGAGTTTTTTGACCAGGCCGGCTTCCTTCCGAATATCAGGGTCATAGAACAAGTTGAACTCGACGTGATAGTTGGCACCCTGCACCAGTGGCTGAACGTAGATGCCAAGATCTTGTATAGGATAGTCGGCCTGATCCGACAATCGGTACATGACATTGATCAGTTTTTCCACGTTCTGAAAATTGGATATGAAAAAAACGTCCTGAGAAGCCCCCTTGACGCGAAGTTTCCAGAAAAATTCCGGGGATGGGGCTTGAACAGCCTTCAAGAACTCGAAGGCGCTGACTTTACCAGCTGATCTGGACGGCTCAATTCCTTCTCGTTGCGCGATCCCCCTGGCATCCTCTTCATGGACTCTGACCCTTTCTTCTGGATAATACTCATAACCGGCCAGATTGTAGAAAAGCACCCATGGCGGCAAGCTGTCCTTTATTTCCTGATATTCATTTGGAAAATTCTTGGCCATCATGGCGGCCAAACTGACTTTATTCAAGATAAAGCACTCGTTGGGTATTCTAAGTCTGATGAGCCAATGAATCATTTCCATAAGTCTGCCGAACTCCGAAGATCCCACCATGTAGGGTTCCTCTAGGCTGGGCAGGAGTTCACATCTCGCTGATGACCAACAAACCACGCCCATTGTCCCCTGAGAACCGCCTATCATGCGATACCAAGAGACCGACGAAGGACCGGCCGGCGTAACCTGTGCTCCTCCGGCCGCCCATTGTTCTTCCAAAGAACCGGGGCCTGCCGCTGCCCCGGTCCGAAACATATCCCCGGTTCCGAAGATAACCTCCACACAGTTCAACGGGTCCGGTAAATCCCAGTGGTAAATCGGCATGACCACAGGTTCTCTTTCGAGCATACTCGCGGTGACTGACTTGGTTTTCCTCGGCAGCAAAGGCATGTTAAGCCTTAGTTTTTCCCGGGTACAGGCCGGGATCAGTTCTTCAAAGGTTACTCCTGGTTCAAACATGGCCACCCGGTTCAATCGGTCAACCCGGATAATCTTCTTCATGCCAGCAAGATCAACGATGACAGCCCCTCCAACAGATGGAACGGTGTCTCCTCTAAAATGGGGTGCCCCTGAACTCACCGGTATGAGCGGCGTCCGGATCTCCCTAGCCAGGTTAACCAGATCTCGAATCTCTTCGGGATTTCCGGGTCTTACCACGTAGTCGGGTCTCATCGGCGTAGTAAAGCTGATGTCACTTGAATAGGTATCCAACGTTGCAGGATCATTACTTACATTGGCGGCCCCAACTATTTTGACCAGCCTTTCTTGTTCTATCATTATTGCCTCCCGTTAAATATGCCGACAGTAGAAAATTAATCCAGGAGAGAATCAAACTTCTTGATATTGTTCCGTTTATTAGAAAATATTTTCAATATCTTTATAGCGTTAATCAGGACATGTCAAGCCTGTAATAAATAACTATCACCGAGATCTAGAAAATAAAGATTACAATAAGTAATCATAACTTTCTCCTGGGAAATTAAGAGGGCAGTTTGTGTCCAAAATGTGACAAAAATTATTGCCTATTTTCTTTATATTGTTTATACTATGTGTATTCAATAATTTCAAATAGTTAAGGGGTTCCGGCAAGTTACCAGAACCCCCGTGTTCTGTTTTGGGAGCAGGGAGTCGAAGTCCGCCAGAATCGGATAAAGCAAGCCTCCAAAAGGAGGCTTATGAGCCTTGGCGACGGTCAGGGTTTTTAAAATAGGTGCCTTCCCTATAATACCAGTTCTACTGGTATTATGATGAATTATTAATGAAAAAGCAATCTGCCAAGATCATAGCCTGTGCAACCGTTATCGAGGAGATGAAGCCTTTCCTGCCCCATGACATTGAATACAGGGAGATGGAGCCGGAGTTACACCTCCATGCTGATAAGTTAAAGGTCGAACTGCAGAATATAATAGATGAAATTACTGTTGATACGGCAACTATTATCCTTGGATACGGCCTATGTTCCAAGGCGGTGATCGGACTAAAGGCCGAAAACAGTACCCTGATAATCCCACGTGTAGACGACTGTATCTCCATGTTTCTAGGTTCACAGGAGCTTTATAAGGTGCAGTTAAAGAAAGAACCCGGCACTTACTTTCTTTCGAGGGGCTGGATTCATGCGGGTATTACTCTTATTGAAGAGTTAAAAAGGACAGAGGAGCGTTTTGGTAAAAGAGGAGCAGAAATAGTCAAGAAGCGGATGCTTCGGGAGTATAAAAGGCTGGCCTATATTGATATGGGGCATGATGATCAGGAACGTTATCGTGAGTTTGCGCAAAGAGCTGCGGAAGAATTGGGGCTATACTACGAAGAGATCAATGGGACAACCGAACTGATAAAACAGATGCCAAAGGGCCCCTGGGACGATAAATTTATTGTGGCTCCACCAGGATATGTTATATCCTTCGACGATTTTAAAATGAGGGATTAGATATAAGGAGGCTGGAATGATCATAATAGGTGAGAAAATTAACGGAACTAGAAAAACAATAAAAGAGGCGATAGCCAACAGGGATAAGGCTCTCATTCAGGACCTGGCCTTAAGGCAGGTGAAAGCCGGGGCACATTATCTGGATGTAAACGCAGGTACATCCCCGGAGGAAGAGCCTGAAGACATGATCTGGCTTATCAATTCGATACAGGAGGTGACCGATGTTACATTGTGTCTTGACAGCGCTAATCCAAAGGCACTTTCCGCAGGAATAGAGATAGTAACCAGGAAACCGATGATCAACTCTCTGAGCGGAGAAAAAAACAGATTGGAAGAAGTTCTGCCCTTGGCGTGTGAGCATCAGACAGAGCTTATTATGCTGGCCCTAGACGATAACGGAATCCCTGATAATGCAGAAAAAAGACTCGAAATTATACAAAAGCTTATAGGTACGACAAGAAAAGGGGGCCTTGCAGATGAAAAGCTTTATGTTGATCCGCTTGTTTCAACTATATCAACAGATATTAAAAGCGGAAACGTCACATTTGAAACCATACGCAGAATTAGGAAAGAATTTCCCAACGTACACATTACTGCCGCACTAAGTAACATCTCCTTCGGATTGCCTGCAAGATCGATCATCAACCAGGTTTTTGCGGTCCTTGCAATCTCAGCGGGCATTGACACTGCCATAATGGACCCGGAGGATGTTAAACTACTCAGTATAATATATGCTGCTGATACCGTACTTGGCAGGGACAAGTACTGCCGAAAATTTACAAGTGCTTATCGTGCTGGTATTATCCGTGAAAAAAAATAGATGCGGATTCATCTCCATTAGAGGAAGGTTGACGTGACCTGACCCTTTAAACGACTCCAGGTTTTAAGTTAGTATTCTCGAGTCTGGATAGAGAAATGGGATCAGGATAGGGGATAACAGCAAAATGTTCTCCTACCAAATCCTCCGGTCTTCCTCATTATGTGCAGCACATTATTTTACTTTGATCTGTGATGGATCAGATACCTTAATAGATCCGCCGCCGTTTGGATTTTCATGGATTTCTCCGGAGACACAAATCGTCTTGCCGACGTACAAATCCTCATCCAAATCACCTTTAATCGAATCATCCACTTCTATGCCAACAGCGCTCGACTCCATTACCGCTGCTCCCATACCAAGAATTGTCATTCCCATATAGGGCAAAGTATCAACGATTTCTCCGCAAACGGTTGCTTCTTCACCGATGTGCTTCGCAGCTTCATCCCAATTATATTCTGCGGCATATGAAATAAAGGCCGAGAAGCAGACAAAAATAAACACCAAGCTAAAACACAATACTTTTTTCATAATAACCCTACCTCCTTAATTGAATTAATGGTTCATCCTGAAATCAACACATTAATCAAAACATTATTGCACATATCTGAATGCAATCCCAAAAAACACCTTATGTCCAAAACTGTTCGGTATTCAGATACTTATCAATATAATTGGGTAGTAGAATATACGATACAATGTAAGTTTGTTTATTCTCCTGGGCTTCTTAAGTCAAGAATAATATACGTATGGGGTCAAATGAAGGGTCTGACTCCTTTGGAACGAATGCTTACCAGAAACTTCACCAAAGAAATATAAATTCTTCAATGCACTTTCTTCTCATATCCCTTCCAGTATGTTTCCCTGATAATATTCTTCTGTATCTTGCCGCTCCCAGTCATGGGAAGGCTATCCCTGAATTCAACCGACTTTGGTTTTTTATATCCTGCAAGATTTTCCTTGCAGAAATCTATGATCTCCCTTTCAGTAACATTCATACCTTGCTTCAATACGAGCACCGCCGTGACAGACTCACCCCATTTCTTATCAGGTACACCTATAACAGCAGCATGGAGTACCGCAGGGTGGGTGTACAATACGTCTTCCACCTCTTTGGAATAGATATTTTCGCCCCCGCTGATAATCATGTCCTTTTTTCTATCTACTATAAATATAAAACCGTCTTCATCCATCCTGCCCAAGTCACCTGTATGAAGCCAGCCGTCCCTTATGGTCTCCTCTGTCTCCTTTTGCATATTCCAGTATCCCCTCATATTCCTCGCGCTGCATGAGACTATCTCGCCTACCTTGCCCCTGGGAGCCTCATTGCCATTTTCATCCATAATTATGACTTCGCCTTCTATAACAGGCTTTCCAGCGGATTCCAACCTTTTAATATCACTTGCCGACCCTTTGATTTTGTATTCATCTTTTTTAAATAGCGTCAGATTACCGGTTTCGGTCTGGCCTAACTCTTGGTGGAATATACTCCTGCCAAAATATTCCGTGCCTCTCTTCATAACATCTACAGGCAACGGCGCCCCTGTAAAACCTATGGTTTTTAAGCTGCTGAGGTCGAATTTCTTAATATCCGGGTAATCCAGCAGCCTTATTATCATCGCTGGCACCATGTTGGTACAGGTTACCCTTTCTTTCTCTATGGCCTTAAGAACCTCCGCCTCGTCAAATTTCTCCAATACGACAGACACGGCTCCGGCCTTAAAGACCGTAAATTGATATG